>Ga0307423_1000441_pt1 | contig 28095 bp, 17 predicted proteins | sample SalMarWE160310MG_FD_202154 | JGI IMG/M metagenome (GOLD analysis project Ga0307423, IMG submission 202154) | Salt marsh sediment microbial communities from the Plum Island Ecosystem LTER, Massachusetts, United States - WE1603-10 | ecosystem: Environmental > Aquatic > Marine > Intertidal zone >... | reverse complement strand
AAAGCGGCTGGCCACGCCGGGGCGCAATTGGTTCATCACCAGGTCCTCGCTGAAGCCCACCCGGCCCGGCTGGAACAAGAGCACCACCGTGCTGGAGCCGGGACGGAACAGGCTTTTGGGCTGCCCTTTTTTAAGCAGCATGCCGGGCAGCAGGGGTTGGGGGCTTTCATAGCCGTCCCGGCTGTAGCATTGCACGATGTCGCCGATCATAAGCGCCACCACCTCTATCATGGCCACCAGACCCACCCGGCTGCCGCCCTTGGTGTCGCTGTCGATGACCGTTACCGAACGCCGGTTCTTGGAAAATGGCGTCACCAGGCTCACCACCGCCCGGGGATTGCAGGAGTGATGGGCGCCCTCGATCTCATAAAAATCCACCACCCGGCCGGCAACCGGCGCATGGTTGTAGTGATACTTTTCCGGGGTGAGCCTGAAGACCGCATAGTCCCCGCCTTGAAAGGCGCCAAGCCAGCGGGTTTTGGTCTCGCCCAATAGCTCTTCGTAGGAAAAAAACTTCTCTTTCAGATAGAGCGCTGAAGTGTCCCTCAAGGAGCCCACCAGCACCCGGGCGTCGGCCGGCGAAGCCACCTGGCGCGCACCGGCCAGAGGGCGATGCTCCTCATAGCGGATGCGGCGCTCGAACACCTTGCGGGGGGTAGTCAGGCTCTGGGGCGGATCCCAAAGCTCGTCCGGATCAACTCCCAGGCTTTTTAGAAACCGGCTGGCTCCGCTCAAACGCGAGCTTAAAAGAGAGTCGTAGTTTATATGGGCCAGCCAGGAGGAGGTCCGCGCGCTGGTGAGTGCGTTGAAAAGCTTGGGGCTCTGCTCGCGCACCCGGCTATAGAGAAGCCTGACCAGGCCGTCGCCCAGCAGGCGTTCGCGCCTCACCTCACCCGAGCATCTGTCTATATAATGATGTTCCATGGTCTACCTTAAGCGGTTGGGCCAGAGCTTGGCGGGAAGCCTCACGCTCAACCTGGATGTTTATCAGTAACAAGTTGATCAAGCGGCCGAGTTCGTCTTGACTGGCGCTCCGGTTCAATACCCGGTCGCGGGCTGATTCCACCAGCGCCGCCGCGCCGATCCCGCCGGTGCTGTACTCCAGGGCCTGCCGGCGGGGGCTGGGAGCCAGAGCAGGCGCGGATTGCAAGGCGTGGAGGTCGGCCGCCAGGTTGTCCAAGCCCTCGCCCATGTGGGAGGCGAGCAGGGTGGTGCGGTAATAGCGCTCCGCCGCCAGGTTGAACTCGTCGGCCGGGGCTTTCAGGGGATCCTTGAGGTTAAGCTCGTCCAGCACGCCGGCGGTGAGACGCCCCGCCGCCGAGCGGCGGGGCCAATCCTCCAGGCGGTCGGCCAAGTCGCGCAGTATCTCTTCCAGGCCCAGCGCTTCGCCCAATAGGGCGCCGTCCTCCCTGATCAGACCTAGCAGCGCCCGGCGGTATTCCAGGTTGTGCACGCGCAGGTAGCCGGGATACCTCCGGCTGGGCCGCACCCGGCGGCAGCGCTCCACAATCATTTTCAGGAAAAGGTTGGGCGTGTCGCTGCGCACGAAGAAGGTGGGCACGCCCACCGCCGCGCCAAAAAATATCTGGCGCCGCTCGCTTTCCAGCTCCGGCCCGTCGGGAATGAGGGCGTGGCTGATGCGTCCGGAGAGCGCATAGCGGTAGCAAAGCGCGGTCACCAAGGCCTGCAGATCAGCCGCGGGCGCCAAGTCCTCCATGAAACTGGGGAACAGGCTGTAGTGGCGCCCTTCGAATCCGCTGAACCCCATTTTGGCATATTCCCGCTGGCGGTAGAGCAGATACATGGCCATTTTGCTGTCGAACACACCGGCTTCGGAAAGATCGGCCAAGAGCCGTTCGTGGTTGCCCAAGGTGCCGTCCAGGCCCGGAGCCGAGTCGGTGGACAAAAGGCAGGCCAGGTAGTCCAGCAGGCGGAAGTCCGGCACCAAATCTCCGCGCAAGCCCAAGAGGCGAGCCAAATTGCGGTCCAGCCACAGGGGCCCGAAAGGGGTAAGGGGCCGTCCTAGCACTTTAAGCTTGGCCTTTTTCTTCCAGCGCCGCCAGAGCATGCGCAAATGGGTGAAATCCAGTTCGTGGGGCAAGAAGCCCAGGGCGCGCTCGGGATGAAAGTCGCTGAAGGCCAGGCGCAGGGGCGCGGCGGAATAGGTCCCCACGAAAAGCGGCAGGAAGTGCTCCATCGCTTTTGTGACCAGATCGGCCAGATATTTTTCCTGGGCCGGCCCAAAGCCGGAGTCAGGATCTGCCAGAGCCTGGCCCAGCCTTCGGGAGCCCAGGCTCAAGTGGATGCCGTTGTTGGCCAGGCAGGTGTTGGAAATGTTGGGCAGCACCACCAGGTTGCGGGTGATGATGCCCGCCTCCTTGAGCTTTGCCACTGCGTTCAACTGGCTGCGCGAGAGTACCTGGTGACAGAGGTGCATGTAGCGGTGCTTGTCTTCACCCCGGTCCCAACCCGAAAGGCAGGGGCTCATGAACAGCTCCCTATAGAAGCTGTCCGGCACGCAGTCGTTCAAACGCCTTTGGCGCGATGGCGGCGATGGCGCCAAATAGACCTGGGGTCTTTGTCCGGAGTCCTTTAGTCCCAGGCTGTGTTCGGCATGTTGGGTCAGCAGTTGGCAAAGCAGATGGCGCATGGCCGCTTCCTTGGCCACCGCAGGACCCAAGCCGTTTTTCCGCCCGGCGATAATGTAGAATGAACAGGTCTCGGGGGAAGTGTTGTCGCTGGAAAAGCTTTTCAGGCATTTGCTGCCCGTTTCCATTATCAGAGAGGGCAGGTGGTCCTGGCCGCCCAGCACTTGGGCCAGGCTGAGTTTAAGCAAGTAGCTGACCGGTATCCTGAGCCACTCTTCTCCGGCTGCCTGGCTAATGAAACGGCTCAGGTCGCTGCGTTGGCCAAGTTCGGGCCGGGATTTGTCGGCCAGAAAATCCCGGTTTAAAATGCGGTTTGCATATTTGTTTAAAAGCCGGCTGGGTATGCGCACCCAGGAGTTTTCCCATATGCCGTCAGGGTTGTCGTTGAGATAGCCCTCCAACTCGTTGAGCGCGCTGCGGGGAGCTTCACCCCGGCGGTGACGCCGGATCAAGTTGTGAAAAAAGTTGGAGCTTTGAATGGTCTGGGGCAGGTCGACCTTTTCTGAGGGGCCGCACACTGCGGCCTGCAGTTCGGTTTCCGTGCCTGCGGTTAGGTCTTGGCCCAGGAAAAGCAGCTGGCTGCCTAGGGTAAGGCCGGCGTGTTCCAGCATGGTTTGCCAGCAACGGTCCCGGCTGAATACAGCCAGGTTAGGCGAGCTTGATTTCATAGCGGTCCTCATACAGGCAGCAATAGTTTTGTTTGTTATTCCTTTTTCGGGTTAGCCGCCAGTCGTCCGGTCCCCACCACGAAACGGCTCTTTTCTGCAAGCCTCTTCCTTGTCCATCGAAAGCCTAGCAGAAAATTTCTTGCAATAAGTGACGGTTGTGTTACCGATTAGTTAATTAATGGTGCCAAAGGCATTGTTGCAGGTTGCAACATTTTGGGGGCCAATTTGGGGCCAATCATTAAGTGCACTCTTGCACAAACTTGGTTTTTATCGTAGTGTGCTCTAGCTATTCACTGGGTTAGGCCCGGCGGGAAAGGACTCCAGCGGGGCAGGATGCACAATGCCCCAGCAGACAATCTATGGCGTTGGTAGCGCCGCACGCAAAGTAAATTAGAGCTTGGGCCGTGCCTAACGGCCCCGGTTCAGTTATTTATCTCCCCTGGGGTTCCCTGAACCGCGCTAAAGCGCGAAAGGAGCCCTATGACGCTGATAAATCAGCACCAAGCGCCGTAGGGAGGGCGTAGAACATGACTGCAGCAAATAGCCATAGCGCAGGGGGACTTCCCCCCATGCCGAATGACATTTCCTTGGCCCCCCAGAAAAAAGCCTTCAACTGGAAAAAGTGGATATTCGTGGCGGTGGGCCTTGGTCTATTTTGGTTGTTCGCAAGTATGCCACAGTTGCCCGACGCGGTTGACTCGGCGGGCAAGCACTTTGCCCTTAGCCGGCAAGGCCAGATGGCCATGGGCCTTTTCCTCTTAGCCGGCTTGTGGTGGGTGTTCGAGGTGGTGCCCATCGGCGTGGTCTCCATCATGATCGGCGTGATGCAGGCGCTATTTGCCATCCGCAATCCCGACGACGCGCTGAAGGACTTCCTGTCCCCTGCGGTTTGGTTCATCTTCGGCTCCGTGGTCCTGGGCATGGCCTTCACCAAAAGCGGCCTTACTCAGCGGCTGGCCTACAGGATGCTTAAAATCGTGGGCGAGCGCACCAGCATGATCCTCTTGGGCGTGTTCGTGTGCATAACCCTCATGACCCACTTCATGGCCCACACCGCGGTGGCGGCGGCCATGTTTCCCCTGTTGGTGGCGATCCATCAGCTCTATACCGATAGGGACGAAACCACTAAGTTCGGCAAGGCCTTGTTCATAGGCATGGCCTGGGTGGCGGGCGCCGGCTCTATCTGCACCTTTTTGGGCGCGGCCCGCGGCGTGGCCGCGGTGGGCTTCTACAACGCGGCCACCGGCATGGACGTGTCCTTTTTCGAGCTGTCCAAGTTCATGATGCCCGTGGGCTGGGTAATGATGTTTCTGCTCTGGGCGCTCATCATGGTGATTTTCAAGCCTGAGAGGGCCCGCATCGACAACCTGCGTGAGCGCGTGGACCGGCTCTCTGCCCAGCAGGGCTCCATGACCAAAAAAGAATGGTACGTGCTGGCGGTGACTCTCATGGTGGTCGGCCTGTTCATGGCCAAGAGCTTTGTGCCGGCCTTGGGCTCGGTGAGCCGCCCAGGCATCATCCTGGTTTCCACCATGCTTTTCTTCCTGGGCGACGTGCTCAAGGTGAATGACCTGGAGGAAATCCCCTGGAACATCGTGCTGCTGTTCGGCGGTGCCATGAGCATCGGCTACTGTCTGATCCAGACTGGCGCGGCCCAATGGATCGCCGTGCACTGGCTCAGCATGTTCAAGACCGCCCCCTGGTTGCTCTTCCTGCTGTCCATCGCATTTTTGGTGCTCATGCTGACCAACTTCATCATGAACGTGGCGGCCATAGCCATCTGCCTGCCCGTGGCGCTCATCATGGGTAGTTACTTGGGCGTGACTCCCCAAGTGATCCTGTTCTCTTCCTTGGTCACGGCGGGCATGCCCTTTAACCTGCTGATCGGCGCGGCGCCAAACGCCATCGCCTATGAGTCCAAGCAGTTCACCACCGGCCAGTTCTTCACTTACGGTTGGCTGGCCAACATCATACTCATGGTGGTCTTGACCATAGCCATCTTGGTGGTGTGGCCCTTGTTGGGTATGCCGATCTTGACCAAATAGGAGGAGGGATCCGCCCCGCTTGGGCGGATGGAACGTTGCTATACTAAATGAAGATAAAACGGCCGGCCCGGGCCTGGTCGCTACCTCTGGAGAGGCCGCATGGCAAATAGCGAAAAGCAGCTCAAGGATTTGGTCATACCCCTGTCCCGCTACCCTCACATGCCCTACTGGGCGACCTTAAAGGAAGCCGTGGTGCAGCTCACCTTGGCTCAAAAAGACCTGCCCCTGGACGAGCGCCGTCGCACGGTGCTGGTCTTTGACGAGGCCTATCGCCTGAAAGGCATCCTGACCCAGCGCAACATTTTAAGGGGCATTGAGCCGCGGTTTTCTGAAAAATTGGCAGAAGGCTACCATTTGGATTGGCAGGACTTGGTCAACAAGCCCAGCCAGGAGCAATTGGCCAAGCCCATCAGCGATTTCATGAGTCCTCTTCAAGCCACGGTCAAAAGCGATGGCGGCCTTTTGCAGGCTTCCCACATCATGATCAGCCAGGGCTTGGGGCTGCTGCCGGTCATGGACGGCGAAAAAGTGGCCGGCGTGGTGCGCCTGCAGGATGTTTTCATGGAGCTGGGACTGTCCATTCTTGGCGCTTAGTCTCTTAGGCCCGATGCCTATTCTGGTATGCTGATGTCATGATTAAGCTCCTGAAGAAAGCAGCCACGGGCAAGCCGAACAAGAGCCCCCTCTCCGCAGACCCGGGCCCAGGCCCTGCGTCTCCCGACGAGGGGGCTTCCTGCGCTTTCAGCCAGCGTTACACCCTTTTTACCAAGGCCCTGGAGAACAATGAGAACGCCCTGGAGGTGATGAGCGACCTGCAGAGCAAGCTGCAGGGTGAATCCTCCTTTGACATGGAATATGTCTACCAAAAGGTGGAGGAACTCATGGCCTCGGTGGAGGCCATGGTCCGCTACCTAGACCAGATGGCCCATGGTTCTTATCAAGGGCTTTTGCATGTGCAAGACGCCATTTCCGATGAGGTGCGCAAGCTCCTGGCCCGGCGCCGCACCATCCCCCAGGGCCGCTGGGTGGCGCGGTTTAGCGAATTGACCGCCGCGGATGACACCTTGGTGGGCGGCAAGGCGGCTCATTTGGGCGAGATGCTGAACAAGCTCGGCCTGCCGGTGCCGGAAGGTTTTGCGGTAACCACCTATGCGTTTCAGGAATTCATGCGGATCAACGACCTGTGGAACATGATCGAGCGCATCATGATCAGCGCCGACATGGGAGAGACCTCAGATCTTTATTGGGCCAGCGAGGAAATAAAGGAATTCGTGCTGAGGAGCGCTTTGCCCAAGGACTTGGAAAAGGCTCTGCAAGCGGCTTATGAAAACTTGCTGAAGGACTGCGAAAAGCCTTGCGGCGTGGCCCTGCGCTCCAGCGCGCTATTGGAGGACGGCCATCTGGGCATGGCCGGTCAATACGATACATCGCTGAACGTCATGGCCCCGGACCTGGAGCGCCACTACAAGCGCATCATCGCCAGCCAGTTCAACGCGGCTATTTTGCAGCAAGCTCACGGACGCGACCAGAAGCTTAACGAACTGGCCATGGGCGTGGCCATAATGCAAATGGTCAAGGCCCAGGTGTCGGGCGTCCTCTACACCACCAACCCCAATGACCCCGATGCCGGGGTGATGATGGTGGCGGCGGTCAAGGGGTTGGGCGCTTGGGCGGTGGGCGGGCAGGTGCGCTCCAGCTTGTATTTGGTGCGCAAGGATGCCGAGCTGACGGTGGTCAAGGAGGAGCTTTCGGCGCAAGCCAGCATGATCGTATGCGACCCCAAAGGCGGCATAAGCCAGGAGCCCCTGCCTGATCCGGATTTAGAGCAGGCCTATTGCACTCACGAGCAGATACAAGGCCTGTGCGCCCATGGCTTGCGCCTGGAAAAACATTACGGCAAGCCGGTGGACGTGGAGTGGGCGGTGGGGCCGGAGGGGGATATCCAGCTTTTGCAGGTGCGGCCCTTGCGCATCGTGGCCAAAAAGCTTTCGCCAGAGCAAAAAGAGCAATTGGTGGCCGGAGCCCGGGTGTTGGCCCAGGGCGGGGTCACGGTCTCGGCCGGGGTGGCCGCGGGCAAGGTGGTGATCGTCTCCAGCGAAGCCGACCTGGAGCGGCTGGAACAGGGCAGCGTGTTGGTGGCGCCCTCCAGCCTGCCGGAATACGCCATGTTCCTGGACAAGGTATCGGCGGTTATCACAGAGGTGGGAGGCAGGGCCAGCCACTTGGCCGCCGTAAGCCGTGAGCGGGGAGTGCCGGCGGTATTCAACTTGAAAAATGCCTGCCGCATCCTGCAGGAGGGCCAACAAGTGACGCTGGACGCCGAGAGCTGCACGGTTTACCAGGGTGTGGTGGAACCCTTGGTAAGCCGCTACCGCAAGCGTTTGGTCGCGCTTTCCGAAACCTCGGCGGTGGAGCTTTTAGATAGTTGCCTCAAATACTTATCCCCATTGAATCTGACAGACCCCCGCAGCCCTGATTTTCAACCCCAGAACTGCCAGACCCTGCATGACGTGACCCGCTTCGCCCATGAGATGGCCATACGCGAAATGTTCCGCTATGCCGAGGAGCGTGGCGACGCCAGCGAACAAAGCGGTGGCAAGGGTGAGGCGCTGCGCCTTTCAGCCGGCCTTCCCCTGGAATTATTCCTCATTGATCTGGGCGGCGGCATCAAGCACAGCTGCGTCCAAGGCGAGGTGCTGCCCCAGGATGTGGCGTCGGTGCCACTCAACGCACTGTTGCGCGGCATGAGGACCACCCAATGGCGCGGCCCCGGGCCTACCGATCCCCAAGATGTGGCCGCTAGCTTGGATGGTCAGGACACCGACAAGGTCATGCGCAGCAACTATGCCATAGTGTCCCGGGATTACATGAATTTTTCCTCAAGGTTGGGGTTCCATTTCTCCACGCTGGACACCTTTTGCTCCAAGCACGACAACGACAACTACATCCGGTTTTTATTCAAAGGAGGAGGTGCCGACCCCGACCGCCGGAACCGGCGGGTGCGCTATATCGGAAAAGTGCTGCAGCGCCTCGGGTTCAGAGTGGAGGTGAAGGAGGATCACCTGTCCGCCAGCCTGGATAAGGGCCCCAGCGGCTTGTTTGAGGAAAAGCTGGGCATTTTAGGGAAGCTTATGGTCACCACCCGCCAGATGGACATGCTCATGTTCTCGGATGCGGTGGTCGACTGGTATGTGGACGAGTTCATGAAAACCCACGCCTAAGCGCCTTACCATTATAGGTTTTACCTATCCAACAGCTCGGCAGTAATCGATATTAAGTATTGGACTCCGTTTCCACAAGCCTGTAGAAATCAATTCTAGTTAAGTACTCGCAAAACCTGCCTTTTCCCTGGGGTTTGCATGCAGACGATATCACAGTTAGTGCTTATGGCTTGGAGCTATCGCTTGGTGCGTCTGGCCCTGGGGATTCTGTTTGTTTGGGCTGCGGTGCTTAAGCTCATGGACCTGGAGGTATTCGCCAAGACCATAACCGCATTCGGCCTGTTGCCCAAGCCCCTGGTGGGATGGGCTGCAATAGGATTGCCGTTGCTGGAACTCATCGCGGCCCTGGGCTTGATCCTGGATCTCCGGGGCAGCTTGGCGGTGATCACAGGCCTTTTGGTTTTGTTCAGCCTGATTCTGGGCTATGGCCTATGGCTAGGCCTGGATATCGACTGCGGTTGCTATGGTCCCGGTGACCCAGAGAAAGAGGCCTTCTCCAGCTTGAGAAGCTCGCTATACCGGGACATTGCCATGCTGGCAGGGGTTTTCTATTTGTATTGGTGGCGGCGCCGCGAGGGCAGAGATGCTGTGCGGCCCTTCATGAGCAAACGTAAAGCTGTATTTGCAACTAGGGAGGGGAGAGCATGAAACGGATGAATAAGTTGATGATCCTGGTCTTGGCCGCGGTCATGGTTATGGCATTTTCGGCACCGGCCTGGGCTCTTTTTGGCAGCAAGTTCAAGGACGAGTTGGAAAAGGAAAAAGGCTGCTTCAAGCTGATCGGTGAGATGGATCGCGGCGACTACAAACTGGTGGACACGGCCCAGTTGAAAAAATGGATCGACGAGAAAAAGTCCATGGTAATCGTGGACACCATGCCCTATGAGGCCAGCTACAAGAAAAACCATGTGCCCGGCGCGGTGCAGTTCTTGTTTCCCATTCCGGAAATGACCAAATGGGACGCCAAGGAGACCGCCGGCAAGAGCGAGGCCGATTATGCGAAGCTCTTGGGGCCGGACAAGGACAAGACCATCGTGATTTACTGCGGATTCGTAAAATGCACCCGCAGCCACAACGGCGCCATGTGGGCCAAGAAGCTGGGTTACAAGAACGTGTATCGTTACCCCGGCGGCATCTTCGCCTGGAAAGGCGCCGACTATCCGGTGGCCGAAGTGAAGTAGCCTTGCAGCCGGCACCCAGCCAAGATCACGCCCAACTCCTGGAATTAATCCGGGGCAAGGCGGCCAACCTGTTCGCCAGCGGAGAATTGCTCTGCGCTCCGGCGGTGCTGGTAACCCTGAACAGCGCCCTCCAAGGCGGGCTGAGCGACAAACAAGCCAAGGCCCTGGCAGCGGCCCTGCCAGAAGGAATGGGGGGAGCGGGCTGCACCTGCGGTGCCTTGAGCGGCGCCCAGTTGGCCTTGGGCTTGTTTTTGGGGGGCAAGGCATCCTGGCGCAAGATGGCGCCCATGGCTCGGGAGTTGCACGATCTCTTTAAGCAAAGCTTCGGCAGCACCTGTTGCCGGGTGCTGTCCAAAAAAGTGCATCATGATCCCAAGGCGCATTTGGCGCATTGCACCAGCCTGACCGGAGAAGCCGCGGCCCAAGCGGCCCAAGTCATACTGGCTGTCAAGCCGGAGCTGGCGCAGGAAGTGGGCATGAACTGTTTGTGCAAACGGACCAACCGCTTGGCCGCGGGTGTGAGAAAGTTGGTTGGCGTGGGCTAGCAAGTTTAAACAATACAGCGACCAATAATGCAAAACGGCTGTGGGCCAACGCCCACGGCCGTTTTTAATTCATAAGCACCCGCTGCCGAGTCAGAGGCGCTCAGGCCGCTTACCAGGAGATGGTCATAACCAAGCCGCTGGAGGCCGACCACTTGGCCCAAAAATATCCGCCCGTAGTTAGCCCTTCCTCATCGGGCCCGGGCCCGGGCTCGGGCGAGGGCGGGGTACATCCCGACACGTTCAGCACCGCCAAACCGGTTCTGCCGGCGGCCAAATAGGCCCAGTCGCCCTGCACCACGCTGTGGTAAGCCAAATAGGTGTTGGTGATGGCTCCTATCTCAACGGGCTCGTATTCGTCTTCCACATCCGCTACCCGGTAGCCGCCGCCCCGGTCGCTGATATAAGCCCGCGACCCGCTGACATAGATATGATAGGTCTGATCGTTGCTCCTGAGCCGGCTGGTTTCCCGGAGGGCATCCACATCGCTTATGTCCAGGATGCGCATGCCGCCGGTGCCGTCGGCAAGATAGGCCAGCTTGCCTTTAACCGTGATATTGATCGATTCGTGCAGACTGCCCAGCCATCCCCGTTCGCGGGGCTCTTCGGGAACCGACACGTCCACCGCGCGTAGGCCGGCGTAGCCATCGGCCAGATAAACGGTTTGGCCGTCCAGAGCCAGGCCCCGCGAGCTTTGCCGGCTGGGCAGGCTGGCCACCTCCCGGGGCAGGTTGGGCACGGTCACGTCGATGATGCGCAAGCCCCCGCGCCCGTCGGCCACATAGGCGTAAATCCCGTCGCTGGCCACACCCTGGGCTTCATCCCAGGAAGCCAGGCGCCCCCTTTCCTGGGGAGCATTGGGGTTGGATATGTCCAAGATGCGCAGGCCCAGGCGCCCGTCCGCCAGGTAGGCATAGGCGCCCACCACCGCCACGTCGAGCGCCCGGTCGCCCGAGGGGAAAAGGGCCAGTTCCCGGGGGGCGGCGGGGTTGGTCACATCAAAGATGCGCAGGCCATAGCCGCCGTCAGCCACATAGGCGATGCCGTCGACAATGGTGACGGCGTTGGTGAAGTTGCCGGACGGCACCAGCGCCGCTTCATTGCCCGGGCAGGCGGCCAGGGCCACCGCGGCCGTCAGCAACCACAGCCCCAGGGCCCAACTCGCCAGTTTTTGGCCCACCCGTGCCGGCATGCGTGTTCTCCTTTGTGCAAGTATCCAGCTTTTCATGCAATTGTATCCCTGAAACGGCCCTGCGGTCAATTTTGAATGACAAGAGTGAAAGGCGCTCTCCTAATTATAATTGGCGGCTGCGGTTGGCCTGGCGGCACTTCAGCGATTTTTATGCACTTGGACTTTTGCTCAATATTTGCGATCAAGGGATTGTCTCTTGGACGATTCCCCCAAACCATTTATAATTCGAAGCCTGCCTGGCTGATTATAGGAGTGGATGGTTTAGGCTTCTTCTGCGTGTTAAACGACAACCCAAAGAAGGGGTGGCTAGTCGTGTTGCACCTTGCAGCAATGCCACTTGGTTAATGCCAGGCTTTTTGCCCCAACGATCACTAAAGACGAGGCGCTTGTTTTCCCGGCCCGAGGCCTTATGCGAGACCAGCCTCCTGCCCCTTCGCGCTAACCCCTCCTCCTGTTTGGAGGCTGTTGGTGGATGTACAAAACCTATATTGGTTGCAAGCGGTAATTGCGGCGGCCCTGGCCTTGTTTCTTACGGTCTATCTGTGGCGGCACCGCGCCGTACCCGCAGCCCGGCTATTGTTAGCCATGCTCATGGAACTGGCCATATGGGCCCTGGCTTACGCGCTGGAATACATGAGCGGCGGCCTTGCTATACGCCTATTTTGGGTGAAGGTCGAGTATATAGGGGCGGCTTGGATGGCTCCCAGCTTTTTAGCTTTCAGCCTATGCCTAGCGGGCCTTGAGAGTTGGGTAGCTTGGCGCCGCTTCTGGTTAGTCCTCTTGATACCCATGTTAACCATGTTGGCTGCCTGGACCAACTCTTGGCATAACCTGGTGTGGGAACTGGCTTGGCTTGACAAGAGCGCGCCGGGCATCATCACGGCCTATAGCCGCGGCCCGCTGTTTTGGGTTTTCCTGACTTATTCATATCTGTTGCTTTTATTGGGCAGCTTGGTCTTGCTGAGGGCGGTCTGGAAGGCCCGCCGCCTGCATCGTTTCAGAATCGGCTTATTACTCCTTGGAGTGGGCCTTCCCTGGTTGGTAAACGCGCTCTACATTTTTGGAATACGGCCTTTCTCTTATGTTGACCTGACGCCGTTGGCGTTTGGCTTGGCGGCGCTTCTTTTCACCATGGGAGTGTTCCGATCCGGGCTCATGCACCTCATCCCTCTGGCCAGGGAAGCTCTCATGGAAAACCTGCCAGATCCGGTGATGGTGCTGGACAGCCAAGACCGCTTGGTGGATATCAATGGCGCGGCGCAGCAACTTTTAGGCCCTTTGGCTGGGCGGCTGGTCAATAAACCTGTAGTGGAAATATTCTCCGGCCAGCCAGGCATAAACAAAATCCTCGACTCGGGCCTTGAAGCCCAGGCCGAGATTCGGCTGGATTGGAACGGCGAGGAAAGGGTATTCGAGGTGCGGGTTTCAGGCCTTAAAGACCTGCACCGCGCCAGCGTGGGTCGGTACCTGATTTTCAGAGACATCACCCAGCGCCTAAGGTTCCAGGAGGAGCTCGAACGCAAAGAGGAGCGCTACCGCACCACCTTTGAACACACCGGCACCGCCATGATGATTGCAGGCGGTGACGGCATAATAACCATGGTTAACAGCAAATTTGCGGAGCTTGCCGGATATAGCCGCCAGGAGATCGAAGGCAAGATGAGTTGGCGCGATTTCGTGCATGCGGCCGACTTGGACCGCATGAATATTTTTCATCAGCAAAGGCGGGTCGGCGGTGAGGCGCCCCGGGAGTATGAGTTTCGTTTTGTCGACCGCTTGGGTAAAGTGCGTTGGGTCGACAACACCGTTGAACTGGTGCCGGATAGCGACCTGGCGGTGGCGTCGCTCTTGGATATCAGCGACCGCAAGAAAGCAGAGCAACGCGAGCGCGCCAGTATGCGCCGCTTGCAACGCCAAAGAGCCACTTTAGTGGAGCTTTCCACCCATCCCTTTTTTGCTGAAGGCGAAATGACGGAAGTGGCACGCTTGGTGAGCGAGGCGGTGGCTCGCACCATAGAGGCGGAACGGGTTAACATATGGCTGCTGGCGGAGGACGGCAGCGCTTTAACTTGTCTTGACTCTTTTATGCAAAGCATTAATGAGCATCGCTGCCTGCCGGATTTGCCCGTTTCGGATTTCCCTCGCTATATGCAGTCGCTGCAAAGTGAGCGTTCCATCGCAGCCTATGACGCCCAGCGCGATCCCCGCACCAGTGAGTTCAAGGGAATCCTTTTGGAGCCCAATGATATCCTATCTAGTTTGGATGCGAGCATAAGGCTTTCCGGCCGGGTGCGGGGCGTTATTTGCATTAACCAGGTGGGCCAGTACCGAGAATGGTTCAGCGACGAAACAAGTTTTGCCGCCGAGATCGCCGACCAGTTGGCCCAGGCGCTTTTAAACCGGGAACGGCGCCGGGCCCAGGACGCGCTCAGGGAAAGTCATGAACGCTACAGCACCTTTTTAGATGGCTTGCCCGACCCGGTGGTGGTTTACGACATGCAAGGGAGCGTGCAGTACCTGAACGCCGCCTTTGAGGAGACCTTTGGCTGGACCCACGGGGAATTGCTGAACAAGCGCATAGATTATGTGCCCGCGGAGTGCGTCGAGGAAACCAGCCGGGCCATAAAGGACATGAAAAGCGGCAGGCACGTCAGGAACCTGACCACCAAGCGCTTCACCAAGGACGGCCGGGTGTTGGACGTGATTATCAGCAATTCGCCCTATCACGACCAGTTTGGCAACCAAGCCGGCAACATTGTGATCATAAGGGACGTGACTGCCCTGGCCCAAGCCCAGGCCCAATTGCGCGAAAGCGAAGAACGCTATCGCTCCCTAGCTGAAAACTCACCCTATGGCCTTTTTTTGTTCGATATAGTTACCGGACGGATTTTCTACGCCAACAGTCAATTGGTCAACCTGTTCGGTTACACGAGTGAAGAAATTGCAAACATAACTATTTGGGATGTGATCGATCCCGCTGAACACGATATCGTCCAAAAGCGGCTGAAACAGCGTGTGGAGGACGAACCCCTGCCACAGGGATACGTTTACACCGGCCTCCACAAGGATGGCTCCCGCATCAGGTTCAAGATATCCACCGCTATGGTGCAAAGCGGGGGCAGGCAGGTTTTACAAGGGATCATAAGCGATGTGACCAATGAAGAGCTGATGGAACGGCAACTGCACCAGGCCCAAAAAATGGAGGCGGTGGGGACCTTGGCTGGAGGCGTGGCGCATGAATTCAACAACCTGCTGATGGCCATCCGGGGCTATTCCCAACTGCTCACCGCCCGCGATAATCTGGATACCACGGTGCGGGAGCATTTGGAGAAAATCACCCAGACCACCCGCCGGGCCGCGGATTTGGCCAACACCATGCTCAGCTTTTCCCGGCCCGAAACCGGCAACAAGGAGCCGATGGATCTCAACCAAGCCTTGCTCAATGTGCATGGACTATTGCAGGGGACCCTGCCGCCCAATATCGAACAGAAGATGGAGCTTAAGCCCGGCCTGCCCTTGCTGCTGGCCAACCCCAACCAATTGGAGCAGGTTTTCCTGAACCTGGCGGTTAACGCCCGCGACGCTATGCCGGCCGGCGGTGAGCTGACCTTGCGCACCGATTGGCGGCGGGCGGACGTCGGCTTCCGCGCCACCCGCAATTGGGCTTCGGAAGAGATCTATGCCGAAGTTACCGTGGAAGACACCGGCCTAGGCATGGACGATGATGTGCTGGCCCGCATCTTCGAGCCCTTTTTCACCACCAAGGAGCCCGGCCAAGGCACCGGCTTGGGGCTATTTGTGGCATATTCCATAATCACCAACCACGGCGGTGGCCTAGAGGTGCAAAGCAGGCCGGGCCAAGGCACCTGCTTTACAATTTATCTGCCAGCCCAGGCCGGGCTAAAAAGAGAGATACTCCAACCCAAGCCCAGGGAGAAACTCCCCATGGGAGAGGGGCAGAGGATATTGGTGGTGGATGACGAGGCTTCCTTGCGCGAGATCACGCGCGAGGCGTTGCAGTCCTGCGGTTATGAAACCAATGAGGCCGCCAATGGACGCGAGGCCTTGGAGCGCTACCAAGAGAAGATGCGGCAAGGCCAGCCTTTTGATTTGGTGCTGTTGGATCTGGCCATGCCGGTCATGGACGGAACCGCATGCTTCAGCCGGCTGATATCAATCGATCCGTCGGCCCGGGTTATTATCACCACTGGCCATGCTCATACCCAGCTGGATATTGAAAGCCTGACCACGCAGCCGCATTACATAATCAAAAAGCCCTTCGATCTCTCCAATCTTTTAAGGATAGTTAACCGGGCGCTGCATTCCCTCCAATAGCAGCCGGTTGCCGCTCCGGTCCAACCAGCCTCCAGACAGTTTTGCGCGCTGACCAGATGCGGGACTTTTGCACCCGGACTTGACAAGCCGAGCCAAGACAATTTATAGTTACCTCATGAAGAAAACATATTTCGCATAGCGAAACCTAACCTTGGAGACTTCATGCCACGGGCATCCGCGGACAAAACTCGTTATTTTCTACAATCCCTGGCCAAAGGGCTGACCGTGCTGCAGGCCATGGCAGAGGCGAACCAACCCATGACCTTGTCGGACATCGCCCGCGCCGCCGCCACCAGCAACGCCACGGCAACCCGCATCTGCTATACCCTAACCCAAATGGGCTTTATCGACCGTGACGCGCAGCGCCGCTTTTTCATCACTCCCAGGATCCTCTCCCTGGGCCATTCGGCGGTTTGTTCCCTGGGCTGGCGCAACGTTGCCCAGCACTATTTGGAGCGGCTGTCGTTTGAATTGAAAGAAACCGTAAACCTGTCGGTGCTGGACGGGCATGAGCTTATCTACATAGCGCGGGTGAATACCGACCGGATATTGCCGTTTGATTTGCAATTGGGTTCCAGGCTGCCGGTTTACTGCACTTCCATGGGCAAGGCGCTGGTGGCCTTCAGCCCGCCGGAGACGGTAAGCGAGATACTGAAAAAGGTGACCTTCGCAGCGCTCACCCACCGTACCATAACCAACCGCGATCAATACCTGGCCGATTTGGAAAAAGTCCGGGCCAAGGGCTATGCGGTGAATGACGAAGAACTCTCGGTGGGGTTGCGTTCGGTGGCTACGCCTATCTTAGACAGCCAAGGCTGGAGCCAGGCGGCCATCAATATAGCAGTGCCTACCACCCGCTATAGCGTGGAAAGGTTGGAAAACGAATTGGCGCCGGCTGCCATGAGAACCGCGCGGGAGATCATGCGCGCCTTGGGAACCGGCAGCCGACGAATGGCAGCCGCAAGCTGAGGAGGATGGTTCCTTGGACAAGCTAATCATAACCGCCGCCCCCACCGGCTCCATGCCGCGCAAGGAAAAGACGCCCCATGTCCCGGTTACCGCTGATGAGATAACCGAGAACGCCTTGCGCTGCGAAGACGCCGGAGCCTCGATTCTGCATATCCACGTACGTGACGAAAATCAAAACCCCTCGGACGATCCCCAAAAGTTCCGCGAGGTGGTGGACAAGCTTGCCGGCCGCACCAATTTGATCCTGCAAATTTCCACCGGCGGCCGGGCAGGCGTGGGCCTGGACAGCAGGATAAAACGTCTGGCCGCACACACCGAAATGGCCTCGCTCACCACCGGTTCGGTCAACTTCCCCAACTCAGCCTATATAAACGAACCCTCTTTGGTGGAGGATCTGGCCAGGGAAATGCTGCGCCTGGGCATCAAACCGGAGATGGAATGCTTTGATCTGAGCATGATCAACAACGGCATCCTTTTGCAGCAAGCTGGCTTGGCTAAAGCTCCCCTGCACTTCAATTTTGTCCTGGGCCTAAAGGGCGCCATCCCGGCCAGCATAGAGAACCTGGTGCATATGCGGTCCTGCCTGCCCGCTGGTGCTACCTGGACCGTATCCGGCATGGGAGCCAACCAGTTGGTGATGGGCGCGCACGCCATCATCATGGGAGGACACGTGCGGGTGGGCCTGGAGGACAACATTTATTACCGCAAGGGCGAACTGGCCTCCAATCAGCAACTGATCGAGAGAATGGCGCGTCTGGCCCGCGAAATGGGCCGTGAGGTTGCCAGCCCCGACGAAGCGCGGAAGATCCTTAGCTTGAGTGCTAAATAGCGAACCGGCTTAAAGCATTGCGCGCAAAAAACATTACCATCCCCCATGGCGATGTTTTCCCAGACAGCCAGAACCCGCTGCCCACGGCTGCGCGCGCCCACGGCAGGTGCATCTAAGAGCACCAGGGCTGCCGAGTTGGGGCGTGCGCCTGCTCCAGGACCGAATGACCCTGCCTCCTACACCAATTCAGCCCAGACTGCGCATGATGCTGAACGGACCGCTGACCGGCAGCAAAGCCCCACCAGCATCCCGCGGCGGTGGTCGGGCTGAAGCCTGCCGGGTGAGGCGAGCGGACGATCTCTGGCAGTATCCCCGCCGTTTGAAAGGGACCGCTCAGGCAGGCCCCCTCCCATGACGCGCCTAGCTAAGTTTAGGGCGGGGTGCTTTTGTTTCCTACCGCTCAAGGGAAGCCTCTAAGACCTTGCCTAATGGCGATGGGTGAAGGTAATGTATTGAAAGGCCATACGTAGTTGCTTGGACCCGTAAAAGGGCAGTTCATTATGACAGCTCTGATTTCAAACGGCCTGCCTCGGAAGCCTGCCAGGCCAAGTGATTCAAAAAGTCTGAATCCGACCCCAAGAGCTTTTGCCGCGCAATTGTTTGGTATCTTATTAGATAGGCAGACAAACCATATTGAAGGCAATACACCAGCGGCTAAGACATAATGGTTGAAAAGGACCGAGGCATAGCAAGGGGAACCGCCCGGAGGCTTTCTCGTGACTTGACGGCCGGAGTGGTGGCGCTGGTTTTGGTGGCTTCGGCCATAGCCATAGGCGCTACCTATCTGTATTCAAGCCATGCCCAGCAAAAAAAGCTTGAGCAAAGGGCCGACGAATATTTGGCCTATCTGCAGCACAGTTTGGTGCAGCCTCTTTGGTCCATGGATGATGAGTCCGTGGCCAAACTATGCCACGCCTTTGCCCAGAACCAGGAGTTTGCCCGCATAGTAGTACAGAATGACTTAGACCAGATTATTTTCATCCAGCCCGGCAAGTCCGGACAGGAAACGCTTGTACGAAGCGCAGCGGTCAAGTACCAAGGCCAGGTAATTGGGCGGATTGAGCTGGGGATGGACCCGGTGCCATATCAACAGGAAAATCGGCGGGCGCTTTTGTTTTCGGGGCTCACGGTGCTGGCGGTGGTGGCGATGCTGCTGACCCTCACCGGCGGCTTGGTTCATCGTCTGCTGGCCAGGTTTTTGGACGATCTGCAAAACAGCATCGACCGCATAAGCAGCGGAGATTACGAGGTCCGGAAAAGGAAAATACGCTATCAGGAAATGGAGCGCATTGTGGGGCGCTTCAACTATATGGCACGTCGGGTAAAAAGACGGGAGGACTCTCTCAGCCTAGCCAACCAGCAATTGCATGAAGAGATAGCCGAACGTCAGCGGGCGGAGGAGGCGTTGGCCCACAGCGAGCAACGCTATAGCCAGCTTTTCGACAGCATCACCGACTTTGTCTACACCCATGATCTCGAAGGGCGCTTTTTGAACGTGAATAGGGGGGCGGCCGCTGATCTGGGCTATGAGGACAAGGATTTGCTGGGCCGTGAAATAACCGATTTTATGCTGCCGCAATACAAACAGGCCTTTTTCGAAAATTATCTTCCAACCATAATCCGCGAGGGCAAGTACGACGGGATATCGGTCTATTTGGACCGGGATGGCAACAAGCACTATATCGAGTACCGCAATATCCTGGTCACTGAAAATGGCGAGCCCGACCACGTCAGCGGCATGGGCCGCAACGTGACTGATCGATTGCGCGCCCAGGAAAAACTAAAGCGCCTGGAAGAGCAATTGCGCCAGTCCCAGAAGATGGAGGCCGTGGGCACCTTGGCTGGAGGCGTGGCACACGATTTTAACAATATCCTGCAGGGCATTCGCGGATATGCCCAAATCATAGCCCTTGGCACCCGGCCCAACGAGCCGATGCGGGGCCATGTGAACCAGATAGAGGCGGCGGTGGGGCGGGCCTCGGAACTTGTGCGGCAGCTTCTCACCTTCAGCCGCCGGGTGCAGCCCCGCCTCAAACCAGTGGACCTGAACCAAAGCGCCGGCCAGGCAGTGGGCCTTATGAAACGCACCTTGCCCAAGATGATCACCATACAAACGGAATTGGCTGAGGACTTAAACCTGGTCAATGCGGACACCAACCAGATCGAGCAGGTTCTTCTCAATTTGGGGGCCAATGCCAGCGACGCCATGCCCGAGGGCGGCCGTCTAACAATAAGAACCGCCAATCAAACCCTAGACCGGGAATTTTGCCAAGCAAATCCGGAGGCCCAGCCCGGAGATTATGTACTGCTGCAAGTGGCGGACTCCGGACAAGGCATGGATCAGGTCACCATGGCCCATATTTTTGATCCTTTTTTCACCACCAAGGAAGTGGGCAAAGGCACCGGCTTGGGGCTGAGCATTGTTTATGGCATTGTGCGCAATCATGGCGGCTTGGTGACCGTGCAAAGCCAGCCGGCGCAAGGCGCCACCTTCAGCATCTATTTGCCGGTCCTGTCGGGCGAAGTGCCGGCGGAAACTCCGGCGCCTAATACAGAAATACGGACAGGAGGCGGCGAGTCGCTGCTTTTGGTGGATGATGATCTTGACATTTTAAATAGCGCCAAAGAAGTGTTGGAGCATTTTGGCTACCGGGTGCGCGCAGCCACCAGCGGCGAGGAAGCCTTGAGCGCCTATCAATCGCGGCCCGGATACTATGATCTGATAATCTTGGATTTGGGCATGCCAGGCATGGGCGGGGCCAAGGCCCTGCAAAAGCTGAGGGAGCTTGACCCCCAAGCCAAGATCATTGTGTGCAGCGGCTACTCCAGTGAAGCTGCCAGCCTCACCGCCGCCCAAGGAGGAGCCGCGGCTTTTGTGAGCAAGCCCTATAAAACCACCGAACTGTTGGCCACCATCCGGACGGTGCTTGAATCCCAATCAAATTGAAACGCTTACAGCGCCTGTCTTAAGACGATACCTGCCCAAGGCCGGATAGCTTGCACCCTGGACCCGGTATTTGTTATGGAGTATATTCTGGCTGCCTGTCCTGGTTCCTAGCAAAAGGGGGCGAAGTCACGTCGAAGCAGCTTACCAGTACCGCCGGCACCCGCATCCCGGTGGCGCGTACGGCCATAGGCCAACGGGAAAAAGAGTTGGTGCGGCAATGCCTGGACAGCGGATGGGTCTCGTCGGCTGGCGAATTCATCCCGCGTTTCGAGACACAGTTCGCCCGGTTCTGCGGCGTGGCCCACGGCGTCTCGGCCATGAACGGCACCTGCGCCCTGCATCTGGCCTTGGCGGCTTTGGGCATTGGGCCGGGCGATGAGGTGCTGGTGCCATCGCTTACCTTTGTGGCCACGGCCAATGCAGTGGCCCATGCCGGAGCCAAACCAATCTTTGTCGACAGCGAGGCCAAGACCTGGAACATGGACCCCGCCGCCTTGCAGGCGGCCGTAACTCCGCGCAGCAAGGCGGTGATAGTGGTGCACCTCTACGGCCACCCGGCTGACATGCCGGCAATTCTGGAAATAGCCGAGCGCAACGGGCTGGTGGTTATTGAAGATGCGGCCGAAGCTCATGGCGCGCAAGTTCTGCATGACGGCAAATGGCGGCGGGTGGGCTCCTTGGGGCGCGTGGGTTGTTTTTCTTTCTATGGCAACAAGATCCTCACCACCGGCGAGGGCGGCATGTTGGTCACAGATGACCAGGAGTTGGCCGAAAGGGCGGCTTGGCTGCGCGGCCACGCCATGGATAGCAGGCGGCCTTATTGGCATGAAGAGATAGGCTACAACTACCGCATGACGAATTTGCAGGCCGCTCTGGGCCTGGGCCAGCTGGAGCGCGTGGACGAGATACTGGAGAGCAAGCTCCAGGTGGCCAGTCTCTACGCGAAGGGCCTGGCCGGGATTGATAGCCTGGTCCACCCGCCGGCCGAGGCCTGGGCCAAAAGCGTCTATTGGATGTACAGCCTGTTGGTGGCAGAAGGCTTCCCCACAGACCGCGACGGCTTGCGTGCGGCCTTGGAGGAGGCCGGCATAGGAACCAGGCCCTTCTTTCATCCCCTGCACACCTTGCCGCCCTATGCCCAAGGCCAAAGTCTGCCGGTGTGCGAGGACTTGGCCCGGCGAGGGTTGAACCTGCCCTCGGGTCCCGCCATCAGCCCCGAGGAAATCGCCCAAGTGTGCCAGGCCGTCAGGAGGGCGGCAATACGGTCATGAACGACGCCGCAGGCCAAATCAAGGCCGCCTCGGTGGTGTTGCCCACCTACAACGAAGCGGCCAACATCACGGCTTTGATCCGGGAGATATTGGCCCAGACCCGGGCCGCCGGTTTTGAGGTGCAAGTGGTGGTGGTTGACGACGATTCGCCGGACGGGACCTCGGCCTTGGTGGGCCGGGAATTCGCCGATCAGCCCCAGGTTAAGCTCGTGGTGCGCCGGGGCGAGCGAGGTTTGGCCAGCGCCATCAGGCGCGGGGTGAGCGAATCAGAGCACGAGGCCTTGGTGTTCATGGACACGGACTTCAACCACCATCCCCGCTATCTGCCCACGCTCTTGGCCTTGCTGCCGGCTTGCCATATCGCACTGGGCTCGCGCTATGTGCGCGGCGGAGGCATGAACAACAGCCGCCTGCGTTATTGGCTCAGCTATTTTTTCAACATAATGGTTCGCGTTGTTTTGGGGGTGAAAACCCATGACAACCTGAGCGGCTTCATCGCCATCCGCCGCCAAGATCTGCTGCGCTTCGACCAGGATTTGATTTTCCAAGGATACGGCGATTACGCCATCCGCCTTTTGTATCACGCCCAGCGTGCCGGCCTCTGCGTGCGCGAGACGCCGGTGGTCTATGAAGAGCGCTTGGGCGGGGAAAGCAAGACCCGGTTCCTGCGCACCTTTATCCTTTATCTGCGTGAGACCTGGGCTCTAAGGAGTGGCAAGCCTTGAGCGCGGGTCCGCGTCCCTGGCTCTACGGCGCCCTGCTCATGGCCCTGGCCGTGGCGGTGCGGGCTCTGATGGTGCCGCATCCCACCATTGACGCGGACATGGCCATGACCGGCCTCATGGCCCGCCATATATTGGAAGGCGAGCTGCCCATCTTCTTCTGGGGCCAGCCCTACTGTGGCGCCATCGAGTCCTATCTGGCCGCGCCGGTATTTGCCATCTTCGGTTCCTCCCGGGTCACGCTGTGCGCCTCGGTGGCTTTGGTCTCGCTGGTGTTCGTGTGGCTGGCTTACGCCGCGTCCAAGGATATGTGGGGTCGGCGCGCCGGGCTCTTGGCCATGCTCCTGGCCGCATTGCCTCCGTCATATTTTTTGGTGCACAACATCCTGCCCCGGGCCGCCTATATAGAAATCCCCACGCTGTCGTTGCTCTTGGGTTGGCTGGCCTGGCGTTTGGCTCATAAAAAAGGTCCGTCCTGGGAGTATCTGGTATTCGGCATTGCCGCGGGCTTAGGCTTCTGGACCCATTTTCTCATCGCCTATGCGCTGCTGGGCAGCGCGCTCTATATGGTGTTGTGCGATTGGCGGGTGCTGGTCCGGAAAAGCCTGCCGCTGATGCTGGTCGGCTTTTTGCTGGGCAGCATGCCTTTGTGGATTTACAATCTGGAGGAGCCTTTCGCCACCTTCCTCTATCTAACCCGGCCCAAGTTCCACGTCGCGGCCTTTGAAGCTTTTTGGCGGGTCATGGTGGATGGCATAAGCGGGGTTTTGGTGGCCTGGGCCGGCGGCCGGGGTGCCCCGGAAGGCTTGGGACCAATCTATTACGGGGCCGGAACCCTGGGACTGGTCTCGCTGGCTTGGCTGGTCTATGAACGGCGCCTGGCGCTTTGGCGCCTGTTCCGTTTTGACGGCCGCCAAACCGACGGCAGCGAACTCTGGCTGCTTATACTCCTGGCCGCGCTTGGCGTCACCGTCTTGAGCGGAGAGAGCGCCTCCTACACCCTCAGGCATCTGGTGCCGGTCTACGCCGCGCTCATCCCCCTGGGCGCCTATTTGCTGGACCGGCTTTGGCAGCGCGGATTACGGGCCTTAAGCTGGAGCTTTCTGGCGCTGATCATGGCCCTGAACCTGATTGGTCTTTATGAGGCGGCCAACATTTTCCACCCCGAGCGCTACGGGCCCTGCCAGGCCCAAGAACGCCTCAACCAGAACCTGGCCCAAAGCATGTTGGCCAGAGGGGTGCGTAGCGCCTATACCTATAGATATTGGGACGCCTATATCTTCAATTTCGATGTAGCGGAAAAGGTGATACTCGATACGCCTTCCGAATCCCATTACCCGATGTATATGAGGGACATCCTGGGCGATCCCAAGGCAGGTTTTACGGCGAGGTTTGACAAGGTTCCCTATGAGAATCCGCTGCGCGCGGCTGGGGCGCGATTCAAGGTTTTTACAGAAAGCGGCCAAGGGGGGGCTTTCTACTGCTTGTATGACGTCGAAGGCCCTGGACACGGCTTAGCGGAAGTGAGCAAAGAGAAATGGAGCCTTAAAGCACGGCCCAATCCTGCTTCGGCCCATTTGATCTTGGATAACGCGGTGAGCGTTTGGCGTTTCTATGAGAACCGTAAAGCCATAGCCGTCTTGGATTTGGACTTGGGCAAGGTAGAGGACGACTTGTGCCTATTCCGTCTGGTAACCGGGAATTCCGGCGGTTCGGCCACCCATCTGACCCTGGAGACCTCCCTTAATGGCCGGACTTGGTCCAAGGCGCTTAAGCTTAACGGTTATCGCTGGCCCATCTTCCGCGCGGGCGAAAAGTTTATAATCAACTCCCTGGCTCCCAGCCAGGATCTATATTTTCCGCCCAGAGCGGCGCGTTTCCTGCGGCTTATCATCGACAACAAGCCCAGCCCCGATGAGGCTTGGTATCTATCGGAAATCAGCTTATACCGGGCAGCCCCTGCAGCCGCCCAACTGGAGCCGCAGTTGGTGGCAGAGGCCGCCCGCGGCCTGGGTATAAAAGCTGTATACGCTGAGCAGAACTTGATGGCCCGGCTGCCCCAGGATTTAACGGCGCATCATTCTTTTTGTCCAGGGCCGGCTCTCTGGCCCGAGCTAGTTGCCGAGCAGATCATGCTGCCGCAGGACCTGACCGGGGTGGCACTGGTCATGGAGCCCTACCAAGCCCCGGCGTTTGAGGCCTTTTTAAAGGAGCAGGATTTTACCTGGCAAGTGAAGGCGGCGGGCGGGTATCAATTGTTTTACGGCCTGAAGCGCTCTCCTCTGCCAGGCGGCGTCCGGTCCTTGGTGGCGCGGGCGCGTTCCTCCAGCGGCGGCGAGGCCAAGGCTTGGGACGCGGACCCGGCCAGCCGCTGGACCACAGGCCGCCCCCGCAAGGAAGGCGACTTCCTGGAACTGACCCTGGCCCAACCCATGCGGCTTAAGGGTCTGGTGCTGGACTCGGCCGCCTCGCCCCATGATTTGCCGGAAGGATTGATTCTGGAGCTTTCGGCCGACGGCCTTAATTGGCGCCGCCCCCAGCTCAGCCAGTTATCCACCGGACCCTTGGTGTTTGCCGGCGACCGGGTGCTGGCTTCTTTTACTCCAGGGCATAGAGTGCTGCGGTTTCCCGAGCAGGCGGTGAAGGGCTTGCGGCTCAGCTCCCCTGAGGGCGATCCGGTCTATTACTTTTCCATTCATGAACTGCGGGTGGTGCCCGCCGGCAAGCCTTAGTGATCGATCGGTACGAAACCTTCCTCCACCGCGATTTCTCTCCCCAGGGGGCCTTGCACAAAATCAAGGAAACGCTTTAGCGCGCCTTGGGGCTGGCCGCGGGTTATTAGAAACAAAGGCCGGGACAAAGGATATTTTCCACTGCGGACCGAGGCCGCGCTGGCTGGAATTCCATCTACGGCCAGCGCCTTGATCTGAGGCCCCAGATAGCCCATTCCCACGTAACCCAAGGCCAGGGGGTTGCCGATGACGGCCTGGACCATGGCTCCATTGCTGGCCAGCATCAGGGCGTCGCGGCGCACCCGGGCCCCTTCCAAAACCATTAGCCGGAATATGCCGAAGCTGCCGGAGTTGGAATCGCGGTTGAGCACGGCGATGGGTTTAGTAGGGCCGCCCAACTCTTGCCAGGAACTTATCTTGCCGGTGTAGACATCCTTCAACTGAGCCACGCTCAATCCGGAAATGGGGTTGGCCGGATCCACCACCGGCACCACGCAGCCCAAGGCCACCAGGTGCAAAACCGGGCGTACTCCGCGTTGGGCGCAGAGGTCAAATTCCTTTTTACGCAGCTGGCGGGAGACGCCGGCGATGTCGGCGGTGCCGTCGATTATGGCCCGTATGCCCACGCTGCTGCCCCGGCCGGCCACCGAGATGCGCACCTCGGGGTGGCGTTGCATGTAGGCCTCTGCCGCATGTTGGCTAAACGGTAGGATAGAGGTTGAACCGGCTATGGAAATAGTCTCTTGGGATGCACAGTCGGCGCTGGGCAGCAGGGCTGCAAAGAGCAAGAAGCAGAGCGCCAGGAAGATAATTTTTCGCATAAGCGGTAATGCCTTTTAATTTATTGAATATTCTAACCTATATGTTTTTCAGCTATTTGGGGTTGACCTTTGGCCAACTAGGGGTTATCAATGCGGCAAATGTTACAGGATTGTCAAATAATAGTTAAGATATGGTTACAACGCCTGCCGGGTAAAAAACAATATGCAATTTGAAGCGGTAATTTTCCAAGCCTTGGGCGGGCTGGGCATGTTCCTTTTTGGAATGAAGCTCATGTCCGAGGGACTGCAAAAGGTGGCGGGCGATCGCATGCGCCGCTTTTTGGAAATGGTTTCCTCCAACCGCTGGATCGGCGCCACCGTGGGCATGGGCGTCACCGCCTTGGTGCAATCTTCCTCCCTTACCACGGTGACCGTGGTTGGTTTTATCAACGCAGGCCTTATGAATCTCACCCAGGCGGTCGGGGTGATTCTGGGGGCCAACGTGGGCACCACCGTAACCGCCCAGATCATCGCTTTTAAAGTGACTCATATGGCGCTCTTGTGCATCTTCCTGGGTACGGTGTTGCGCTTTTTCGCCAAACGGCGCAAGTGGAAGTATGTGGGCGAAGTTCTCATGGGGCTCGGGCTCTTGTTCTATGGCATGGACGTCATGAAAAATGGTTTCAAGCCCTTGCGCACCCATCCCGATTTTATATCCTTTTTCACTAGTTTTGATGCCACGGACACGGTTGGCGTGCTCCTCTGCGTGGCGGTGGGCACGGTGCTCACCATGATTCTGCAGTCCAGCTCGGCCACAGTGGGTATCACCATCGCTCTAGCCAGCCAAGGGCTTTTGAATTTGCCGGGTTCGGTGGCCTTGATCTTGGGCGACAACATAGGCACCACCATCACCGCGCAGCTGGCGGCCATCGGATCATCCATCAATGCCCGCCGCGCCGCCAACGCCCATACCCTCTTTAATGTTTTTGGCGTGCTGATCATGGTGGCGATTTTCCATCCTTTCCTGGAACTCGTCTCCTGGGCCACCCGCTTCATGGGGGTTGGACCGGCCGAAGCTGTGGTGGCGCATGAGAAGCCCAACATAGCCCGGTACATAGCCAATTCGCACACCCTGTTCAATGTGATCAACGCCGTATTTTTTCTGTTGATTTTGCCGGTGTTGGTCAAGGCTTCCATCAAGCTTACGCCAGGCAAAGACAAGGCTATTGGCTTGGCGGACTTGGGCAAGCCCAAGTTTTTGGATAACAAGTTTTTGGACAACCCCAGTGTGGCCCTGGCCTTGGCCCGGGATGAGACAGTCAGAATGACCAACATCGCCCAGACCATGTTCCACCAAGTGACCGAGGTGCTGTTCACCCGCAAGCTGGGTCCGCTTTCGCGTTGGCGGCAGAGCGAGGATGCCTTGGATAGCCTCCAGCGGCAGATAACCGAATTTTTGGTGGGCATCAGCCAGGGCGCCATCACCGAAAATGAAAGCCGCGAGATGGCGTCCCTGATGCGCATGGCCAACAACGTGGAGCGCTTCGGCGATTCCGTGGAAAACATTGCCGAGCTCATCGAGGAGATGATCGAGGACAACTTGCAGCTCACGCCAGAGGGCATGCGGGATTACCGCGAGATCCGCGATCAGGTGGCCAAGTTCATCGAGCTGGTGATGCGCTCCATGCAGGAGCGCGACCGCGACGTGATGGAGGTGGCCCAGAAGATGGAGGATGCCATCGATGAGATGCGCGAGCGCATGCGCGATAATCACGTCTCCCGCCTGCGCAGCGGCACCTGCACCGTTGACCCCGGCTTGGTGTTCGTGGACATGCTATCCAACTTCGAGAAGATGGGCGACTACCTCTACAACGTATCCCAGGGCGTGGCTGGAGTGCGCTAGGCGTTTTCCTGGCCGGCCAGACTATAAAAACAAAAGGCGGGCGGTCCATCCGGGCCGCCCGCCGTTGTTTGCTATATCTAATTTTTATTGCGTGGCCTTGGCTGCTTGAAACAGGTCCCAGATGGTTTG
>Ga0307423_1000440_pt1 | contig 28143 bp, 25 predicted proteins | sample SalMarWE160310MG_FD_202154 | JGI IMG/M metagenome (GOLD analysis project Ga0307423, IMG submission 202154) | Salt marsh sediment microbial communities from the Plum Island Ecosystem LTER, Massachusetts, United States - WE1603-10 | ecosystem: Environmental > Aquatic > Marine > Intertidal zone >... | reverse complement strand
AGTAGTCCGAAGGTGCCGCCGGTGAGGTCGCCGATGGCGTAGACGATGGTGCTTTGTCCCTCGGGGAGGGTTACGTCACCTGCGTCGAATGCGACGGTGTCGGTGCCGGCTGCGTTGATGGTGACGCCGTAGGTGCCTGCGGCGACGTCGAGTTTGCCTTCCATGGGGTTGGTGACGTTCTCGAACAGCGGCAGAGAGCCGTTGGCGATGATGTCAACAGCCGGGGCATTCGCCAGGTGGCGAACCACGAGCCGTGCGTTGTTTGGATCGGTCTGTGTCGTGTCGTTCAGGAACGCCGACAGCGTGAGACCACCGTCGTCGGTCAAATGGGCGACGGCCGAGACATTTCCACCAGGCGGCAGATACAACTCGGCAGACAGCACGGGGCTGGCTACCACAGCTGGTCCCTCACCTGCCAGGTAGATGTCGACCTGGTGTGACCCTGATGGCAATGCGATCGGGTCGGTGACCGTGTTCGGCGCAAAACCCGGGAGCGCGTTGGTGCCGTCCACATACACGTCGACTGTGACTCCGGGTATTCCGTGAACCACAGTCAGGTCTGCCGACGACCCCTCCGCAACGGCGGGGGCGACGGTGAGCAACGACGCAATCATCATTGCGGCGAGCACAAATATCGAGCGTTTTCTCATTGAGTCCCTCCTAGTGGGTGCGGACTGATGTCCGCTCTCGTTTGTGGTTCGGGGCTGCCATCGTCGCTGGATGATTTATTACTAAAACTGTGGAGACGACAATCCGTGCGTTGATTCCGCTATCGGATAAGCTGCGGGAATCTCATGAGTGACCCCAACACCCTCGGCAGCCTCGTTAGGAAGCGCCGGCTCGAATCTGGATACTCGCTCGGCCAGTTGGCCTCGAAGGTCGGCAAGACGGCCGCAGAGGTGCGCGCCTGGGAGCGCGACGTCGAATTACCCGAGCACGGCATCATTGATCGGCTTGCATCGACGCTGGAGATCGACCTGGTCGAGATCAAGAAACGGCTGGACGAGGGCAAGAAGGCGCTCGATGCCGAACGCAAGGCCGCTCAACAAGCAGCCGTGGTCGAGGACGACAAGGACCGCGAGCCGGAGCCATCGGTCATATTCCCGGAGCAGACACCGGTCCCCGTCCAAGAGCCCGCCGAGAAGGTGGCGGAGAAGGTGGCCGAGGAAGAGCCGGAGGAGGATCTCCCCGGTTTTGTCGTTGCGGACCCGTTCACGAAGCCACCCCCGCTCGAAGACGATGCCGTCGCCTCCGAGGAGGAGCCCGACCTTGGTCTTCTCGACGCCCCGACCGAGGCCGTGCCCGTCCCGGTGATCACCGGGACTGCGGCAGCTGCCCGGGCGAGCCGTGCCGCGGCCGTGCTCGAAGAGCCTCCAGCCATGCCCCGTGACACGCTTTCGGATGAGGATGCCGGCCTGCTCCGATATCTCGAGCCTGTGCGAGTGCTCTTTGACCCGCACCAGCGGTATCTCTATTGGATCCGGGCAGGGCTCACGGTCATCGTGCTGTTGTTCCTCGCCGTCATTCTGTTTGCGCAATTGGGCAATCTGCTCGACGCAATCTCAGAGTTGCTCGACACCATCGAACCGGCCGCAACCGACCCGAACGATCTCAACGCTCTCGGGCTGCTCCCGTTCATCTAGGAGCGTTCTCGACGACCCCGGGCTTAGGCGCCCAATGCCCTGACCAGTAGCCCGATCGCGGCGAGGCTGGAGACAGCCAGGATCGCAGGCCTGATGGCATGTCCGTCGGCACTGAAGCGGAGCCTGGAGCTGAGCAGATAGCCGGCTACCAGTCCCGGGAAGAGCAGCACAGCGATCAACACGTCGTCACCGGTAATGCGATCGGCCAGGATTCTGAACAGCACCGTGACTAGCAAGCCTCCGGAGAAGAACAGAGACAGACTGGCGCGGACTGTGGGCCCTTCGGAGTCCTTGAACAGGAGCGCTGCCGGAGGCCCGCCCATTGAGGCGACCATCCCGGTTATCCCGGCAGCGATCCCGGTGCCGAATTCGGAAACAGCATTACGAGGGACCGAAATCCCCGTACCGAGGATCGCCACCGCGACGAGCACCGAGAGGGCGATTCCGATATCGATACTGCTTTGTGCGGCGAGCCCCAGCACCCACAGACCCAGCAGCGCACCGGGTACCCGCCCGGCCAGCAGCCACCCGACACCCTTGCCATCGATTGCCGAGCGTTCCCGCCAGGTCATCGCAAATGTAAGAGGAGCGGCAAGCAGCAGTTGCGGCACCGGAGCCAGGATCGGGTTGATCAGCGACAGAATCGGCACAGATACGACGGCGAATCCGAGCCCGATTGTGCCCTGGGTGAGTGCGCCGATCAACGTCACCACAAGGGCTATGGTTAGCTCGGTTGGGGAGATCGGCATCGAGGTCTCCGGAGAGGGAGGATGCGGAGTATGGCACTTCGGAACGCGCGCGCCGCATCCCGTTGCTATGCACCAGATTGCATATATAGGCCCTTGCCAACCTTCGAACACACTGATTACGATGCCGCTCGCTGTCCGTTTCACGCTGTTGGTAGAGACAAGTGGTTCACACAAAACAGAAGAGGGCCTGGGGAATGAGTCGTTCTAGGCGTCTTGCGATCTTTACGATCGTCATTCTTGCGGTGGCACTCTCTGCCTGCTCGGGGTCAGGCCCGCAGACAGCGCTCAACCCGGAAGGTCCTGTCGCCCGTACCATCGACAATCTCTGGGAGCTCGTGTTCATCATCGCAGCGGCTGTGTTCGTGATTGTCGAAGCGGCCCTGATCTACACGCTCATCAGGTTCCGTGCCAGGAAGAACGACGATACCGAGCCGGTGCAGCTTCATGGCAACACCCGGCTCGAGATCCTGTGGACGATCATCCCCGTCGTGATTCTCGCCAGCATCGGGTACCCGGTCATCAAGGGCATCTTCGAGGTGCGGGCGATCGCCCAGGGTGCTGATGTTCTCCAGGTTCAGGTGACAGGCCATCAGTGGTGGTGGGAGTTCGAGTATGTCGATCTCAAAGATGACACCGGCCGCACTCTCGTCACTGCCAACGAGTTGGTCATCCCCGAGGACACCGAGGTCAATCTCACCATGACCTCGGCAGACGTAATCCATAGTTTCTGGATTCCGACCCTCGCAGGCAAGCGCGACGTGGTCCCGGGGCGGATTTCGAACCTGACTCTGATAGCCGACAACCCGACTCCACCAGACGAGCCGCACCCGGGACAGTGCGCCGAGTTCTGCGGTCTCTCTCATGCCGACATGCGCTTCAAGGTGCATGTCAGGACCCAGGCGGACTTCGATGCCTGGGTCGATGAGCAGCTCACACCCGCCGAGATCCCGACCGAAGGTGCGGCAGCGCTCGGTTATGAGACCTTCAATGCCACCTGTGTGGCGTGCCACCACGTCACCGTCGCCGGTGCCTCGGGGCCGGAGGATATTGGCCCGGTGCGGACCACGGAGGTTGATGGTGTGACGTTCACCTCGTCCCTTGCCCCAAATCTGACGCATTTTGGCTCGCGTACGACATTCGGTGGCGGCACCTTCGAGAACAACGCCGACCACCTCGCCCAGTGGTTGGCCAACCCGGCAGGGATCAAGCCGATGCGACCCGAGCTGAACGACATCCAGACCGGGCGAATCCTCGGGATGCCCAACTTCAATCTGTCATCGGATGAGATCACAAACCTGATTGCGATGTTGGAAGGATGGGAGTGACATGGTGCTCGACACCAGTAAGGATCTAGCTACCGGGACTCCCAAGGGCATCTGGAGCTGGCTCACCACCATCGATCACAAGCGGATCGGCCTCATGTATGCCGTCACCGCTCTGGTTGCTTTCTTCATCGCCGGTTTTGAGGCATTGTTGATCCGCCTCCAGCTTGCTTCCGCCAACGGGACCCTGCTCAGCGCCGACGCATACGACCAGCTCTTCACCATGCATGGGCTCACCATGCTGCTCGTTGTGGTCATGCCGGTCGGAGCGGCCTTTATGAACTACTTCATCCCGCTCCACATCGGCGCGAGAGATGTTGCTTTCCCAAGGGCGAACGCGTTCAGCTATTGGCTGTTCCTGTTTGCCACTGTGATGCTGCTGTCGTCCTTCGTCCTCGGTGGCGCACCCGACGGTGGCTGGTTTGGCTATGCGCCGCTGTCGACGCAGCTCGAAGAGTTTGTGCGAATGGACTTCTACTCGATCGGGGCCCAGCTGCTCGGTGTCGCCTCGATAATGGCATCAGCCAACTTCATCGCCACCGTGTTCACTATGCGTGCCCCGGGAATGACGCTGATGCGGATTCCCGTTTTCACGTGGATGGCTGTTGTCGTCTCATTCCTCCTCATCTTCTCGCTCCCGATCTTCGGTATTGGCCTCTGGGAGATGTTCTTCGACCGGAACTTCGGAACCCATTTCTTCAGTGGCGGCGGCGATCCGCTGCTCTGGCAGCATCTCTTCTGGCTGTTCGGCCATCCCGAGGTCTATGTGCTCGTCTTGCCGGCTATGGGCATCGTCTCGGAGGTGTTCCCCGTCTTCAGCCGCAAGCCGCTGTTTGGCTATCCGTTCGTGGTCTTCTCCGGAATTGCCATCGGGTTCATGGGCTTCGGGGTTTGGGCGCACCACATGTACACCGCGGGTCTTGGACCGGTCGCTGAAGCGGGCTTTGGCGTCGCCACCATGCTGATTGCAGTCCCCACCGGGGTGAAGATCTTCAACTGGATCGGGACCATGTGGGGTGGCAAGCTGAGGTTCGAGCTGCCGATGCTGTTTGCGATCGGGTTCGTTTCCCTGTTCGTCGTTGGTGGGCTCTCGGGTGTTCTCCACTCGGTGGTGCCTTCCGACTATCAGCAGCACGATTCGTATTTCGTGGTCGCTCACTTCCATTACGTGCTCTTTGGCGGCGGCGTGTTCGGCTACGTCGCAGGTGCCTATTACTGGTACCCGAAGTGGACCGGTCGGTTGCTAGACAAGAGGCTGGGTCTCTGGCACTTCTGGTTGATGATCATCGGGTTCAACATGACCTTCGCACCGATGCACATCCTCGGTCTGAACGGGATGCCCCGGCGTACCTATCGCTACCCGGAGGGTCTCGGTTGGGAGTTCTGGAACCAGGTGGCGACGGTTGGTGCCTTCATCATCGGCATTTCGTTTGTGATATTCGCCTGGAACCTCATTCGGAGCAGGAAGAACGGCCGGATCGCCGGGGACGACCCATGGGATGGGCGCACTCTCGAATGGTCGATTCCCTCCCCACCGCCGGTTCACAACTTCGATGAGATTCCCGTCGTGAGCCACATCGACGAGTTCTGGCACCGTAAGTATGCGACAGACGAAGAGGGGCGTTCCGTACGGATGCCCGACGTCACCGGCGGCACCATCTCCTCCGAGACCGCCACAGGCGGAGAAGACGGGAAGCCCACCGTCGACATGCACATGCCCTCACCGTCGTATTTTCCGCTCGTGGCTGCGTTCGGCATCATTGTCACCGGTTACGGGCTGGTGTACCTGCCCGGCGGCTGGGTAGCCGTCGGGGTCGGCGTTCTTGTAGCACTGTGGGGTTTCTTCGGATGGTCGCTCGAGCCGGTGACCAGGAATGGGAATCATGACTAGCCAAGCCGCGCCGGTAGAGGCGCACGAACATCACGATATCCGTCCGGTCCGCAAGGCAGCGATGTGGGTTTTCCTCGGTTCGGAGTGCATGTTCTTCGGGTCGATGATCGCCACGTTCTTGCTGTACCGGAATGAGACCGGAGCAGGTCCCGGCTCCGAGATCTTCAACGTCGGGTTCACGTCTGCGAGCTCGTTCGTGCTGCTGATGAGCTCCCTGACGATGGTGCTGGCTCACAATGCGTTCGAGAAGCGGGATGCGCGGGGCACCCGCATCTGGTTGGCGGCAACCGCACTGCTGGGTATCACGTTCATTGCCGGTCAAATCTACGAGTTCACCGAATTTGTCAATGGCGGCCTCACCTTGTCGACGAGCTCCTTCAGCGGCGCGTTCTACATGCTCACCGGGTTCCACGGTGGACACGTCGCCATCGGCGTCATGCTGCTGCTGGCGATGTTCTTCCTCTCCACGGAAGGCCGCCTCCGCGATGACGGCGGGCTCAACGTCGAGTTGGTCGGCTTGTACTGGCACTTCGTTGACATCATCTGGATTGTCATCTTCACCGTCGTCTACTTGTTGCAGGTCTGACTCATGACACAAACAGCAACCCGCGCCCACCCCAGCCCGGCTGCCTATTGGGGGATCGCCCTGTTCCTGGCGGCCGTGACGGCTCTGGAGATCAGCGTTCCATACACGGCGGCCCTCGAGCCGGTCAAGGTTCCGCTGCTGCTGGTGCTTGGTGCCATCAAATTCGTGACGGTCGTCAGCTTCTTCATGCATTTGCGCTATGACAAGAAGCTCTACAGGAACCTATTCATGTTCGGCGCGATCGGCGTCTTCCCGCTCTTCATCGTCGTGCTGCTTTCGATGCACGCGTTCGCATGAGCTTGGTTGCGGCTAATCCAGGGTTCCTCGATGTAGTCCCATTCCACATGCACTTTGACGTCATAGGGGCGCTTGCCGCGATTGCCGTTCTCTACGAATACGGCCTGCGACGGCTTGCACCGCTGTACGCTCCGCGTGGTGAGGTAGTTGTCACCAGCCGACAGCGCTGGCTGTTCTACTCCGGGATCCTCTCGCTGTACCTGGTGTCGTCGTGGCCGATCCACGACATCGGTGAGAACAGCCTGTTTGTATTCCATATGGGTGAGCATCTGGTGTTCGGATTGATCGCACCGCCTCTGTTGATCTCAGGTACTCCCTGGTGGCTGATTCGCCTTGTGGTCAAGCCGGTGCTGCCTGTGCTGCGGATAGTCACCAAGCCGTTCGTCGCGTTGGTCCTCTTCAACGGAATGCTCGGTCTCATCCACGTTCCGGCGGTGCTCAACCTGATGCTGGAGAACGACCTGGCCCACTTTGGTCTGCACGTCGCACTGTTTATCACCGGGATCTTCATGTGGTGGCCGGTGCTCGGGCCGATCCCCGATATCCCGCAGCTGCCGCCGCTGTTGCGGATGGGGTATGTGTTCCTCCAGTCGCTGGTCCCGACCATCCCGTCGGCGTTCCTGACGTTCGGACAGCACCCGTTGTACCCCATTTACGAGACCTTTCCCCGCTTGTGGGGGATTCCGGTGCTCAATGATCAGGTCCTGGCCGGGTTGTTGATGAAGCTTGGTGGCGGCCTTCTGCTGTGGGGCTTCATCGCGTGGATCTGGTTCACCTGGTGGAACGACGAGCAGCGCTACAGCGACCCGACCCCGACTACGGTGGCTGGCCGTCCGGGCTAGCCTGCGGTGTCGTTGCCGTCCCGTGAACCACCCAGGTATGCAGCCGCTGCAGCACCGAACAGGACGATCGCAGCAGCGCCGCCGAAGATAGCAATTGCTGCTACACCTTCAGCCGCCAGCAGAACCTGTGACAGGCCTATCGCCAACGCAGCGATAACAACGATCGCCAGCATCGGCCAACTCACGGCGCGAGCCGCGGCCTTCATCATCGCCGTTGTGCTCGCCGGGGCGGCTTGACCTTCCAGACCGACGATGCTCTTGGCGGCAAGGGTGGATACGATCGACGAGACCACCATTCCTGCTACAAAACCGGCAAGGAGAATGGTCATGGCGAGCGGGGCTACCGCGATGGTGACAACTCCTGCGCCGGCGTCACCGGCGAGGCCGACACCGGCCCTCAGCACGGCGTAACCGGCGGCAACCGCGGCGACGAGCCCGAACGGCAGGATGTGGACGAACTCGAATCGGGTCGTGTTCTCGTCGGCATCGGAACTAGCCCCGTATGCGATGGCCGAGACGACAGCGCCACCGATCAAGGCGACGATGACGGTTGCGAGATAGAGAGCCCCCCCGGTCACGGCGAGTTGTGCGTCGCCGTTGTCGGTCATACCAACTGCGTTCATGGAGAAGCGACCGGCAAGGAGCACCAGCAGGACAATGCCGAGCAGTCCACCGGCAAACCCGCCCGTCAAGATGACTGTTGCACGATTCTTCAAAGATCACTCCGTCTCGGCCTGACCTTCGGTCAGGATTTGATCCGGCCCCCAGCCGGATTCAACCGGGCTGATCGGCCTCAGCGTGGGATTCTAGCCAGAGGTATTGCCCGGCGGCAGGCGCTAGCAGAAGGTCCCCGCGGGATCGGCCGAGTATATGCCCATGACGATATCGGTTCCCTCGTCTCCGCTGTCGCTCACAGGGCCCCACAGGAGCAGGTTCCCGGAGCCACCACGTAGCTCAAAAACCTGTCCGTATGCCGGGTCGTTGACGATCTCGACGTCGAAGCCTGAGTAGATGTCACGGATCTGGGTCACCGAGTAGCCGAGCTTCAGACCACTCAGGGTCTCGATGTCGACCGCCTTCGATGTCGTCGCGCCGTCATAAGTGAGATCGAGGCGATATCCGGCAAATGTCTCCGTGCCATCGTTGTCGATGATCACCACTGCGGCGAGTGCTCCCCACTTGACGATGCGCACCGTGCCCCCCTCACACGCGCCGTATTCGCCGGTCGAGACAATCGGCCCGGTGTCGCTGGTCGGGTCACCAAAGGTAGCGACCAGTCGCCCGATCGCATCTGCAGCATCATCACCGAGGGCAACGTCTCCCATGCCACCGGTCTCCAGTTTGAGTTTGTCCAACGGGAGCTCCTGGCCCACCGCCTGGTACGGGTCGAAGTCGACCGGGGCTGCTGTAGTGGTCGTCGTCGACTCGTCAGTCCCGGACGTATCACCGGCCACCGTTGTCTCGGTGTCCCCCGTGGTCGTCGACGCGTTCTGGCCGGCGGCGGTAGTTGTGGTTTTGTCGCGTGCGGTTGTCTCACCGTTGTCTCTGGTGAGGTTGAAGATCGCAATCGAAAGGACGACAAGCAGCAAACCCAGGATCAGCCCGGTGAGCAGAGGGCTGCGCGGCGGAGTCGCCGGAGGCAGCAGGGGATCTTCTAGCTCTGGCAGAGGCTCATCGCCCGTGAGATCCATCAGGCCTTCGTATGGATCGTGTGGCGGAGGCTCCGGGGGATCGTATCGGTCGCTCACATCGCCTCGGTTCTTAACATCAGGACATCATATTGCCGGTATCGCACAAACCGGTGTTACTTGGGCAGTTCGGTCCCGGGAGCTGCCAGGTATTCTTCGAGAAGCGTGTGGAACGGCTCGGTAGCGAGTAGCACCTGCGCCCCCTCCGCCGTCGTGTAATTCTCGACCGGGATGGACAGCTGAATGATGTCTTGCCGGTTGAGCCCACGCAGATCCCAGGCAAGATTGATCGCGTCGCTCAGACTCAGTTGGTCGTCCAGAGAGAACGCATTGCCCACCGAGCGGACGACGCCTGCGAGCTCCTGAGGGCTGTCAAACTCAGCCGCCTTCTCGAGCATGCTGAGGATTATGTCTTGTTGGCGCTGGTTACGGGTGAGATCGCTGACGTTGGGCATTGTGTGCCAGGCGCCATCGACGAACTCGAGGGTGGTGCGGGAGCGTACCCAGGACAGTGCCTGGGCTCCGGTGGCGTTTGTGCACCCGGCGGGGAGGTCGAGCTCCGATTTCCGGTCGCGCACTGCGTACTGCACACAAATCTCGACACCGCCGACTTCGTCGATGATCTCTTTGAACCCGTCGAATGTGAATAGAGCAAAGTGATCGACCGCGATGCCGGTGAAGTCCTTGACCGCCCCGGAGAGCAGGGTGGCGCCGTTGATGTCTTCGCCGCACCCATTGAAATTGGCATTGAGCCTGGTGTAGGTCTGGGTACAACGATTTGGCAGATAGAGGTCGCGGGGCAGCGAGACCATGATTGGGTCGCTGCCATCTGTGGGGAGCAGGACCAGGATGATCACGTCTGCCCGGTAGTCCCCGATATCGGAGCCGACGACCATGAAGGACTGGAAGCGGCCCGTCTCGCTCGGTGTCGCCGTCACCGCTGTGGCGGCCTCCGAGGTGAATGTCTCTCCACTGTCCTCGGGTGGAGGAACTGCAGGCAGTTTGTCGAGGGCGACCTCGTCGAAGGAGTGCCGTTCCACGCCGTTCCAGGAATCCCAGACCGAATACAGGTTCCACGCCGAGTAGACGAGCAGAAGAAGTACAAATGTGCTGACCATGCGCTTGGTCGAGCGTCGCCACAGGGGACGTTGGTCGGGTGCCCTATCGGCGTGGTTGACCACGTACCCGACGATCGGCGCGGCCATCCCGGCGAGTCGTTCCCGGAGCGCGTCCAGCCCACGTGGATCAACCTGTGGTGTCACCACCAACAGCGTCCCGTCGGCATGCGTCGCCAGGGCATCGAGGCCGTAGTCCCAATCGACCGGTGCCGTGTTGATGATCAGCAGGTCGGCCTGCTCGGTGAGCTTGTCGATAGCGTCTGCCAGCTGCAGGCTTGTAAGCGCCTCGGCCCGATCGGGAACCCGGGAGCCGACCGGTATGACCGGCAGGGTATTGCTGTCGTCGATCTTCCAGAAGCGGGTGGCGGCCCTCAGGTCCGCAGCACCGATGGCGAGATCGATCCATCCGGGGACCGAATCGGATCGTCCGTACTCCGATAGCCCACCGCCCGGGTCGGCATCAATGAGCACAGCGCGGCGGCCCATCCTGGTAGCGGCCATTGCGAGATTCATGGCGACAGTTGTTGCACCGAGGCCGGGGCTGGAGCCACTCACCATGATGACCTGTCCCTTGGTCGCCTGCTCGAGAGCGCGCACCGCGTCGATGTATGCCTTGCCCGCGTCCGACTCCGGGTCCCAGAGCATGGGAGTCGGCGCGCCCTCGGTTGTCGGCACATAGGCGAGTACCGGCTCATCCACTACCTTGTCGAGCCGGGACCCTGAAGCGACCCTCATCCATACGATCCAGACGACAGCAGTGACAAGGCTTCCGACAATGGCGGCGCCGAGAGTGCCAAGTGATGATCGCCAGTTGTCCGCGATCATCCAGAACACCAGGAGGCCGACGAGCACCGAGACCAGGTTCGGGATCGTCAGGACGTGGTGCCAGAAGCCTTCGTGATTCTGTTTCGGGTCGCTACTCATCGCGCGTTCTCAGCCTCGGGGTGCAATTGCCCAATGTTAGGTACGTTTCCCGTGTTGCTTTCCGGCACGGTCCGGGTTGGTCGAGTTTCCGACCTACCGGGCGGGGTTGCTTGCGCAGATTTGATGCGGGGCCTCCGGTGTTGTCGGCATTGTCCTAGGGCGTTTTCTCCGGTCCCCTGTCACAGGCACGCGGCGAGTAGATCCCTTCGACGATTCCTGTTTGATCGACGCTCGAGACCGGGCCCCACAACAGCGTCGCGTTGTCGGTAGAGCGCAGAAGGAGAAAGTGCGGTATGCCGTCGATCTGTTGATATGCGATATCCGACTGGAGGTAGATGGCCTCGAGCTTCGCGATGGTGTCCCCGAGCGCCAATCCGGAGCGGGTGGTGATGGATTGTGCCGGGCCATCGCTGCCGGTTGCGTCGAGCCGATACCCTGCCAAAGCCTCGGTGTCGCCTTCCACGCGGAAGATCGCGGTGAATCCGTCCCAGGTGTACGCAACGCCCTCTTCGCCCTCGCAGAGACCCAGATCGGTCCCGGCGTCCGTCCGGGTATTCGGCTGGCCCAGGCTGGCAACCAGACGTCCTAGAGCGGGCACATCGTCGTTGAACGAGAACGGCCCGAGCGCAAATGCGCCGAGGGTCAGGTCGGCGACCGGGACCGGCTCTCCAACCGACTCGATGGGGGCGATGGTGGTGGTTGTTGTAGTCGTGGTAGTAGTACTGGTGGTTGTCGATGGCTCCGAAGTGGTGGATGCTGCTGCCGTTGTCGTCGTAGCTCCGCTGGTTGACGTTGCTGCGGTTGTGGTTGACGAGCTCGCAGCAGTGGAAGGAGCAGCAGTCCCCGAGCCGTCGCCGCCGAATACGACCGAGAGGAGGACGTATACGAGAATGAGACCGACCGCGACTCCAATCAGCAAACCCCACGGCAGTGACGGAGGCGCCTCCGGTGGTGGTGGGAGCTCCGTTGCGATCGCCGCTTTGCGGTCCTTCATCGCCGCGGCAACGATCTCGGGTGTGAGCGGCGGCAGCTCCTCGTCAACGAGAGTGTCGATCCACGGCCGCCCACAGGTTGGGCAGATAGGTTTGGTGACTGGGCGCTCGCTCCCACAGTACGGGCAGCGGCCCTGACGAACTGGCGTATTCTGATCCACGACGTCGTAGCTTACGGTTGCTAGAGACTTCCGGGTGCCTTTCGGCGGATTCGGTTGATCATCCAAGCCTGTCACGCAGCAGATCGGGGGTTGAGACGGGCAGGTCGCATGTGAAGTTCCGGCACACGTGAGCAGCTGCCTGATCCGGCGGAGCATGGCGGCCCTCGAGGAGGGGGACGGCTCCCGCATCACCCGATCCGGTAGCCAGTACGCAGTCCGGCCGGTATCGCTCCCAATACACCCGTAGCAGACTCGCCCGACTGTCCTCAGGCCCGACGATCGCCACCTCGCGCACGCCGTGCTCCTGGGTGTACAGGATGCCGAGGAGGTGAGAGACGGCGTGAGGCGCCTGCTCGAGCAGCCGGGCCGCACCCTGCCGGATACCCGAGAGCTCGTAGCCTCCGTCGCCCCGGAAGGCCGCCAGGAGCGAGATAGCTTCGGCAGCCATGGCATTTGCGGAAGGCAGCGGGTTGTCCATGAAATCCTTTGGCCTGGCGATCAATCCGGTGGTGTCGGATCCGGGGGAGTAGAAGCCGGTGTTGCCACCGAAAAGCTCGATCATGTCTTCTGTCAGTTTCTCAGCATGCCGGTACCAGCGCTCGTCACCTGATGCCTGGTACAGAGTGAACAAGCCAACGGCCACCGCGCCATAATCGATACAGAACCCTCCGCCCGAGGTGCGGCCGCCGCGCCACGAGCGCGCCAGGCGGCCGCCGGCATCAATCAGGTGCCCGGTGATGAAATTCGCCGTGTCGATGGCCGTTTCGAGGTATGCGGAGTCGTCGAGGACGGCAGCCGCCTCCGCGAACACCCTCAGCGTCAGGCCATTCCAGGCTGCGATCACCTTGTCGTCGCGGTCCGGGGGCACTCGCTCTGAGCGTCTCTCGAGCAGTGCTCTGTCGACCTGTTCCTTGGCAAGGCGGACCATCGCCTCCTCGACACCGTGGCTTTCGGCCAGATCCGCGATCGAGACCGCCTGGCGGAAGTTGTTTGCACCTTCGAAGTTGCCCGCGGCGGAGACGCCGTATAGCTCACCGATGAGATCGGCATCGGGACCGGCGACCAGGCGAAACTCTTCGTAGCTCCACACGTAATACTTGCCTTCTTCACCTTCTGAATCGGCGTCCTCCGCGGCGTGGAACCCACCGGCGGAATCGCGCATCGTGCCGGAGAGGTAGTCGAGGATCTCTCTTGCTGTCGCGGTGTATCGAGGCTCAGAGAAGACCTGGCCCGCGTGCAGGTAGACACCGGCGAGGAGGGCGTTGTCGTAGAGCATCTTCTCGAAGTGCGGGATCAGCCACTGCCCATCGACCGAATAGCGAGCGAATCCACCGCCGAGTTGGTCGTAAATGCCTCCGGCACGCATGGCATCGAGGGTGCGGCGCATCATCGGCTCGATGGGGAATCGCTGCGGCTCGAGTGCCTCGATCTTGAGCAGGAAGTCGAGAACGGGTGTTTGGGGGAACTTGGGGGCACCTCCAAAACCGCCCCACTCGGCGTCGAAGGTCTCGACGAGGTTGGCGAGCGCCCTCTCAACAGTCAGATCTGTGGGTGGTGCCTGGCCGGACGGGATACCCGCATTGATTGCAGCAGTGAGCCTGGCCGCCTGTTCGGTGATCTCGTCACGTTTGGTGTCCCAGGCCTCAACCACCGCTTCCAGAACCTGTCGAAACGATGACATCTGCCCGCGAGGTTCCTTCGGGAAGTAGGTACCGGCATAGAACGGCTCACCGGTGGGGACGAGGAACAAAGTCATTGGCCATCCGCCCCGCCCGGTCAGTGCCTGCACCGCATCCATGTAGATGCGATCGACGTCTGGACGCTCTTCTCTATCGACCTTGATGTTGACGAAGTGCTCATTCATGTACGCCGCGGTAGCTTCGTCCTCGAACGATTCGTGTGCCATGACATGACACCAATGACAGGCCGAGTAACCGATTGACAACAGAACCGGGCGATCGCCCTGCCGTGCCAGAGCCAGCGCCTCGTCGCCCCATTCGTGCCAGTCGACGGGGTTGTCCTGGTGTTGCAGCAGGTAGGGGCTGGTCGAGTTGCTGAGGCGGTTTGGCATAGCCATGAGCCTAAGGCGTAGTGCCGGCGCACGGCGACGGCGCTTGCACCGCCGTATCCTGAGGAATATTCGCCTGCGTCGCCGTGTTGGTCATATTGGGCCCTTGAGGATTGGGTCTTTACGGTTCCCGCTTCGGCCGATACGGTCGGTGTATGGCCGATATTGGAGAGTCCAAGACGGCCGATGGGCCGGAGCTCTCAGAAGAAAACGGCATTTTGGGGTTCACAAACGTGAATACGTGTGTGATAGTGGGTCACCCCGCACAGGTGACTTTCAACCCTTGCGCGCGGCCTGAGTAACGGATAAGACGGTCTTGGAGGACCTTCTCAATGGCGAAGACCAGCAAGACAAAAGAAAAAGTGCTCGATCGGGCAAAACTCGAACGCGAAGAAGCCAAAGAGCGCATCGATCGTGACACATTGTCGCGTTCTCGCAAAGATCTCGACCGAAACAAGCTGACGGACGATCGTGGTCGTCTCACCACAGACCTCGTCAGCCAGTACCTCACCGCGATCGGTGAGTACGAGCTACTCACTGCCGAAAAGGAAGTCGAGTACGCCCAGAAGATCGAAGCAGGGCAGAACGCTCAAGCGAAATTCGACAAGGGCGACTTCAGCAACAAGTCTGAAGAAATGGTGCTGCGTCGCCACATCCGGCGTGGTCGTGAGGCCAAAGACGCCTTCCTCACTGCCAACCTGCGGCTCGTTGTCGCCAACGCAAGGCGCTATGCGAACACGTCCGGCATCGACTTCCTCGATCTGATCCAGGAGGGGAATCTCGGTCTCATCCGCGCTGTCGAGAAGTTCGACTGGCGCAAGGGATTCAAGTTCTCGACTTATGCAACGTGGTGGATCCGCCAGGCAATCACCCGTGCGATTGCCGACAAGTCCCGCACCGTGCGTATCCCGGTTCATCTGCACGACACCCTGGCTGCCGTCAGGGCTGCCCAGGCGAGCCTGAAAGCGGAACTGGGTCGTGAGCCGCGTCCCGAAGAGATTGCGGAAGAGGCGGGGGTCAATGTCGACAAGGTCGAATTGGCTCTGAGTGTTGCCGACACGGTATCTCTCGAGCAGCCCGTCGGCGAAGACGGTGCCCAGCTCGGCGACTTCATCGAGGATGAGGACGCCGTAGACCCGATGAGGGTCACCGAAGAGCTCGATATCGCCAACAGCCTGCGCAAATCCATCGAGCGTCTCCCGGATCGGGAGGGCCGCATCCTGGCGTTGCGCTACGGCTTCTATGACGGAGTGCCGCGCACTCTCGAGGAGATAGGCGACGAGTTCCAGCTCACCAGGGAGCGCATCCGTCAGCTCGAGAAGCTGGCCCTGTGTCGGCTCCGCCACCCGTCCTTCGGCATCCGGGAGCAAGATCTGCTCTAGAGAGCCTGCGGGGACCCCAGCATTCCGGCGTGGCCCCGTACGACATGTCGTACCAGGCTACGCAAGAACGGAGACGCATGGACCTGGGCCCACTCAATCATGTAGTGTCGCGGTGTAGAGAGCCGGAGGGATCATGCGCCTAGATGCGCTTGTCGGTGGAGCCACAGAGATAATTGGGCCGGAAGGCACCCTCATGGACGCGGCCGCATCAATGGCCGACCACGAGGTCGACTATGTCATGGTGATCGATAACCGCCAGCTGGTCGGGATTCTGACCGAGCGCGATCTTGTGCTTGCGGTTGCCGAAGGTGTCGATCTTGGTGCGGAGCTCGTCGAGGATTGGATGAGCGAGGCCCCCGACACATTTGGCCCCGATGTCAAGGTGAAAGAGGCAGTTGCGTGGTTGTTGGAGACCGGGTATCGCCATTTGCCGGTTGTTACCGACAGTGAGGTGCTGGGAGTTGTCACCATTCGCGACTTGATGTGGGCTCTCGTCCAGGAGGCGTGAGCTCTCACACATTCCTGTCGTACGGGTCAGAGCACCTGAACAAGTTGTCGGTTGATCGCATCCAGGACGGCCTTGACGGTTGCTGTGGTGGCGTCGTGCTCGGTAAGCAACGCACTGCCTACCAACGGCACCGGCACCCCATCCATCAACACCTGAGCCATCGCAATCTGAGTTTCTCCCAGAACCGTGGTTGCCACCGCTTCTAGCTGGAGCGAGATCCGATTCTCTGCGACCGCCTCGACGGCTCGCAACGTCGCCTCACCGACCAGCCGGGCGCGTGATGCCTCATCGGGGCGGCCGGCGGCGGTGCCGAAGAAATGATCATCCTGCCAGCTCAAAGAGATGGTGACTGTGGTCTCTTCGTCGGTTGTGTGCTCGTCTATCTGAACGATTGCTGGGCGGTTGTCCATGATCTCCCGTTTTTCCACTTCCCTGGGAGTGTACGGCTTTGGTGCCGACGTTGTCTGTATCTCATCCGAGAGGCACCCACAACAGTGCCATCTCGAGGACTTCGATGTCACTTTTCTCCAGCCCGACCTCCACGGGAACGATGTCGCCGGCCTGCCGTTCCCACTTGTCGTTTATCTCTTCTAGCTCTGTTGTCAGCTCGGCTTCGAGATCGTTGAGCTCGGCATGTTTGTCGTTGGCTTTGTCAATGGCCGTGTCCAAGCGCGCCTCTTTGGAGCGGCGGGCGCTGCGACTCCGTGACGATCCCGTCACCGAGCGAGTGCTGCGTCGACCGAGCAGTATGTTGATGACAGATGAGGCGCCGTCGATGATCTCCTGCTGCTTGGCTCCCTGTAGATCGACCTCCAGATCCTGTGCCCGCCGTTCGGCTGTCTCTGCCTGATCACGCAGGGTCTTGAATCGACGCTCGTACTTGTCCCTCAGCTTGGCGGCTTCCTCGTCGGCGAGTCCCTGTGCTGCGGCATCGCATCTGGTGACAAACTCTTCCTCAGTTTCGCCGACCCGAGAGAAGATCTTCAGCGCGGCGTTCTTGTAGATCGTGATCTTCTTTCCCCGGTAGAGGAACTCCTCGAGAGCGCTCCTGGCATCCCGCCAATAGGTGGTCTTGGCGATGTCACCCTCCGGGATCATGTAGATGGCACCTTCCGGACCGTCTGAAGTGAAGTCCCTGTCGTCATAGTCCACGTGAACGGCCCTGTCGGCATCAAAGCGGGTTTCCAGGGGGGTGACGATTGCCTCCCACTCCTCGCCATGGACGAGGTCGGCGGCCCGCTCGTCGTAAGTGAGACGTACCCGGGCTGCAAGAGCTGCGGTGAACCTGGTCGAGTTCGGCTTCACGTCGAACTGGTCTGCCCACGGGGCGCCCGGGGCCAGGTGGTAGATGGGAACGGATTCCGGCACCCGCGGCATCACCGGCGTCTCGGTGGCGTCCAGTTCCGGCCCGGAGCTGCTCTCTTCCGGCGCCGCCGTAGGCACGGCTGGTGCGGGCTCGGTGGCAGGGGGCTCGTAGCTGCTCAGCGTTGATATCTGTTCGCGTGTTAGGGGACCACGAAGGTACGAAAGCGCCCAACGTGTTGTAAACAGCACCGGCTCGGTCTCATGGGTGTTGTGGAGCACGAACTGGCGCTTGTCCAGACCGGAGATGGTGCGGTCGAGTCCGGAGACGTCGCTGTCGCTCCGGGCCGATTGGAGAGCCTCGAGGATGCGGGCCTTGTCCCTCTCAGTCTGGAGACGGCCGATGCACCAGGTGCCGGCGTTGGACATCGCCTTGTAGTCGAGATCTACCGGGTTCTGTGTGGACAGCAACATCCCAACTCCAAAGGCACGAGCCTGCTTGAGGATCGTGAGGATTCGCTTCTTGGCGGGAGGCTGTGCCGTAGGCGGCACGAAGCCAAACACCTCATCCATGTATATCAGGGCGCGCAGATCACCCGTCCCGGACTGTGTCCTCATCCACGTAATAACCTTCGATAGGATCATGGTGACGACGAACTGGCGCTCTTCCTCGCTCAGATGCGCCAGATAGATGATTGCGGCCTGCGGCTTGCCTTCCTTCCACAGCAGCGCCTCGATGTCCATGTCGGGGCCCTCGACCCAACTGCTGAAGGCCGGGGAGGCGACGAGGCCGTTGAGCTCCAACGCAAGGGCGAGTCGATCTTTCTCGGGAAAAAAGGTGTCGATGTCGAACACCCCCAACTTGCGGAGTGGGGGGCGCTGTATCTCTGCCAGCAGCGATGCCATGTCGAGATCACGACCCGATCGCCATGCATGCTCTACGAGATTGGCAATGAGGATGTGCTCGCGCGAGGAGATCGGGTCCGCCTCGATCCCCACCAGTCCGAGCAGACCCGAGACGAACCCTTCGATCTCCTCTCGGAGCGTCTCGGCCTCGGTGTCCCAGCTCAGGCCGGGGTCGGCGAGCGAGCCGATGATGTTCAGAGGCACACCCGAGGTGGATCCCGGGGTGTAAATGGTGAAACCGGCGGCATCCCGGAGTTGCTGGATCCTGGACCCGTCCTCATCCCACCAGCCGAGTCCCTTGGCCCAGAGCGCGGCCTTTTCCGCTGCCAGTTCGGGGACCGTCTTGTCTTCCTTTCGTGCCTCTGCCTCATCCACCCACGGCTCGAAGTCGGACGGCTCGAGGTGGGGGAATGTGAGCATGAGATTGGTCATGTCCCCCTTCGGGTCGAGGATCAGGGTGGGGATTCCGGCCAGCAGAGCTTCCTCGAGGTAAATGATCCCGAGACCGGTCTTGCCCGACCCGGTCATGCCGACGATCACGCCGTGGGTCGTCAGATCACCGGGGTCGTAGTCGACGAGGTCTCCGGTGCGTTCCCCGGTTGACGCCTCGATCACTCCACCCAGGTAGAAGCCTTCTGCGGCCATCGGTAGTCCTTCTTCTCGCTAGACAGGCATGACAATAGAGGGTGGGAGTCACCCGTCGTCGGTGTCTGGCTCTGCCGGTTCTATGGCCCGGGCTTCACGCAACACGAGAATCCCGCTCACAGTTGCTATCCACGCCAGAGTCACCAGGATGCCAAGGACCCAGAGGGTGAGCACGAGTACGGCAGCTGCCATGCCAAGCCAGCCCACCCAACGTGGCAGCGTTGCAAAGCTGAGCGATGCCAGGGACATGCCTCCAGCGAAGGAAGCAAGACCGGGGACGGCCACGGACACGCTGACCCAGCTGAGTACGAGCAGTGTCTTTGCAGTCGCAGTATCCGATCCGTAGTCGAGGATCTGGCCCTGAGATATCACCAGAAGGCCGATTACCGTGACGGTGGCGGCCGTCACCAGTCCTCCACCGAGGCCCACGGTTGCCGGCCAGGCATCGGCGGGCCCCAACGCATGGCGCAGGTACCCGGAGAATATGATCAGCAACAGTGCCGACATCATCAAGACGTAGCCGCCCGTTACCAGATTGTCGCTGCCGGCGATCAGCGCACGGGCAACATCCTGGCTGCTACTGGTGACGTCGATACCGTCATATGGCGCCATCGCGGCGATGGTGCCGAAGATCAGCATCAGGGCGAACAGCACGCCGGTCACCGCTGCCGTTGCATTCCAGGTTCGTGATACCTTCAAGCCGGGGTCCTTCCTCAGTGCGACGTTCCCGGCTAGCCGAGTGCCTCGCTCACGTGCCGGACCGCATCCTCGACCGTGTGAGAGATCGCAATGGTCTCGGAGTTGCTGCTGAGTCGCTCCGTCAGCAGCGGCACGAGTTCCTGCCAGGTGTCGCCAACGGTAGCTATCGGGCCGAAATCAGCCCCGGCGAACGGGGCGACAAAGGCCAGGTTCCACGCCACGATCAGCTCGGCAAGAGTTCCGATGCTGCCGGGGAGGGCGATGAAGCCGTCGGCGAGGTCGATGAGTGTGACAATCCTCAGAGCCAGATCGTCGGCGGGGACCTCGTATTGGACCCACTCGTTGGCGCCGGAGCGGCCGGGGAACACGGTCGGCGCCGTGACTCCTATTGTCGGGCCTCCTGCCTCTGCCGCCCCCCGGCACACTGCCTCCATCAAACCGGCGTAGCCGCCGGTGGCGACCGCAAAGCCTGCCTGTGCGAGTAGTCGGCCACAACGTCGCCCATCTTCGTAGTCCCGGCTGCCCGGTGCGGATGCAGACGAACCGAATACCGCGATGACCTTGCGGTCGGTCGGGTTCATATGTGCGTCCGGTCTTCGATCCTGGACACGATGCGCCCCGTGAGCACCGATGCTGCTGCCACCAGGCCGAGCCCGATCACGATGAGACTGTTGGCTGCGATCCCTTCGGTAACCGTGTCCCCCCTCAGTAGGTAGAAGCCGACGGTGACCCCGATACCGGCCACGAATGCGAGCATCGCGACCTTGCCTGCCTTCCCGGCAGTGGGGTCGTATGTAGTTCGAATGTGCCGGCGCCACACCAACCAGCCGAGCACCATCGCCACGACTACACCGGCCACTGCGATGAGGCTGATGTCTGCCACCGTCTCGATATCTGAGATTCTGGCTTCTGATATCCGACCCTCGGCAAACGCCTCGAGCTGGGTGTTGAGGTAGAAGTGGACTGCGGCGGCACCTAAGGCCGAGAGAGTGGTCAGTACCGCGAGGGTTTGGACGATCCTGGCGGGGACGCTTGCCCGGCGCACCAGTTTTGGCATTTCACCTTTCGGACGCAGGTGATCCCACGGATCGAGCGAGGTTTCGCGAACCCGGGGAGGCTCGTCCTCGATGTCGGTGATTATCGAGATGTCGTCGACGGCGATCTCGACGGTGCCCGGCGGCAGTGTCGCACCGGTGATGTCGTCTTCCTCTAGCGGATCTGACGGGAGTTCCTGCACATCCAGGTCAACCACGTCCCAGCCCCGACTGATCAATTCGACCTGTGGGCTGCCGCCGGCGCCGGGCACGGTGCCCGGTGATGTCTCGTTCTGGCGTGCAACGACCAACCCGCACGATTGGCAGGCGTCGAGGCCGGGTTCGATGGAAATGCCGCAGTGAGAGCAGATAGTCATGTTCGATGGCCACGTTAATAGCACTATCGCCCGGGGCGATCGACCCTCGGAAAGTTACTCAACCAACGTTTCGTCATCGGAGTCAGTTCCCGCAGCACACCGGGCGCAGAAGAGGCGCACGTCGTCGTCGCCCGCTTCGTCGCGACGAACGTCGTCCGCGACCACATACTCGTATGCGTCGTGAGGGCATTGCTCCCGAATTGCCTCGTCACGTCGATACACCTTCAACAACACAGGACCCGAGATACCTTCGCTTCCGGCGATATCTTCTATGCCCAGGTCCTTGACCTCCTCGCGGACGAGGTCCATCAGGGTCGGGATCCGGGGCGGCGGCGACAGGTTCTCGAGGATCCGCTGTTGTCGTCGGCTGGCCGATGCCGGGACCTTCGGCTTCGATTCAGTCGCATCGGGGTTGACACGTTTGCGCGTCCTGGCCAGCAGTACCCCGGCCAGGACCATCGAGCCGACGAGGGCGAATAGGACGATGACAATATCCCACTGGTCTTCCATATCAGTCTGCCCTGGTTCTCTCGGTCGCCTCGCGGCGATCAGCTTGCTTTAGCATGTCGACGATATTCTTCACTCGCTGGGCATCCTCGAGTGTTGTCACCAGCACGGCGTCCGCGGTCTCGATTACCACCACGTTGTCCAACCCGGCAACCGCTACGAGACGATGTTCAGCACGGACATACGAGTCAGTTGTACCGATCGAGACGATATCACCAACGAAGACATTCCCATCTTCGTCCCCCTCGCCGATGCTCCACAGCGCCGTCCAGGAGCCGACGTCGTTCCATCCCGCGTCCAGAGGAATGACCACGGCATCGGCTGTGTGCTCCATGACGGCATAGTCGATCGAATCGGCAGGTGTGGTCGCAAAGGTCACGGCATCTAGATAGACGCCGTGATCGCGCTTCGCATTGGTCCATGCATCCGTGCAGCCTGCGCTGATCTCGGGGGCGAGCTCCTCGAGCGCATCGAGGTAGGCCGAACACCGGAAGACGAACATGCCGCTGTTCCACAAGAAGTCCCGGTGTGCCACGTATGAGCGGGCGGTCTCGAGATCGGGCTTCTCCACGAATCGGGCAACCCTGCATGCTGTCGAGTCGACCTGCTCTCCTGTGCGGATGTAGCCGTAGCCGGTCTCCGGACCGGTAGGGACAATGCCAAAAGTGACCAGGTTGCCTTCGGCGGCGAGGATTGCCGCGTGCTCAACAGCCTCGTGGAATGCTGCAACGTCCTTGATCACATGATCCGCCGGGAGGAGCAGCATCACCGGATCGTCCCCATTTGCGGTGAGCTCGAGAGCGGCGACCGCCGCGGCCGGGGCCGTATTGCGGCCGAACGGTTCGAGGATCTTCCGGTCGGGATCGTGTCCGGCTTCTCTTAGTTCTGCGGAAACGAGCTCTGCATGCGCAGCATTGGCGACGATTAGGGGCGGCTCCATCTCCAGGCCGTCGAGCCGGTCGAGGGTCGCCCGCACCATGGTCCGCTCATCAACGAGAGGCAGGAATTGTTTGGGGCGATCCGACCGGGATGACGGCCATACACGGGTCCCGGCGCCGCCGGACATCAATACTGGTACGAGCTTTGTTTGTTCAATCACGGTGCGGAATGTATCGGCTCATCGGTTCGGTACCAAGGAACATTACCGGGAGCGGGCTATACAGGCTCGGTCGATTCCTCAGGAGTGGCTGCTTTTCGCTCCAGCAAGAAGGCGACGGCGACCCGGGAATCGCCCTGTCCGAACGCCGTGATGGTGTCATGCACCCTGAGTGCCGTGTCCCCATGCGGGATAATCACAGAATCGTCTCGACGGATCGACACCAGAACCGCCTCTTCGGGCCAGTCGAGATCTCTCACCCGCTGTCCCGCTGCGGCCGAGCCGGGAAGTATTGGGACCTCATAGAAGGTTGCCCCCGGTTGCACCCGTTGCCGCAGCCGTTGCCGGTACAGCTGACGGTCGGTGACCGCTCCCAGCGCATGGTGATAGGCGGCCACAACGCTGTTGCGACGGAACATGCCGACTACCCAGCCCGGATCGACATCGTCGACCACCGGTAGCCGGCCGACGCCGAGCGCTGCCATCCGGGCAAGCGCAGCGGACACCGGCATGGTCGGGGTCACCGTGATCGGTCGGTCGGTCATTGCATCCTTCACCAATGTCTCGTCCGGGTTTCCCTCGGCGAGCGCAATATCGAGAAGTGTCAGCACACCCGCGAGCTTTCCGTCCTTGTGGACGACCGGCATACCGTGATGCCGCGACTTGTTGAGGAAGCGGGCCGCCTCTGAGATGGTCATCGATGGCGAGAGCGTCTCGTCGAGGACCGTCATCACCTCGCCGACGGTGACGGTGTCGAGTAGGTCGACATCCTCGTTCTGCACCAGATGCACACCCCGTCGGGTTAGCGGCATCGTGTACACGCTGTCGGGATGCACACGGTCGGCGATGAACGACGAGATCGACGCCGCCATCATCAGCGGCAGCACCAGCGCGTAGTTGCCGGTGATCTCAAACACCATGATGATCGAGGTCAGCGGAGCTCGCGCCACAGCAGCAAAAGTTGCCGCCATGCCCACCATGGCGTACGACCCCGGTTCGAGACCGGGGAACCCCAGATGGTGCGCCGTGAGCGCCAGTGTCGTGCCGAGGATGCCGCCGATGAAGAGGCTCGGCATGAACGTCCCGGCAGATCCGGCACCGGAGCGGGTGACGGCGTTGGTGATCATCTTGAACAGTGCCAGAATCGGCAACGTCCACAGCACCAGCCCGGTCTCGCTGGTGCTGGTCAGGCGCATCAGACTCGACAGGAAATTCTGTCCTGTGCCGAGGGTGCGGGAGTCGACGACGCCGATCGCCGCGATCACGAGCCCGGCCGCAATCGGGCGAGTCCAATCGGGATACCTGTAGTTGTCCTTCAGGTCGGTGACGAGGTTGAGTATCCGCATGAATAGCACAGCCGCGCCTGCGGCCGCGAGACCGAGTATCAAGTAGAGGACCAACTCGCGTGGGTCGTCAAAACTCCCACCCGGCGAAGACAGGATCTGCTCATCACCCACCAATGTGTGCGTGGTGACGGCTGCGACGACGGAGGTGACGACCACTGCGTTCAAGTGCCTGATAGCGAGGTTGCCGAGGATCACCTCCATGGCGAAGAGCATGCCCGCAATCGGTGCATTGAAGGTAGCCCCGATGCCGGCGCCGGCACCGGCAGCAACCAGACTCCGGATGCGGTCTTCGCTGAAGCGGGTGTAGCGAGACAGCGACGAGCCGATGGCCGCACCGATCATGACGCTCGGGCCTTCACGACCACCGCTGCCACCAACACCGAGCGTTGCCCCGGTGCTGATGATCTTCGGGAGAATCGTCCGCGTTGATATGTAACCGGCGCGCAAACCAACCGCAGAGATCGTCTCAGTCACACCGCCGCTCTCGATGGACTCCGAGTAATGGCGGGCCAGCGCCCAGGCGAGCAGCAGGCCGAGCGGAATCGCGAGGAAATAGACGCTCGGACCCCACCCGAGATCGCTGTGTAGCCAGTCCGATGCCGCGCGTGCCGCCTCAACTGTCTTGACCAAGGCAACAACAGCGAGGCCAACGATAAAGCCGACGACAATCGCCGCCGTCATGAAGGCCGTTTGCCCTCGGGAGTTTGCGATTTGGCGCAATTTTGCGCGCAGGGGTCCCATTAGCCCCCAAACTAGCGTTGCCGCGCCAATTCAACGAGGCCTGGATCCTGATGAAAGGCGATTCCTCTGCGCCATTGTGTAGCGTCCCCACCATGACTACCTACAGCGTCGGCGATGTCACCCGAATGGTCACGGCGGCCATTGCCGGGGCATTTCCCGAGGAGATCTGGGTTCAGGGTGAGATCAGGGACCTGAATCGGGCTCCCAGCGGGCATGTGTATTTCAGCCTCACGGACCCGGACTCGGAGGAAACGCCCGCCCCGATGCTGCCGGTGACACTGTTCGCTTCCGAGAAGTACGCGGTCAACCGGGTGCTGCAGCGGTCGGGTGCGGTGCGCATGACCGATGGCGTTGCAGTGCGCATCCGCGGGCAGATCGGCCACTATGCGGCCCGGGGAATAGTGCAACTCCGGATGACGTGGATCGACACCGAATACACACTCGGCAAGCTGGCCGCCGAGCGGGAGAGGGTGATCAGAAGCCTCAATGAACGGGGGCTGCTGGAGAAGAATCGGGCACTCCCGATGCCGCTGGTGCCGTTGCGGGTGGGTCTCGTCACTAGTGCAGGCAGCGCCGCAGACGCCGACTTCACCCACGAGCTCAATTCGAGCGGGTTTGCCTGGGAACTGGCCAGGGCCGATGCCAGGGTGCAGGGTGTCGACGCCGTGCGCGATGTTGTCGGCGCTATTGCCAGACTCCAAGCCGCCGGCACCGACGTCATCGCCATCGTCCGCGGGGGCGGGGCCCAGACGGATCTGGCAGCGTTCGACAGTGAGGAAATCGCCGTGGCCATCGCCGGGTGCCGGGTCCCCGTCCTCACCGGTATCGGCCACGAGATCGACCTTTCCATCGCCGACCTGGTCGCCCGCAGCTACAAGACGCCGACGGCTTGTGCCGCCGCACTGGTGGCGCGGGTCGCAGAGTTCCTCGCCAGACTGGATCATCTTGCGGTGGCGACACGTCGGGTAGCCGCCGGACGGCTGCAAGCCGCGACCGCAACGGTCGACCACGCCACGGCCCGACTCCGACGTGCCGGCCGCGGCGCTCAACGCCGCGCCGGGCTGCAGCTGGCCGCCATCGAGAGGGATACTGTTCGAGCAGGCCGCAGCCTGTTGCGGCGGCGAGAGGATTTAATTGCGGCTGTCGGGATGAGAGTGCACCGTGCCGGCACGGTTCAGGTGGATAGTGCGGCTGCGTCGCTCGATAGGATGGCATCGGTGATCGGAGCTGCAGCCGTACGTAGCATCGATGTGACACGCGTCCATGTCGAGGACCTGGAGCGCAGGATGGAACTGCTTGACCCTCAGCGTTTGCTTGCCAGGGGCTGGTCGATCACCAGAACTGCTGGCGGTGACCTGGTGACTACTCCGGCGGCGGCAGGTTCCGGGACCGTGCTGCGCACCACCGTCGCCGGTGGGGACATCACAAGTGTTGTTACCGAGGAGACAGACGATGGCCGATGAGATCACATACGGGGAAGCGCTCGAGGAGCTGGAAGAGATTCTGGCCGCCATCGAAGAAGAGCAGGTCGACGTGGATGAGCTGGCGGTGAAGGTGAAGCGCTCGGCGGAGTTGATCCGCCTATGCCGAACCCGCATCGATGCCGCGGCTGCCGAGGTGGAAACGGTCGTTCAGGAGATGGATTCAGGAGAAGATCACAGTGGATGAAATCACGGAAAGCAACTTCACGGGAGGCTTCGTAGCATCGGTTCGAGCCGACGGCGACGTCACAGTTCATGAGGCGGGTGCGCTGGCGATCGTCGCTGGCGGCGACGCCACTCTCAAAGAGGCAGGCGCAGCCCTCTGTGTTGTCGGCGGAGACGTAGCAATGACGCAGGCCGGGGCCGGCAACATGTTTGTGGGCGGCTCGGCCGAGATGCACGAGGCCGGCGTTGGCCAGATGGTGGCGATGGAGGCGACGCTCACCGACAGCCGGGTAGGGGTGTTGATTGGCGGCAAGGTGACCCTGGAGCGTTCAGAAGTGATGCTCAGCACCGCCCAGGCGGCGGCGCTGGGGGCGGCGGCCGGTGTGGTGTTCTTCCTGTTGTCACGCTTGACCCGCCGCGGTTGACCCCGCGACCGGGCAACCCCGCGGCCTAGGCTGGCTGTATGCATCGGCATACACCTCAGTCGCAGGTAATGGTCGACCCGGATACGGGCGTGCGATATCTCGCCGTCGCCGAGCGCGGGACCGACCTGCTCAAGAACCCGATCCTCAACAAGGGCGTGGCATTCACGCGGCAGGAGCGGGAGTCGTTCGGCCTGATCGGGCTGCTGCCGGACCGGGTTGCGCCGATCGAGGAGCAGGTGGATCGGGTGGCCAACCAGATTCACTACAAGGCAACCGACATGGACAAGAACATCTATCTCAACGGTCTCATGGACCGCAATGAGACGCTGTTCTACCGTTACCTGATCGAGAACCTGCCGGCGACGGTCCCGCTCATCTACACACCGACGGTGGCCACCGCGTGCCGTCACTGGAGCAAGATCTTCCGCCGGTCCCGTGGTATCTACGTCACTCCCCGGGATCGGGGCCGGATGGCCGACGTGCTGCGGAGTAGGCACAAGGCAGCACACCCGGTGATCGTCGTTACCGACAACGAGCGAATACTCGGTATCGGCGACCAGGGCGCAGGCGGTATGGGAATCCCTATCGGCAAGCTGGCCCTGTACGCCGCGGGTGCGGGCATTCATCCGACCCGCTGCCTTCCTATTTCGCTGGATGTGGGCACCAACAACCCGGAGTTGCTGGCGGACCCCGTCTATATCGGCTATCGCAAGCCACGTCTCCGTGGTGACGAGTACCGCGAGTTCATTGCCGAGTTTGTGGCAGCTGTCCAGCAGATCTACCCGGACGCGCTGTTGCAGTGGGAGGATTTCTCCAATCGCACCAGCTTCGAGAACCTGTCAACGTATCGTGACCGGCTCGCTTCTTTCAACGACGATATCCAGGGCACCGCCGCCATGGTGGTCGCCGGGCTCAAGGTGGCGACCAAACACATCGGAGCCAAGATCAGCGATCAGCGGATCGTCATCGTCGGTGCCGGCTCGGCCGGTATCGGCATCCGTGACCAGATCGCCACTGCAATGGTCGACGAGGGGTCGGCGCGTCGTGAAGCAGAGGCACGCATCATGGTGCTGGACAGCCGGGGCCTGATCGTTGAGGGTCGCAGCAACCTGACACCGGGCAAGGAGAAGCTGGCCATCTCGCTGGAAGCAGTCAGGGACTGGGAAGTAGATGGGGACGCCATCGGGCTCTCCCACGTCATCCACAATGCTAGAGCATCGGTCCTGATCGGGGTCAGCGGTGTGCCCA
>Ga0307423_1000439_pt1 | contig 28281 bp, 22 predicted proteins | sample SalMarWE160310MG_FD_202154 | JGI IMG/M metagenome (GOLD analysis project Ga0307423, IMG submission 202154) | Salt marsh sediment microbial communities from the Plum Island Ecosystem LTER, Massachusetts, United States - WE1603-10 | ecosystem: Environmental > Aquatic > Marine > Intertidal zone >... | reverse complement strand
CTACCAGATGAGAATGGTTGTGCTGTTGCACTCATTACAGCAAGATGATTGCGGTGTCTTACTACAATATAATAATCTCCGTCTGATATTGTGCTGAATTTAACCGGACTACTGCCATCCAAATCAATAATTGACCCATCATTTTTTAAGAAAGCGGCTCGCCTGCCAAAACTCGACCCGTTATATGTATTTCTAAGTTCTATAAGCACCCAATCTACAATATTAGTATTTGGAATACTTCCTACAATACTTGCAGTGTAACTATAAACTGATGTTGAATAAGCAAGATTAGAATTAAGAGGAATGAGACCATTAGCATTAAGAGTTGTTGTCATAGCTCCGGCACCGATGTATGGTCCTTCTAGTAATACCTTTGCATTTACTACTATCTCTGGAGCTGGTGATGATGCTGTTGTGAATGACCATACCGGACCTGTTGTAATATTATGGTCATCATCTTCAACAGTAACATACCACTCATAAGTCTTACCGGCTTCCAAGCCGTTCCAAGTGGAATTAGCGGTAGAATTGTTTGGTACAGTAACCGTATTTATTTCATTACCCATATTATAAGGAAGGCTGAATTGGCTGTCAACATCTTGCTCATACTTATTTAGATAAGTTGAATAAGTTTTAAAGTTTATTAAATTTGCACCAGGATCGAACTCCATAATTCTAAGCCATCCATCACCTCCGTGGGCTCTGCCTTGATAATTTGCAAGAACACTGTGTATTGTGTTCCCGTTAAATGTGTCAATTCTTCTTCCTTCACCGAGAACGTGGCCGCTAAGCATTAAGAAAACATTTGGATTATCTTTAAATGCGTCATAAAGTGCTTGTCCTTGAGCTCCAAAGGTGCCAGGATTTCCAGTATTAACTATCCAGTGACTTACAATAATTGCTCTTCTATTACTATAAGTTTGTAAGAGACCTTCAGCCCAACTTATTATTGCTGCATCTGGTGAGGTATCGTACTCAAAGTAAATAACAATAAAATCCATTCCAGAAGCACTAAAAAGATCATAGTGATTATCATTATTAGACCCATAATGTCCGCCATAATAATTTCTATCAAGAAACCGGTTAAAACCAAAATATTGATTGAAAAAAGTTGTTGTCCCCGTAGGATTGCCATTTGGTGATTGATCATGATTTCCAACTGCTAAACCATAAGGTATGCCATCTGTAAGAAGTGTTGTTAGTGGGTCTTCAAGGTAATCTATCGCTGTATCGAAACGCTGCCATTCAATCACATATTGATCGCCGTGTTCTACGCAATCACCCAAGCCAACACAATAAACAATATTAAGTGCATCTTTGTTACTAACGACCCATTGAGTTTGACCATACATAATTTCTTTCGTACCTCCGTTTAATTCACCGCTATAATATTGTGTGTCTGGGAAGCCAATTAAAGTAAATTTTTCACCTGCCTCAACAAGTCTTCCATAAAACTTAACTATTAAATTTGTTGAGTTGTCATCACTTACCGAAACAGATAATGATGGAAACAAAGTACCAACAGTGCTTCCATTTTCAGGAGACACTAAAGTTGGAGTTAATGGACCGAAACCTTGTGCCCTTAAAGAAGTAATATTATAGATTAATAAAACAATGATAATAACTAAGTTATTAGGTTTAGAGAATTGGATAGTATTAATTGTAGACATTAATTATTAATCTAATAAATTTTCTTAACTAAAAATGAATATGCCCAAAAGGAGAGATTATATTTTATATAAATATTATAAATAAAGACTTTATGATCAAAAATTACACCAAATATCGTCATTATTTAATGCATTTATTAAGACTATTTTAGTAATAACATTTTCATTGTGAGAATTATATTCTCGAATTGAAATTTATAAAAATATGTTCCACTAGCCAAATTAGTTGCGTCAAAATTAATTTCATAATTTCCAGCGGCCATCTTACTGCTTATTAAAAATGTCGTCTTCAACAACAAAATCATAGTATCTCTCATTATTGGGAAGTGTGAAGTAATCTAAATATGATTGTAAGTTCGTAGCTCTCCAGTCATGATTTCCTGGGACAGGTTAAAATCGATTAATATCTGTAGAGCCATTTCTGTATGTACCTAAATAGGGTTTAATATAATCGTGATAATACTTGCCAATATTTGGATCTATAGTCTATGCATCTCCATTATCGTAATTATCATCCCCAACTGTAATAATAAACTCGGGATTCCAGCTTTTTACCAAATTAGCAACAGCTAATTCATTTTGACCATCCCACCCAAAATCTCCTATGAAGGCAAATTTTGTTAAGCTTTGAGCATGTAAATTGCATAAAACCCCGACTGCAAGTAGCAATAAAACATATAATTTAATATGACTATTCATCATATTATTAAATTTGTATTAATAATTTAAAATTATATTTTAAGAGGAATTAAATTAGTATTCCATTAAATATTAAACAGAAATCATCATATAATCAATCTAAAAGTACTAGCACATTTGGATTAAAATACTAAACACTTAAATACGCTTTATTAAGAATTTTTAACATCTCATTTTTCATATCAGTACAAATTTTAAGCACAACAAATAGTTAACCATTTGGTACACATTTATAGAGTTGAGAAATTTTGCACAAATATTATCGGTTAATTAATTATTTGACCAAGTAAAATCCTCACTTAAATATTATTAACTCACGTTACGCAAAGGTCGTCATTCTGAACGAAGTGAAGAATCTCATTATTGTTTTTGATATAAAATTGAGACATTTCGCTCCGCTCAATATAACGAAGAATGGTTTGTGCGTAAAGTGTGTTATTAATTTCTTAGAAGAAATCTTTGAAGACAATTTTTATAAAAGTAACAATTAGTAAAGAAGAAGAATAAAATTTTGAGTAAACCGAATGAGATTATAAATATTAAATACAAAAAAAGACCGTTTATAGACGGTCTTAAAAAATTAGGTGTAATTTCTTTCTAATTTAGCTAGTGGTTTTTGGTTTTATAGATTTATTTACCAGATTATAAATCCATGCAATTAAGAAACCACCTATAAAACCATCAACAAATCCCCAGCAAAAACCTATTACAGCACCACCCCAAGAGAAAGAATAACCAATGTAGAATTGAGATAGTTTTGAAATAATCTCTCCCTTATATCCAAAAATCAGAAGCCACCATGTACCAAGTAGAATTGAAAGTCCCCATACCAAACCTAAGGCAATTCCAAGAGCTCTTTTCCGAAGTTCCATTTGTACCTCCTTAAATACTGAATAAAAAAAGTTAAATTTAATTTTCTAACTCCCATTTATCAGTAAAAAATCTTAATGAAACTTCTGAAACAATTATTATTATTAAATAACAATGTTTAGATCAACATCTAAAAATAAAATAAAAAACCCTGCTTATTTTATTTAACAGGGCTCTACAATAATTTTTTACTTTATAAGTATCATTTTCTTTACTTGTGTAAAATTATCAGTTTTCATTCTGTAAAAATACATTCCGCTTGCTAAGTTACCTGCATTAAATTTAACCTCATAAACTCCGGCATCTTGTTTATTGTTAACAAGTGTCTGAACTTCATTGCCAATTACATCATAAATTTTTATTGTAACTAGGGATGCCTGTGGTACGCTATACTTTATTGATGTACTTGGATTAAACGGATTTGGATAGTTTTGGTTTAATGCAAATTCGTCCGGAACTAATGTTACCTCAACTACTTTTGAATACTCGTATCTACCATCATTATCAATTTGCTTTAATCTGTAAGCAAATTTATTGCTGCCGTTTACGTTTTGATCTGAAAAAGAATAACTTTTGGGGGAATTAGAATTACCATTACCATTTACAAATCCTATCTTCTCCCAACCTGTCACACTGAGCGAAGTCGAAGTGTGAGCTTGTCGAAGGATCTCAAATCCATAATTATTTACTTCTGTTTCTGTTTTCCAATCTAATTTTATTGAGTTACCAATAACCTTAGCAGTAAATGATGTAAGTTCAACAGGTAAAGGAGAAGGTGAGCCCTGAGAATAGAAATTGCCGCCATTATTATTGGAATCCCATCCACTGCCACTTGTACCGTAAGTATCGCCTCCAGTATTATCTTTTCTTCTTATGCTGCTGGTCTCCCCTGGTGAAGTAGCTGCTCCCACTGTCCCTTCATAGCCAACAGCGGATCCATATCCAATGAAATCTATAATAGTTGAGTTAGATGAAAGCGGATTGGAACCAGTTAAAGCTGTCGTACTGTTTACAAGAGCAACTTCACCGTCAGTTACACCAATGTCAGTACTGCCGATTACGGATGGCGTTTCAGGCAAGTCAGCACCGCTACCACCATCATTGAGCTGAATCAAATAATAAGCACCGGCAGAAATAGTACCGCTTAAAGGTGTAACTTCCCAAGTAGAACCATTGTAATATTGTAAAGACCAAGCAGAAAGATCGTATGATAGATCAGAAGAATTATATAACACCACATAATCATATCGATATGTACCAGTAGCCCCTCCCCCTCCATAAACTTCTGCTATTACAACGTGATATGCGCGCGGGCTTGAAGAGAATGGTTGGTTTGGTATATATAATAAATTAGGCTGTAGATAAAAATCTGCAGCATTATCATTTGTATCCCAACCGCTGCCATCTGAACCATAGTTATAATTTGTACCACCACTAGTATTAGTTTTTCTTCGTAGACTTTGATTAGCTGCTGGAGCTGTTGCAGCAGCAGAACCTTCATACAAATCAGCAGTTCCATAACCAACAAAATCTTTAACGCTTGCATCAGGAAGTGTTGGATCAGCAGAAAGCAGTGTTTGATTATTCATAAGCGCAACTTTGCCCCCTGGCTGTAAAAGAGAGATACCAGTGTTTGTCACATCCGGATAATATGGTAATTTAGGTCCCTGTGATCCTCCTGATTTTAGTTTAATAAGATAATAGGAATTTGCTGGAATATTTCCAGTAAGATCTGTTTTCAAATAAGGGGGAACAGTCGCGGTATATTGAACCGACCAGCCTGAAACATCAACTGATGAACCTGTTGGATTGTATAAAACTATACAGTCATTATTATATGAATTAACAGAATTGCCTCCCCCGGTTAAAATCTCAGCAATAACTACATGATCTGCAACCTGGCAAAATGAAGAATAGCTAAAAATTGAGAATATTAAAACAGCGAATAGTACTATTTTTTTCATAACAGCCTTCCTTCTTAAAAAATTAATGTTACGTTAATATTTTATTACCATTTAATCAAATAAGGATGCAATAATTATACCTTAGACCCGTTTTTAACTAATTACCAATAATTTATACGACTTTAATATTTGTACTATGATTAAATATACTAAAATTTGGTAAATAATATAAGACTGGAGTAGATAATATTTTAAATATTGAAACTGATGAACAAAGAAAAGCCCTTTGAAATATTCAAGTTAAGGTTTGAAGAAATCATCAATAAAGAACCCACCCTAATAAGATTATCAGAAATAATTAACCAGAATAAATTACTAGGTAATGTACCTAGAATACTAGTGGTTTATAAAAAATGAATTTCGGAAACAGAAATGGGTGAATTGTTTATAATTTATTATTATGAGTAAAATAATTGAGAATTTTTCTATTAAAATCTCAAAATAATTTATAGATGATTAACTAATTAAACTGTTTTAATTTTAATTAATAATATTTAGCGAAGCAAAATCATCTTTTTTGTTTCGATAAATTTATCTGTTTCAACTCTATAAAAATAAACACCCGAAGTTAGTCCTTTTGCATCAAATTCAATTTGATGAAGTCCAGCTGTCATTTCTCCATCGACTAATATAGATGCCAGTTCTCCAATTACATTGTAAACACTCAGTCTCAATTTTGCTATCTCAGGTAGATAGAATGAAATTTCCGTACTCGGATTAAAAGGGTTGGGATAATTTTGTAATAATAAATAATCCTTAGGCCGGTTTCCGTTATCATCATCATTTAAACCTAATGGTCCATGTTCGCCTCTTGGATCCCAATATTCGGTATCAACTGTTAATCCCAAATCTTGAAATTTTATACCACGTATTAAATAAGGAGAACCAGTTCCGTCATGACAAAGAAAAATTCCTTGAGTGAAATTTCCACCGAGATTAACATTACAAACATCTATACCGTCTGTGCTTCCCACTCCGGTTACAGTAAAATAACCTAAATGTGCATTTGGTGGTTGCCTGTCAAACACATCAAATCTATCCAGGCCCTGACTTGATTGTATTAGGTATCCCTGTCCATTTGATCCATAGTATATTGTTATTCCTTCTACATCATTGATTCCAATGTTTGATACTAAAGTTCCGGTTCTAGTAGCAAGTGGTTCTGCATCATATCTATATATTCCTTCTCCTTCATTGCCACAATAAAGCAGACCTAGCTCATCATCTGCAACTAATCCTTCTGTTATATCGCCTGAGCCATTATTCCAACTACTTTTAAGTACACCACCAATTGTTCCATTACCATTATCTACTAATTCCCATTGCCTCATTTGTGTTGAATTACTTGAGCCAATAGCGTAATATTTTCCTGTGGAAGGACTTTTATATAGACAAAACCCATATATACGTCCAGACATACCACTTGCGCTAAAATTGCTTATGAAATATAATTTTCTATCTGTAGGATCTACTTTATAAATTTCAACAGATTCCGTGTTTCGTGCATTATATGCAACTATATCGGTAGGTACTCCAGATAGCATAAAATTATATCGGATGTCTATATTACCAGGTCCTGGGCTTCCACCAACATCAAGAGTTTGTATCGAAGTTCCATCAAGATTATACACAAATAATTTACCGGCAGTTTTGTCCGACGCAATTATTGTACTTAGTGATTTGTCGGTAGGATGCACCCAAACACACATATCATCCTGATCTACAATTCCGCTGGCATTATAAGTGGTTACCCCTGTAACATTTGTTTGTGCAGGTGTTGTTATGCATATCAATAAGAAAAATGATATTGAATATAATATCATTTTGGACGATAATAATTGAATATTCATTTGATACCTAAGTTTTTAGAAAATATTTTAAAAATCATTTCATTAAAATCATTTTTTTGGACTGCACAAAACTTCCTGCTTCAATCTTATAGAAATAAACACCACTTGATAATTTCGAGGCATCAAAACTTACTTTATAGTTTCCTGCTGGTTCAACTTCGTTTACAATGGTTTTTACTTCTTTCCCTAATATGTTATAGACTTTAAGTGTAACAAGTCCTTCTTTCGGCAGCTCATAATTAATAGTTGTCGTTGGATTAAAAGGATTAGGATAATTTTGGAGTAGACTATAATTCTGGGGTATACTAGATTGACCGTTGCCTGCCTCCACTCCAGTTACGTTCAACCAGTAACTCGGCGGAATTGCTAAAGAAGCTGCACTGCTGCCGGCATAATTTAATCCATACAATTCTTCAATTGTGCTTAATATATTAAGGTGATTAATATTGATGCTATAACTTCCCCCTTTCACCAATTGACCAACAATTAAGGTTGCTATATGATTACCTGAAGAACCATCATCTTCGTCAGTAGTTAATATAAAAAGGCTGTTATGTGCTTTTGCCCACTGAATATAACCATCAAGATTATTTTTCAGCCAGGTATCACCAGTTGAAACACTACCGTCGTGCATATCGTTATTTTGATTTGGAATTACAAAAGAAACGGTTGGAAGGGTACTGTAGTCATTAGGAAAAGCAGTAAGAGGAACATTTAACGAAGAAGGAATTCCATTTACACCCGAACCTTGCCAGTTTACCCACGGATTATGCTTTCTGTAATATTTCCCTGAAGAGCTTCCATTATATCCGACACTTGGCAAGTCTTCAGAATATCCGACAAATGTTAGACTAGCCTGGAGTAATTCTGCGCCAAGGTTGGCTGTTGTAAATGGTGTGTTTGGTTGGCCTGGTGGATAACCATCACCGGTACTTCCTTGATTATCTCCCGAGAAAAGCCATAAATAATTTGGCTGGCTTGGATGTGTAATTCCATAAGATTGAGTGAAAAGTGCTGTTAAAGTATCATTTACAAGACCATTTATATAAGGTGCGGCACTACTGCCGATTATCTGATTATAGCTATGATTCTCTTCAATAACAATAATTATGTGATCCGGTTTTGGTAGCTGAGCATATATATTTACAGACAATAGTTGAATGACAAAAAAGAATATACCAGCTATTATTTTTTTACTGGTTAAAAAATTGTACGTCTTTTCTTTCATTTTTATCCGTCTTTCGTTTTTGAAACGTTATAATTATTTATGCTCTCGTTATCAAACAAAATATAATTAACATCCAGTGATTTTTTGCACTCTACCTTTACCTCAATAGCACCATTTTTTTTGTCGCTGTAAAAGACGGAGTTTCTATCCTATATATATAAACACCGGTGGCAATATTATCATCTTTGAATTCAACTTCGTGACGTCCCGCTGATTGTGTTTCATTCACGAGTGTAGTCAATTCATTTCCTAATATGTCATATACCTTTAAGACAATTTTTGACATTTGGCCATTAATATTGGGGGGGATTGTATAACTTATTTTTGTACTAGGATTAAAAGGATTAGGATAGTTTTGTGCCAGATAAAAATTGTTTACAATATTTGGTGTCTCTACTATACTTGTTGCAGATTTTATCACCGTATAATTATCAATCAATAATCCATTCTTATTAATAAATTTGCAATTTATACTATCATCATAAGCTTCAATTAACATTGCACCGTAATCAGCGGAATAGTGTGCCTTGCTTTCTGGTAAAAGACCTCCATTAAAATCATCAGTTCTTAAACTTTTCCCTCCCAGCCCATTTACAAAATAAACTAAATTATTTACTATTAATCTTTCATAGGTATGATCGTGTCCGGAAAAAACAGCATCTGCGCCCCAATCTTTATATGGCCACCGAACAGTGGTAACCGATCCATGTGTTTGCGCAGATGAATATGGAGAATAATGCAGTGCTACTATTTTCCACTTAGCAGTTGAATTTTCCATTTTACTCTTTATCCACATCGCTTGTACCGAAGTTTTGGAATATCCATCTGGTTCATGCCCATCAGCATCTACCATAAAAAAATGTACGTCTCCAACAACAAAATCATAGTATCTCTCATTATTGGGAAGTGTAAAGTAATCTAAATATGGTTGTAAGTTTGTTGCCCTCCAATCATGGTTTCCTGGAACTGGCCAAAATCTATTTATGTCTGGGGAACCACTTCCATAAGCACCTAAATAGGGTTTAATATAATCGTGATAATACTTGCCAATATTTTTATCTATAGTCGATGCATCACCATTATCGTAATTATCATCCCCAACGGTAATAATAAAATCTGGATTCCAACTTTTTACCAAATTAGCAACAGCTAATTCATCGGGGCCATCCCAACCGAAATCACCAATAACAGCAAATTTTGTTAAACTTTGGGCATTTAAATTGCTTAGCACACCAAGAACAATTATCAATGAAATATACAATTTATACTTTATATTCATATTTGATATAATGTTTAATTATTAAAATTTATTAGGTTACAGAAAAACGGATTATTTGTTTAATATCTTAAAGCCGATATACTAGATAGTCAATGTATTAATATTCTTATTCTAATATCTTATTTATAAATTATTAATCAGATCCAATTAAAAAGCGTTAATTGTATTATTCTGTACAACAAATAGCAATTATTTAAGGATCAATAAATTAAATCATTGCAAATTCAATCTGATGCAAAAAACTAAGTATTATCAATATATTACTTAATTGAGTTGAACTTTGCTCTTAACGTAAGAGAATCATTTTCTTCGTTGCACTAAATGCAGGGGTTTCAATTCTATATATATAAACACCGGATGCAAGATTATCAGCCTTAAATTCAACTTCGTGATGACCTGCTGCTTGTAGTTCATCAACTAAAGTTGTTATTTCAATGCCTAAAATATCATATACTTTCAGAGTAACTTTTGACATTTGATCATTGACATTTGACGGCAAGGTATAATTTATTTTAGTACTAGGATTAAACGGGTTTGGATAATTTTGTGCTAATTCAAAAGTTTCAGGAGAGGTTAGGAATTCAATTTCTTTTAGAATCGTGTATGTTGCATCATTGTTTACAGATTTAAGACGATATTTTAAATTTGAAGATGAGTTAACCTGGTTATCAATAAAACTATAATTCACAGGTGTATTTAAAATATTTTTACTTTCAACAAATCCTATCTTCTGCCAGGAAATTGTGTCTTTATCGGTTTTTTCAATGTCATAACCATAATTATCAGCGTATGAAATTGTACTCCAGTCTAATTGAATATTACTGTTATCTAACAGTATTGCAGTGAAAGACAACAATTCAACCTGAACCGGGGCATTAACAAGATTAGTAAATTTCCCTACCGACCAGCTATTTGTATTATCAGCATCATAAACCTGCCAGAAAACATTGCTCTGCAGCCATTTGACCATGGCAGTATCACTTGGATTTTTAACATCAAAATTTAATGTGACAACATCTGTCCAACCTGATGAACCTGAAACAACAGTACCTTTGTTATTATTTTCTTTTGGCAGATCAATATTTATCCATAACTTATCACTTAAAGGTTTAGTAACGGTAGCTGTATTGTAATTACCACCACTGAAATTATTAAATTTGTAATCCTTATCAACGGCAGGATCTGAACTAAAAGAAAGAACGTTTTTATCAAATGATATAACAATAGTTGCACCACCCATATCATCTTTACCTGAATCAGTATTTATCTGTAATAAAACAGAAAGGCTTGATTTACTGGATTTAACTACAATAAATCTTCCGTTAACTGATGTAGCAAATACATCTGATACGAATAAAATTAAAATTAAAATGATAGTTAATTTAAATCTTTTCATTTATGCTTTACTTTATTTTGTTCTCTATAATCTTTTTTCTTTTCTGTCATCCTGAGCGAAGTCGAAGGATCTGCTTCTTGCTTTTCACTTCTCACATTAAGGTACCTGTGTTGTCTTACCATTGTTTAGATTCCAAAATTCATTAATGTCTATGATTGTAACACCGCTGTCGAGATTAAAATCACCATTCAAATAACCTAATTTGCCGTTTTGGTCAGTCCATACATTATTACGATCTGCATCATCAATATTGCCACTATCATCACCATCACCGGAATACATACCAAATACTCCGGTTTTTATTTCATCCATTGCGCTCTGTCCATAGGCTTTTAACTGAGCAGTTGTAAAATCATATAAAGTATTATCCGGTGCGAATAACACGGGAACTGAAGACATTATCGACAGATGATTTCTATGGAAAACAGCTAAGTAATATGATCCGTATAAAACATTATTAAAAGTAATTCCCAGGCTGCCATTTGTTTCCATAATCCTCCCGTCATTTCTTAATAACCCAGCTCTTCTAGAAATAACCTGAGTAGGATTCTGAGAACTTCTTAATTCAACTAATATCCAGTCAACTGTCGTGCTTGGACTTGAACTAAAACTTTCATTGCCATTATAGAACCAGGGAGCGACACTATAAGGCTGGGATGAAGGTAACAACTCATTATCATACAAGGCTGTTGCCATTCCTCCATTTTGATATGGCCCCTCTAAAAAGACTTTTAAATTTGCTTTTAAATTTCCAACTGTATTATCAACAAATGAATATGTAGCAGTGTTATTCGATGAAATAATATTACCAGCTAAGTCTTTAACATTGGAAACAGTTACTATATAATTTGTATTCGTAGTAAATTGAGAAGTTGTTAATGTTACTTTCTTTTTGTCAGTAGATAATGCTGCAGTGCTAACTGTAACTCCATTATTTATTGAATAATTGGATTTATTTTGAGCTGAGGAATTATCTAATCCCTCAGAAAATAACAACTGTACAGAAGTTGAACTTAATACTGCAGCACTTACTAATGTTGGTGGTGTTGTATCACCTACATATGAATATTGTGCACTGTTATTGCTTGATGAAATTACATTACCAGCCAGGTCTTTAATATTATTTACAACTACTGTGTAAGTTACATTTGGTTGGTGTTGAGTTGTTTGCAGTCTCACTTTATTGCCGGAAACTTGAACGGCACTGCTAATTACTATACCATTATTAATGCTGTAGCTATTGTTATTTTGAGCTGAAGCCTGTTCAATACTTTCTGAAAATGTAAGTTCAACTAAAGTCGGGTTAATTATTGCAGATCCAATAAGTTGTGGCGATATTATGTCCGGCCCTGCTACCGTGTATTCATAAGCCCCTATATCCCAGGCAGTACCAATAGGTCTTGTAGTGCCATTTTTGTCGGTATTATAAAAAGTTCCCAGAGTAGCACCAGCATCTCTAGCAGGAGAACCAGATTGTAAAGTAAAGTTTTTTGCATTCCTGTTTGTGAATAATGGATCTGATGTAAGTATATTCGTACCTCTTGTTGCATTTACGTTATATTGTAAGTTATGATCAGTCCCTCCATAATTGCCAGAAGATACATATATTCCTACACCTGAGTGATTATAACAAGCAACTATATTGTTTTTAATTATTGGCGTTCCAGGAAAAGTATCTACCCATAAACCGTGTGACATTCCAGTAGTTGAATTATTATAAACAGTGTTACCAATCATTGTAATTGAGTTATAATTACCACTAAGTTGTTGTACCGTAATAGCATTACTTGAAGCAGTGCCCATATTCGCTACGTTATTATAATAAACTATATTTCCAAATCCTCCTGTACCATAAATACATTGGGAGTTTGAAGTCTTGCTATCGGTATGTTCTGTATAACAGTTTTTAACTACACCATTAGTATCCTGATTCATTTGGATAGCATCACAATGTGGAGTACTGTTCGTATTACTGATTATAATTGAATCACCATCTATCGTAAAATCTTTTGATGCTTGGATGAAATATCCATCTGTTTGTGAAGAAGTATTCGTAACATCGTGTATATAATTATGATAACCATAATAATTCTTACTACCCTTTAAGGCTATTCCTGAACCTAAAGTTAAATAAAGCTCACAATGTTCTATTCTTATTCCTTCGTGTGGATCAGTATAATAGTAGCTTCCAAAAGAACCCTTCATCCCAGCAGTAGCATTAACTATGCTTCCAGTGGAGTTCGTCATATATAAACGACTTAAAGTAACAAAATCATTAGTCACTCCGAAATTTACACAGTTACTTCTTGTTCCTCCACCATTAATTATTACTTTGCCATTATGCCCTGTACTTGTCCCTTTTGTAATTACTAATTGATGTCCACTTGTTCCGCGTCCACCTACTGCTAAAGTTTCATTATAAACAGTTGAATCCGTTCCACCTGAGATGTATAAAGTTTCGCCAGGTGCAATCGAAGTCCAGTTTATAGCTGAGAAACTTTGCCAAGCATTAGTCCAAGATGTACCATTATTTGATCCAGAAGCATTCTTATCAACGTACCATGAATTTAATGTTTGTGCGTTAACTACAAGTGAAAATGAGATCGTTATCGAAAAAATTAAAAGACGAAGAATAGAATTTTTAGATGTTGGTTTTAATTGGATTATTGAAAGCATTCATTACCTATATTTATCATAACAAATAAGATTATTATTGAAACAAAATGTGTACCATAATAAACCATTTATTTTTTGGGGCAATCAAAATGAGACCAAATAAATATTTGTAAAAATGGCAAAAATGGTAAAAATTACTTTGCAAAAATGATAATAAGATTTACAATTGTGAAATATAATTTAGCGAGTTACGGATGTTTAAAGAAAATATAAGAATGAACTTTTCACAATCTTGTGTATAACAATAATACTAAAGCGTAAATAATACAAGTGTAAAAATTCTTGACCATTTTTTCTTTTTCAAAAAAGTAAGTCGTTCAATTAAATTATTCAAAAAGTTGCTTTAAATATAATATGTTATTTAGCACTAAGTTAAAAATGAATAAAATTTCGTACTTATTTCGGTACAAAACCTTCAATATTTTGCATTATTTCCTAACCTACCCTTTTATTCAATTTCATAAACTTTTAAATTGGTTCGGTATAATAATTATTTCTAAATTTAGATTTAGAATTAAATTTTATGATATATTCAACTCCAGATTACGATTAAACCATAAAAATCCCCATATTAAATAATATGTTTTTGTAAATACTAACCTTAACTCAGATAGCTCTATAATAATGGATATTATTTCTAATCCTCTAGTTTCAATTTGCATTCCTGCATACAACTCCGAAAAGTGGATTCAATCAACTATTAAATCGGCTTTGAACCAGACCTGGCTAAATAAAGAAATAATCGTAGTCGATGATGGTTCTACTGATAACACTTATAAAATTGCAAAGAAATTTGAATCTGATTCAGTAAAAGTTGTATCTCAAAAAAATAGTGGAGCTTGTGCTGCAAGAAACTATGCTTTTTCTCTTTCCAAAGGTGATTATATTCAATGGTTGGATGCAGATGATTTGTTAGCACCTGATAAAATTGAAGTGCAACTTACTGATTGTGAAAATGGTAATGAATCTAGAATTTTGCATTCAGCCGCATGGGGTTATTTTTATTATCGCATTTCGCAAACGAAGTTTAAGCATACAAGATTATGGCAGGATTTATTTCCAAGTGAATGGCTTCAGATTCATCTGGGTGAACGTTTTTTTATGCCAACTGTTGTATGGCTTGTTAGTCGTAGATTAACGGAATTAGCCGGCCCATGGGATGAAAGGCTTAAGCGAAACCAGGATGGTGAATATATTTGCAGAGCAGTTGCTCGCAGCGAATTTGTTAAATTTCACCTTGATGCTAAGTCCTTTTACCGAAAAGCGAATTTGTTTAGTATAAGCATGACTAGATCAAAGGCAATTGTAGATTCTTTAGATTTAGCTAATAGTCTTTGCATCGATCATCTTTTAAATCTCGAAAATAATGATACTACTAGAAAAGCTTGTGCGAAATTTTTACAGGCATTTAATAATAAAATTCACCCTGAGAATTCAGAAATTATTTTAAAAAATCAAAAAAGAATTTTAGAGTTGGGCGGAAAAATTATTATTCCCACCGAAACAAAAAAGTTTGCTATCTTTAAATCCTTGTTTGGGACTAAAATTTCATTTATGTTAAAGAAGTGGCTATGGAACTTAGAGATAATCTTCAGAAATAAATGGGATAAATTACTTTCTTTTATATTTAAAGACGAAATAAAAAAATAATACACACCAGCATTAGGCCAAATGTTTTTGATTTCCCATTCAAATAATATTTAGAAATTCTCAGATTGCTCGAAGCTAATAAAAATATTTATACTAAAGTCGCAAAAATAACATTTTTTCTTTGCCTCTTTTTTACATTATTTGGAACATCATTACCATTTCGGGCAGGTACAAGAGATCCAAGCGAATTAAGTACATCAAATGTGGTTAACCAAATTGTCTTTTCTGCTCTATTTTTGACAGCTCTTTTTTCCTCAATACCGAAGGTTAATCAAATTATATCAATCATTAAAAGAGAAAAATTTTTAATGATTTTTTTACTCTGGTGTACCTTAACTATAATTTGGGCTATCGATAGCTTTGTTGTTGCTAAACGCTTATTTCAGTTGTATACTCTAGTAATAGTCTGCTTATCTTTTTTGGCTCATTCCGACTCCATAGATGATGTTTTATCTTGGCTAAAACTCTTTTTTAGTGTGTTTATGATTGTATCTTTGGTATCTATCTTTACTGTGCCTGGAGCAATTAGCAGAAATTATAATGCCTGGCAAGGATTGGCAACCAGTAAAAATGGTCTTGGTGAAGCTAGCTTGATTAGTACTGTTATTTGGATATACGCCTTGTCACAAGATAAAAAAATAGAATTGCAATTTTTCAATCTTTTCATGTTAATGGTATCTCTGTTTCTGTTGTTTGGGGCGCAAAGTATTACTGCGATCTCAGCATTCATTTTTTTAGTTTTAATGTGGATTTTGTTTGGAATAGATAAATTTTTTAAACTATTGGGTATAAGGCGAACGATTTCAATTTTATTCTTAATCTTTTTCGCTTCACTTATATGTATATCATTATTATTCTCAACTGAAATACTGGATTCGATATTTGAATTAGCTGGAAAGAATTTGACTCTCACGGGAAGAACTGATTTATGGGCTGATATACTGACTGTTGCAAAAAATCATTTATTAATTGGCTACGGATACAAAGGATTTTGGGTGGTTGACAGTCCAAGAATATTAGAACTTTATCAAACTTACATCTGGTTACCAAATGAAGGACACAGTGGTTATATCGATACTCTTATTGAAACAGGTATAATTGGATTGATTAGTTTTTTGGCAATCAGTATAAATTATTTTGTAAATCTGGTAAGATATAAAGAAAAAACGTTTTGGATGTGGTTTATTATAATTGCATTGATTGAAAATTTTACAGAATCCCGAATTCTTAATACAGGAGGATTAATGACATTTATGTTTCTGTTTGTCTATCTTTCTCTTTTCACAAATATTTTACGTAAAAAGCAAAATATTTTTGAAGATGAAAAATTTAATGTAAACCAAAAATAAAAATTGTGTAACCTGTTAAGATTGGAACGTTCAGTTAATATTTGTTCTCTTCCATACAAACGATGATACTTTCAAATTCGGATGTTCAATATAAAATTAATAGGCTGTACATTTGAATTTTTTTGTATAAATAGTATTAAAATTTTGAATTAATGATAAACTATACTTTAAGGTAAGTATAAACACTATTAGCAGTTCAGAATTCTTAAGAGTTGTTGAAACTGGCTTATTAGCAAACAGTTATCATTATTTAAATAGATCCTTTGAAGCTAAATAAAGATTAAACTGAATGGATTTTATCATTAATAATTATAGAATTTCATAGTTCTTGATCATGTTTCTTAAATAAAAATGAAAATATATGAAAGTAATATTGGTCGATTCACTCATAGGGAATGATTACACTTTTTGTCTTGCATCATCTTTAGAAAATGAAGGTTTAGATGTAATATTTATTGTGCCTGCTAATAGACAATTCAATAAACCAAATAATTTTATAATTAAAAGATGGTCTCCGTCTAAAGATAGAAATGACAGTAAACTTCTAAAGTTGTTAAAATATTTCGGATACTTCTTCAAATTATTTTTCTTTATTATGAAGAACAAAGATACTGCGGTCCATTTCCAGTTCTTTCGATCTAGAATTGATATTTTATTTTTTATTTTATTAAGATTTTTTAATGTTAAGCTGGTCCATACAGCACATGATGTTTTACCTCATAAAACAATAAAAATCGATTATTTGTTAAATTATTTTTTGTACCGGGCTGCAAAAAAAATAATTGTCCATTCATTATATATCAAAAATAAATTGGTCTCAATTTTTAAGATTAATGATAAAAAGGTTGAAATTGTACCTCATGGCAATTTTGATATTTATCAATCGGATTCTCCTTTATCAAAAGAAGAAGCAAGAAAAGACTTGAATTTGTTACTAGAAGATAAAGTACTGTTGTATTTTGGGTTTATCAAAGAGTATAAAGGTGTGGATATATTGATTGATTCATATTCATTAGTTCATCAGCAAAATCACGATATAAAATTTATCATTGCAGGTGCTATCGAATCAAAATATCTTACTCAATTGTATAATGATAAAATAAGAACATTTCAAAATGATGGGAACCTAATAACTAATTTTAATTTTATTCCTTCAGATAAAGTAGCAACCTACTTTACTGCAGCAGATTTTGTAGTTCTTCCTTATAAAGATATCGATCATAGCGGAGTAGTTCATTTGGCATATTCTTTTGAGATACCAATTATAGCTACCAGTGTAGGTGATTTCCCGGAAACAATAGAAGAAGGGAAAAGCGGCTATTTAGTGGAAAAGAATAATCCTAAAGTACTTGCTGATACTATTATAAAAGCTTTCGCTAAAATTGAACTGAAGGTAAATATGAAGAACTACATAAAAGAATTAAATAAAAATAAATATTCATGGGATGAGAGTGCTCGGAAAACTATTAAGATTTATAATCAACTAACTGGCACATAAAACTTTTTTACTAAAGTTTTAACGTAATTCTATTTTATTATGAAAATTAAATTGAAGATCATTTTAAGGAGAATTCAAAATAACACATTCAGTCTTATTCAACCGGTGGATTTTTATAATTGTCTGGGTTTATTTAGTAAGCTCAATAACTATTGGTGAAAATTATTATTTAAATAAATATGCTTCCGGTTCTAATGATGGCACTTCCTGGGAAAATGCATGGATTTCATTCAATGCTATAGAATGGACAAAAATTAAAGCCGGCGATGTATTATTTATATCCGGCGGGAAAGACAGTATTATATATAATGAAACTTTAACTATAAAGATAAGTGGTAATGAAAATAATTTATTTACAATAAGAAATGGTTCAGATCCTGAACATAATGGAAAAGTAATAATTGATGTGCCGGATGCTGGCATAAAAATAATCAATAAAAGTTATATAAGAATTTCAAATCTATATCTTGAGAATGTTTCGCATGGCGTCGAGATAAAAGGCTCTTCCACAGGTGATGTAAATGTAATTTATCTTGATAGTCTAAAAGTGCTGAACTATAAAAAACAAGGGGCGATATCTATAAATGGTTGGTCATCCTCCGGATTCAATGCCACTATTGATAGTGTATTTATTCGCTATTGTACACTAACAACTTCATACGCAACTAAACATCAAACAGATGTTATTTATGCCCAGTATTGTAATAATCTATTTATTTTAAATAACACTCTAACCGTAACCTCTAAAATAAAGGGATCCCATACGGATGGGATACAATTTGTTCATAACATTAAAAATATTACTATTGCAAATAATACTATAAATAACTTGACAGATTCAGATGCCAACAATAAATCCAACGGTATAATGGGAGCTGATTTGATTGGGACGGGGTTGTTTTATAATAATATTGTTTACACTCCAAATTTTAAGAAAAGTGGAAATAATGTGTTTATGTATACTAACGGGACAACATTTGATCAGGATGATTCCTGGTATATCTACAACAACATATTTATTGGAGGTGGCACAATAAAACTATTCAGTATAGAAGACAAAGATGCCCAAATAAAAAACAATATTTTTTATAGTATCACTCCTGAGACAGGACAGGTTTTCTTAAAAGCTCCCTTAGATGATTGGTCTGGATTAGACTACAATTTGTATGGACAAAATAATGGAATTAAGGAGAGTAAGATTATTAATTTTGAAGGTAACAAATCAATGAGTCAGATGAAGATTTTAGGCGCAGAATCACATGGAATTGACAGACAAAACCCGTTATTTAAAACTCCGTTCAATGACTTACATTTACAAAATGCATCCCCTGCACTGAATAGTGGTACTAACTTAGATATTCCTTTCAATAAAGATAAAACTAACTTGGAAAGACCCAAGAAAGGAAACTGGGACATAGGTTGTTATCAACATACTCATTAGTAATATTAGAATAAATCGGTTATTTAATAATCAGATTACTTCCATATTGTTTCTTTCCCCAAAAGTTTATTTAACTGCTGTTTCCGAATATATTTTATTAGTTCTTTATCAATAGGTCTCGGTTTTCGTTTAATTGTGCTTGAGAAATAACCCCATAATAATCCAGCACCGTAAAATTTATTACGTCTGAAAACTAAAATATTCAATGCTCTAAAGATTACATATAATGGATGAGAACCCGAATTATAACCAGCCACACCGGCATTGTAACCGCCCTGAAAAATACCGCCTGAACTTTGTGTTCTTTTCAGATGGTGAATCCTTAATTCAGGAAAGCTACGAGAGTTCCAGTTAAGCATATTCGCTTTAAGTTCATCTATTGAATCCCAGCCAAGACAATCTAACAAACCGTTTATATCTTTATAGCACTGTGTTCGGTATGTCTTCAGCGGACCGCGAGTATGGAACCTAGGATGCTTTTCCTCTACTAGTTTGCCATTTCTAGTAATAAAGCATACACCGCTGGCAATTCCCAGTTGTGGATTTTCATCAAATTTTTCAAATAGTATTTTAAAGTAGTTCTTCTCAAAATCCAGATCTCCATCCATTCTTACAATGAAATCATAATCTTCAATATTAAGCTTTTCTAATCCAATCCCGAGCACAAATTCACCACCCGGTTTTCTGTTTTTATTTGGCTCTCTGTAAATTCCTTCAATCCAGTCGTTCTCTCTTTCGGCATTCTTAATAACTTCCGTAGTACCATCTGTAGAACCATCATCAATTATAATCCATTTTAGAGGTTTTATTTCCTGACTTAAAATTGACTTAACTGTTTTGGGGAAATGGTTAATTTCATCCTTAACGGGTGTTACAATTGCAAATTTTTTCATATAAATTTTAATTTAGTAATTTTAGTTAAAGTTGCGGCCAAATCATATTTCATATAGATCGATATTACTCCTTAAAAAATTTCTGTTCTAATCTAAATTTTTTCAAATATTATTGCGTATAAGCCGCAATCAAAATTTCATATGGTGAATAAATCAGTTTAACCAGATTTTTCTGAATGTTTGGATACAGAGTCAGACCGCGTACTTCATAGCTTAAGAAACATAATATTTACATCCGATTTAATTGAGTTATACAACTATTTCACTTTTTCTTAAAAAGATATTTGTACACTGGAAGAGAACCAAAAGAAATTACAACTTTATGAAACCGACTTAAACTTTTTTTCCACTTTGTATCTTCAATAATTTTGGTCATGCCCGTGTTAAATTTGTTTCGATTTCCCGAAATAATGTGCCCCCCTTCTAAGTTTACCAAACATTGATCATCCACAACCTCAAAATTAAGCGGGAGGTTTAATCTTTTTTCTAACATTTTTAATGTTTGAGAAGGGTGTACCGAAAAATTTTTATAAAAAATATTTTCACCTTTATCGACATCTATATTCCTCATAATATCTGAGATTAAAAGATTTTTGATGTTCCAGTTAATCATATTCCGCAAAGTGCTTTGCCTGTTTTCATTATAGTTTCTAATATCTTTTTGAATTAATGAATTGATTGCAGCTCTAGGATCCCTTGTGATATTGATTGTGTACATTTCAATTTTGTCAGATGAGAGAAGAGCTAATAACCTTCCAAGATTTCTGGAAGAGTCAATTATAATCTTTTTCCCTGTTAATTGAGAAATAATTTCGTATAATTTTACATTGTGCGCCAGGTAATTCTCCAGTATCAATTTTAGGGAGTTCTCTTTTTTTTCTCTAATTATCTTCCTTAGCTTAAAGTAGTTTGACCATTTCTCAATGTCGCGAAATTCATTCATCAATTCTTTATAATCTGTTGATGGGAAAAATTTAAGATACTCTTTTGATACTTCCTGCCAAAAGTTACAATTTGAAAATTTTTCACCACAGCTACATATATCGTACTTCAAAAATCTGATCCTCCAATAGTCCTTTAATTCTCCAACGTAAACAGCATTATCGGAACTACCCAAAATTCTGCTTAATATAGTACCACCACTATGCCACCACCCCGCTACATATATAACTCTTATTTTTTCCAAAAATATCCTCCTATTATCAAATTCCATTTATTATTAATTTATAATAACCATTGAGATTATTAAGTGTGAGTTAATAATCACTCGTTGCATGTAATGAAAATTTATTCTCTTTGAATCAACCTGATATTATTTTTTATAAGTATCTAGCTTGCCTTATTGTAGGCCGCACATTTATTCTGTTAAACTAACATTTTTATTCCAAAGACCAATCCGATTCCAAGTTATAGTAAGGCAGGTTAAAAGGCTCTACAAAACTGCGAACCTGATCGATTTCACTTGGTGTCATTTTTCTCTTCCATTTATCGGTCTGATTTTTAGTGATTCTTTTAGTAGAGAATGTCCCGAGCTTTTCCTCAGTAGTGGTTTGATTAATATAGTTTTGAACTTCATCTGTCCAGTTTAAATTAAAATGGTCAAAAAGTTCGTGATAATATTTAATAGGATTACTACAAAGGTCTTCGTAAAATATTATCTTCCATTCTGGATACTTTGGAATTAAATCCATAATTACCCTGTTTCGGGCACCCCATAATGCTCCATAAATCTCAAAAGGTGTCTTTGCCTTTTCCATTACTTTTATATAAGGTTTTAGATGATTCTCGACAAGACTTGATTGTTTTAAAAGCTCAATAATGGATCTATCTGGTGGTGTTTTTTTATTTCTTTTAGATAAAGCAACAGCTTTATTTCTTTCAGATAAAGCAACAGCACATGGATGTCGTAATACGAACAAAACTTCTGGCTGGTAACGCTTATACACCCATTCAAGTAATAATACTGACGCTACCTCTTTTATTACTACCCTGTTTCCAGGTAAAAATCTACGATATGGTCGTTTTAACCAGTAACTTCCGTCTGTGACTAATCCTTTAAAAGCACTGTCAAGACAAGTTTCAAAATATTGGTCTCTTCCATCAGGGCGAACATATCTAAACCAGTGAGAATAATTACCACCTTTAACCACTTTAGGATTGCAGGGCTCGCCATAATACAATATCCCAGGTGCTTGTTCAAATGTATTTCCAATCCAAGTAGTTCCACTACGGCCGTGCCCCGTAATAAAAATAGCCCTGTTTCTCATCTTTAAGTGAGATAATATGTAATTCAATACCTTAAAATATTTTAGTAATTTTTGCATGTTCGGTATATTTCTTATAATAAGTTAAAATATGAGTTGATTTGTATTATTAATCCAAAAAAAACTTCTCACCAAATTATAAAACTAAAACAAGAGATTTATGCTGGTTACCGATTCTTAAAAATCAGTATTGGTAATAATCAGTAAATGCTATTTAGTTTTAAACAATTTTTGTTATTTCTACCACAGAAGTAGTAAAACCAACTCATATAAACCAATTTCGTGCCATTATACTATTGTTTTTGAAACAATCAGTATTAATTTTATTTTTAATTAGCTTCAAAATATATGGTTCTTAAATTTAACCAGAGAAAACGTCTTTGAACCAATAATAGATAAAAAAATATTGTGGGGACACATTAAAGCAGAATCTAAAATTGATTAATATTGTACTACTATTCCACTTATCGATAATCCATACAGTGATTTATTCAAAATAAGATGTAGTTTGATTTTAGCTTTTTAGATATTAATTAAGTTATATTTTTTACCAAAAATGAACTGTTTAACAAATTTTTCTTGTTAAAGCTCAGACCTGATATAACAGCACCGGCATATTTAGCAATGGCATAACCTGCAGCCACATCCCATTCATTAGTTGGCCCGTGACGATAATAAATTTGTGCAAGATCCTCTGCAACAATACAAAACTTTAATGAACTCCCGACTGAAATTGTTTCTTTAACATCATATTTCTTGAAAATTTCTTCTTCTTCAGATGAAGCATGTGAGCGGCTTCTTACAGCTTTAATATTGCCTGTATTATTAGAAGAGGGTAACTTAATAACCTCCCCACCTGCAACCTGTTTGAATGAGCCTATTTCTTTTTTTCCATAATAAAGAACACCGGGGAAAGAACCAGAATTGTTTATACTATTATTGTGGTACGCGGGTGCATAAATTATTCCCATTGTTGGTTCGTTGTTCTCAATAAGGGCAATATTAACAGTAAATTCACCATTCTTTTTAATAAATTCCTTGGTACCATCCAGTGGGTCCACTAACCAATACCTTTTCCATTTTTTTCTTTCTTCATATAAGACATTCTTGCCTTCTTCAGATAACAGTGGTATTTCAGGATAGAGACTTAATAATCCGGTTTTTATAATTTGATGAGATAGTTTGTCCGCTTTTGTAAGAGGTGAGTCATCGGTTTTAATCTCAACTTCAAAGTCATCAGAATTATAGACTCCGAGAATAGCTTTGCCAGCATTTATTGCAATATTAATTATAGCCGAGATCATTTTCTTGTTGTTAAATTCCATTATTAAGTTACCTTAATTCTTCTTTAATTCCTTCGATTTATATTTCTACCAACACAGATATAGAAAACTTTATTTGAGGTTTTTTATATGATTAATCATTTCATGCTCGATATTACCTTCGGCATACAATATTATTTCAGTGCGTATACAGCCATCTAAAAACAGATTAAATAATTTCCCACAATATGGTTTTATCATACTGATGTTTTCTTTCCTTTTATACTTAGTTATGATTTAATTAATCAATTAAAGTAGAATTTTATTTTCTTCAAGGTAATTCAATATTTTTTCTGCATTTCTATCTATATCATCGTCCTCAGTTGTGTTAACTACTAATTCAGGCTTTTCGGGTTCTTCATATGGTGAGGAAATACCGGTGAATTCTTTTATCTCACCGGCTTTTGCTTTTTTATACAAGCCTTTTGGATCTCTCTGTTCGCAAGTTTCAATTGTAGCCTCAATGAAAACCTCTATAAACTCGCCTTCATTCATTAACTTTCTAACATTTCTCCTATCTTCCCTAAAAGGTGAGATGAATGCTGTCATTACAACTAAACCAGCATCCACAAAAAGTTTTGATACTTCACCAATTCTTCTAATGTTTTCAGTTCGGTCCTCGTGCGAAAAACCCAGGTTGTTGTTCAATCCATGTCTTACATTATCTCCGTCCAACACATATGTTTTTACACCACGCTCAAATAACTTTTCCTCGAGTTTTCTAGCAATAGTAGATTTGCCGCTACCAGATAACCCGGTGAACCATATACAAACATTTTTATGGCCATACTGTCTTTGACGATCTTCTCTGGATATATCTCCCTCATGCCAGTAAATATCCTTACTTTTTGGATTATTCAATTTTTTCTCCATTCTTATAATTAAAAATTTCTTCTAACCTTTTTTAATAAATTTATGCAAATAATTAAAAATTTCCTGTGCAGCACTATCAGGACTGGTATGAGTTGCATCTATTGTTATATCAGGATTTTTAGGTTCTTCATACGGTATGTCTATGCCTGGCAGGTTTTTTATCTCTCCGTTTATTGCTTTGTTGTATAAACCTTTTTTATCCCGATTTTTACATACTTCTAGTGGAGTCGAAACATATACTTCGACAAAATTATTTGATAATTCTCGAATAAATTGTCGGGATTCTTCGTACGGTGATAGAAATGAAGCAACAACAAAAATACCTTGCCTTTCCAGAATACTTGATAAATATCCTACTCTTCTAATGTGGTCATTAACTTTATCTCTTGAAAACCCAGTTTCGGTAAAAATTGCTCTAACATTATGGCCATCTAAATGTTGCACTTTTAACCCTTTTTCCTTTAATTTCTCATATAATGCATTCCCAATTTCGGTTTTACCTGATCGAGAAAGGCCTGTTAGCCAAACTACATAGGGTTCAATTTCAGATTTACCAAATTTAATTTTATGCCATAATCTTTCGTGAAAAAAATAAATCACCATTTTCAGAACAACTTCAATACCACCGATTGTTAAAGCGACTTCTGGCTTACCGATAAATAAAAAGACTAAAGCTACAGTAGTCATTGTTGCCAAGAACCTCCAGCTTATAGTCTTTACAATAGAACGTAATTTTGATTCAGTATACAATATAACCCTCCAATAGAACTTTGGTTATAGAAAATTGATGTTTAAGTTATAGTTTTAATGTATTTTATAATTAATAAAAATTTTCAGAGATACTGAAAAATGCTGATAGTCTTTTTTTGATAACAACTCTAACATCACCAATAGTGTTTTTTGTGAGTGGGTACTTAATTCTTGCCTTAATATTTTTAATTTATTTTGTGATCCACGTTAAAATTTCCTGGTCTGACATAAAACAATTATCCACATTTTGCAAGAATATGAAATCAAAAAAAATAGCTTTTGATACATAGAAAAAATTTATCAACTCAATATTTACAAGATGGATTTTTTATTTCATTAACACCATCTTTTTTGTGGAATTATATGCACCCGCTGATATATTATAAAAATATACCCCGCTTGCAAATCCTTTAGCATCAAAATTTATTTCATAATATCCTGCTTCTTTTTCGTCATTTTCAAGAGTTGCAACTTCATTTCCAAGCATATCATAAACCTTAATAGAAACTTTTGAATCAATAAGCAAAGTATAAGCTATTTTTGTTGAGGGGTTAAACGGATTAGGATAGTTCTGACTCAGATAATACTTTTCAGGTGTACCAACATTAATCGTAACTACATCCGAATACTCAAATGTACCATCGTTGTCAATTTGCTTTAATCGATAATAATACTTACCCGAATCAAAAATGTTTTCATCAGCATAAGTATACTCTTTTGGCGAATTTGAATTTCCATTTCCTTCTACAAACCCCACAGATTCCCATTTTGAATCTCCAATCTTTCTTTCAATATCAAATCCATAATTATTAATTTCCGTTTCTGTTCTCCAGTCCAATTTTACTCCTTCTTCATTTAAAGTCGCACTGAATAGAGACAACTCGACAGGGAAAGGATAAGTATCTGCTTTCATACCATACCAATATTCAAATGCATCTGGTGAACCATCCAGGTTATATAATATCAAAACCTCATCAGTAATACTTTGCTTAGTGCTGGTAATATCCTGTCGTCCCTGGTCGTCAAGAGTTATTTCTGAACCAAAACTAATTACATCAGTGTTGGAGTATTTATAATCAATATCACCACCGTCCTGCGGTGTTTGGTAAAGAACAATAATTTGATCTGCCAATTCATTCAGTAAAGCAATTGGTCTCGAGGCATAAGCATCTCCGGTCGTTACTGTATGCAGACTCTCCCAATTATCGGCATCTACCAAAGATGTTCTTCTGACTAGTAACCCTATATTTGTTCTATTATCGTTATAACTGGTTTTTACGGCTGCATAGATAGTACCATCATTACCTACTGCAAAATTTATATGATCATCAGCTACTCCGCCTCCAGATATAGGAACTTCCAACGGTTCCCAGTCAGCAGGGTCACTATTACTATCCAGGTGGTATCTAAACTGAAATTCATCTTCGGATTGATTTGACCAGAGCACACCTATCTTGTTACCATCGAAAGCTGTTACTGCACATAAATCATCAAAAACGATATTATGTCCTGTATTTAAAATTATTGCTGAACTCCAGCTATCATACGGTGAATCACTCCAACGTATTTTTACAGTAGTATTTCCATCTGAAGCTAACCACATTCTTCCCTGGCTATCAATATCAATTGTCGCTGCTTCAAGGTTTACATCCAGGGGGATAGAAACATTACCTAACGGGCGTAAAGTCCAAAGTTGGTAGGTCGGCGGGTTACCTGAAACGAATTCAAGTGACACTAATTCGACAGTGTCAGTACTCTCTCGTTGCAGCAGTATATGAGTTACATCTCCTATTGCTTTTACATCTGCCCAGGTATCGTTGTTATCCGATAGTTTAATTAACTTTGTTAAGGATGTTCCGGTCAAGCGCCATAAATATGTACCGGCAGGATCTCCGCCATCAACATCTACAGGTATTACAGCCCACCAGTAATTGCCATAATACCATACCTTTGATTGGGGTTTGTGCGCGCTTGTTTGGGTGGACTTAATGCTATTGCTAACCGGTGAAAAAAAGCTCTGAGAATAAATAAAATTCGAAGAAAGGCAAACAAAAAGAATGATTGAAAATAGAAATTTTTTATACTTACCTGGGTTGTCGTAACTTGCAATTTTCATTTAGCCATTTGCTTATTGGATTAAAAAATATTATTTCTTATTGAATTGTAATATTATCATTATCTATTTAATGAGTGACATTCTATTCACCGATATATATTCCCCCGCTATTAAGCGGTAAATGTAAATACCGCTGCTAAGGTTATCTGCATTGAAAGTTACTGAATAAGAACCAGCCTGTTTATACTCATCCACAAGCGTGGCAACTTCTGTGCCTAGTATATCATATACTTTTAAGTTCACTTTCTCATCATTTGAAATCATATAATCAATGGTAGTTGCAGGATTAAACGGATTGGGATAGTTATGACTCAGATAATACTCTTCCGGAGTGCCAACATTTACATTAACCACGTCCGAATATTCAAATGCGCCATCATTATCAATTTGTTTTAACCTGTACTGGAATTTACTCCCACCGCTTGGGCTTTTATCTATAAAAGAATATTCTTTAGGTGAGTTGCTGTTTCCATTACCGCCAACAAATCCAACT
>Ga0307423_1000438_pt1 | contig 28282 bp, 24 predicted proteins | sample SalMarWE160310MG_FD_202154 | JGI IMG/M metagenome (GOLD analysis project Ga0307423, IMG submission 202154) | Salt marsh sediment microbial communities from the Plum Island Ecosystem LTER, Massachusetts, United States - WE1603-10 | ecosystem: Environmental > Aquatic > Marine > Intertidal zone >... | reverse complement strand
CCTTCCAACCTGCGAATCCAGAAAAAGTGAGCCTATAATTGCATACCAAAACGAGTTATTCATAAATCAGCAAACTATCTTACCCTATTAGGCGTCCTGTGCCAATCTGCAATATGTGAGGAGAGGACACTTTTCCTCCAGTGCCTCCTCGTGGGTCTTGGTGTAGTCGGCGCTGATGGGGCTTTACATTGTGGAGAAAAGGTGAATATTCTTTTTGTCATTCACAGAACCCACATGAAGGGATATCTGCACCTGACCACTGCGTGGTCTCTGGGAATGCTACACACTCTGAGCTACCCAATTATCTTACATAAAGCAAATGCTGCGCCATAAATGACAAACTTCACTTATTGTTAACACACTGATAATACGGCCATATTTTGGCAGACTAATATAAGTTCTCTGCCTTTTCGGAAGAACAGCATGTCGGCTTTTTTTACAATGTGTAAATATAACAGACAAACACATGCCGCAGCATTTTGAAATTCATCTTTATCAGGCCGGTTTAAAGAGGGGTTTGCTCAAACAGGATGCCAGCTACCCTGCTATTTGAGCAGGGATGGTCGTGACGGGCAGGGTCACCGTGAAGGTTGTCCCCTGCCCTTCCTTGCTGGAAACACTGATGCGCCCGCCGTGCTTCGCCACGATTCCCTGGGAGACGCTGAGGCCGAGGCCGGTGCCTTTTCCCTTGCCTTTTGTGGTGAAAAATGGATCGAAAATTGAAGACAGGATGTGCTCCGGGATGCCTGTCCCCGAATCAATCACCTTCACCGCCACATAGTTCGGGTCATCCGCAGGGAGTACGATGGCCTGGATCCTGCCCCCTTTGGAAGAGGCATCCACCGCATTCAGGATAAGATTCAAGAAGACCTGCTGCAGTTGCTGAATATCCCCGTGCACACGGGGAAGATTGTCCGTGGCATGGAATTCAATCTTGATGCCTGATAATTTCACTTGGTTGGAAGCGAGGGTAATGGTTTCCTGCAGCAGCTCGGTCAAATCCAGGGATTCCATCTGAGAACTGCTTTCCCGGGCAAAGTCAAGAAGGTTGCTGATAATCTTCTTTGATCTCCCTGATTCGCTGATCACGTCCTGTATCATGTCCTTGCGCTCATCATCATCCAGGCTGTCATAATCTTCAAGAAACATGTGCGCCGTAAGCGTAATGTTGTTCAGGGGATTATTCAGCTCGTGGGCCACTCCGGCCGTGAGTGTACCCACCGCCCGCATCTTGTGCGATTGGACGAGAATGGCTTCCCGATTCTCCAGCTCCAGGATCATCTGATTGAGCGCAATGGCCATATCGGTAAATTCGTCCTGGTAGCGCTTGGCCGGGGTGACAGGGGTATAATCCCCGGACGCAATGCGCTTCGCATATTTTGAAAAACGCCGGGTATTTCCTAGGATCCGACTGGCCAGGAATGATGCGTTCAGGGCAAGAAAAATCAGCAGGATGATAAGGGAATAAATATGCATGCTTCGGGAAAGAGAGAGGATCTTGGAAACCGCCGCCCTTTCTCTTCTGATGAGGTCCTGGGCCTTGGTGACCATTTCCGCACCATATCTTCTCAAACCCAGTTCCGCCTGTTTTCTCAGCCGAAACTGATCGGGCGTAAAAATATCGCTTTCCTGTATAAGAGAAAGCTTCTCCAGGAGTTTCTGGTATTTCTCGATATCCGTGGTCATGATCCCGTAGGTCTCCCCCAGGATTTTTTTGAGTTCCGCTTCATTCCGCCTCAGGGTCTCCCTGGCCTTATCGACATTGTCCAAGGCATCCTGCAGATTAGTTCCATAGAGGAAAAAATTCTTCTCAAACCGCCTTGCCTGGACGATTTCAAGAGTGAACTCGTTGGCAATTTCAAGGAAGCGGAGCTTTCTGGCGACTTGGGAACTGGTCATGATGAGGGCTACAGCAATTCCCGCGGCAAAGAGGAAAACGAGGAGAAAACTCAGGTAGATCTGGAGGCGCATGGTGATACGCTTCCGGGACAAAAGGGCCTTATGAGCTTCCTCAACGGCCTTGATCCGATCATAGGTTCCGTCGAGAACGTGTGCCTCTTCCTCCCGCCTATTCTTGTCTGTCGCCTGATCCGGGTTCATATGCAACCCTCAAGTTCTCCTACCTGCGCGAATCTAGCCCACATTTCTCATCCCGCGATGCGCGGGACTGTGGCGGCGGATAGCCCCATGTCTCCTGCGTTGCGCTAGAAAAATGACTTTGACGTACTAATAGTACACCTTCATCCATTTTTCTTCGCGCGCCTTATATCCACGGGCCTTTCCACCGCCTCGCTACGAAGGCCCGCGAGGAATGTGGGCTAGCCATCCTCGGTGGTGCTGCTTTCAAAATCAATGGATGAACCCAACGCCTTTGCAGCCTTGGCAATGACCTTTCTGAGATCATCAGGCTTAAATGGTTTTGCGACAAAGTCGAAGGCCCCCTTTTCCATGGCTTCCCGGGCCACCGCCATCATGGCATATCCCGTTATCATGATCACTTTGGTGCGCTCCGATTTCTTGACCACCTCTTCCAGAACCTGCAGGCCGTCAATCTCATCCATCCGGATATCCGTGACCACGATATCGAATTCCTTCTCATTGATGCGGTCCAGGGCCTCCTTTGGGTCTTGAAAAACTTCCACGTCACAGCCGATCTTGGCCAAAGCAGGTTTGAGTCTCTTCCCCACGATGGGTTCGTCATCCAGAAGCATGACATCCAGTCGTTCAGACATGATACCCTCCTTGTTCCAATTCGCATTCAAGCGCTCCCGGCGTTGGCCGCGTCGCAGGCTCCTCGAGGTACTGTAAATGTACGCCTCCGTCGCCTACTCCTTGACGCCTTGGATTCATCTTGAATGCAAAATGGAATCGATTTATTAGATGCAATTATCGGGCACTTTCGGCGGCCTGCCGGAAGATGTCTGTGGCCACGTGCACCTCCACATACTTCACCCCCTCGATACTGCCGGCCAACTCCTTGATCGCCTCGGTCCTTTTCCGTTTTTCTCTCTTGACCGCCTTGGTCTCCACCACCACCGTACTCCTGTCCGCGATCACCCTCACATCTGGAAACTGTTCCATAAGCACCACCCGCACCCTGCCGGCCAGCTCTTTGTCCTGGAGACACCTGATCGAATAGGTCATGGGTTGAAACTTCCGATATCCGGCAATATCAACGATGGTTTTCACCGCTTCATCCGGGTCGATCTGAGTCAAACTGATGACCATGTCATAATTTGAAGGATCTGTTTCATCCAGGTTGAAAGTGCCAAGTGACCAGTTCTTCCGCTGCTCCTCATACCGTTTAAGCATTTTTTTTACTTTATCCGGGGGATGCCCTGCATCGGTTGACAGTTCCCGGGCCAAAATATCAGGGTCGGAGAGAACCCGCACCTTCAGGGCATGGGAGACACCAAGGACATAGAGGTGCGCCGCCAGACCGTGACAAACCACGTTGTCATCAAGGAGCTGTCCCAAAGTCGCCTCCTGGATATAGGCAAGATATTTGTTCCTGAGTTTAGTGGAAAGGCCGAGAAAGGACGGTGTCTCCTCCAGGGCCTTCAGGAGTTTTTCCTCCTGCACACCATACTTTTCACACACCGGGGGCAGGATATCCCGGTCAACGTAGTCGTAAAAAATGGCCCGTGCCGCTTTTTCACCGATATCCCGGCCCGTTCTGTAAGAGTCAGAAGAAATGATGATTATTGGCATGATGGTATCCTCTCGCGAAAGAATCCGGGTCCTGAGGGCCCGATCTTGATTTGTCCCCGGAGGGAAGTGATTTACGGGCTTTTAAAACGCATCTTCAGGAATGGGTACCCCTGCATGTACCTCCAGGTTGTTGATCTCCTCTATCTCCTTTTCCAGTTCCTTTGCCCTCTTCTTGAGCTTGCTGACCTGACGGTCGTTCGCCCCGGTGTAAATAACCACGTTACCGCTCTCACAGGTAACTCCCACATCAAAAAACGGGTCTACCAGGGCCGCCTTTACCTGGCAGGCCAGCCCCAGGTTCTTGATCTTCCTCCGATAACTTTCCGTGGCCTTGAACTGGTCCTTGGTTGCGGCCTCACAGATAAAATCGACCGCGTCAGGCACCGTCAGTGTGCTGATGTGGACAACCAAATCATACAGTGAGCTGTCCCAGGGGTCCACGCCGTACAGGGCCTTGGTCCATTTTCTTCGTTCTTCATCATCTCTCTGGAGAAGGATACGGGCATCCTCTTCGCTGATACCTTCCCGTTCCATCTCGGCCTTGATCCTGTCAGCCATATCCGCAATGATCCGCACCTTGAGCACATTGGGAACACCGGTAAGCAGCACATGCCCGGCAAGTCCATGATAGACAATATTATCGTTCGCCACCCTGCACATAAGCGCACTGCGGATATACGCGATAAAAATCTGTTTCCCGTGTTTGAACCGGTCCAGGATGGAAGGGGCGTCATGGATGGCCCGTATGAGTTTCACCTCAGGAATATGAAAACGGTCGCTGGCTTCCAGGAGCACATCCCGGCTGACACATTCATACCCCAGCCGTTCGGCCACCCTCTCGGCCACATCTTTTCCCTTACTATACGACCCTCTTGATATTGTTATGATTGCCATACTCTTCCTTTCTCTTCCGTATCACTGTCTAGACACCATAGATAAGATAGATCATTCCGATCATGACCACAATGAAAACAATACTTATTAACAGCCCGGCCTTCATGAAATCCACGCTCCGGTACCGCCCCGGACCCATATAAAGCGCATTCACCTGGTGCGTGGGCAGCATGAAGGAATTGCTTGTGGCAAGACCCACAACCAGCGCGGCCATGCGTGGATCGGCATGCGCTGCTATGGCCATATTCACCACCAGAGGGACAAGAAGCACGGTGGCACCAACGTTTGATATGACCAGGGTAAAAACAGTTGACAAAATCCCGATAACCGTGAGGAGGACAATCGGTTGCACACTGCCAATCGCATGCAACACCGCATGGGCGATCCACGCCGCCGTTCCCGTCTTCTCAGTTGCGATGCCCAGAGGGATGAGACCGGCGAGGAGAAAAATAGTCCGCCAGTCAACAGCCCGGTAAGCCTCATCAATACTGAGCACACGCGTGATAACCATGCCGAGAGCGCCGGTCATGAGGCTTACGGACAACTGGATCTTGAATACCATGATCATGGTCAACGCGACCGCCAGCCAGAGTCCCGCCCACAGCGCCTTTTCAGGACGCATGAGTTCAACATCTATGGGAGTGGTAAAGAGCAGGCTCCTTTCCTCCTGGAGTAATTTGAGTCTGCGCCAGCTCCCCTGTATCAGGATCGCGTCTCCCACATCAAGGACAAGATCTCCTATCTCGGCCCGGTACGTCTCTCCATGTCGATAAATGGCAAGCGGCGTTACCCGGAAACGGTCCTGTAGTTTCAGCTGGTTGAGGGTTTTCCCGGCGACGGTGGAACGCGGAGCCACAACGGCCTCAACGGTGCCTGAGATGGTATCGGAAACATCATCCTTGAAAATCTCCAACTCGTCCTTCAGCGTCATGCCCTCTTCTTCCGCCAAACGCTGGACATCCTTTTCACGGCCATACACCAACAGGTCTATGTCCGATTGGATCTCCGCTTCCGGTCTGGGGGAAAGCAGCTTGAAATCAGGTGGTTCTATAACTCCTACCACGTTGACCAGATACCGCCGTTTAAGGTCTTCAACGAGCACCGGTTCACGGTAATGGGTAAAATCGGGAGGAGTGTGCAGTTCAAACGGGGCACCCAGTTCTTCCAGGGCATTTCGCAACCCGGACATTGCACCTTCCTCCTCAGACTCTACGGTTCCCTTGGGCAGGATGAACCTGCCGAAAAGGATAAAACACGCAATCCCGCTTGCCACCAGCGCGATACCAATGGGAGTGACGTCAAACAAGTGGAAAGGTTTCAGATGAAAGGGCTCCAGGAGATCGTTGAGGAGGATCAGGGGGCTGCATCCCACCAGGGTAATAGTACCGCCCAGGATCGCGGAAAACCCGATGGGCATCAGGAGTCTGCTCAATGGAATCTTGAGCATCTTGCTTACCCGTTGAATGGCCGGGAGGAACAGGGCCGCTGCTCCGATATTCTGCATAAAACTGGAGATACCCGCCACGGTCAACGATATGGCAATAACAACGCGTGATTCGTTTCTCCCTGCAACCCGAAGCACCGGCCGCACCAGGCGATTAATCAATCCTGTCTTGTCCAGCCCGGCACCGATAATAATGACTGCTATGATGGAAATCACCGCGTTACTGCTGAAACCGACAAAGGCCTCCTTTGCTGTTACAAGATGAAGCAGTGGCAGGGCTACCATCATGAGAATCGCCACGACATCAACCCGTATCCATTCGGCGATAAACAAGAAAATAGCTACCCCGATCATCATCATTACGAGGATCATTTCAGTGGTCAAAGGTTCCATCAATCAGTATCCTCTTGCATCTCATCAAAACAGAATAGTGCATCATTCCGAAACATGGTCAAATTTACGAATCATAGGAAAAAGAAAGGGTATAAGTCAAGAATAAATCAGCGCTTTTGGTCTACTACGCGCGCACCCGAAGAAGCACTGAAAAAATGCATAGTCCTACGGAAAAAATAATGCTATAAGGCAGGAAAACGGCGGGGTTTTGCTGAAAAAACACTATAAATAAGGTGAGTTGCCATAAGAAGCATTCTACGCCACAAAGGGAGTCCGAAACGAGTGTTGAGGTCTTTTGAAAAGGATTCATCCGGTGCATCCTAACGCTTTTTCTCACTAGAGGAACACTTTTTGTCCGGAACGTATCGAGGAGGAGTTTCATAATGAAAACAATCCGGGGAAAAATAACGATTTTTTTCATCTTTTGCCTCGTTTTCGTCGGCCTCCTTACTGGGCTTTATTATGAAAACACCATTCCCCTGAGAAAAAAACTTGTTATCATAGAAAATTTTGATGATCTCCTGAACAATATCCTGGAATTGAGACGCTACGAAAAGAATTTCACGTACTATCACGATACTGAAAGTCTGGATGAAAGCGTGTTTTATCTCTTCAAAATTGAGGATCAATGTAAACGATTGGCCAAGGATATCAACCGTGTTGTCGGCCCTAATGAGTATGTGAGTTTTCGTCGAAATATAATTGATTACAAGCATGCTCTCGAACAAAACCTGGACAGTGTCAAGACGGGTAACGGAAATACCAGGCTGGAGGAAATCAGATCCAAAGGCAAGGCTCTAGTGGATTTTGCCCAGGCGCTTATCAAGGTCAAACGTAGGCGGATTGACCGGGTCCTCAATCGCAGTCTCATCTTTCCTCTGATCGCTATTGTCGCGTTTATCCTGCTCATTGGGGTGGTTATTCAGCTGCTCAATCAAGGTATCCTGAGGCCCCTTTCCCTCGTTGAGCGGGCCACCGAGGAAGTGGCTAAGGAAACATTCACACCCATTTCTTATCCGACAGGAAAACAGGACGAGATATCACGCCTTGTCGCCGGCTTCAATAAGATGGCCCAGGAACTGGAATCAAGGCAGGAGCAATTACTCCAATCCAGGAAAATGGCATCCATTGGGACTTTTACATCAGGTATCGCCCATGAACTCAATAATCCAATCAACAATATTTCCCTGGTTGTTGAATCCTTGATGGAAGATGATGAGACAATGAGCCACGCTGAACGGATGCGGCTTTACGAGGATCTTATGAATCAGGCGGACCGATCCAGTGAGATAGTGCGGAATCTTCTTGAGTTTTCGCGGGCCAGACATCCTCGTTTGGAAGAAGTTTCCCTGGAAAGGCTGGTGGACAAAACAGCCCGACTGGTAAAAAACGAACTCCGCCTGAATCACATCACATTTTCCAAAGAGATTCAGGGCCAGATACCACCTCTGGAGTTAGACAAAAGCGGGCTGCAGCAAGTCTTGCTCAACCTGTATCTCAACAGCATTCAGGCCATGGATGGAGGAGGAGATCTGAAAGTAGTCGTCGAACTGGATCATACCGGAAATGAGTTGAGAATGGACGTAAAAGATACGGGGAAAGGCATCTCCCCCGAGCATCTTCAGTCTATTTTCGACCCTTTTTTTTCAACAAAAAAAGAGGGAGAAGGGACCGGTTTGGGGCTTTCAGTCTCTTACAATATCATCAAGAAACTCGGAGGCCGAATAGAAGTGAAAAGCCGCCCGGGAAAGGGCACTTGTTTTTCAATATTTCTTCCCCTGGGTGAGAAAAAATGAAACAATCCAATGAAATTCAATCCCACCGGGTGGCGATCATAGACGACGAACCCGTGGCCTGCCGTGAAATAAGAAGGGCTCTCGAGAAAGACCATTGTCGCGTAGACATCTTTCACGACGGAGAATCTGCGTTAAAGAAATTGAGTACTGACCCCTGCGATCTGGTCCTTTGTGATCTCAGGCTCCCAGGCATGAACGGGCTGCAAGTCCTCAAGAAGATAAAGCGAGAAGATCCCCGAACCGAGGTGATTATCATCACTGCTTACAGCACCGTTGAGACGGCCATAGAGGCCATTCGCGCAGGGGCATTTCATTATGTTACAAAACCGGTCAAGATCGCTGAACTTCGATCCCTTGTTTCACGTTCTCTCGAAAAAGTGCGTTTAGTGAAAGAGAAAGAAGCACTCAAAAAGGCCCTTTTCTCCAAGACCCGGAACCATGATCTCATCGGCCACAGTCATGCAATCGGGGAAGTTCGAAGGCTCGTTCGCAAAGTGGCCGACCTCAACTGCAATGTCCTCATTCAAGGAGAGAGCGGAACCGGCAAGGAAATTGTTGCCCGATCCCTCCACTTTCACAGCCTGAGACGTGAGAAACCCTTTGTCTCTTTTAACTGCGGCGGCTTTACCCAGGAACTCATCGCCAATGAACTTTTCGGCCACGAAAAGGGTGCCTTCACTGGAGCCGTGGATACCAAGGTGGGACTCCTGGAGGCCGCAGACAAGGGGACCATCTTCCTCGATGAGATCGGCGAAATGCCCACCAGTATGCAGGTCAAACTACTCCGTTTTGTTCAAGAGAGAACCGTGCTGCGCGTTGGAGGAATCAAGCCTATTCCGGTGGATGTGCGTTTGATCGCGGCCAGCAATCAAGACCTCAAAGCATTGATAAGAGACAAGAAATTCCGGGAAGATCTTTACTTTCGCCTCAATGTAGTGCTTATTTCACTGCCGTCTTTGCGAACCAGGAGAGAGGATATTCCCATCCTGATCAGCCATTTTCTGGAACAGTACAGAGCTTTGTTCGGGAAGCACGTTACGGGTCTTGACTCCGAGGCCATGGAGATACTTCTTCGATACCCATTCCCGGGCAACGTTCGCGAGTTGGAAAACATCATCGAGCGGACCGTGGCACTCACTGACCGGCCTGTTATCAACCCCAAAGACCTGCCCACCGACCTTCAGCAGCTTTCCATCAGCGCCCTGGACAACGGCCTGCTCCTTTCTTTGGAAGAAAAGGAGAAAGAATACATCCACCAGGTCCTTATCCGGACCAATTTCAGGAAAGGGCTTACCGCCGAAATACTGAAAGTCCCGCGAACAACACTCTGGCGAAAAATGAAAAAATTCGGTCTCACCTAGACCCGGTTTCTTCATCTTCTCTGTTTCCTCTTTTTCAATCTGAAACAACATGCAAAACTCTTTGTTTTCATAGGATGAATTGGTCAGATCACTTTTTCGTCGGCCATTCCTGTTTCATGCTGAAACGCTTCAATGCTGTATTTTCCCGCTTACAAGCATAACTCACTGAAAATAAAAGACCATTTGTTTTGGCACAATTTTTGTTAATGGCGTGTATTGTGATGAAAGGTGTGATGAGAAGAATTCATGAGGAGGCCCTACATTGGCTAGTCAGAAGAGAATCCTGGTGCCCCTGGGCCCACAGGGTAATGACCTGAAAGGCATTTACCATGCCCTTGCACTTGCTGAAAGGATGAAGGCCAAGATTCTCATCCTGCAGATTGAAGACCTGGAGGAGATCAACGGAAGTAGCCGGTTAAAAGAAAAAGTCCTCCTTGACCTGGTCAACACCGCTTCACAGGAGGGCCTGACCGTTTCTCATCACATTGCTTACGGCGCATTGGGAAAGGAAGTCCTGGACTTCATAAGAAAGGAGTCCATAGAGCTGGTGGTCCTTGGAGAAGATGATCAAATGGCCCAAGCCCTCGTCCGGATCAGGACAAGGGTACCTATTCAGATCATCCAGGTGAAGGAAAAGAACAACGTGAACTATCTCTGAAAGGGAGGTTAACGCAGTATGTCTATCATTATGATTTCGAGTGCAGCTCACAGCACCGCTGAAGAGCTTGCCCAAAGCCTGGCAAAAAAAACGGGTTGGCCTTCGCTGAGCAGGACCGAGCTGGTGGAAAAAGCACGAGAACATGGAATCAAATTGGGACGCCTCGAGACTTCCATCATCAAATCCCCTGTGGTACCTGAAAGATTGGCCAAGGAAAAAGACCTCTACCTGGCCTTTATTACGACGATCCTTTGCGAAAAGGGCAAAGGAGGCAATCTCATCTATCAAGGAAGGGCAGGTCATCTTCTCCTGCCCGCGGTCACGCATCGGCTCCGGGTGGGATTGATGACGCCCAGCGAAATGCGGATCGAGAATGCCATGAGGGAATTGAGGCTGCCGAGAGAAAAAGCCGAGGTCTACCTCAACCAATTGGACGAGGATTTTGACAAATGGGTACGTTATGTCCACGGTGTGGAGCGCCTGGACCCTGGCCAATATGATCTCTTTGTCAATCTCCATAATGTCAGCCTCCCGAATATATCTGCAACCCTATGCAGCATGGCCGAATTGCCGGACTTCCAGCCAACTCCTGCAAGCCTAAGGTTAATGGACAATATTGACCTGACCGCCAGGGCGAGAGTACTCCTCGCAACCCATGAGCTGACCCAAAATTTGGATCTGGGGATACGAGCCGTGGATCGCGTGGTTACGGTAACCTATATGCCCCGTCAAGAGGGAGGTGCGGAGGCAATCCTGGAAGTATTGAAGCAACTCAAAGGATGCAAAGAAGCCAGGTGCACCATGGCAGAGACCAACATCCTCTGGGTTCAGGAATCTTTCAGCCCTGACTCCGAGAATTTTGAGGAAATTGTCCAGCTGTCAAGGCGGTGGGGTGCAGCCGTAGAGCTCCTCCGGGTTGTTCCAGGTTCCCAGCACATTCAAGCCTTGTCTGGAGAACAACCCAAAGGGGAGAAAGTTCCTGATCGAAGATCAGAACGAGATGCTTACAACGGCGGGGTGGAAGACGACGGGATGGAGTCTGAGGCGGAAGATAGCGGGCTTACCCAAACAACGGAAGCGCTGGTATCCATGGGCCGTTCCGCCGGAGGTGAAACAATCTATGGATCAAAGGATGACATCATTGAAAAGATACGGGGTGAAACAAACTGTTCCCTGGTCGTCCTGGGAAATCTATTTCTTCAGAAAGGTCATGAGGCCCGAATGCGCATGATGCGAGAGCTCTCACTGGCCATCCACGAAAGGCTGAAGGCGCCGGTCATCACGGCTGATGAAATGAAGGCACGGTTCCTTTTTGGCAAAAGACAGGCGATGAGGCTCTTGGTTTTTACTGCGATGGTCATTTGCGTCTATGCCCTCGTTTTTTCTTTTCAGGGCCCCATCATGAATTTCCTGGGTGGAGAACTTCACGACCAGTGGAGATGGCTGGCATCAATCGGCGTGGCCCTATTTGTTCCTCTTGTCGCCTATGGATACAGTACGGTGACAGGGTTGCTTTTGAAATTGATCGGGATTGATTAGACGCGGGACGATTTTCCATGGAATGAGTCAGAAAGGCACAGGGCATCTGACTAAAACGAAGGAGGTCGAAAATGCATCATCTGGTCGTCCACTTTCTGGACATCAATCTGGCTACCGGCTTGCAGGTTGTTTTATTAGGATTCATTGGCGGCGTGTTGAGCGGGTTCATCGGGAGCGGCGGGGCCTTTTTCATGACACCGGGGATGATGAATCTCGGAGTGGAGGGTGTGGTGGCCGTCGCCAGCAACATCACCCACAAGTTCGGCAAGGCCATGGTGGGATCCAGAAAGCATGGCGAGGCAGGAAATGTGGACAAAAAGCTGGCCCTCTTTGTCCTGGGGACGGCAATCATCGGCATCCAACTCGCGGTCCTCATAGCCAGCAAACTCTTCCGTGGAGGAACAGGCCACGGTGCGGCAAAAGGGGCGGGTGCGAATCTCTATATCAGCATCGTCTTTGCCACCATCCTCTTGGGAGTTGCCCTGTCCATGCTCAGTGACTTGATAAAAAGTTCCCGTCAGGCCAGGGGAGGCGAAGGTCCTTCCACAAAAATAGCCGATTTTCTGGCCAGGTTAAACCTTCCCCCGATAATTCATTTCAAGGTGGCGGACACAAAGGTCAGCCTGTGGGTTATTCTCATCGTCGGCATTGCCACCGGATACCTGGCAGGAACCATCGGCGTCGGGGGGTTCATTGGTGTACCCGCCATGATTTATGTCTTCGGTGTGCCCACTGCTGTGGCAGCAGGAACAGAACTCTACCTGGCAATGTTCATGGGCGCATACGGAGCATTAAGTTATGCCTACCAGGGATTCGTGGATATCCGATTGACCCTGCTTCTCTATCTGGGTTCACTCGTTGGAATCTACCTCGGGGTTTATGGCGTCAAAGTGGTCAATGAAAAGATCATTCGCCTGGTGACCTGTCTCATTATCCTGCTGTGCGTCTTCAGCCGTATTATCGCCATTCCCATCTACCTGCGCCAGTTGGGCTACCTCAATCTTGATCCTCGATGGGACCTTTATTTCAACCTGGTGAGCAAATTCTTCCTGTTTGCCAGCGGCATTTCAGGCTGCCTGGTCATTCTGTTTTTTGTGATCCGTGCGTATAGGCAAAGGAGGCAAATTCAAAAAACCCTACACGTTGCAAGTGGTTCCACCGAAACAAGCGCAGAAGCAAGTATTGCTTGAAGCGTGTCTGGAAACGGCCGAACGATTTGCAACTTGTTCCTGAGGAGGAGAAGATATGGGAAATGCACTCGATATTCTGGTCTTGGATGATGAACCCATCGTCGGCGAACGCCTGAAACCGGCCCTTGAAAAAGAGGGACATCACGTGGAGATCTTTGTCGATCCCAATGAGGCCTTGGAACGAATATCGGAGAAAACATTCGATATTGTGGTCACTGATATTCGTATGGATGAAATGGACGGCATCCAGGTTCTTGAAAAAGTATCGGCTGGTTCCAGCCGGACAAAGGTAATCATGATTACCGGCTACGCCACACTTGAGGTTGCACGTGAATCCCTGACCAAGGGGGCATTTGACTTCATTGCCAAGCCCTTCAAACTGAGAGAAATGAGGGCGGCCATCAACAAAGCGGCAGAAGCCCTCATGAATGAGGACGATGCATCGTAGTAATAAAGCGGCGGCCCTTACGAGAGAGGAGTATGCATATGATTAGGGCACTGATCTTTGTCGACAATAGACTCGCATCCCGGATTGCCCTCAGGTATGCCTGTCGATTGGCAAAGCAAACCGGCATGGACCTCCAAACCATCCATATTGAAGACACGGAACACGGAGACACGCCGCCCGGAACCGGATGGGTAAAAAGTACCTGGGAAAAGGGGTTATTGGTATCCGCGGGAGCGGAGATATCTCAACTCATAAACGAACTAAAGCCCACGTGTCCCACTCTTCGAAAACCCAAGATGTGCGTCGGCGCCCGTGAAACAGAAATACTCCGCGAACTCGAGCACACTCCTTATGATCTCTTTATTGAAGGAGGTCTTTTCTCCTTCAATAAATCAGGTTTCTTGGGAAGATTCGGAACCAAGCTTTATAGGGAGATCTCATGCCCGATCCTCGTAGTCAAGAACGTGGGGGATATCAAGAAGGCTGTCATCTTGATAGAAGACACCACAGACCTTTGGTCTCTTATCCCAAGATTTTTTAGAACCCTGGAGGGAGCAGACCTGGAGTTAGACATTCTCCACGTCAAACTTCAAAAACCCGGCCGCCTGAGCTTCAAGGAGGGCGCCGAAGCCATGAAGACTTCATCTGTCGAAGACGTTGATAAAATTATTATCTCAGCCAAACAGATGCTTGGGGAGACGGGGTGGTCTCCTCAAAAAACAAGAGTGATCCGCGATGCACCGGCTGGAATTGTCGACTCACTGCAGGAGTATGGCCTGGTAGTATCCTGTCTTTCCAGGCAAACTGCCAGAAAAAGTTCCATGCTGGAATTGCTCAGTCATGTGCCGTCAGCCGTTCTTGTATGCTGGCAGTAAGTTTGAACGAAATCATGGGAGGAAAACATGCGAATTCTCGTTGCTGTGGACCGGAATCCTTATAGTGCCAATTCGGTCGAGGTGGTGGCCAAACTGGCAGCGAACACATGGGCGAATGTGACCATACTGGGCGTCCTGTCAAAAGGGCATTCTCAGAGCTCTTCTCCTGTTTCTTCTCAGGAGTGGAATATGGAACACCCTCTTCCCAAGGCCCTGCAAGACTATCAGAAGACTTTTCTCAGTCATTTCAAGGAGGAGGAATGTCCCTATACTCAGCGTGATTTTGGTTATGAGCTGGTTGAGAGGAGAAAGGGTGTCTGGGAAGAACTGTATGTGGCCAAGAGCGCAAGGAAAAACCTGAGGGCCCGGATACGGATGGGGAATCCTGCCAAAGAGATTCTGGCCGAAGCCCAGGAAGAAGAAATGGATCTCATCGTGATAGGATGCGATCATTCCAGTGGCTGTGAATGGGAAGGGCTGGGTGGAATCCCCCAAAAGGTCGTCAATGATGCCACCTGTTCGGTCCTTGTGGCCAAGGAAGAAAAAACGGTAAACAGAATAGTCTGCTGCCTGGACCATGACCTGGTGAGCCAGCAATCCCTGGAGATGATCAATCAATTGGTCACGCTTCATAACGCAAAACTCGAAATCGTCGGATTGACTGAAGGAGACGAACTCAAGATCGAAGTAGAAAGAAAGATGGATGCTATCCTGCAGTATTATACGACGAGGGGGCTTGAGCCGTTGATCGAGATTGTCGAGCTGTCATCACTGGACGCATTCATCTCCCAGGAGGCCAAATGGGGCCTCATGGCCCTCTGGATGGGGAAAAAATCCATCCTTGAAAAGGTATTTCCGAGGAGAAAAGTGAGTAAATTGATACAGGGGAGTGAATCTTCTGTCCTTATCTTGAGGTAGCTTTAACTTAACAGGATTTAGTAAAATATGGCTAGGCTAAAAAGACGAATGAATTTACAATACAAGCTCAATTTTTTTATCTATCTTGGTATATTCATATTGTTTCTCAATTTCCCCGTGCTCTACCTCGGCGTGACGAACGTGAACGAGGGTGTTAGACACCTTGAACTGACCGAGGATCTTTACAATACGATCCTCGAGATGCGGCGGTATGAAAAGAATTTCCTGCTGTACCATAACGAGGAAGGCCTCGAATCCACCAGGTATTACCTTGACCTCGCGACAAAATCTTTTTCCACCAAATTGATTTTCTTAGGAAAATCCTCCGCCCGAATTGAATGCGTCCAGTTGGAAAAAGGACTCAAAGAATATGCGGCGCTCATTAATATGCTGAATGCTGCGCAGTCCAGCGATACTCCTGGCAAGGCTACACAGGAAAAAATCAGGTCCGTGGGAAAGCAACTGGTGGATGCGGCGGAAATACTGCTGAAGGCTGAAAGAAGAAACATTGCAAATGAGGCAAAAAACGCTTTGAGATGGCCCCTTGTTTTCATGGGGGCCATGTTTTTTCTGTTTATAACAGGAGCAAGACTGATTATAAAAAAAGTTGTCAGACCCCTTGCCAAGATAGAAAGGGCCACGGAAAAGGTCGCTCTGGGAGATTTCAGCCCCATTTCTCACATGGGCAGCGATGAGAGCCAGGTAGACCATCTGATTATCGCTTTTAATCGGATGGCCAAAGAACTGGAGGCCAGGGAGGAACAGATCATCCACTCCCGAAAAGTCGCCTCCGTGGGGACCCTTGTTTCCGGAGTTGCTCATGAATTGAACAACCCCATCAACAATATCGTTTTGACCGTGGACTCACTCGTCGGCAAGAGAAAAATTTCAGAGAAAAGGCGTTCTGTTCTGTTGGAGGACATCCTGACCCAGGCACTGCGGGCCAGTGAGATTGTCAAAAATCTCCTGGAGTTCTCCCGGGCGGAAACATCCAGCTATGACGAATTGAATTTGGTGAGGATTTTGAGAGAGACGATCCAGATCACCAGTAATCACATGACCTTGTCCAAGGTGCAACTGCATGATGAGATTGCCGATGACTTGCCCAAGATCAACGGAAACCACCAGGGACTGCAGCAGGTTTTTCTCAACCTGATCACGAACGCCGTCCAAGCAATGCCAGGCGGTGGCGATCTGACGGTTCACACCAGTCTCGAAAAGGATAACAAGATAAAGGTAGAGGTTCGGGATACCGGCACGGGTATCTCCGAGGAAGATCTGCCCCGTATTTTTGATCCCTTCTTCACTACGAAAGACGTGGGCAAGGGGACCGGCCTAGGTCTATCGGTCAGTTATGGAATTATCAAGAAACATGGCGGCCGGATCACCGTGAAAAGCAAGCCCGGAAAAGGAACAACCTTTGACGTTATTCTGCCTATCTCCAGGGGAACAACCAATTGACAAATTACAGAAAAAAGTGGCACCCGCCCACAAAGATCTTTCTCTCTTTCACGACCTTTATTTCCACTATTCCTGTTACAGGCTTTCGAACTTGAATGGAAGGAGTTGACATGTCCTGGTTCATCTATCTACCCATTGCGCATCACAGTGTTCTTTTACCTGTCATTGTTGGTCTGGGGTTTCTCGTTGGATTGCTTTCGGGCCTGTTTGGCGTAGGGGGCGGCTTCCTCATGACGCCCTTACTTATTATGATCGGGATCCCCCCCACCGTTGCCGCAGCATCTGATTCCAACCAGATTGTGGCCGCCTCTGCATCAGGAACGTATGCCCATTACCGATTGGGCAATGTCGATTTTAAAATGGGCCTTCTCTTGCTGGTAGGCGGTGTTATCGGGGGCACGGCAGGGGTTCAGATCATTAAGCTCCTGCGCCAGTTGGGAAATGCAGATTTTCTGATTCAAGTTACTTACGTCATTATGCTCGGCGGCGTGGGCAGTTACATGTTCATGGAAAGTCTGCAGGGCCTCCGCTTAACAAAGGCAAAGGTTGCCACTCCGACCAGCAAGAAGGAATCCGCTTATGCGAGGCTGATACGTCGCCTTCCTTTCAAGACCAATTTCGTCAAATCAGGGATCGTTATCTCCCCGATCGTCCCTCTTATTCTGGGAGGATTTGTGGGAATACTGGCCGCCATCATGGGCGTGGGGGGAGGCTTCATTATGGTGCCTGTCATGGTCTATTTGCTGAGGATGCCCATGCACGTGGTTGTGGGTACCAGCCTGTTCCAGATCCTTTTCACTTGCGTCAATGTCACCATCATGCAGTCCTATTCCAATCACACTGTGGATTTTGTTCTGGCCCTTCTCCTGCTGATCGGTTCGGCGATCGGTGCCCAGGTAGGGACCAAACTGGGGAGGCGGCTGAAAGGGGACCAGTTGAAGATCCTCCTGGCGTCTCTGGTTCTGATTGTTATGGTCAAGATGCTCATCGGCCTTTTGCTGGAGCCCCATATTCTGTTATCATACTATGGAGGTGATTAGAAAATGCATCCAACAAAACCCTTCCTTGCCCTGCTGGGCATCGGCATGATTTTTCTTGGCATCAGTCCCGCCTCGTCAGCACAGGCGACTGTACTCAAAATAAGTCCTCCACACCTGGATATCACCACTTTTTTTTCCGGGCAAAAGATGTCCTTGACGGGTTCGATCGCCTCGGACCAGGACATGGTCATTGAAATCAAGGGGCCGGAGCAACAAAGCACGTTCAACATGAAGGGCCGGGTCGGGCCATTTTGGATGAATCGGGGAAAGCTTGAATTGGAGAAGGCTCCTTTCCTCTATTTCCTGCTTCTGCCCGAGGGAAAGGAATGGCCCGCCACCTTATCCTCTTTCGGCGTTGGAATCGAACAGTTGGAGAAGAAACTGATCATCAGGCCTGAAAGCGTCAGCCTTGATGTTGTCTTCCCGAGATTTGTTCAACTCAAGCGATCTGAGCATCTTTACGGAGAACTGGAGAGTGCCATACGATATTTCCCCTCAAAAGAAGGAATGAAGCGTTTTGAGACAGAGTTCTTTTTCCCTTCCTCCACCGTTCCCGGGGAATACCGGATCCAGTCCAGAGTTATTCATGATGGCAAGGTGGAAGAGACCGCGCTCCAAAGCTTTAAGGTGGAGGAAGCGGGTTTCATTAAGACCGTCCGCGAACTTGCTTATGAAAGAGGCCTTCTTTACGGTATAATGTGTGTCCTCATTGCGCTTTTTGTGGGAACTGTTATCGGGCTGGTTTTTAGGGGTGGAGGGGCCCATTGATGTTGAAACTTGGCGGCGTATTTACAGTATTGAAAAACCTCTTGGGGAGGAAAAAGGAGAATCAGGCGCCTTTTTCGGATCTCTTCGTCTGGTTTCAAAACATACTGAAAAAAAACAACGCCGCCATGGAGCTTATCGCAGACATGGGTGGAAAAATGGGAGGAGAGTTTATATTTGATAAGAAATACCTCTCTGACAATGTCAAGAAATTGCAAGAGCTTGTTCGGAGCAGTGCTTATGACCTGAACTACATAACGGACAACCAGTATCTGGAGCTCTATGGTGTCATTGAAGACCTGGCAAAAAAACTGGAAATTGAACTGTCAGGAAAGATCGTCATTCCCGGGGCCAAGAGAATATATGATTTGAACGAAATAGAAGACGGAATGGAAGACCTGGTCGGGTATAAGGCTTGCAACCTGTCCAGGATCTTGAATCTCTCGGAAGTCAAGGTTCCTGATAGCTTCGCGGTTACCGTTGGCGGCTTCAGGGATTACATGGCCTATAATAACCTCTTCGAGACCATAGAAGGCGCCGTCAAAGAGTACAGCGATGAACAGAAATCTGTCGAGTCGGTTTCCAACGCCACCCAGCTCAGGATACTTGGTGGAGAAATCCCCCCCGAACTCAGGCGCCAGATTCTTGCCGCTGGGGAGCGGCTTTCCTGTGGAAAGCCGGGGAGCTGTTATTTTGCAGTTCGCAGCAGCGCTGTAGGTGAAGATGGAGATTTGAGTTTTGCCGGACTTCATGATTCCTTTCTGAATGTCCAATTCAACGAATTATTATCCCATTACAAGAAGGTATTGGCAAGTCTCTACAACCAGGCCAGCCTTGAGTATCGGTTAAGGATGAATGTTCTATCGCTGGAAATGGCTATGCCTGTCCTCTATCAGAAAATGATAAAAAGTCATGTGTCGGGGGTTTTGTTTACGCTCGACCCCAACAGGCCCGAACGAGCTGAAAGTCTCTTGAGTGCAAGCTTGGGACTCGGGAAAGTCGTCGTGGAGGGACAAGAAGGAGTTGATACGTTCCGCATCTCGCGCAATCCGCCCTACCCCATCGTGGAGCAACAGATCAGATCAAAGTCCCCCATGGAGACTCCTCCTGAAAAGGACGCTTCTCAGAAAGGCACAGGTGAGCCCAGTGGTGACCCATGCCTCACCTCGAAGGAAATTTCCGCAATAATGGATGTGGGCCTCATCTTGGAAAGATACTTCAAAAGGCCCCTGGACGTGGAATGGAGCATGGATGAAGATGGGCAGCTCTGGATACTCCAGGCGAGGCAGCTTAACATGCCCCGACCAAAACGAATGCAACATACCAAACTGAAGGGGGCAACCGAAGGACACCGTGTCCTTTTCAAGAATAGGGGGATGATCGCTTATCGTGGCATTGGCGCCGGTCCGGTGTGGATCGTGGAAAATGATCAGGATCTCAACCACTTTCCCAGGGGGGGTGTCCTGGTTTCACACTTTTCCCCTCCCTGGCTGGCAAAGGTCATACCCCGGGCCACCGCGATCATTACGGACGTTGGAGCCGTAACAGGACACATGGCCACTGTGGCCCGGGAATTCAGGGTCCCCACCATTGTGGGAGCTGAAGTCGCCACAGAGCTGTTGGCTCCAAATCAGGAGGTAACGGTAGATACCGAAAAAAACATCGTCTATGAAGGCCTCATCCAGGAACTCATTCACCATCAACTGCTTGATGTGCCCAGCTTTGAAACGACACGCGAGTTCCAATTGCTGCGCAGATTACTCAAGAAGATCGCTCCGCTGTCCTTGACAGATCCGGCTGATCCAGGCTTTACCCCCAGAGGATGCCAGACCTTTCACGATGTCATGCGATTTGTTCATGAGAAGGCCTTTCAAGCACTGGTACAGGCCGGCAAAGACTCTCGATCTTTTCTCCGGCGGGGCGGGAAGCGGCTGAAATCACACCTACCCTTGGACCTTGTGCTGATTGATATTGGCGGTGGTCTTGCCGAGGAGGTCGGCAAAGAAATGTATGTTGAACCTGAAAAGATCACTTCCACACCCATGAAGGCACTCTGGCAGGGATTGAGTTCACCCAATGTCTGGAACACGGAACCGATCCCAGTTGATTTCAAGGGCCTCATGTCCAGCCTCACAAGAACACAGAGCTCTGAACTGCTGGGAAATGCCTTGCCCAGCGTCAACCTGGCAGTCTTAGGCTCCAACTACGTGAACCTCAGCCTGCCTTTGGGTTATCATTTCACGGCGGTAGACGCGGCCATTGGATCTTCCCCGGAAAACAACAATATCTCTTTTCGATTTGTCGGCGGGGTGACGGATATAACCCGTCGGTCGAGAAGAGCCACTCTGCTGGCAAATATTTTGGAAAAAGCCGGCTTCAAGGTAAAAATGAACGGCGATCTTGTCATTGCACGGGCGATTAATCTGTCAGAAGAACAGATGATGCATCAGCTCCTTCTCATTGGAAAGCTCATCGGCTTTGCGAGGCAGCTGGACGTCCTCATGAAGAATGATGAGGATGTGGCCTACTACTTTCAGAAATTTAGGGAACAATTAGAAAAACCTGTCGAAACATAATGAAGGAGGGAAAAATGGAAAAGACGACAGTCTGTATTCTGGATGATGAAGCAATAGTCGGGGATCGGCTGAAACCGGAACTGGAGGACGACGGATATGAGGTAGAGGTCTTTACCGACAGTGCAAGCGCGTTGACCAGAGTGAACGAAACATGCTTCGATATCTTTATTACAGACTTGAAGATGGAGGGTGTCGACGGCATGGGATTCCTGGAAAGGGTAAAAGAAAAATGCCCTGAGAGCGAGGTGATTGTCATCACGGGTTACGCCACCATGGAAACCGCGAGGGAATCGCTGATCAAAGGGGCCTATGACTTCATTGCGAAGCCCTTCAGGATTGGAGAAATCAAGGCGGCCGTCAAGAAAGCCAAGAAGAAGGCACGACATCGACGCTAGGCTTGATCCTTTCCTCTCTTGATGGGCCTTCTTTTGCCACATCAGCAATTTCGGACCCAGGCGAATTGTACCTTCATTTTCAACCAGGCGGAAGGAATATGATCAAGACACTCATTCACATAAATGCAGATCTCGCATCAAGCATCGCCCTCCGGTTCACCTGTCAACTACCGAAATTGACAGATGTGCTTTTGCAGACCATGCATGTGGTGGAACCTGCGCAGGAAGGGCACAGCCCCGGCACGGGATGGGTACGCCGAACATGGGAAAAGGGCCTGCTGGAAACGGCCCAGGTAGAAATCTCCCGTCTCATCAATGCTGAAAGAGCCACATGTCCCACGCTGAGTCCTCCCAAGATGTCGATAGGTGTCCGTGAGGATGAGCTTCTCCGTGAACTGGAAGAGGGGTCTTATGACCTCTTTGTTGAAGGGCTCCTGCATTCCTACGATTCGTCCTATTTCTCCAGGAAACTTCGATCCAGGCTTTACAGGGAAGCGCCCACTTCGATCCTTCTGGTGAAAAACCTCGCTGCTTTAAGGAAAATTGTGCTTATCCTGGAAAATGGAACGGAACTCCAGCCTTTGATTGCGACGTTTCTGACATTTTTCAAGGAAACGGAAATAGAAGTTGACCTCCTCCGCTATAGATTTCAAAGTGCCGGCAGGGTGAACTTGAGAGACAAAAGGGAAGCCGCAATCTCATCAAGCTCATCAAACCGAAGGGAACCGGACGAAATTCTAAGGTCAGCTGAAAGGATGCTTGCTGCAGAAGGATGGAATGCAAAAGAAAGCCTGGTGGTTCAAGACACGCCTGTGAAAACAGCTGAATACCTGCAAGACTATTCCCTTGTGGTATCGTTCCTCCCGCGCCAAAAGGCCTTGAAGGACCCCCTGGTGGATCTGTTGGCCCGTGTTCCATCTGCTATTCTCTTTTGCCGAGGATAAAAACATATTATTTCAATCAGTTGTGACACTCTTCTCCCGAATTCCTGACATCGACTACGGTGATGATAAGGACACCAGTTCATGCAGGAGGGTTATCCAATGAACATTATTTTTCACGAGGCCTTTTATGGTGTTTATGCTGGTGATCCGGCGGCCGCGCCCGGCCGCATGGAGTCCATCATCCAGGAGCTGAAAAAATACCCCCATTACACATTCATCACCCCTGAACCGGCTGGCCATGAGGACCTTCAAAGGGCCCATTCCGACGCGCATATTGAGACCATAAAGGGATCTCCTACTCTCTACGATATGGCCACCCTGGCGGCCGGGGGGGCCATAAAGGCAGCTGAGATTGCCTTTACGGGGGAGCCTTCTTTCGGCTGTATTCGACCTCCCGGACATCACGCCTCCGCAACCAGCTGCTGGGGCTTCTGTTTCTTCAACAACATGGCCGTTTCTCTCTTAAAACTCATGGAGAATGGAAAAATCAAGACGGCCTTTATCCTGGATTTCGACCTGCACCGGGGGGACGGCAACATCAATATCCTTGGAGATTATGAGGGTATCAGAATCCTCAATCCATCAAGCGGAAACGAGAAAGACTACCTTTTCGAGATTGGATCAGTCCTGGAAGAAGCATGCGATTTTGATATCATTGCCGCTTCCGCAGGATTTGATGAATATGTGGACGACTGGGGCGGGAAACTCATGACGGGTGCGTACCGGGAAATTGGTGCGATGATGAAGGCGTTTTCAGAAAAGCACTGTCAGGGAAGGAGATATGCGCTCCTTGAAGGAGGCTACAACTACAACGACCTGGGCATGAACATCCACGCCTTTTGTGAAGGCTTCCGGTGATGAGATCTTGTGCTGAAACGTACAGCTGACAGGTTTGCTCTGTTTCCATCACAGAATCCAGGCTAGAAATAGGCCTTGAATTCTGCAAAAAAGTAATTGGGGTAGGACCCGAATTCGCTCTGAAAAACGATACCATTTACTGGATCCAGGGTGGGGCGATCGCCCCGGTTAATGCTCGCCCCCAGGAGAAATTCGGAGTTGTCGCCCGTGGACCATCTCAGGGTGGGCTGCATCTGTGTTGACCCGTCGGTCTGGGACTGAAGCACTGCCAGTTGTCCCACAATCAGCGGGGTGAACTCATAGGAAACCGTAATCCCCGCAAGAATCCGCCCGGCGTGGAGAATGACCCCGCGCCCAACCCGCTCCACGCCCAGAGTAATATTGTTTGATTCTCCGCCGCCATTAAAGAGGCACCCTACTTGAATGTCCAGGGAATTGGGCCAGTGGCGACCGACGCCCATAACCGCGGTCAGGTTGTCTTCCAGGAGCGGGGCACGGTTGGGCGAAGACAGCAGGGGCCCGTCATCCGCCCAGAACCGGGCGGCCTCGAACCGGACCTGGAAGGACTTCATCTCGCCCACCAGCCCTCCCCCAACATGCCATCCACCGTAAACTTTGCCGCCCTGGAGGGCCAGGTCCCAGCCTGACACGTGTGTGAATCCCCTCAACAGAAGGGAGGAACCGAACCAGGATGCATCCAGGGTGCGACCTTCCGCGTACTGATTATTGATGTCCAGTTCCCGACCCAGGACATAGATCACGTTGAGGCCCGAGAAAAGCCCTAGGGGAATATCCAGGCGAACCGCGTCTACTCCAGCCTTGTAATCCCGGTCAAACTGCGCTGGATCAAAAGGGAGATACAGGTCCAGCGGGTTCCAGAAATAGGCCTTGCCGAAGGTGATCGCTTGACGGCCGATAATGAGATCCGCCCGGGGAAAGCTCACCTTGACGTTAAACCGATCCAGCCAGACACTTCCGGATCTGTTTTCTTCATTGTCAATAAAGTCCCAGGACGTGTCAACGGCTCGATACCTGGTCTTTACCCCGTTGCTGCCGAACCCTGAACCGCCTCCCGCACCCTGTGCACCAGCATACGTGAAGGCGGTCACCAGGTGGGCCTCATAGGACACCCGCTGAGCCGGGTGTCCGGCTGCGGTGAGCCTCAGGATGGATTGTATATATTCTTCAGTATCTTTTTCAAACAATGCCGGTGTGTCGTAGTTGTGGCTTAAACCACCTATGATCCGAAAGCTGCCGTCCAGGCCGAACATGCCATCAGTGTCCCCTACCAGCGCCTGTGCACTCTCCAACCCCCATAAGACAAACAACCATAGAAGAATCAATGGAATGGCGTAAGGGTGAACAAGTCTATGGCGGGGTCTTAGTCCCATGATTCCAAGCTCCCGGGCTTTTGGGTCCCGTTCCCTGAAAAAATCAAACAAACAACCACAGTGCCACAACCCCTTGAGCCAGGGAGGTGATCAGCGTCCCCATGAGGATTGCGATGAAGACACCGGTTCTGAACTCCCTTTTTCTTTTCAGGCAACGCCGGCCACTTCTCCCCTGTGGTCCTCATGGATAATTTGTCCATCTTGAAGGATGATGAGACGCCTCGCCTGTTTCATAACCGCCTGATCATGGGTCGAGAAAAGGAAAGTGATTCCCTTTTCTTCGTTGAGCCGTCGCATGAGTTCCAAAAGACTTCTGGCTGTCTTGGAATCCACGTTGGCCGTGGGCTCATCCGCCAGGACCAGCGCGGGTTCCGACGCAATGGCCCTGGCAATGGCGACTCGCTGTTGCTGCCCCCCCGAAAGTTCTCGGGGAAAGCGGTTTTCTATGCCTTCCAGCCCTACCTCGTTCAAGATAGCGCGGATCCGCTCCTCTCGTTCCCGGGGAGGGACACCCTGGAGCATGAGGACGTATTCGGCGTTTTCCAGGGCCGTAAGCACAGGGATGAGGTTGTAGGCCTGAAAGATGAACCCGATACAATCCCGGCGCATCCGGCTCAGATCGGTACCGCTCATCTTCGCGAGATCCTGCCCCTGTACACGGGCTGTCCCCGCAGTGGGCCGGTCCAGGCCGCCGATAATATTCAGGAGGGTGCTCTTTCCCGACCCGGAAGGCCCGGCCATGGCTGCAAACTCCCCGGCTGTGAGAGTCAGATTGACGCCACGCAGGGCACGGGTGACAACACCGTCCTGACCGTAGTCTTTCGTGAGGCCCTCGGTTTCTATGATTTCATTCATGCTCTTCTCCTTGATCAATTCTCCCCATCGACAAATCCGTCATTTGTCACCGCAAGGTGTCGACAATGCTGATCCGGGTGGCTCTCCGCACAGGAATCAGGCCCAGCAACAGGGTCGCTGCAAGTACGGTGACGGCAGACCCGAAAAAGATGCCAAACGAGAGTTTGGTATACATCCTGCTGGAAAGGGCGAATCCTGAGATGTTCACGCTCTCTCCCATGATAGCGCTCAGGTTGATGCCGTAGACGTGGCCGTAAACCACGGCCAGCCCACCAAAAAAAAGACCCGCGACACAACCGATCACACCCAGAAACACAGTCTCCGCAAAAACCTGCAACCTGAGCCGCCGGGCGGTGGTACCCACGGCCAGGAGCATGGCAAATTCACGCTGTCTTTCCAGGACCGACATGGAAAGGGTATTAAAGATGGTAAAGAGAATCAGGAAGATCAAAATGGCCTGAAAGATCAGGTTCGATCCCTTGTCCATCTTGATGTAGGTGGCAACATCCGGCATTACCTCCTGCCAGGAAAGAACCGATATGGGCCGGTCATCCAGCCGGTCCTTGATCCGCTTCATGATGCGCTTTTGGGCGCCTGGGTCCTTGAGGATCACCCCCATCTGAGTGGCGCCTTCCCGCGGCAGGTGAAAGAGTCGCCTGGCAAAGTCAATGGGCATCTGGATGAAGTAGGCGTCAATTTCCTCTGACCCGGTCCGGAAGATTCCTTTCACCCTGCAGAGTTCTTCCACCAGGGTCCCAGTTACATCGTTTGTGGCAATAACGAGCTTTTTTCCCACTGCCAGTTTCAAGCGCTCGGCCATTTCACTGCCCACCACCACCTGAGACTTGTCCGATGCCTCAAGGTATTTTCCTGTAATAAGATTCCTGGCCACCGGGGAACTGGCTTTTTCAACAGACGGTTCGACCCCCATGATGGCCGCTGCCATATTGCCGGCACCCGACTTGACAATGCCCTGTCCCAGGATCACCAGTTTTGTCTCTTCCACATCCGGCCACTTTTCCACCTCGGACCTCAATTGAGGAGGTACGGTTATCCACAGGTCCACCGAGGGGGCTTGCCGGTACTCGGGATGCTCCAGGGTAATGTGGCCGGACTGGATGCGCACCATCTGTTCGATCATCTGTTCATACGCTCCTTCGGCCAGAGCAATGAAAAAGATTGCAAAGGTCAAACCGAGGGCTATGGAACAGACCGTGATCACGGTTCTTCTCTTGTTTCGCCATAAACTGCGCCATGCCAATCGTAGGATCATTCCTTCATCTCCAATGTCTTCCGTTCACACCCTTGTCATCGCTTTGACCGGATCCAGCCGGGCTGCTATGGCTGCAGGGTAGAGTGAAGCGATCAAAGAGATAAACCACATCATGAGTATTGGGGAAAGGATGGTCTTCACGCTGATGGTGGCTCGCCAGACCGGGTCGAAGGCAATGCCTGACACGCTGACAGCGGCATCTCCCGGGACGAATATGCTGGTGTCCAGGCCCTTGTGCATGAAGAAAAGTGAGAGACCGACACCGATAATTCCACCGATGATAGTCGATACCAGGCAGAGGACAAAGGATTCGGCGGCCACGTCGCCAAGGATACGCCAAGGTGAAGTCCCGAGTGCCTTCAGGATCCCAAACTCCCTGATCCGTTCAAACGTCGACATGAGCATGGTGTTCATAACGCCCAGGGCCGCCGCCAGGAAGAAGATCATGCCGAAAAGCCACATTCCGGCATCGAAAAAGTTGACCATGTCCGACAGGGATGGCATAAGCTGACGCCATGATTTGACATCGGTGCCCGGTGCAGCCGCCGTGGCAATCTGTTCCAACGCAGCCAGTGGAACCGCGCCCCTGGTGTTGAGGGCAATCTCGTGGATCCGGCCACCGGAAACAAAGAGTTCCTGGAAGTCCTGCCGGTGCATGATAGCCGCGTTCCTATCAATTCGGTCTCCCGCAGCCTTCAGGATACCCCTCACAGTGAACAGGTCGTTGCCCAGTGATCCGTCCGCTGCCTGGACCACCAGCACCACCTCCGAGCCGATTCTGGCATTCAAAGATCTGGCCAGTTTTCTGCCAACGACGATCTCCTTTTTCGGTATGGAACTAAGATACCGACCAGTTTCGACGTGGTCGGCCAGATCAAAATACTTTTTTTCCATGTCCGGATCCACACCCCAGAAAAGCGCTCCCGCGGACTTATTTCCGCTGGCTATCAGACCATAACCGTAGCTTCTGGCCGAACCGTGGATACCCCGGCTCCCCAATCGTTCCATAATCCCGGTCGGATCTTTCACCACCTTGTACATGGAATGATCAACCAGATATCCGGGGGCATGGATCTGCACCTCCCCTGTTACCATGTTGGTGACGTTTGAAACCAGGTGTTTCACCATACCGTCCATCAGGCCGTATGAAGCGATGAGTATGGCAACATTGAGACTGATGGCCGCAACGGTGATCATGGTCCGGCGTGGGTTTCGCCAGATATTGCGCCAGGCATAACGTAAGGCTTTCATGATCGTCTTATCTTCTCAGTGAGCGAATGGAGAATACTTCAGCCGGCAAATCAAGATCAAAGGTCATTTGCTCATACGTGATTTCGGTCATCTCCTCGGGTTTATCTGCAGGCACGATACGCATGACCCTGGGCAGGATCCGGTTCCCCAGTGGTCCAATGTGGGAAAAGTACATGGTCCTCGCCAGACTCATGTCTTCATCGTAGTACAGGATCTTGAGTGGAAGGTAATCAACAGGCCTGACCG
>Ga0307423_1000437_pt1 | contig 28291 bp, 24 predicted proteins | sample SalMarWE160310MG_FD_202154 | JGI IMG/M metagenome (GOLD analysis project Ga0307423, IMG submission 202154) | Salt marsh sediment microbial communities from the Plum Island Ecosystem LTER, Massachusetts, United States - WE1603-10 | ecosystem: Environmental > Aquatic > Marine > Intertidal zone >... | reverse complement strand
GATGTACGAGATGTGGCTCCAGCTTCGGGGAGAGGCCGGCGATCGTCAGATTGTGGATCCCAAGCTGGGTCTCACCCACAACCTGGGCGGACAGCCCGGCCGCTGCGTGAGCTTTGCCGCCATCGTAGGGAGCTAGCCTTCGAGCTCGTTGGCCAACGCCTGGTCCAGATCGCTGAAGAAGAAGCGGTAACCCACATCCTGGATCTTCGCGACCCGTACGCGCGGTCCGCCAGAGGCATACTCGCCAGCCTCTCCAATGATGATCTTGAGCAGCGGCACCGGGTATCTCATCAGTGCGGGACGCCCGAGAACGCGCGCGATGCCCCTGGCGAACTCCGCGTTCGTTACCGGACTGGGACCCGCGGCGTTGTACGATCCGCGCATCTCCTGGTTCTCCAGCGCCATCGTGAACATCCGTGCGACGTCCTCGAGGTGGATCCAGTTGATGTGAAAGCGCGGATCTCCCATGGTTCCACCGATCCCGATTCGGAACAGCGGTAACAGCTCCTTCAGCGCGCCCGACTGCTTGCTCAGCACGATGCCGATCCGCATCTGGACGGTGCGCACACCGTGCGCCTCGAGCTTCCTGGCTTCGTTCTCCCAGTTGACGCAGATGCGCGCCAGGAGATCATCCGCGGGTGAGGTGGTCTCGTCGACGACGCTGTCCGGATCGGCTCCGTAGTAACCGAGCGCCGAGGCCGAGATGAACACGCGGGGCTTCTTTTCGGATGCGATGATCGCGTCGGCGAGCTGCCGCGTCCCGAGAACGCGGCTCTCTTCGATCTCCCGCTTGAAGGCGGCGTTCCAGCGCCGCTCGAACAGGGGCGTTCCCGCCAGGTGGATCACGCCGTCCGCCTCGCAGAGGTGACGCCTCCAATCCCCCTCGTCGGGTGTGCTGAAGTCCCAGTGGACACAGGTCACCCGATCGCCGAGCAGCTTCCGGGCCTTCTCGACGTTCCGGGCCAACGCGATCACCCGCGACCCCTTCTCGAGGAGAATCTGGACGATCCGCTTCCCGATCAATCCGCTGGCACCGGTGACGACGACGCGCTCTCCTGCCTGCGCGCCTCCCGATGCTCTCTTCTGGTGGACTTCTCTCGCCGTCACGCGAAACCGGTACTCGAATAGCTTGCCGAGCCGGAGTCTGACGAAGGGGCTCACGAATGGCAGCAGCGGGTGCCCGTACACGATTTCTTCCGTGAGCATCGAGGCCGGATCTCCGACCCAGGCCGCCTCCCTGAAGCGGTGCTCGTGTCGCCACTCGCTGAAGAGACCCTTCTTCTGCTCGTCTACGAACAGGTCGAACGGTTGGTAGACCGTGTGCACGTTCTCGAAGCGGAATCTCAATGGGCCGAACTTCACGGCGAAGCGCACCACGTCGTCGGACGGCGCCAGCGTCGAGGCCGTACTCTCGACCTCGATGTTCGCCGAAGCCGGGGTGAGCAGCGAGAAGGCATCGTCGCGCTCGTGGAACTCGAAGAGTTCCTGCTTGGATACCGAGAAGAAGCACTCTCTCTTGAATCTGGCTCTCATCCCATCGCTTCCTTCTGGTAGGCGCTCCCGGCCAGCACGATGCCGAGGAGCGCTACGTAGGCCAGCATCGCCAAGACCGAAACGAGAAGGATGTACCTTCCGAGCGGCGCGAGCACCAGAACGATGCACCAGTGGAGGCTGATCGCCAGCGCCGAATTGAGCTGGATCGGGAAGTCGCTCCACCGCATGATGATGAACAGTCCGCTCAGGTTCCATCCGTAGAGAGAGACCATCGCGTGGAGGGAGAGTAAGGGCTCGCGGTACTGATCCAAGGACGGATAGAAGTACGGCAGAATGTAGAGGATCCCGGTCAGCGCGGTGAAGAGCAGGAAGACCATCCCTGAGACGAGGAAGGTCTTCTGCTGGACGTTCGGCGCCGTGGCGAGAAACAGGAAGAAGATCACCCACACCACGAAGAAGAGCATCGTGGCCGCCAGCATCTCCGGGATGCCGAGCTCGAAGATGATCAGGACGAAGAAGACGATCACGCCGAGGTTGACCGACCAGAAGCCGATCTCCTTGAGGACGGTCACCAGGCGCCCCCCTCGCTCGGTCATGAACGAGAACATGATCGACATGGTGATCAGGGAGACGGGGAACGAGTAACCCAGGAAGAACACCTCGATGGTGAGCTTCTGGTAGTGGACGAGATTCCAGTACTGGTTGTTCAGGATCACCAGCGAAGCGACGAGGATGCCGATGCTGAGACAGAGCAGGGAAGCCTGGTTGAACTTGTCGCTCACCGGCACACGGCGAAAGAAGTCGAGGGGAAAGAGGGAAAAGCGTTGGATGCGAACCGACTCTACCACCAGGAAGAGCGGAACCGAGAGGATCAAGGTTGGAACGTACCAGCCTGACGCCGCAAAGAGCGCGTAGAGCAGCGCGAGTGCGAAGTAGGTCTTGACCCGGCGAGTGAGCACGCCCCTGCCCTGGGTGTGGTAGAGGATGAGCGAGCCGCCGGTCAGCAGGTTGAAGCCGAAGATGTGGAGCCGCTCGAACGAGCACGGCGCCCCCGGCCAGATCACCTGAAAGAACCCGAAGAGCAGGGAGAGCGTCATCACGACGCCGAACAACAGCTTGGCATGGGTGCTCATTCGCCTGACCGATGCTCCTCACAGCTTCGAGCACAGCGGGCTGGGCACTCCCGAACCCAACCGGTGGCGGCCGCTCTTGCCTGGGGAGATGCGTCCGGTCCCGCGAGGACCGGACGCAGCATTCCCATCAGCCTCGCTCGATGATGGTGCCGGTCCCGAGACCGCCGCCGCAGCACATCGCCACCAGACCATAGCGGCCGCCGGTGCGCTCCAGCGTGTGAAGCGCCGTGGTGAGCAGCCTGGCTCCGGTGGCGCCGGTCGGGTGACCGAGCGCGATCGCACCGCCCTGCGGATTGACCCTCTCCTCGACCGGGTTGCAGGCCTTCATCCAGGCCAGCACCACCGACGCGAAGGCCTCGTTCACCTCGTAGGTGTCGATCTGATCGATCTGCAGGCCGGCGTCCTTCAGCACCTTCTGGGTCGCCGGGATCGGACCCTTGAGCATGCTGACGGGATCGACGCCGACGATGGTCGAGGTGACGATTCGAGCGCGCGGCTCGACCCCGAGCCGGCGTGCACCCTCCTCGGAGGCCAGAATCAAGGCAGCGGCGCCATCCGAGACCTGTGACGAGCTGCCGGCGGTGTGCAGTGTCTGGCCCTTCACCGGCTCGAGCGCTGCCAGCTTCTCGAGCGAGGTCTGGCGCAGGCCACCGTCGCGCTTCACGATCTGGTTCTCGCCGGTCAGATTACCCTCCTTGTCCGCGACCGGAGCCTCGATGGGGAGGACTTCGGCATCGAAGTAGCCGGCCTCCCAGGCGGCGATGGCCAGCTCCTGGCTTCTCAGGCCAAACCTGTCGGTATCCTCGCGGGTGATCCCGAACTCCTCGCCGATCATCTGTGCGCCGCCGAACTGCGAGGTGAAGGTGTACTGTCCGAAATAGGACTTCGGAAGCGGACTGCCCCCATGCATGTTTGCGCCGAGCGGGACGCGGGTCATCATCTCGAGGCCACAGGTCAGGGCCGTCTCCGCCATCCCCGAGCCGATCAGACCCATGGCGAGCGTGGTCGCCTGCTGACTGGACCCGCACTGACTATCGATCGTGGTCTGGGGAACCTCCAGCGGCAAACCCTGCGCGAGCCAGGCCACCCGGGCAATGTTGAAGGACTGCTCGCCCACCTGGGAGACGCAACCCCCGATCACCTGGTCGATCCGGGCGGGATCGATCCCGCGTCTGTCCAGCGCGCCCTTCTGAACGGCGCCGAGCAGATCACCGGGGTGGAGGGTCGCGAGGTCGCCACGGCGCCGGCCGATCGGGCTCCGCACTGCTTCCAAGATGTAGACATCACGCATGGTCAGACTCCTGGTGGGTGATTGGATCCGGGCAGTCTATCAATTCGAGCACCGGACTCCGGTTCGCCAGATCGAGGAGCACCAATGTGCCCCGCGGGGCACATTGGCAGTCATGCCGCAGCCTTGACCGATCCGGCCGATCTGAGTATTGTGCTTATGCACATAACAAAGGGATCCATGCCCCGGCCATGCAAGCGACGCTATTGCCGAGCCCACCAGGGTGACCGGGTCTTCAAGCCCCGGAAGATTCCCATGTCCGAGCTCTCGACCATCCGCCTCGAGCTCAGCGAGCTCGAGGCGATGCGCTTGTGCGACGCGGAGAGCCACGACCAGGAGCAGGCGGGGCAACAGATGGGGGTCTCGCGAGGAACCGTTCAGCGGCTACTGAAACGAGGCCGTTCCAAGGTGGTCCGGGCGTTGGTCGAATCAGCAGCGTTGGTGATCGAGAAGGGAGAACAAGATGAAGATCTGCATACCCACACGGGATGAACGAGGAATGGAGTCCGAGCTGTTTGGGCACTTCGGCAGCGCGCCCTTCTTCACGGTGGTCGACAGCGAGAGCGGCGAGGTGGAGGTAAGGCAGAACGACAACACTCATCACGGACGCGGCGGCTGTCACCCCATGCGTCAATTCGGCTCCCAGTCCGTCGACGCGGTGGTCTGTCAGGGAATGGGCCGCAGGGCCGTCGCCTCCCTGACGGAGGCCGGCGTCCGGGTGCTCGTCCTGCAGGAGGGCGCTCGACAAACTGTGCGCGATGTCGTCGCGGCGGCGCGTGAGGAGCGGCTGCAAACGTTCTCCGAGGAGAACGCGTGCCAGGGACACGGAGATGGCCAAGGCCACGGTCATCGACTCGGGCCCGGTGGATGCCACGGGAACAGCCCCGGTTAGAGTATTCCGCCATGAATCGAGGCGAGGACTTGGGCGAGCACCGTGAAACCTCCATCCTCGAAGAGACCAGAGCCCGATTCAGGGAGATCGTCGAGAACCGTCGGCTCCTGGATCTCGAAGTCTCCGTCCTGGCCACGTCACTGACGCCAGAGGAGGCGATTGGTGCTCCTGGCCGACGGGACTTTCCGATCGCTGTGGGGAGGGAACGGGTCATCGAGGCAGACGTCCTGGGTGCAAAGGGCCACGCATTTACCGACTCTCCAGGTGACTTCGTGGGGTCCTTGGAGGAGGTGCTGAACCTCGAGTTGATCACCCACCGGAGCCGCGCGATCTTCGTCGCCACCCTCAACGCGGTGCTCCGGCACCTCGAGATGGTGCGGGCGACGGTTCACTGCAAGGACGACGATCCCGAAAGCTGCGCGAAGGAGATCGCAAGCGTCTTGTTCCAGAGGTACGGCAAGGCGCAGGTGGGCCTGATCGGTTTGAACCCCGCCATCGCCGAGCATCTCGTCGACACCTTCGGGCCGACCCACGTTCGCATCACGGACCTGAACTCCGAAGAAATCGGTGGCAAGCGGTTCGGCGTAGAGATCTGGGACGGCGATGACCGTACCGAAGATCTGATCGCCCTCTCGGATGTGGTTCTGATCACCGGAACCACGATCGTCAACGGTACATTCGACCGGATCTGGGAAGGGATTCGTCGTCGGAGAAGGGATTATCTGCTATACGGCGTGACGGCCGCAGGCGTGAGCGAACTGCTCGGGTTGCAGAGGATTTGCCCGTTTGGTCGGAACGGGTAGCCGAGATGAAGACGACGTCCCCATCCAGCTGACGGGGCCCGCTTCAGATGGAGGGGATCGAGAGATGGGAAATCTGCAGGGAACCAGGACGGAAAGCAACCTGCTGAAGGCCTTTGCCGGCGAGTCCCAGGCGCGCAACCGCTACACGTACTTCGCGGCCACGGCGAAGAAGGAAGGCCTCCAGCAGATCGCGGCCATCTTCGAGGAAACCGCCAGCCAGGAGAAGGAGCACGCCAAGAGATTCTTCAAGTTCCTGGAAGGCGGCGAGCTGGAGGTCACCGCGAGCTTCCCGGCTGGCGTGATCGGACCCACACTCGAGAATCTCGAAGCGGCGGCGGCTGGCGAGAACCACGAGCACACGGAGCTGTATCCCGGCTTCGCCGCGGTCGCCCGCGAGGAGGGTCTCGAGGAGATTGCGGGGGTCTTCGAGGCGATCTCCGTGGCCGAGAGGCAGCACGAGAAGCGTTACAGGGAGCTGGCCGCCAACCTCGAGGCGGGCAGGACCTTCAGTCGGGACGGGAAGGTGGTCTGGAGATGTCGGAACTGCGGCTACCTGCACGAGAGCACGGACGCGCCCGATCTCTGTCCCGCATGCGCCCACCCGCAGGCGCACTTCGAACTCCTGGGGGAGAACTGGTAGCCGCAGCCGAGCCGGGAGCAGCCCGGTCTGGCAGCCCTCGGCGCCTCCTGGGGGTCCCCTGCGAAGGGGATCCCCCCGTGCCTCTCAACGGCGTCCGTCAGGACTGGAGCGGGTAGGAAGCCTTCAGGTCCGCGAGCGGATCGCCCGCGGTGGTCAGCTTCAGGTCATACTGGTCCTGGAGGATCTTGAAGACATTCGGAGACACGAACGCTGGCGCTGCTGGACCGATGCGAATTCCCCTCACGCCCAGAGCGAGCAGGCTCAGTAGCACGGCGACCGCCTTCTGTTCGAACCACGAGAGCACGATGGTCAGCGGCAGGTCGTTGACCCCGCAGTCGAAGGCCTCCGACAGGGCCACCGCCACCTGGATGGCTCCGTAGGCGTTGTTGCACTGTCCCATGTCGAGCAGCCGCGGGACCGGTCCGACACCAGGGAGCTCGATGGTGCCGTAATCGTGGTCGCGAATCCGGTACTTGCCGCAGCCGAGCGTCAGGATCAGCGAATCCGGCGGCGTGTGGGTGGCGAACTCCGAGAAGTAATTCCGCCCGGGCTCGGCACCGTCGCACCCGCCAATCAGGAAGAAGTGCTTGAGGCTTCCGGCCTTGACGGCCTCGACGATCTCGCCAGCCAGCCCCAGCAGTACTGATTGATGGAATCCGATGGTCGACTCCCCGACCTGCTCATCGACGAGGGGCTGGCAACGCTTGGCGCAATCGATGACCTCGGAGAAATCGTCGGTGTCGAGGCGCCTTGCGCCGGGCACCGCGGTGACGCGGGTCGTGAAGAGCCGATCCTTGTATTCCTCTCGTGGAATCAGCACGCAGTTGGTGGTGGCGAGGACGGGGCCTGTGAACTGCGCGAACTCCTTCTTCTGCTTCTGCCAGGCGCCGCCGTAGTGCCCCACCAGATGCTCGTGCCTGCGCAGGCCGGGATACATGTGAGCGGGCAGCATTTCTCCGTGGGTATAGACGTTGATGCCCGTGCCCTCGGTCTGCTCGAGGAGGTCTTCGAGATCGACCATGTCGTGGCCGGTAACGAGAATTCCCGGGCCCGCCTTGGTTCCCTCGTAGACGGTGGTGGGAGACGGCGTCCCGTAGCGCTTCAGATGTCCCTCGTCGAGCATCTCCATCACGCGGAGGTTCTTGCGGCCGCACTCCAGGACCAGCCCGAAGAGGCTATCCATGTCGAAGTTGACGTTGGTCACCGTGGCGAAGAGCGCCTCTTCGACGAACGCGTCGACGTCCTCGTCGACCATCCCGAGCCGGCGCGCGTGGTGCGCGTAGGCACACATCCCTTTCAAACCGTAAAGCAGGATCTCCTGCAACGATTGGACATCCTCGTCCTTGCCGCACACGCCCTTCTCCACACAGCCGGTCCCGCGTGCGGTCTGCTCGCATTGATTGCAAAACATCTATTCGACTCCTGTGATTTGACGACAAGCCGGTTGACTTCGCTCGGGCACCGGTGGTGCGGCGAGAATCTGTCGCCGTTCGATGAGCTGCCCGTGAATACTGATGGTGAGATCGTCGACGGGGAGGTCGCTCCCGGCGAGCCGGCGAGCCTCCAGCGCGGCGCGCAGAATACCGGTGCAGCAGGGTACCTCCATGTGCGCCACGGTGAGGCTGGCCAGGTCGTTGTGTCGGATGATTTCCGCGAGCTTCTCGACGTAGCCGCTGAGATCGTCGAGCTTGGGGCAGCCGATCACGACGGCTTTGTCGCGCAGAAGCTCGGAGTGAAAGCCGGCGTATGCGACCGGCACACAGTCCACGGCCATGAGCAGGTGGGCCTCGCGCAGAACCGGTGCGGTGGGGGGAAGCAGCTTCAGCTGCACCGGCCAATGGGTGAGCTCCGACGCTCGGGGTGCGGTCGTTTCGAGGCCTGCGAGGTTCCGCGTCACCGCCTCTTCGTCGAACGGCGCCGCCTCCCGGCTCTCGATCTCGATCGCTCCCTGCGGGCAGTGCCCCAGGCAGGCCCCGAGACCGTCACAGAGGCTGTCGGAGAGCAGCCTGGCCTTGCCGTGGATGATCCGGATCGCTCCCTCCTCACAAGCGGGAACGCACTCTCCACAGCCGTTGCAGAGGTCTTCGTCGATCGAGGCCAGTGTGCGAATCATCTTCCGGTCCTTGCGTCCTCTGCGGTCGGGCTTCCCGGTCGGGGAGCACCACTCTCTCAACAAATGATCGGGAAAGCCGGACCCCGGTGCCTTGATATGGATCAATGCAAGAGCACTTTTTCGAATTTTCCTCGAGAATGACCAGGGGTCAGATTTTCAAATGCCTCCGTAGCAGTTTCGGCTACCCCGCCCTTGCCAAAAGTGGGAGGGAAAAGCGCCTCTTCTCCTTTTTTTTCAGATCAACAGGACCCGCGCCATCTGCTGCTATCCGCACAGATTTGCTATACATTTGCGCTTGGTTCTGGGGGGCTCTCTCCGAACCCGCGATCGCGACCCGAGAGAGCTCGCGGGTGCTGCTGGCTACGCAGGTAGAGGAGAGAGCGAATGACGGCTAGCGAGAGCTGGGACTGGCAAGCGGGGAAGAAGGTTCTCGCCGACCTCTCGCAGATCCGCAGCTCCTATCCCCGAGTCGACGAATTCGCCGTCAGCCCGGACGGGGAGAAGATCGTCGCCCCGGTGAAGACGGCGGACGGCGCCTTCACCATTGCCGTGAACGGCGAGGCGTGGTCCGAGAGCTTCGAACTCTGCTGGTATCCGCGCTTCTCGCGGCTCGGCCGGCTGACCGCCCTGGTGCGCATCGACGACGAGTGGACGGTGGCGGTGGACGGCGAGCCGTGGAAGACGCGCTTCGAATACGCCTGGAACACCATCTTCAGCGCCGATGACCAGGCAATTGGGGTGGCCTGCAAGCTCGACAATGCCTACGGGGTCGCCGTCGATGACAAGGCCTGGGAAGCGACCTTCCCGGCGATGCGCGACTTCTGTGTAAGCCCCGACGGCAGCAAGGCCGCCGCCACTGTGCAGGTCCAAGCACGCAAGGAAGCGGACGTGACTGGCTTCTTCGCAGGAGCCTGGTCCGTAGCCGTGAACGGAAAGCTCTGGGACCCACGCTTCGTCAACGTCTGGAACCCCGTCTTCAGCGCCGATGGCAGCGCCCTTGCCGCCGAGATCCGAACCGACATCTGCGAATACTCGATCGCGGTGAATGCCGAGCCCTGGACCCCCCGATTCGGCTGCGTCTGGGAGCCGGCCTTCGATCCTCGCAGCGCCTCGGTGGTCGCCCCGGTACGCCATGAGGGCGCCTGGAGGTTGTTCAAGGACGGCGATCCGCTCTGGGATGGACGCTACAACCAGCTGTGGCAGCACCGCTTCAGCCCGGATGGCTCGAAGATCGCTGCCGTGGCCTCTCCCGAATTCGGCAAGTGGACGGTCGCCGTCGACGACAGGCCCTGGAAGTGCCTCTTCCCCGACATGGTGTTGGCTCCGATCTTCTCGCCGGATGGAGAGCGGGTTGCCGCCATCGTAAAGGCGGAGAACCGCTGGTCGCTCGCCGTAGACGGGGTACCGGTTTCGGACGATTTCGATATGGTCTGGGACCCGGTGTTCAGCCCGTGCGGGCAACATGTTGTGGCCAAAGTGGAATTGGGCGGCAAGTACCGGATCCTGGCGGACGGAAAGAAGCGCGGCAACAGCTACGACAGGCTCTGGGATCCCGTGTTCAGTCCTGACGGCGGCCACCTGTTGCTCAGGTACGTTGAAGATGACAAGTACTGCAGGCACGTGGTGCCGAGCGGAGAGCTCCTGGGGTAGCCGGTTCTCATTTCGCCAGGTGCTGGGTTGGAGGATCAGGGGTGTACGAACTCTCCCGCGGCCCGCTAGTGTGGATCGCCTTCGCCATCTTCTTCTTCGGAAGCGCCTATCGCATGATCTCGATGGCGAGGATGGCCAGGAAGGACAAGGTCGTCTGGCCCTACATGCGGTGGGGCCCCGGGCTTCGTTCGATCCTGCATTGGATTGTTCCCTTCGCCTCCAGGAACATGAGGCTGCGGCCGGCGTTCACGATCCTGTCCTTCCTGTTTCACCTCTGCCTGCTCCTCACCCCCATCTTGACCGTGGCGCACGTGATGCTGTGGAAGGAGTCCTGGGGGGTCAGCTGGTGGACCCTGCCGGACACCTTGAGCAAGGTGATGGCCGTCATCGTGATCGTGGGGGCGCTGACCTTCTTGCTGAGGAGAATTGCCAACCCTACCGTGCGTTTCGTGACGTCGGCGAGTGATATGGTTCTCGTGGTGCTGGTGATGGCCCCCTTCGCGACCGGTCTGATGGCCTTCTACCAGGTCTTCGACTACCAGACGATCGTTATCATCCACATGTGGACGGGTGCCATCTGGCTGGCAATGATTCCCTTCACCCGCATCGCCCACATGCTCTTCTTCCCGGTGACACGGGCATACATGGGCGCTGAGTTCGGCTTCGTCCGCGGCACCAAGGACTGGTAGCCGGGCCACACAGCGTCCTTGCGGAGGCAGAAACGAGGATGAACGAGACTCCTGAGAGCCAGGTGGTGGATCCCGGGATCGACGAGGCGATCGAGAGACTTACCCCCGAGCAGATCCAGAGCGCCGTCCAACGGGTCCTGACCAAGGAGAGCGCCGCAAGGCTCAAGGTGTATCTCGACACCTGCGTGCGCTGCGGCGTCTGCGCCGAGGGCTGCCACACCTACCTCTCGCGTAACAAGGATCCCTTGTTCTCGCCGGTGGCGAAGGTCAAGCAGACCGTCTGGGAGCTGATCAAGCGGGACGGCAAGGTCTCTCCGGAGGAGTTGAAGGAGATGGCCCGCATCGCCTATACGGAGTGCGGGGCCTGCCGGCGCTGCGCCATGTACTGCCCCTTCGGCATCGACATTTCCTACCTGATCATGCAGGTGCGGCGTATTTGCAGCCTCCTCGGCGTCGTACCGCTCTATCTGCAGGACACCACCAACAGCCACGCCGCCACCATGAACCAGATGTGGGTCCAGCAGGACGAGTGGATCGACACGCTCCAATGGCAGGAGGAAGACGCGCAACTGGAGTTGCCCGCCGCCCGCATCCCTCTGGAGAAGGAGGGAGCCGATGTGATGTATTCGGTCATCGCCCCGGAGCCGAAGATCCTCGCACAGCTGCTCGGCAACATCTCCCAGATCATGACCGTGGCGGGAATCGACTGGACGATGCCGGCCACCGACGGCTGGGACAACAGCAACATGGCGATGTACTCGGGCGATTTCGAGATCATGGGCCGCGTGGAACGGCTCCACTGGGAGACGGCCGCGAGACTCAAGGTCAAGAAGATCGTGATGGGTGAGTGCGGTCACGCCTACAGAGGAGCCGTCTACGACGGTCCCCGCTGGCTGGGGTGGCAGTTCCCTCCGATCCCCATGGTTCACGCCATCGAGTTCTATCACGACCTGCTCTCGAGCGGACGGATCAAGATCAAACAGAAGTCCACCAAGCACGTGACCGTCCAGGATCCCTGCAATACGGTCCGGGGCCTCAATCTCGGAGAGAAGCTCCGGTACGTGGTCGATGCCCTGTGTGAGAACTTCACCGACATGACCCCGAACTTCGAGCACAACTACTGCTGTGCCGCCGGCGGCGGCATCATCAACTGCGGACCTCCCTGGAAGCGCTCACGGATGCTGTCCAACAAGGTGAAGGCGCAGCAGTTGGAAGCCACCGGTGCAGAGATCGTGATCACACCCTGCCACAACTGCCACAGCGGCATCGAGGATATCATCGGCTTCTACGACCTGGGCATGCACACCAAGTTCATCAGCGACATCCTGATGGAGACGATGGAGATACCCGCAGAGCTGAAGGGGTCATCCGGCGAATGAAGAAGGCTGAAGCAAGAAGTGAAGTGGAATTCGGCCAGCGGATGTCGATTGCCGTTCTCGGCATGCTGCTCCTCTGTTCTCTGTCCTCGAGTGGCTGCAGCTCGGATGCGGTGGCCGATCAGACTACTCCCAGGGCTGATCTGGTCGACATCGGCGAACGCTTAGGATTCGAGGAGCTGGAAAGGTCAACCGTTCTCTTCCCGCACGACCTTCACACGGAGGTGATGCTGGAGCGCAAAGAGGATTGCACACTCTGCCATCCCGTGCGTCCGGACGGCTACCTCTCCGCCCACTTCCAGCAACTGGAGGAGATCGGCGATGAAGAGCTGATCGACCTCTACCACGACGAGTGCATCGGTTGTCACGAGGAGACCATGAGCGCAGGCAAGGCGGCCGGGCCCGTCGCCTGCGGGGAATGTCACCGACGCCAACCCGTCTATGTGTCTTCCTCGCAGCCCTTCGGGTTCGACAAGTCGCTTCACTACCGCCATGTCAAGGCCGCTGACCAAAAGTGCGAGCCCTGCCATCACGAATACGACGAGGAGACCGAGCGGCTCGTCTACATCAAGGGCAAGGAGAGTTCCTGCCGCGACTGTCACCGCGAGGAGACGGAAGAGAACCGGTCGGCCTTCAAGCTCGCGGCGCACGAAGCGTGCATCGGCTGCCACCGCGAGCCCCCTCCGGAGATCATCGTCGAGAAGAATACCGCCGGCCCGCAGTTGTGCGTCGGATGTCACGACCTGCAGCATCAGCTGGCGATCGAGCAGATCCAGAACCCGCCCCGCCTCAAGCGCGGCCAGGAGGATTTCGTGCTGGTGAGCGCCTCGGAGGCTGACCTCGCGTCCACCAAGCTCAGAACCGTACCCTTCTCCCACATCGATCACGAGGAGGCCGCAGATACCTGCCGCGTCTGCCATCACGATACGCTCGACCCCTGTACCAAATGTCACACGCTCGAAGGAACCGACGCGGGCGGATGGGTGACGCTCGATCAGGCCATGCACGACAAGCTGGCGAACGAGAGCTGTGTCGGTTGCCACGACGCGAAGAAGAGCACTCTCGCCTGCGCGGGCTGTCACGATCAGATGGAACAGGGACGCCTCCCCGAGCAGGACTGCGACATCTGTCACGCCGGGCCGTTGCCCGACATGCTGGCGAGCGAGCGGTCGCGATACCGGTCCATCGATGACTTCCGTCCGAGTCCGGCCGACATCGCGCTCACCTTCTCGGTCGACGAGATCCCGGAGAAGGTCGAGATCGGCGTCCTTTCGCATGAATACGAGCCGGCCGTCATGCCGCACCGCAAGATCGTCGACCAGCTGATGAAGCAAATCGGAGAGAACGGTCTTGCGACATACTTTCACGGCAGCGAAGACGTCGTCTGCCAGGGATGTCACCACCAGAGCCCGATCGGTGAAAAGCCGCCCCTGTGCGAGAACTGCCACCGACCCGACTCTACCGGTCTCGAGCTGATAGAGACGGGACTGCAAGGCGCCTATCACCGCCAGTGTCTCGGTTGTCACAAGAGCATGGAAATCAAAGAGCCTTCAGATTGCACCGGATGTCACAAAAAGAGGCCGGGAATGGTCGCGGCGGTGGCATCCGGCGTGGCCCGGTGAAGGAACAGCTGATGAGCATCTCACGCAGAAGGTTTCTCAAGTCCCTCACAGCTGCGGGGGTGGCCATGGCCGCTCCCAGGCCTGCGGGCGCACATGGCGAGTTCGCCGGCCATCCCGAGAGCTACGGGGTCCTCCAGGACATCACGCTCTGCATCGGCTGCCGCTTGTGCGAGAAGGCCTGCAACCAGGTCAATCATCTCCCCGCGCCGGAGAAGCCATTCGATGACCTGTCGGTCCTCGAGAAGCACCGGCGGACCGACGCCAAGACCTACACGGTGGTCAATCGCTACGATATCCCGTCCTACCACCGGTCGCCGGTCTTCAACAAGTTCCAGTGCAATCACTGCCAGGAGCCGGCCTGCCTGTCCTCCTGCTTCGTGGCCGCGTACACGAAGACGCCGGAAGGCGCCGTCGTCTACGATGCGTCGGTTTGCGTAGGCTGCCGCTACTGCCTCGTCGCCTGCCCCTTCGGCGTTCCCACCTACGAGTACCGCGAGCCGCTCGAGCCGACGGTGAGGAAGTGTACGATGTGCTATCCGCGCCTGCTCGAAGGCGAGCTGCCGGGCTGTGTCGAGGCGTGCCCGCAGCAAACCATGTTGTTCGGGAAGCGGGAGGATCTGATCGCCGTCGCGCGCGAGCGGATCCGCAAGCACCCCAGCCGCTACGTCGATCACATCTACGGCGAGCACGAGATGGGCGGAACCAGCTGGCTCTACATCAGCGGCGTGCCCTTTGAGGAGCTCGGCTTCCGCACCGATCTGGGCACGACCCCAGCTCCGAAGCTCACATCGGGTGCCCTGGCCGCAGTGCCGATCATCATCGGTGTGTGGCCGGCGCTTCTGGGCGGCATCTACGTGATGACGCGCACCAAGGAGAAGGCCGCCGTGCGGGACAAGGATTCCGCGGTCAGGCGGGCGATCGAGGAGACCCAGGCGGCAGCGGACCAGGCCAGGAAGCAAGCGGCCGAGAAGGCCAAGGTGGAGAGAGAGAAGGCGGTGGAGCTGGCTGTGAAAAAGGCACTGGAGAAGGCGGCGAAAGAGAGCGCCGAGGAGGGGTCGTGATGTCCGAGCCCGCGAACCCCGTCGAACGACCGATCTTCTGCCCCTTCAACATCATCGCTGGGATCATCATCTTGGTGGGCCTCGGCATCACCTATCTTCGCTTCACCGGAGGCTTGGGCGCGGTCACGAATCTGGATGACAACAACGCCTGGGGCTTCTGGATCGGCTTCGACCTGCTCTGCGGCGTCGCACTGGCTGCCGGGGGCTATACCACCGCCGCGGCGGTCGAGGTCTTCGGCATGAAGAAGTTCCATGCCGCGCTCCGCCCCGCGCTCCTGACCGGATTCCTCGGCTACTCGATGGTCGTGATCGCGCTGCTCTACGACGTGGGCCGCCCCTGGCGCCTCCCCTACCCCTTCGTCTGGAGCCCCGGACCGACCTCGGTGCTCTTCGAGGTCGGCGCATGCGTCATGCTGTACCTGATGGTGCTCTTTCTCGAGTTCTCTCCGATGGCTCTCGAGTGGCTCGGCGAGCGGAAGCTGCGACGGGTCCTGGTCCGATTGACGCTGCTGCTGACCATATTCGGCATCACCCTCTCGACGATGCACCAGTCGTCCCTCGGCGCGCTGTTCCTGATCGTCCCGTCGAAGCTCCACCCGCTCTGGTATTCCTCCTATCTCCCGGTGTTCTTCTTCGTCTCCAGTGTCGCTGCCGGCCTCTCCATGGTGATCTTCGAGAGCACCCTGGCCCACCGGGCCTTCTCCGACAAGATGGATGAAGAACACAAGCGCGCGGCGGACGCCGTGGTGCTCGGCTTCGGGAAGGCCGCGGCGTTCGTGCTGGCGGTATACTTCGCCATCAAGACCTTCGGTGTGGCGCTGGACGACAATTGGGGGCTGCTGGCCACGAACTACGGTCTGTGGTTCCTCCTCGAGATGATCGGCTTCGTTCTTCTGCCGTGCTTCCTCTTCGTAGTCGGGGTTCGTGACCTCAACCCGACGGTGATTCGATGGGCCGCGTTCCTGACCGTGCTGGGCATCGTCCTCAACCGCCTCAACATCTGCTTGATCGCCTTCAACTGGCAGCTTTCCCCGGCGGACCGCTATTTCCCTCACTGGATGGAGATCGGCCTTTCGGTCTTCGTGGTGACCCTGGGGGTCACCGCCTACCGATTCATCGTTACACGGATGCCGGTGTTCTACGAGCACCCGGACTTCAGCGAAGGGCACTGAGTTGGAGGCGAAACCATGAGCGAGGGCTTTCACTCGCTTCAGGAATTCATGACACACACCAAGGGAATCCTCTACCTGCTCTCGCTCGGCTATCTGGTGGCGTTTGTCCTCTTCTGGAAGTACCTGCACGATCGCGAGAATGACGATGATTAGAGCCTCGGACGCGGATGAGTCTTCATGGATCTGATCAGTATCACCAGAAGAGAGGGCAAGGCTTTCGAACTCCGGGTGCGCCAACACGCGCTGACCATCGACATGTCCAGGGAGGAGGGCGGTGCCGACGAGGGGCTGAACCCGGTGGAGCTTCTGGCCGGCTCGCTGGGTGTCTGCATCGCCATCATGGTCCAGACCTACTGCGACACCCATGGTTACACCGATGGTGAGGTGAGTGCGAGCCTGACCCTCGAACTCGCGGACGAACCCAAGCGTGTCGGAACCATCGTGATCGACCTCGAGCTGCCGAGCGACTTCCCCGAGGACAAGAAGTCCGTGGTCAAGCGTCTCGCCGAGCTGTGCCCGGTACACGAGACGCTGAAGCATCCGCCCACGGTGGACCTCGAGATCGTTTGATGTCGGCCCCGCGCACCTTCGAGGCCGGCACTCTTCTCCAAGGAAGGACAGCAACCATGCGCATCATTCTTCTGGGTGGCCCGGGTGCTGGAAAGGGCACACAGGCCGGCTACATCAGCGAGAAGTACGGAATCCCGCAGATCTCGACAGGCGACATGCTGCGAGCGGCGGTGAAGGCGGGTACTTCGCTGGGGTTGGAGGCCAAGAAGGTGATGGATTCCGGTGGCCTGGTCTCCGACGACATCATTCTGGGCCTGGTGAAGGAACGCGTCGCGCAGCCGGACTGTCAGAAGGGGTTTCTCTTCGACGGGTTTCCCCGCACCGTGGTCCAGGCCGAGGCGCTCAAGACCGAACAGATCCCCGTCGACGCGGTGGTCGAGATCGATGTCGAAGACGCCGAAATCATCCGCCGCATGAGCGGACGCCGCGTGCATCTCGCGTCCGGCCGCACCTACCACATCGTCTTCAACCCGCCCAAGGTCGAGGGCAAGGACGATGTCACCGGGGAGGCCTTGATCCAGCGCGATGACGACCAGGAGGAGACCGTCCGCAAGCGCCTGACGGTCTACCACGACCAGACCGAACCCTTGATCGACTACTACACCCGCTGGGCCGAATCCGGCGAGGGCGCAGCGCCCAAGTACGTGAAGGTCTCCGGCGTCGGCAAGGTCGAGGAGATCCGGGATCGGATCTTCGCCCGACTTGCGTGAGCTCGACAGCGAGGACGTCCGCGAGAAGCTGGCAAACTCGAAAGGATCCCTGGAGGTCATCCTTCACCCTGCCGCGGGGGAGGTATCTGCACTCGAGAAGCCGCTGACCGAGCTTGCGCGGCAGCTCGAGTCGGCCTCCGGTGGCGCACTCACCGTGGAGCGCGGGGACGGCATCGGCCTGGTCGCTCTGCCCTGCCTCACCATCGCCCATCGCGGCGTCGGGAGGATCCACTATCAGGCTCTCCCGCGCGGCCCTGAGGGGCGTCCCTTCGCGGAGGCCATTCTCGGCCCGACGCATAGCAGTTCCGACACGACTGAGGGCTGGGCCGAGCGACTCTCCGCGCTGAAGCGTCCCGCCGAGCTGGTCGTCTTCGTCGGCGCCACCTGCCCCCATTGCCCTGGCGCGGTCCGTTCCGCCAACCGGATCGCGCTCGCATCGCCACTGGTCACGGTATCGATCGTCGACGTCCAGCTACACTCGGGTCTCGCCGAGCGCTTCAACGTCCGCGCCGTGCCGCTGACCATCCTGGACGGAGACCTTGCAGTGACCGGCGTGCTCCGCCCCGCCGACCTCGTGGACAAGCTCCTCTCCCGCGATAACGAAAGCCACGAGAAGGACCTGCTGCTGTCGTTGGTGGTGCAGGGACGCTTCGGCGAGGTCGCTGGCCGGATGCGCACCGGCCCCGGCGCAGCCCACTTCGTGGCCCTCTGGAAGGGCAGCACCACCTCGCTCCGAATCGGCCTGATGATGGCGGTCGAGGAAGCCCTGGAAGCCGACCGCGCAGCCATGGATGGCCTGGTCGCGGGCCTGTTGCCGATCTTGCCGAGCGAGGATGCGGTGCTGCGGGGCGATACCGCCGACCTGCTCGGAAGGATCGGCCATCGGGCCGCGGCCAATGCGCTCCAGGCGTTGCTCGACGATCCCAACCCGGACGTGGCAGAGATTGCCTCCGAGGCCCTCGAGGAGATCGACGACCGAAACGCTGACTGACGGTTCGAAATGTTGGTGAAGAATCCTGCGAATCCCGACGCCTTCGTCGCAAGAGTGAGACAGTCTCTCCGCGATTGACGGTATCCGACTCCGGTTGTTATCGTCCTCCAACGCGGAAGGCGAACGGGAGACGCGCGTCTAGCGACCGTCCCTTTGGAACAAGGAGTAAGAACGTGGCCGAGTTCGAACCGATTGCAGCTCAGGACGATGCAGGCGATCAGATTCAGGCCGAAACGCTGGTTGTCGGCGGCGGCATCGCGGGAATGACCGCTGCAATCGAGACCGCCGAGCTCGGCAAGAAGGTGATCCTGGTAGAACGAGATGCATCCCTGGGGGGGCGGGTGGTCACTGCGAATCAGTACTTCCCCAAGCTCTGTCCGCCGACCTGCGGGATGGAGATCAACCTCAAGCGCATCAGGTCCAATGCCAACGTCCGCATCTTGACCCTGGCCGAGGTGGAAAGTGCTTCCGGTTCTCCCGGGGACTATGAAGTCCGGATCAAGCTGAGTCCGCGTTACGTCAACGACAAGTGCACCTGCTGCGGTGAGTGCGCGAAGGTCTGCGAGATCGAACGCGACAACGACTTCAACTATGGAATCGACAAGACCAAGGCCATCTACCTGCCGCATCTCATGGCCTACCCGCATCGGTACGTCGTCGATCCGCAGCATGCCGGCGACGATCGGATGAAGCAGTGCGTCGAGGCCTGTGACTACGACGCGATCGAGCTGGACATGCAGCCGAGGATGATCACCGCCAAGGTCGGCGGCATCGTCTGGGCCACCGGCTGGAAGCCCTACGATGCGACCAAACTGGACAACCTGGGCTTCGGAAAGCTCCCCAACGTCATCACCAACGTGATGATGGAGAGGTACGCGTCCGAGAACGGGCCGACCGAGGGCAAGATCGTACGACCATCCGACGGCGGCGAGATCAGCAAGATCGGCTTCGTGCAGTGCGCCGGCTCCCGCGACGAGAACCACCTCCCCTACTGCTCCGCGGTCTGCTGCCTGGCGTCGATGAAGCAGGCTACCTATGTCCGCGAGCGATACCCGGACGCAGAAGTACACATATTCTACATCGACATACGTTCGCCGGGCCGGATGGAGGACTTCTACACCAAGGTTCAGGAGGACGAGAAATTCTTCTTCCACCGCGGCAAGGTGGGCAAGATCACCGAGGGTTCCAACAACAACGTCATCCTCGAGGCGGAGAATACTCTCACCGGTCGGATCACCAAGATGGAGGTCGATCTGGCGGTTCTCGCCACGGGCATGGTCCCGAACACGGCTCAGGAGCCGCCGCCACTGGGTACAGCTCTGGATGAGTTCGGCTTCATTGCGCCAGATGGGGCCACTGGGGTCATCGGTGCGGGAGTGGCGATGCGGCCCTTCGACGTCGCCATGTCCGTTCAGGATGCTACTGGTGCGGCGCTCAAAGCTCTCACTGCAGGTGCCAGGAGATAGAACCATGGATACCAAGATCGGCGTCTATATCTGCAAAGGCTGCGACATCGGGAAATCGCTCGATCTCGAAAAGCTGACCGAAGTCGCCACTGGCGAGACGGAAGCTTCTTTCTGCAAGGCACACGACATCCTCTGCAGTCGCGGAGGTGTCGACCTGATCAAGACGGACATCGAAGCCGAGGGGCTGAACCGCGTGGTGGTGGCGGCCTGCTCGCAACGCGTATTCCCCGAGCTGTTCGACTTCGGGGGCAAGGTGCTGACCGACCGGGTGAATCTGCGCGAGCAGGTGGCCTGGTCCCACACTCCGAACGACGAAGACACCCAGATGCTGGCCGAAGATTACATCCGCATGGGCGTATGCCGGGTCGCGACCGTCGAGCCGCCCGAGCCCCTGATCGACGAGACCAACAAGGATCTGATGGTGATCGGCGGAGGCATCACCGGCATGACGGCCGCGAAGTCCGCTTCCGCAGCGGGCTACAAGGTGGCGCTGATCGAGAAGGAAGACCGGCTGGGAGGATGGGCCACCCGGTTCTCCAAGGTGTTCCCGAAGCACCCGCCGTACAAGGACCTCGAGGACTCCGGCGTCGCAAAGCTGGCCGAAGACGTCGAGGCAGATCCGAACATCACCGTCTACAAGTCGACCACCGTCCATAAGACTTTCGGGGCGCCTGGCGAGTTTGCCGTGGAGCTTCAGAATGGCGGAAGCACCTCGGAGATCAGCGTCGGCTCGATCATCCTCGCCTCCGGCTGGAAGCCCTATGCGGCCGAGAAGCTGACGCACCTGGGGTATGGAGCCTCACCTGATGTGATCACCAACATCCAGATGGAAGAGATGGTGTCGAACGGCGGCATCAAGCGTCCATCGGACGGAAAGCCACCCACGAGCGTCGCCTTCATCCAGTGCGCCGGGTCCCGCGACCAGGACCACCTGCCGTACTGCTCCGCCGTCTGCTGCCGCGTCTCGCTGAAGCAGGCGATGTACGTAAGGGAGCAGCACCCGGGCGCCAAGGTCTACGTGATCTACAAGGACATCAGGTCTCCCGCCCAGTTCGAGCGCTTCTACGCCAACGTCCAGGAGGATGAAGGCGTCCTCTTCACCAAGGGCGAGATCGGCAGTGTGACCAAGGATTCCGACGGTCAGATCTCCATCGAGGTCCAGGAGACACTGCTGGGCGAGGACATCAAGCTCAAGGCCGATCTGGTGGTACTGGCCACTGGAATGGTACCCACCACCAAAGTCGACGAGGCGCCCGGAGCCGGGGAAGCGGAATCCGAGGCCGCTGAGGGTGAGGAGTCCCAAGCGAAGGAGAATAAGGCGAACGGCGAGAAGAAGGAAGCTGCAAGCGCCGAGGCCGGCGCCAAAATCCTCAACCTCACCTACCGCCAGGGCACCGATCTTCCGACACTCAAGTACGGCTTCCCCGATTCGCACTTCATCTGCTTCCCCTACGAGACCCGGCGCACCGGTATCTACGCAGCGGGGGCCGTCAGGGCGCCGATGGATTTCGGGACCTGCGCCAATGACGCCACCGGCGCCGCGCTCAAGGCGATCCAGGCGGTCGAGGCGGTGGCCAAGGGTGCCGCTGTGCATCCGCGCGCCGGCGACCTCAGCTATCCGGACTTCATGATGCAGAAGTGCACGCAGTGTAAACGCTGCACGGAGGAATGTCCCTTTGGCGCCCTCGATGAAGACGCGAAGGGCACGCCCCTGCCGAACCCGCGCCGCTGCCGGCGTTGCGGCATCTGCTTCGGTGCCTGTCCCGAGCGGATCATCTCCTTCAAGAATTACAGCGTCCGTATGGTTTCGCAGATGATCAAGGCGATTCACGTTCCCGATGAATTCGAGGAGAAGCCGAGGATTCTGGCCTTCGTCTGCGAGAACGATGCCCTTCCCTCGATCGACATGGCCGGCATGATGCGTCTCCAGTACAACGCGATGATTCGCATCATCCCGCTTCGCTGCCTCGGCTCCATGAACGCAGTCTGGGTCGGCGACGCCCTGGCTTCGGGGTTCGACGGTGTCCTTCTGATCGGCTGCAAGAAGGGTGACGACTACCAGTGCCACTTCGTGCGAGGCAGCGAGCTGGCCGAGTACCGGATGGGCAACGTGCGCGAGAAGCTCAAGCAGCTCGTCCTCGAGGAGGAGCGCGTCGAGCTCCACGAGCTGGGGATCGCGGACTACCGCCGGATCCCCCAGATCATGGACGACTTCCTCGAGGCGGTCGAGACCGCTGGACCCAATCCCTACAAGGGGATGTAGGCGCTCGAGAGGACGCTCGGACGGTTCGGGCTTTGCGTCGACGCGTCTTCAGCGTCAGTCGCTCATTGTGTACGCGCCCTTCAGCGAGTAGACGTGGCTTTCCAGCACCCGCTCGAACCTGGCCGTGTCCACCATCGGCTTCCGGATCATCTTCAGGCACAGCTCCATCTGCCGGCTGGTGCTGCTCGTCTTGGAGTAGAGCTGAAGCGCGTACTTGGAGAAATCCCTCACCAGGACCTCGAAGATCTGGTCGATGACTTCATCCTCCACGTCGTAGATCCTCTTGTTTTCGAGGATCAGCTGCCCGTAGGGCACCAGGGTGAACAGCTCCCCGAGTGTGAGGAGGAAATCCAGGTCCGCCGCCTGCTCCTTGGTGGGCGTGGCCTGGGTGAGGAATTCCTTGAAGGTCCCGATCTGTTCCACGAACAGGTGGACGTTGGGGATGTCGACGCTGTCGTAGGCGACGCTGTAGTCGTGGAACTGGATTCCCCCCAGCCCCTTGGTGGGCCCCTGCTCGAAGAGGAAGTCGTCGTTCTCCAGCCCGTCTCTCTTGGGGATCTCGGGAAACTCGGCCGGGTTGAAGAAGTAGTTGCTCATGAACTTGATGATGAGCGCCATGTTGACGTGAACCGTGCCCTCCAGCTTGGGCAGGGCCCGGATGTCCCTGGCCGCCATTTCGAAATAGGTGTCCTTTTCGAAACCCTTCGCGGAAATCACGTCCCAGAGATGGTTGATGACCTCCTCGCCCTGCGTGGTGACCTTCATCTTCACGATGGGGTTGTAGAGCAGATACCGCCTGTCTTCGGCGGACGCGGCGCGCATGTAGTCCGAAGCCCTGGAGGCAAAGAGCTTCATGGCCACCAGGCGGCAGTAGGCGTCGGAGAACAGCTGCTTCACCTGCGCGAACTCAGTGACGTGCCTGCCGTATAGAACCCGGCCCGCGGCGTGGTCGATCGATTCGTAGAGTGCATGGGTGCAGATGCCGATGGAGGCCCAGCCGAGGTTGAACTTGCCCACGTTGACCGTATTGAGCGCCGCATCCCAGGCGTCCCGCCCCTTGGAGAGGATCTCCGCCTCGGTGATCGGATAGTCGTGAAGGGCGTACTCCGCTACGAAGTTCTGGGAGTTGACCACGTTCTTCACGCACTCGTATTTCCCGTGCTTCGATCCCACCACGAACCAGACGTAGTCCCCACTGTCTGAGCACTTTCCGAGGGTGGATACCAGCGCGGCCTCGTTGGCGTTTCCGATGTAGTACTTGCGGCCGTTGGCCTTGTATGTCCCATCCGTTTGGGAGACGAGCGCCATCTCCGTGGAGTAGAGGTCTGCGCCGTGCTCCTTCTCGGAAAGGCCGAAGGCGAAGATGCCGCCCTCCCTGAGCAGCTGCGCGGTCTTCTCCTTCACCGCCTGGTTCTCGCTCATCCAGATCGGGCCCAGGCCGAGAATGGTGACCTGCCAGGTGTACCAGTACGCCAGGCCGTAGAAGGCGAGGATCTCGTTGAACTCGCAGTTCCTGTAGGTGTCCCAGCGGGTGTCACCGTCTCCGTCCGCGTAGGGCGCCGGCGTGAGAAGGGTCGCAAACAGCCCCTCCTTCTCCTGGAACTCCAGAAAATCCGAGTACCACGACCGCTCGTGATCGTCCCTCTTGATCTTCCCCCGACCTTTGCCCTCGAAGAATGCAATCGTCTTGCGCATGATCTCTCGGGACTTGGGGTCGCGGTACATGCGCTCGTGCTTCCTGGGATTCAGCAGAATCATCTCTCGTCCTTTCTCGGGGGAGCTCTTCACCCGTCTCGGAACACGCGTAACATATTGTAATTATTGTATATTTTCTACGGCGCCGGCAACCCGGGTCGAGCCTGATCCTGAGCCAGTGTGAGGCTTTTCGCCTCGAACCTGCGCGTAGGCTTGGAGAGCACGCTCGGCGCTGGGAAAGCTGGGAATGCGCACTTCCGCCAGGGCCTGGGCGACGACGGGATCGTTCGCGCCGAACGAGACGTAGAGGACGGGCTTGGCCGCGGACCGTGCCAGTTCTCCCATCGCCTCGACATGCGCCTGCCACCCCTCGGCCTGACCGGAGCTTCCGATCACGACGACTGCGTCCACACCCGGGTCTTCGATCGTCGCCGCCAGGGCCTCGCGATAAATCTCTGCCGCTCGCGCCAGCTGCAGCCCGATGTCGACGGGATTTTGCACACTGGTACCCGTGCTGGCGACCACATCACGCAGCCGCGTCTTCGTCTCCTCCGCGAGGTCCGCCAGCTCAAGACCGGCCTCCTCGCAGGCATCGGCCGCCGAGACTGCGGGCCCACCCGGGCCGGTGACGATGGCCATGCGGTCACCGGTGGGACGTCCGAGGTGGCGCAGAGCCACGAGGATGTCGAGCAGCTCGTCCAGATCGCGGACCTGGAGTGCGCCGGCCTGACGCAGCATCCCCGACCACACCTCCGCCTCGCCGGCCAGCGCGCCGGTGTGGGAGTTGGCAGCCCGCGCACCACTCCGGGTGCGTCCCACCTTCCAGACGACCAGGTGCTTGCAGCGGCCGGCAGCGGTGAGAGCGCGCCATAGACGCCGGCCGTCCTTGGCACCCTCGATGTAGGCAGCGATGATCTCGGTCTCCGGATCCTCCGCCAGGTGCTCCAGGAAGTCCGAGGTCTCCAGATCGTCCTGGTTGCCCACGCTCACCACCTTGCTGAAGGCGAGCGCCCGTTCTGCGCCGCTCCAGACCAGGCGATTGCTCAGCGACCCGCTCTGCGACACGAAGGCGATCGGACCCTGCTCGGAGGGCATGTCCGGAAAGCTTCCCAGCCCGCTCTTGGGAACGTAGACCCCCATGCAGTTCGGACCCAGCATGCGCAGCGGCCCACTGCGGACCGCGGCCATCAGCTCGGCCCCGCGCTCGCGACCTTCCTTCGTGCCCAGCTCGGAGAAGCCCGCCGTGAAGAGAATGGCCGCCTTCACCCCCCTCTCGGCGCACTCCCTCACCACCGGGGCCGCCAGCGCAGGGGGCACCACGACGATCGCCAGGTCCACCACCTCTGGCAGACTGGTCACCGACGGATAGCAGCGCAGCCCCAGGATCTCCTCGGCGTTCGGGTTGACGGGATAGATGCGCCCGGGGTAGCCGGGCTCGAGAAGAGCGCGCAGGAAGAGCTGGCCGGGACGGGGGGAGCGGGGAACCCCCACCACGGCCACCGACTCGGGCTCGAACAGGGCCTGGGCTGGAAGGCCAGGACCTCGTGCGGGCGGTTGATCCGAGCTGGAAGGCATCGACTTGACTGGCCCACATCCAGAAAGGAGCAGGAGCCGCGAAATCGCGGCGCTCGAATCATCGTGAGAGGGGCCGTGGGTGTCAACTAGTAACGCCGAGATTTTTTGGGATCATCTGCTGGATCGAGAGGGCGCGTCGACCATGAACCATTTCAGCGGGTACATCACCTTGGGTGCGTCAGGGCTCCAGGTCGGGAAGATGGGAATCGGAGCGGACGCGGGCATTTCCGCTTCCGCACTGGAGTGGGCCTTCGAGCGCGGCATCAACTACTTCTACTGGGGTTCGCGCAGACGTCCCGGGATGAAGGAGGCGATCAGGAGGCTGGCGGCGAGCCAACGCGAGAAGATGGTCATCGCCCTGCAGACCTATGACTATACCGGACTCGCCCTCCGGCGGACCTTCCTGCAGGGACTCCGAGCGCTCGATATCGACTACGCCGATGTGTTGATCCTGGGAAACCGGAACGGTCCCGTACCTCGGCGCATTCTCGACAAGGCGCTCGCATTGAAAGAGAGGGGATTGGCGAGGCATCTTTGCGTGAGTGCCCACGACCGCTCGGCTTTCCGGCAGCACCTGGATTCGAAGATCTTCGACCTCATCATGGTGCGTTACAACGCCGCTCATCGCGGGGCCGAACAAGACATCTTTCCGCTGCTGGGACAGAAGCAAAGGCCAGGTGTGCTCTGCTTCAACTCGACCAGGTGGGGCCACCTGTTCGACCCGCGCTGGATGCCGCAGGACGAGAGATTGCCCAGGACAACCGATCTCTACCGGTACGTCCTCTCCAACCCGAGCATCGACATGGTCCTCACCGCTCCGCAGACGACGGAACAGCTCGAGGAGAACCTGAGGACTTTGGAGATGGGACCCGTTTCGGAAGAAGAGAGAGAGTGGCTCGAGAGGATCGGCGACCATGTGCACGCGCGGAGCCCCAGCGCCAACTTCGATTTCCTCTTCCAGGGGCGGGGGCCCTCGACGAGGCGCTAGCTTCGATGGACGGCGCCGATGATTTGACTCTCGGGCGGCGCCCTCGCTACCTTGGTTTGTTTCCCACCAATGGAGTGTGGCGGCCCTCTCCGAGCCGCGAATCGTGTCATCCGTGAGTGTAGAGCCGACCGACACCGCAGGTCCGTACCGGACTGAACCGTGCCGCACCGCGGCGGTCTTCGGCAACGTGGCGGTGGGCAAGTCGGTCCTCTGCGAGCAGATCTGCGCCAGCAGGGGCCGCTGTACTCTTTCGCTCGCGGGCGGCGAGGTCGAGGTACCGGTGGGCAGGCTGCAGCACGGCCTGTTCACCCGCTCGCCGGACGGGACCAGGATCATCGACGCTCCCGGGATCCACTCCGTCTTCTCTCACAGCGAGGACGGAATGCTCTGCCGCCAGCTGCTGCTCTCCGGGGAGCTCGACACCATCGTGCAGGTGCTCGATGCCAAGAACCTGCGCCGCTCCCTGCTGATCGCCCTCCAATTGGCCGAATTCGAGGTCCCCGCCGTCTTCGTTCTCAACATGGTGGACATGGCCCAGGCCCGGGGCATCGAGATCTCGGCCGAGGCGCTCGAAGAGCAGCTGGGCGCCCCGGTCCTCCCCACCGTGGCCCTCGAGGGCCGCGGCGTCGGTGAGCTACCGGCTCTGCTGGACAAGGCGCGGCTCCCCAGGCGCACGGTCACCTTTTCCCGGCCGATCGAGGACACCCTGGGCCTCCTCTCCCGACTCCTGGCCGGCGCCCAGATCCCGGCCCGGGCTCTCGCCATTCTACTGCTGACCGAGGCGCCAGCGGCGCGGCAGTACGTGGAAGAACACTTCGGCAGAGGAATGGTCGACCAGGCCGACCGCCTGGTCTCGTCGCTGCAGCGGGACGTGAGCCGCCCGCTCGACGTGGTGATAACGGAGCGCTACGCGGCCATCTCCGATCGAATCGTGCGCCAGACCCAGCAACTGCACCAACGCTCCCCGCTCTTCATGACGCGCCTCGGGCTCTGGTCCCAGCAGCTCTCGACCGGCATACCGCTCGCGATCGCCATTCTCTTCGCGATGTACCTCTTCGTCGGCTCCTTCGGCGCCATCTACCTGGTGGATCTGCTCAACAACAGGATCTTCGCCGGCATCCTCACGCCCTTCTTCGAGAGAGTCGCCGAGCCGATCCCGTCGGCGTTCCTGCGCGAGGCCCTCGTCGATCCGGAGTTCGGCGTGCTCACCACCGGCCTCTTCCTCGCATTCGGCATCGTGATGCCGGTGATGCTCTGCTTCTATCTCTTCTTCGGAGTCCTCGAGGAGTCCGGCTACCTGCCCCGCTTCTCGGTGCTCCTGCACCGGCTCATGAAGAGGATCGGTCTCAACGGCAAAGGGGTCATTCCCCTGGTGATGGGTTTCTCCTGCGTGACAATGGCGCTGCTCACCACTCGCATGCTCGACTCGCGCAAGGAACGCCTGATCGCCAGCCTGATTCTGACCATGGCGATCCCCTGTGCACCACTGATTGCGGTGATGTTGGTCATCCTGGCTAGGATGCCCTGGTACGCCAGCGCCTTCGTCTTCGGCTTTCTCATCTTGCAGATCATCCTCGTCGGAGTGCTGGCCGACAGGTTCATCTCCGGCGGACACGCGGAGCTGATGCTCGAGCTTCCGCCGATGCGGGCGCCGAGACCGCGAAGCATCCTGGTCACGACCTGGCGGCGGACCTGGGCCTTCATGAAGGAGGCCGTGCCGCTCTTTCTTCTCGCGGCGTTCCTGGTCTTCGTCTTCCACTACCTGGGCGGGCTGCGCCTGCTGGAGCACGCCACCCGCCCGCTCCTGAATGGCCTGCTAGGGCTTCCGGAGTCTTCGGTAAGGGTCTTCATGAAGACGATCATCCGGCGTGAGGCTGGAGCCGTGGAGCTGGATCTGCTCAGGGCCGACTTCAGCAATCTGCAGCTGGTGGTGACACTGCTGACCATGACGTTGCTGATTCCCTGCGTCAACACGGTGGTGGTCCTCTTCAAGGAGCGCGGAGCCCGGGTCGCCGGCACCATTCTGGCCGGTGTCTTCGTCTATGCTCTGCTGGGCGGCGGTCTGGTAAACCACGTCTGCAGGATCCTGGGGATTACCTT
>Ga0307423_1000436_pt1 | contig 28326 bp, 19 predicted proteins | sample SalMarWE160310MG_FD_202154 | JGI IMG/M metagenome (GOLD analysis project Ga0307423, IMG submission 202154) | Salt marsh sediment microbial communities from the Plum Island Ecosystem LTER, Massachusetts, United States - WE1603-10 | ecosystem: Environmental > Aquatic > Marine > Intertidal zone >... | reverse complement strand
CCTGTATGAGTTCGGCTTCTATGCCTGCCTCGGGCTCTCCATCTCCCTGGCGATGAAGACCGCGGGGATCTTGTTCGTTTTTGCCTCTCTCTTGATTCCGGGGATGATCTCCCTCTCGCTCTTCCGGCGGATGTGGTCGATCCTTCTCGGAGCGGTGCTGGTCGTGATGGTGTCCGTTCCCGCGGGCGTCGGCCTTTCTTATCAAGCGGACCTCCCCACCGGACCCGCGGTGGTCTGCGCGTATGCTGCGCTATTCCTCATCGCCTCCACCGCGAGCGCAATCTACCGTTGGCTTCGCTAGCAGGCTTCCAGAGTAGGTTTGCTGATGAGCTGGGGCGAAAACCCTACGGACTGCCGCAGTGGTCGGGGTGATGCATCCATGTGGGTTGGGGCAATCCAGCAGTGCCCGCGGTCATTGGCTTTTTTTCCAGGTCGGCTATCTCTCTAATACCCCTCCGTTTCGAGCGTCACCTTCAAGACTGTCCCTGCCGCGCCGCGTTCTCATCGGGTGCATGCCACCCTCCGCTACTGACCTGTCTGGCAGAGGAAGCGCTGCGCGCTCGTCCGGAGGCGGGAAGACCTTCGCTGGATCGATTGGGGGCCCGCGGTGAGGATCGCTCTTTTCGCCTGGGAGAGTCTCCACTCGATCGCCGTCGGCGGCGTGGCGACACACGTGACCGAGCTGGCCGCAGCCTTCCAACGCCATGGCCACGAGACGCATGTGTTCGTGCGACTCGGTGCAGGGCAGGGCACCTATCAGCTCATCGACAGTGTCCACTACCACCGCTGCCCGATCGAGCTCGATCCCGACTTCGTCGCCGAGACGAACAACATGGGCAATAGCTTCGTCTACTTCCTCGGGGAGACGGAATCCTTCCAGGGAGGCGCCTTCGATGTCGTCCATGCGCACGACTGGCTGTGCGCCAAGGCGCTGGTCCAGGCCAAGAATGATCGCGGCCGCCGGACGGTGCTGACCTTGCACTCCACCGAGTACGGTCGCTGCGGCAACTTCCAGCACGAAGGGCAATCGGCGCGAATCCGCGCCATCGAGGCGGAGGGGGCGTACTGCGCCGATCGGGTGATCACGGTCTCGGCTGCGCTGGCCGATGAGGTGAAGTGGCAGTACCAGGTGCCCGACTGGAAGCTCCGTACCGTCCACAACGGCATCAACTGCAGCCGCTTCGACGGCAGGATCGATCCCGCCATCTGTCGAGCGAGCTACGGCATCGGTCCCCTGGACCCGATGGCTCTCTACGTGGGGCGCATGAGCACCCAGAAGGGTCCGGACCTGCTGCTGGAGGCCGTGCCGGGAATACTGGAGCATCGATCCGATGCGAAGATCGTGTTCGTCGGCGATGGTGACATGAAGCCGTATCTGGAGCATCGCGCCTGGGAGCTGGGCGTCGGCCACGCGGTTCGCTTCCTCGGGGCGATGGGAGCCTGGAGCGACCTCGTCAACCTCTACAAGAGCACCGATGTGGTCTGTGTGCCGAGCCGAAACGAGCCCTTCGGCATGGTCATCCTGGAGGCCTGGGCGGCGGGCAAGCCGGTGGTGGTGACGGAGAACGGCGGGCCTCGATACATCACCTCTCACGGGGAGGACGGCTTCGTCGTCTATGCCAACCCGCAATCGATCTGCTGGGGCATCAACACCATCTTCGGCGATTTCGAACATTCGCGCTGGATGGGTGAGAGGGGCCGGGTCAAGGCCGCCTACGGCTTCAGCTGGGACGCCGTCGCCGGCCAGATCGAGGGGATCTACCGGGAGCTGGTCGATTAGCGTGCAGCTGCCGGGGCGCTCCTTCCGCGCTCAGAAATCCCGATCGATGATCTCGATGGTCCGGCGGCAGAGCTCGCGACCGTAGTCGGCAAAGGTGCCTTCGCCCCAGTAGCGGAAGCAGCTGGTCTGACTCATCAGCAGGTGGAAGAGCGCATTGCGATAGCGCGGATCCGAAGTCGGTGTGCCGGCTCCGACGACTTTCTCCGCAAACAACGCGCTGGCAGACTCCATCGGTCCCAGCACCTGGTCGTAGCCGCGGACCCAGGAGATGTCGTTGGTCCAGCTCCCGCCCTCCATGTGGAAAGCGTGGTCCTCCTTCTCCAGCTCCGCGACGAGTTTCGCCAGGGCTTCCGGGCCGGATCCCTCCTGGAAGCGCTCCCAGATCCGGCGCTGCATGATCGGCTGGATGGCCGGGAGCTGGTCCGCGGTGATTCCGGTGGCTTCGAGGAATTCCAGGTATTCGCTGACGTTGACCGGGGGCGTTTCCGAATCCGATGCCTCGGACATCACCTCGAGGTACTTCGGCGGAAACTCGTTCATCATGACGCCGCCGTTCTCGCCATCGGCGATTTGCATCACGAGCTGGGGCACGGACTTGCCGGCCAGCTCCGCGCGGGCGAGACCGCGTGCCTCGTAGCAGGGCTGCATCTGAGCCACCAGCTTCGTGTCACTGCCCTGGGTCTTGATGATGGCGATGATGCTGAGGCTCTCGCCGCGAGAGCTCTTCGCGACCAACCGGTGGGGCAGGTGGGGCTGGCGGATGGAGCTGCCGTCCTCGATGCGCTCGATGCTGTGCTCTTGGACCAGGACCCAGCGAAAGCCGCAGTCCAGCAGGGTCCTGACGAACTCGTAGCAGACATCCGGGTGGTTGGGCAGAGCCATCTCGGAGGGAGAGAATCCCCTGACGCGGCTCAGAGCCTCGAGTCCGAAGACTGCTCCGAAGTGATGCTGCCAGGCTCGGACGTGCAGGCGGTAGTCCTGCACCGGTGTGGAGGGCGCGACAGCGTGGCCCCAGGGCGCTCCGAGCCATTCGACATGTCGGCGGCAGGTGGGATCACAGGTAAGGTTCCTGAGGCTGTCGAAGACGTCGTGCAGGCCCATCTGCCGGAGGCCGTGGAGCAGGCAGCCCGAATACTCGAGCATGATCCGCGGCCGCTTGCCGCTGCGGATCAGCTCGGGGATGAACTCGCCCATCCGCTTGTAGCACCAGTGGAAGACCGGGGCGTTGTGATTGTCGCCGATCTCCGGGTGATCCATCATGTACTGGAGATTGCTGATCACCTTCGCCGTGCGCAGATCGTCGCCCCCGGCTGGGATCAAGGGCTGTTGCATGTGCAGCGCATTGGCGAAGAGGCTCCTGGCCCGCTCGAAGTCGACCCCGCTCTCCGGCAGGTAGACGGGGCCCGATCCGGAGACCGCCTCGGCGATCAGGTTCTCCGAGCCGCAGAGATTAGGGAGATCGCCGAGCGTTTCGGGAAGCGTCTGCGCACTCATGGTTTCGTGTGGGCGAGGGTTGCGGAATCGAGGGGACCCTCCTCGCTGCCTCTGCCGCCGCCCGTTCTCCACTCGGCAGATTGGCGCGCCATCGTGGCGCTGGCAACCCGGGGGGTAGTGCCCTCACCGGACGAAGCACGGGGATCGGAGCCCGTGGGGCCGCGATCACGGTCCGCCCCGAAGCCGCCCGGCCGTGTTCCCGGAGGGGGGTCTCGAGAGCGCCCTCCACAGGCGATCGGCTCCGGCCCTCTGCACTCCCGCCGCCGCCAGCTATCCTCCAGCACGGATCATCATGAGCGGGCATTCGGTACAACGACTTTTCCCGGCTTGGACGCTGGCGGTCGAGGCGGCGGACGCGGCGCGCCTCGCAGCGGGCGAGCTCGCCCATCCGCAGCGGATCCTGGGACCCCAGCACGTCGCCCTCGACGGGTTCGCGGGGATCGTGGTGCGCGCATTCCACGCCGACGCGATCGCCGCCTCGCTGGTGCTGGCGGAATCCGACGTAGTTCCGATGCAGCCGGCGGGAACGCGGGGGCTTTTCGCTTGCTTCCTGCCCGAAGCCCCGATGCCTCTGCGCTATCGGCTGCGCTTCCACTTTCCCGACGGCAACATCTGGGATCGGGAGGACCCCTACCGGTTCCCTTGCAGCATCGGCGAGCTCGATCTCCATCTCTTCGGAGAGGGCACCCATCGGAGGCTGTGGGAGGTGCTCGGCGCGCACCCGCGCCGGATCGACGGTATCGAAGGCGTCGCATTCGCGGTGTGGGCTCCCGAGGCGAAGCGCGTCAGCGTCGTCGGGGATTTCTGCCATTGGGATGGCAGCGCCTTCCCCATGCGCTGCACCGGTGATTCCGGCGTCTTCGAGCTCTTCGTTCCGGAGCTCCAGCCGGGTGCGCTCTACAAGTACGAGATCAAGACCAGCAATGGCGCGATCCGCCTCAAGACCGATCCCTTCGCCTTCTCCATGGAGCGCCCCCCGGCCAATGCTTCCCGAGTTGCCGAGTCGCTGTACGCCTGGGGTGACAAGGACTGGATGGAGGCGCGGCGCGATCGGGACGCCCTGCGTGAGCCGGTGGCCATTTGCGAGGCCCACCTCGGCTCCTTTGCGCGCGTGCCCGAGGAGGGGAATCGCCCACTCTCGTACCGCGAAATCGCGCCGCGGCTCGTCGAGTATCTGAAGCGGTTCCGGTTCACACACCTCGAGCTGCTTCCGATCTCCGAGTACCCCTTCGACGGGTCCTGGGGCTATCAGGTGAGCGGCTACTATGCGCCGACGGCGCGCTACGGTGAGCCGGACGACTTCCGCTACCTGGTGGATCTGTGTCACCAGAACGGCATTGGAGTGATTCTCGACTGGGTGCCGGCCCACTTCCCACGAGACGACTTCGCGCTGCGTCGCTTCGACGGGTCTGCGCTCTACGAGCACGAGGATTCCCGCCTCGGGGAGCACCCGGACTGGGGGACGTTGATCTTCAACTACTCGCGGCACGAAGTGCGGAATTTCCTGATCGCGAGCGCTCTCTTCTGGCTGAGGGAGTATCACATCGACGGGCTCCGGGTCGACGCCGTGGCCTCCATGCTCTACCGGGACTACAGCCGCGAGGAGGGGGAGTGGATCCCCAACTACCTGGGTGGTCCGGAGAATTTCGAAGCGGTGGATTTCCTGCGCGCGCTGAACGAGACGATTCGGGCCGAGGAGCCGGGCTGCATCGTCGCCGCCGAGGAATCCACCGCCTGGCCGGGCGTTTCCCGCCCGGTCGACGAGGGCGGGCTCGGCTTCACTTTCAAGTGGAACATGGGGTGGATGCACGACACGCTGAAGTACCTGGCCAGGGATCCCGTGCATCGTCGGTTCCATCACGACGAGTTCACCTTTGCCGCACTCTACGAGAACAGCGAGCACTTCATCATGCCGCTTTCCCACGACGAAGTGGTGCACGGCAAAGGCTCGCTGCTGGAGAAGATGCCGGGTGATTTGTGGCAGAAGTTTGCAAATCTGCGCCTTCTGTTCACCTATCAATACACGCGGCCGGGAAAGAAGCTGCTCTTCATGGGCGCCGAGCTGGCACCGCACGGTGAATGGGAGCACCAACAGAGCCTCGACTGGCACCTGGCTGGGGATCCGCCCAGAACCGGGCTTGCCCGTCTGCTCGAGGTGCTGGGCTGGCTCTACCTGGAGCACCCCTGCCTGTGGCGTTCGGATCCCGAGCCGGAGGGCTTCAGCTGGATCGACTGCTCCGATCGGGACCAGTCCGTGGTCTGCTACCGACGCCGCGACGGGGAAGACGAACTGGTGGTGGTGCTCAACGCGACGCCCGAACCGCGCGTCGACTACCGGATCGGAGCACCGCATCCCGGGCTCTGGGTCGAGAAGCTCTCGACCGACGCGCGCGAGTACGGGGGGAGCGGCTTCGAGACGCTCGCCTCGATGATCGCGGAGCCGGTCTCCTGTCACGGTTATCCGCAGTCACTGCGCCTTCGCCTGCCTCCGCTCTCCTGCCTGGTGCTGGCTCCGGCGGGCTGAGGCCCAGGGCGGTGACCCGCCGAGTCTCACACCCGAGATGTGATACTCTCGCTCGCCGCTGCCCCGCCTCGCCGAAAAGCCGAGCCTTTCCGCGTAGGTGCGGGCCAGGTCGGGGAGGGATCCACGGTGGCCTATCAGCATCTCGAGATCAGCCGGCGCGGAAGCGTCGCCGTCGTGACTTTCGACCGACCGGAGCGGCTGAACGCGCTCAGTCGCGATCTGATGCTCGAGATCACCGATGCCGCGAATGCCTTTCAAGAGGACGTGGAGACGCGCGTGGTCGTGTTCACGGGCAAGGGGAAGCATTTCAGCGCAGGCGCAGACCTACGCGACCCCGATCGCGCAGCCGGAGAAAAAGCGACGCGACTGCGCCAGAGGAGAATGGTCCGTTCGGGGCCCGACATGATTCGCAGCATCTTCGAGATCAATCAGATCACGATCGCAGCCATCAACGGCGTTGCGCTGGGCGGCGGGGCGTGTATTGCCACCGCGTGCGACTTCCGGATCGGCGCCGACGATTCATTCTGCGGCTACCCGGAGGTCAACCTGGGCATGAACCTGAACTGGGTGGCGTTGCCCCTCTGCGTGCACTTGATCGGCCCGTCGCGCGCCAAGCGGATGGTCGGGTTGGGACGCCGTGAAGATGCGGAGACCCTGCTTCGGTGGGGATTCTACGATGAGGTCGCCGATGCGGATCAGCTATTGGAGAGGGCGCTGTCGATGGCCGAAGAGTATGCGGCGCAGCCGCCCCTGGCGGTCCAGATGATCAAGCAGAGCGTGAACGCCATCGTCTCGGCGCTGGATGGTTCCATCATGCACATGGATCACGACCAGTGGATGCTGACCGCATCCACCGAGGACTATCGCGAAGGCGTCAAGGCATTCTTCGAGAAGCGGAAGCCCGAGTTCACGGGAGACTGATCGACGCCGCGACTACTGAATTCTCGCCAGCAGCTCGAGGATCTTCTTCGAGGCGTTCGAACGTCTCCTGACAACCGAGAGGAGATGCTCGCCGACGGCCTGCATCACCGCGCGGCCACCGGATTCGATCAGTCCTCCATGCGAGAGAACGATTCTCTCGAAATCCCAGGATCGGATGCGCTCGAGAGACTCGGCCGCGGCCCGGGCATCGTTCGTGTAGAGGCGGTGTTCCGGTGAGGCCACCGGCTCGGAGCCGACGCCGAAGAGTCGCGCAAGTGTCCGCCCGAAGGTGGATGCGGTCTCGCGGTCCAGGTTCTCGACGAGGTCGGCCACGATCAGCGTACGCGAAGCCCGGTGAAGAAAGACGATCTCCGCGAAGAAGACGTTGCCGTGGATTTCTGCCTGGTCGAGCTCGGCGGCCCACCCCGGATCCGGCTGATCACCGAGGACGCTGGCGAAGGAGAGGTCGGGGCGTCGCTCGGGGAGGCCCGGTGAGGCGAAAGTCCTTGCCCGCGGATAGGCGTCGATGTATTCGCCGATCGACAGATGGTGGATCTTGTTGGGAGAGACGACGAAGGCGACCTCACCGAGGCTGTCGAGATCGCGTCGAATCGCGGCATCGAGCGCTACGGGGGAATGGACGAATAGCCGCGAGTCCGAGAGCTGCACGACGGTCATTCGAGTCTGGATTCGGACGCCATAGAAGCGAACGGTCGATTCGACCAGATGGATGCCGGGTGCGAACTCCCTCAATCTGCGGCCTCGCTAACGGTGGTCTTCGCTGCTCAACGGCTGATCCGCCAGGACGGCCAGTGGAAACGGCTCGCTGTCCGAGAGCACCTCCTGACCGGGGAAGAACTTCGGCAAGCCGGTCAACTCCACACCGGTCTGGGGGGGAAAGCCGGTATCGATGAGCTTGCGGGCGATTCGAATGTACTCGTCATGAACCATCTGAAGGTGTCTGTCGGCGCTTCTCTCGTCCTCCGGCACTTCCTTGAGGTCGAAATACTCCTTGACGCTCTGCGGCTCCTTCAGGGTGAGGAGCGGTCTCTTCAGGTCGTCCTGTTCGAGTCGACCCCGAAAGGTCGCCGCGAAGTGCATGGGGGCCAGATCTTCGTGATTCATGGTCCAGTAACGTTCGTAGGATCTATGGGCGAGGAAATCGATGCTGTTGGTCTCGGTGATCGAGATCGCGAAGATGCTGCCGGGAAACCGTGCCTGGGAGCTCTGGTAGTCGTCGTAGAGGAGCCGACCGCAGCGACTCTCCCGCTCGTGGTCCGAACGAGCCGGCTGAGCAAGGGCGCTCTCCGTTTCCCGCTCGAGAGGCTCCGTCTCCGACGAAGCGGGGCCGACGGGCGCAGAGCGATCCTCTTGCCCGCGCCGCGAAGGTGGGCGAGGAGGGACTTCCTCGCGCGAGAGAACGGGAAGACGGATGGTGACCGTGGTTCCCTCACCCGGCGTGCTCTCGATGGAGAGTCCTCCGTCCAGCTCCGCAACCGTCTGCCTGACGAAGACGAAGCCCAAGGAGTGAAGCTCGCCGTCGAGGGTCTCCCTGTCGGACAGCAACTGCCGGATCTTCTCCTGGGTCATGCCCGACCCGTTGTCGCGCACCCGCAGCACGACGTGGTCGCCTTCGACGGTGTCGCTGACGTCGATGGTCCCGATCCCCCGCCCGGTCATGGCATCCGCGGCGTTCATGACCAGGTTGAAGTACATCCTGCGGAATCTGGGCTGGCTGCCGCGGATGATCGCGGAATCCAGCCTGTCGAGACGGAGCTCCACCGCCGCGCCGCTGTGCTCGGTGACGTAGGGTTGCGCGACGTTGCGGGTGAAGGTCTCCAACTCGGCGCCCAGGTCGAACTCCGCCTGGATTTCCCGGCTCCGCTCTTCCTCGAGGAAGTGCTCGATGCGGCGGGAGACGCCGGCGATCCAGTGGATGCAGTTGCGGTAGAGGTCTCGTGACCGGACCGAGCGAGACTCCGCCGGCAGGAAGTCCAGGACCTTGTCGGCGCGCCCCCAGAGGGGGTTCAGGATCAAGGTGCAGGTGCTGCGGATCGTCTCGATGTAGTTCCTGCCGGCCAGAAGGATGGTCCGATCCGGCGAGAAGTTCTTGACGGCGTTGGAGTAGTCCTGAAGGGCCTCGCGGAGGCTGATGGCCCTGCTCTTGAGCACCTGCAGATCCTCACCGTGGAGGATCCGCGCCTGTTCGACGCCGTGGATCTCGAGGTCGGTGTTGAGGGTCACGTGGAAGTGAATGACCTCGTTGATGAACCTCTCGACCCGGAGGTCGTGGATGAGGAACTTGACCTCGGCGACTTCCTTCTTGCTGCCCTGGGTGTAATCAGCCATTCGTCGTAACCCGATCACCCTCCCGTTCTCGCGATGGTGCTCCCGCGAGAGGCCGGAGGCAAGCTGTCGCCAAACGAGAAGAGGGGCCCCGCCGGAGGGCCCCTCTTCAACTGCGGTGACTCTGGATGCTCTAGGAGATTCCGGCGGTATCTTCGAGCATGGCGGTGGTGAGCGACTTGGGCCTCTCGATGGCGTAACCGAGAGCCCTGTCCCAGGTAATGTTGGCGAGCACGCCGATCGCTCTTCCGACGCCGAAGAGCACCGTGTAGAACTCGTACTCGGTGAGCCCGTAGTACCACTGAATCACGCCGGACTGGGCGTCGACGTTGGGCCACGGGTTCTTGGCCTTGCCCTGCTCCCGGAGGATGTCCGGAGCGACCTCGTAGATGCCGGAGACGACCTTGAAGAGGTCATCGTCCGGCAGGTGCTTCAGGCAGTATTCGCGCTGCGACATGTACCGCGGGTCGGTCTTTCGGAGCACGGCGTGTCCGTAGCCGGGAATCACCTGGCCGCTGTTCAGCGTATCCCACAGGAACTTCTTGAGCTCTTCCTGCGTCGGGATCTTTCCGCCGAGCTTCTCGAAGACGCCCTGGATCCAGCGGAGCACCTCCTCGTTCGCCAGGCCGTGCAGCGGTCCGGCCAGGGCGTTGATGCCGCCCGAGAGGGCGTAGTAGGCATCGGAGAGGGTGGAGGCGACCAGGTGCGTGGTGTGCGCCGAAGCGTTTCCGGACTCGTGGTCGGAGTGAAGGATGAAGTACATCCTGGCGACATCATCGTAGGGCGGATCGATCCCCATCATGTGGGCGAAGTTGCCGCCGAGGTCGAGATTCGGGTTGGGCTCGATCGGCGTGTCGCTGCGGTACTTCATCCGGTAGATGTAGGCCGCGATGGTGGGGATCCTCGCCAGAATGTCCGTGGAATCCTCGTACATCGATTCCCAGGCGGTCATCCTGTCGTAGGACTCCTTGTAGTTCTTCGCGAACTTCGACTCGCGCTGCATGGCGACGATGGCCGCGGAGAACATCGTCATCGGATGGGTGTCCCGCGGCAGCGCCCGGAGCAGATCGAAGACGTACTGGGGTACCGGGCGCCTGGCCTTGAAATCCTCGACGACCTCCAGCGCCTGCTTCTCGGTCGGGACATCACCGGTGAGCAGGAGATACCAGAAGCCTTCGACGTAGGGGAAATCCTTCCCCTTCGGCTTGGGCAGCTGTTCCATCACCTCCGGGATGGTCTTGCCCCGGAAGCGAATCCCCTCCTCGGGATCCAGGTAGGAGATGTCGGTGACGAGGCAGCGCACGCCTCTCGCACCACCGATCGCCTGGGCGATCGTCACTTCACCTATCTTGACGTCGCCGTGCTGCTTGACCAGCTTCTGCGTCCTCGGGCGGTGCGCCTCGATCTTCTCTCTCAAGACATCCTTAAGCGGCATTGCTACCTCCTCTTTCGAGAATCATCTTTTGGGGATCGGGAAGTGAAAAGGGGTGAATGGCTCGGATCGCTCGACTCCGACTCGAGGCGCACGGCTCCCGCTACCCGTGACCTCCTGCGAACACTGAAGTCGAACGCCCGACAGGTGGACTAAACCTGTCGACACTGGCATTGCGTCGTAGTCGAATGGACACGCTCCGGCTGGCACCCTAGCGGATTTTCCCCGAATCCGACAGCCCCTGAGGGGCGCCGTTGCGCATCGGTCGAAGGCGAAGAGCACGGTACGAACGGGGCGAAAGTCCTCTGCGAGCAGCACCATCGGGTCGAGGAGTGGATCGCTTCCGGTCCAAGTGCAAAGAAGACTGAGATTGGAGACGAGCTTCGGCTTCAGCATCGCATGTACGCGCGGATAGCTGCGCGTGAGGTGGCTCTGCGAGCTGGCTGGAAATGTTCGATACTGGGTTTCGGATGTCATCAGCTCTCGATCCTCCCCAGGCGAGTTCCTTGTGAGGACTCCGAGTCAGGACGGGAAGGGTGGGTTGCGCCGTATCAGGAGGCGGCTGCGCCTAGGCCTCGCCCTTCTTCTGGTGCTGTTGGCGGACTGCCGGAGCCCGACGCCCGATGCGGCGCAGCCGGGCGAGCCCGACCCTGGCCACACCGAGAGCGAGCTTGCGACCCGCCTGGTGGAGCTCGGAGATCTGGCCTTGGTGCGCGGCGAGATCGACGTCGCGGAGATGCGCTTCCGCCGTGCCCTCGAGGGGGATCCGCAGGCGCCGTCGCCTCGCATCGGCCTTGCGCGGGTGGCCCTGGCCCGCGACGACCCGGACGAGGCCCGGCGCTTCGCCGGGGAAGCGCTCGACCGGGCCCCCGACGACGCGGATGGGTTGGTGCTCCTGGCCCGTCTGGATCATCGTGCGGGGGACGAGGCCGCAGCGCGCGATCTTCTCGAGCGGGCCCTCCGCGCGCAGCCGCTTCACCTGGAGGCCCACGCGGAGCTCGCTGCGCTCACCGGGCGAGCGCAGCGCCGTCCCAGCGCGGACGTGGCCGAGGCGCTTCGGGTGGCGGACGCCCACCCCTACGACCCCTGGGCGCGCCTTCAGGCGGCTCGGGTGCTGCTCGCGAAAGGCCTCCGCGAGGAGGCGCACGCCCAGCTCGCCGACCACATCTGGTTCGCGGATCTCGATCCGGCCAGCGGTCTGGCCGCCTTTCGCGTGCTGCGGCAGCTGGATGAGGACTGGGCCGGCAGGCGCATCGTCCTCGTCCACTGCTACGCCGACGAGACGGTGCGCCGGTCACACCTGTGGCAGATGCGGCTTCGCGCAGTCTGGGCCGCGCTCTCCGCGTCCCTCGATCCCTTGCTGGAAACCGCCTTCGTCCCGGTCTCGTTTGCCCCCTTCTCGTCGCGTGACGCCGGGAGCGAGCTGGCCTCGATCGACGAGGCCTTCCTCTCGAGCGTCCGGGCACTGCCCGCCGCCGGAGTCATCGCCGCAATGACCGAACGCACCGCGCCGCAGCGGCGCGGCAAGTGGCGGCTCGGGCAGGCCGAGTACCTGGGGCGGCGGATGCTCGTCCGGCTCGAGCCGGGTCAGGTGGAGAGCCGCACGCTGATCCACGAGGTGCTGCACCTCTACGGTGCCGTCCACATCAACCCCGACCTCGACTCGATCATGAACCCGGGCGGCGCCTCCCTGGAGCTCGATCCCGCGAACCGAAGGATCGTCGAGCTGCTGCAAGGGCGCCGCTTCGGCCCCGGAGGTGTCCACGCCAACGTGCTTCCCTACGTCGACCAAAGCGAGCTGACGGCGGCACTTACCCAGGCCCTGCGACTCAACCTCCAGTTCCGGCGACTGGGCGTTCTCGAAGCCGTCGAGGCCGGAGAGAGCTCGCGCTTCCTCGGCGCGCGCAAGGCCCGTCGAGCCTTCGCCCTCGATCCGGATCTCGCCAACGTGGCGCGCTTCGTCGCGCTGCTCCTGGGGGAGCAGGAGCGCTTCGCGTCCGCCGCCCAGTTCATGGAGGCGGCGGCGAACCTCTACGGCCCGCGCAGCGCCGAAGGCCGCGAAGCTCGGCGTCTTGCCGAAGACTTCTGGCGGCGGGCCAAAGAGACGTACGGCGAGGACCCCGGGCGCTGACGAGTGGCTACCCTCTCGAGCGACGCGGGCCCGAGGTGGCTTCCCTCAGAATCCGCGTGTCCCGCTACGGATGCCCTCCGCGGCTCGACGCTGCGCACAAACCACCGCTTAGATAGCCCGCGAGACTCACGCCCATCCGCCAGGTGGGAGAAAGGGCTCTAGCAGTCTCTATCTAAGCCATTGAATGTACTTATTTTTCCATGTCTGTTAGGACTGTATCAGGGCTCTCGCGGACCGATCACAGCGACCCGATGTAGGAAAACGCTTTCCCCATCTATGGAGGCCCTTTTCGGGAACAGCGCAGGTTTCCGAACCCTCTCGGCGGCTCTTCGATGCTGCTGCTCGGCTCAGGCGATCCCGAACCGTTTCATCTTTTTGTAGAGCCCCTCTCGGGTGATGCCGAGTCGTTTCGCGGTGCGGGTGCGATGGCCATCGTGGGCCGCCAGGGCGCGGCGGAGCAGCCAGGCCTCGATCCGCTCCAGGGTTTCCTGCAGGGACTCGCCCTCGCGCATCACTGCCTCCACCGGCTCGATGATGCGGGTGATGGAGTCCGACAGGAGGTCCGGAGTGATCTCGCCTTCGCCCTCCGAGAGGGTGAGGGCGCGCTGGATCTCGTTCTCGAGCTCGCGCACGTTTCCGGGCCAGCTGTAGCTGAGCAGCAGGTGTGCGGCGTCCCGGGAGATGTGACAGCCCGGCTTCCGCTCGCGGCGCCCGTAGCGACGCAGAAAGTGCTCCACCAGGAGGAGTATGTCCTCGGGGCGCTTGCGCAATGGCGGAACGGGGATCGGGAACACCGCGAGCCGGTAGAAGAGGTCCTCCCGGAAGTGTCCATTGGAGACCTCGAAGCGCAGGTCGCGATTCGTCGCTGCGATCACGCGGACGTCGATACGGCGGGTGCGCGTGCGGCCCAGGGGGCGGACCTCCCGCTCCTGGAGGACCCGCAGCAGCTTCGCCTGAAGCGGCCCGGATGTTTCACCGATCTCGTCCAGGAAGAGTGTGCCGCCGCTTGCGGCCTCGAAAAGCCCTCGCTTCTCGCGATCCGCGCCGGTGAAGGCACCCTTCACGTGTCCGAAGAGTTCGCTCTCCAGCAGGGAGTCGGGAAAGGCGGCGCAATTCACTGCCACGAACGGCCCGGCCCGACGCCTTCCGCCCGAGTGGATCGCGCGACCGAGGAGCTCCTTGCCCGTTCCGGTCTCGCCGCTCAGCAGCACCGTCGCCTCGGATCGTCTGGCGCGATGAACGAGGCCGAAGGTTTCGCGCATGGCGGGGCTCTCGCCGATGATCCCCTCTACCCGCGGCGGGCCGGCACTGCGCGGCGGCGAGGATCTCTCCAGCAGCTCGACGAGATCCAGTGCGGAAGCCCGCCCCGGACTCTCGTCGGCGAGCACCACCTCTCTTGCACCGGCCTCACTGATCCTGCGCGCGAGGGCCTGATCCCCGCCGGGCAGATGCACGAGCAGGGGCGGAAGATCCGGAGCGCCGATCAGACGGTCCAGGTCGTCCGCCAGCGTCTTCGGGCTCGGGCGGTCGAGAATCACGCCATCGAAGCAGTTGAGCGGAAGCTCGAGAGCTCCCTCGACGTCTGGCGCCCAGGCCAGGTCGAGAGTCGGGGCGTCGGTCACGTGGCTCTCTTCCAGACTTTGCGTGCTGCCAATCCAGAGAACGGAGCGTATGGGCTGCATGGGGGTCTCCTGCTCGGGGCGAGGCAGCACCATGCAACCGGCATGCCGCGGTCTTCGCAGCGGAGGTTCCAGGAGGGGAGGATGCAGCGCCGAAAACGGTGGCGGTTCGCCGCGATCGGCCATGTCCATCCGCGTGGTCAGCGATCCCGCCAGAAGGGGTGGAGGTTCCCGCAGCCGAGCTTCTCCAGAGGGGCTTCGACGTCGGTCACTCCGCTGATCCCCACCACGCTCTCGCCCTCGAAGCAGCGGTCGATCCGGCCGTCGAACTCGGCGTCTTCGCACTGGCGGATGATGTTCCCGTCGGCCACGTACTGGATGACGTCGGCTCGACCGTCCTCATTGGTGTCGACCTCGATCCGAGACAGCTGCCCGCCCGAATAGATCTGACGCTGCTCGCCGACTCCGTCGCGATCCGTGTCGACCAGTCCTTCGCTCACGACCCCTCCGTCGATCCGGTAGCGGACGTCGAAGGCGCCATCGCCATCGAGGTCGACACATTGACTGCGGATGCTGCCATCTGCGTTGATGAAGAGCTTCTTGTCCGGCTTTTGCTTTCCCTCAGCGACCAGCTCCTGGATGGTGGCGGTTCCGCTGCCGTTGTAGCGGGTCAGGACGGTGGCCCGGCCGGCGTGGCGCTGATCCTTCGCCTGCCATACGACCTTGCCGTTCTGCAATCCTGACCAGAGATCGGTCTTGCAGTCGCCGTCCTCGTCGGTGAGCTGCCGGGTGAGCTCGCCGTTGGAGTCGTAGCGCTCCTCGAGGTCGAAGCAGCCCTTGAGCTCCGTGTCCTGGCGGAGATGCCGGAGGGTGCCGTCCTGGTAGCTGGAGATCACGTCCGGCTTCCCATCGAAGTCGCGGTCCTCCTCCTGGCGGGAGATCTCGCCATCGGAGTCGAGGGTGATCCAGAGATCGGTCTTGCCGTCGCCGTTCTTGTCGACTTCCTGGAGCTGCGAGCCGCCCTTTCCGGCGGCGACCTTCTTCTCGAAGACTCCGTCGAAGTCGTCGTCCTGCTCGGTGCGGACCATCTGTCCATCGGCGTAGGTGACGATGACGTCGGCCTTGCGATCTCCGTCGCGGTCCTTCTCACTGCGGACCAGCACCCCGTCTTCGAGGAAGCTGACCGTCTCGCGGCGCCCGTCGCCGTCGCTATCTTCCTCGATCCTCGCGGGCTTCTCGTTGGCGCCGAAGTACGTGACCACGTCCATCGACCCGTCCAGGTCCCGATCCTCGGTCTGTAGCTTCTTGCGCCCGCCTTCGTACTGGACCACGACGTCGGGCTCACCGTCCCCGTCGAGGTCCTCCTCGGAGCGCCGCGGCGTTCCGTTCTCGAAGTGGGTCACCAGCTCGAAGCGGCCATCGAAGTCCTGGTCCTGCTCTTCGCGACTGGTCGCGCCACTCGTGTAGAAGCGCTTGAAATCAGGCTGGCCATCGGCGTTGGTGTCGACCTCCTCGCGGAGAGTCGTTCCGTCGGGAGCCAGATGGGTCACCTGATCGATCTTTCCGTCACCGGTGGTGTCCCGGTCCTGGCGGGCGGGCTTCCCCTCCTCGAAATGGATCCGGGTGTCGAATCTCCCATCGCCAGTGGTGTCCTGTTCCTGCAGGGTTTCGACCCCGTCTTCGAAGTGCGTGATCACGTCGGCCTTGCCGTCGCCGGTCGTGTCCTTCTCCTCGCGAATCTTCTCGCCGTCGCGGTAGGCGACCTCGAGGTCGAAGCCCTCCGACGTACCGGTGGCGCGCTGTTCGCTGAGCAGTTGACCGTCGGGAGCCAGTGTTCCGCGCACGTCCGGCTTCCCGTCGAAGTCCGTGTCTTCCTCGAAGCTGCTGGGCGTTCCATCGGCGAACTTCACGAACCGGTCCGGCTTCCCGTCGCCGTTCTTGTCCTCCTCCAGCGAGAGGGCCACGCCACCGCGATCGTTGGTTCGCCAGGTGTCGACCTTCCCGTCCCAGTCCGAATCCTCGAGGACGCGGGTCTCCTTGCCCGTTTCGACGTCGAGGGTCACCCAGGTGTCGGGGTTTCCGTCGTTGTTGCGGTCCTGCTCCTGCTTCTCGAGTCTCCCCTGCGGATCGTAGAAGTTCCAGAGATCCAGGCGCGAGTCGAGGTTCTCGTCGAGATCGACACGGAGAAGCCGTTCTTCGCCGTAGTGCTCGATCCGATCCGGCGTCCCCCGGCCGGTGTGGTCGATTTCCTTGCGGAGAAGCTGTCCTCCCTCGTAGGTGCCCGTGGTTTCGAAGCGGCCGTCGAAATCCACGTCGCGCCGTTCCGAGCGGATCTGCTCGCCGCCTGGCTCGTAGGTAAAGGCCGCGTCGATCTCGCCGTCGTGGTTCTGATCCTCTTCCTGGCTGGCGCGCACACCATCGCGGAAAGCGACGAAGACGTCCTTGCTGCCGTCGTGGTTGCTGTCGGCCTCGCTGCTGCTGATGACGCCCCCCTCGAAGCGGCTTTCGAAGTCGAAGCGACCGTCCCCGTTCGTATCCTCGGATTCCCGGACCTTCTGGCCGTCGCGATAGCTGCGCACCAGGCTCACGCGGCCGTCGTCATCGGGATCGAACTCCTCGCGCTCGCGGTCGCCGTTCGCCCGGAAGAGGATCACCACCTCCGGATTTCCGTCTCCGTCTCCGTCTCGAACCTGACGGCGCTCCTTGCCGTCCTGGTAGCTCGATTCCGTGTCGTAGTGACGGTCGCCGGTGGTATCGGCGCGGCGTCGGACGATCTGATCGTCGCGGTATTCGGTGACGCTGTCCACCTGGCCGTTCTGGTCGGTGTCCTCGTCGACGCGCACCTTCTGACCGTGGTCGTAGCGGATCGTGACGTCGAAGCTTCCGTCGGCGTTGGTGTCCTGCTGCTCGACCTTCTTGGTACCGTCCGGGTTGAACTCCGCGCGGAGGTCGGCGCGGCCGTCGCCGTTGTGGTCCTCTTCGACCACGGAGGGCTCGCCGTCCGCGTAGGTGATGGAGCGGTCCGGCCGGCCGTCGAAGTCGACGTCCTCCTCCTTGCGCACCGGCACGCCGGCCTGGAACTCGATGGTGGAGTCCGCCTTCCCATCGAAGTTGTGGTCATCCCGCTGACGCTTGGGGACGCCGGCTTCGAAATCGATCCACTGATCCGGGCGACCGTCGGCGTTGGTATCGCGCTCCTGCACGACGGGCTTGGCGTCGGGTCCGAAGCGGATCGTGGTGTCCAGGGTGCCGTCGTGGTTGTTGTCCTGCTCGGCGCGGACGGGATTGCCCTTGCTGTAGTAGATGAACTCGTCGTAGCGGCCATCTCCATTGGTGTCGGCGTGCTTCTCCTTGAGCTGCTCTTCCTCGTCGAAGAGCAGCACGACGGGCCGCTTGCCCTGCGCCCAGGCCGCGCCCGGCCCGAGCAAGGTGAGCAGGCCTAGGAGGCAAAGAAGGAGCTGGGTCTCAGTTCGTCGCAATGGTCGGGTTGCGGAAGGTGGCCATGATCGGGTTGCCCGCGAGGCAGCGCACCCGGTCGGACATCTGGTCGAAGGGAGAGGCGGAGCGCATCGCCTTGACGGCGCTCTCACCGAGAACCTTGTCTTCCGCCGAGACGAAGGAGACGCGGTTGGCGGTGCCCGCCGGATCGAGCACGAAGCGGAGCGTGACGGTGCGGTTGGCCTGCACGTTGGCGGGAAGCACCCAGCGGTTCAGCACCCGGGTCTTGATGTGCTGCATGTACGCCTGGACCTCGGGCCGGCCCATGCACTGGTCCCAGCTGATCCCGCCGGGGCCGGTGCCGTCGCCGCCGCTGCCCCGCATGTTGCTGTTGCCGACGGCCCAGTTCACCTGGGCGCGGACACCCGTCTTGGCACCGAGGACGTCGCGGTTGGAGGCGATGCCCTCGCGCACCGAGGAGCCACTGCCGAGAGCCGAGGGATCCGCGATGCCGACGCCGCTTCCCCGGGCGACCTGCCGGGGCCCGGCCTGGATGCCCGAGGGCGCTTGAAGCTCGACGGGCCCACGGATCGCCGGGGCCGATGCGTCGATTTCCAGGGGAGAAACCGTGGCCTGTGCGATGGCCTGGTAGGCGCGCGCCGTCTCCACCTGGCGGCTCGCCCGCTGCACTTCGCGGGGGGCCCGGACCGGACTGAGCGTGTCGAGCTGGAGCTGCTCGGCATTGATCAGCGGGGTCGCGCGCTGGATCACGGCGGGGCTGACGACCTGGGGAACGCTGGCCATGGGGGCGGGGTCGTAGCGGCCGAGGGTCTCCGCCAGCACCCGCGGCGCCGGGGCGGGTTCCTCCGAGGCGACCTCGTCCTCGATCCGGGTGATCTCGATGATGTCTTCGACCATCTCCTGGGGCGCGAGCCAGGCGGCCAGAAGGATGGCGCTGATCGCCGCGGCGTGCAGAAGTAGGGAAATCCCCCCCGACACCAAGCGCCCCCGCGTCCCCTCGGGGTCGGGAATTACAATCCCCGGGAAGTCGACACCGGCAGCGGCAACGCCACCGGTAAAGCTGCCGATTCGCCGGGTGCGCATCGGAGAAGGGCGAGCTCGTCGCCTATGGATCACGATCTCGTCGATCATCGCGCCGTGCCCCAGAACGCTTTCCTCGTCCATTGCGGTCCTTGGGACCCAGGAGTTACCGGTGAGCTGCCTGTCGGTTAAACCGTTACGGACGATCGACCGATCTCATCGGCCAAACGTCGGGTTTCGTGAAGCAGCTCGCAAAGGTAGACGGCTACGGGGACGCAACTATTCGACACGATTGTGAAATCTCCCGCCCCTCCGGAAGCGTAAGAGAGGGTCGAGGGGGTGTCAACGCGGGAAGGCCCAGGTAAGTTTGGGTCGTCCCCAGGGAGACCAGTAGGAGAAGCGACTGTGAATATGGATTGGCGCCACGTCCTGGACCTGCTGCACCAGGGACGTCTCACCGTGTATCCGCTCGGCACGCTGTCGGTGATCGTCTTCGCGATTGCCATCGAGCGTTTCTGGAAGTACCGGGGTCTCGACGCGGCGACCCGGGAGCTGACGCGGAAGCTCGTCGATACGCTGGTTCGGCGCGACCTCTCGGCGGCGCGCACGCTGTGCGAGGCCTCGAGAACGCCGATGTCGGAGGTCTTCGGTGAGGGATTGCGCTGGCGGAACATCGCACTCGAGGATCTCGATCACGTGCTGACCACCGCCAGACAGGAGGTGCTCACCGAGCTGCGGCGGGGTCTCTGGTTCATCGGAACCGTTGGCTCGCTGGCCCCCTACATCGGCCTGCTCGGAACCGTGATCGGGATCATGGTGGCCTTCGGCGCGATTGCCGAGTCGGGCGACGCGGGCTTCGAGGTGGTGTCCGCCGGAATCTCCGAAGCGCTCATCGCCACGGCCGTGGGCCTTCTGGTGGCGATCGTTTCCCTGGGCCTCTTCAACTGGCTGCAGGTCAGGGTCGGAGGAATCGCGGCCAGCTTCACGCGGGCCAGTGAACGCTTTATTCAGGCGCTCTTGTACGTCGAGGCGGCGGCCCCCGCCGTGCCCGACCGCAGCGCGGAGGTGGCTGATGGCGGTCTCATTCCTGCCCGAGGGTGACGATGCCGGCGGCATCGTCGCCGAGATCAACATCACCCCGCTGACCGACGTCTTCCTGGTCCTGCTGATCATCTTCATGGTGACGTCGTCGGTGATCGCCAACACCGGGAAGAAAGTGGATCTTCCAGAGGCGACGCAGCAGACCCAGACGCCCCCCCAGGCAGTGACCGTCACCATCACGGCCGACGACATCGTACAGGTGAACGACCAGGTGGTGAGGCTGGAAGACCTGCGCGCTCATCTCGAGGTGGCTCTGGCCAGCTCCGAGGACAAGATGGTGATCCTGCGCGGGGACAAGGAGGTGGTGCTGGGCAAGGCCGTCTACGTCCTGGACCAGGCTCAGCTCGCCGGCGCCGAAGGCTTTGCCCTGGCCACCACCAAGCCAAAGAAGCGAAAGTAGGACTAGCTCAGGCGGAACGCCGTCGCAGCCAGAGGACGGCCGCGGAGATCAAGAGCAGCTCCGGGAGCAGCAGTCCGAGGCCCTGGAACATCTGGAGAGTGCTGGCGAGAGGCATTGGAAACTGCATGGTGCCGATGCTCGTCTTGGGGCGCAGGGTGATGTCGGGCTCCCTCTCCAGCGCCCAGTGGATCGAGTTCAGCACCAGATCCAGATTGTAGAGCGTTCGCAGCTGACGGTTGGAGGCGAAGTCGCTGTCGCCGAAGGCGACGATCCGCGCCTCACCACCCGCCCGTGGAAAGGCTCCGGCGACGACGATCGGGTGGTAGCCCTCGACCGCTTCCGGCGGACGCTCCGGCGCGACCCTGCTCGAGAGCACGTCCAGGTCCGCGGAGAGCCAGGATCGGTGACTGGCGAAGACCACGCCCGAGAGCTTGTCGCCGGGTCGGGGCTTGCGCAGCTCGAAGGACCGCGCTCCGCGGAAGAAGGTCATGCGAGAGGAGTCGAGGCCCCTGGCTGCCGGGTGGCTGCTGGCGTAGTTGAAGGCGATCGGGTTCACGCCTGGAGCGTCCCCGTCGATCGGGCCCGAAGCCGGGTCGATCAGCACCGCATTGACGGAGCGGATCCCCCATTTGGCGAGCAGCGTCTCGATACCGGACTCGCGTCCGGGCTCGATGAAGGCCACCACCCGCCCCCCGCGCTCCAGGTAGCGGTCGAGGGCGTCGATCGCCTCGCCGCGAAGCGGGCGGGCCGGTGCCAGCAGGATCACCGCGTCAGCCTCCTTCGGGATTTCGGTCACTGATGCGGTCACCAGCTGTCGCAGGCGATAGCCCTCGGTGAGGAGCGCCTCGGCGAGTCCCGAGAATCCGACCGCATCGGTGCGGTCGAAGTTTCCCTCGCCGGCGCCTCGTGAGAAGTAGAGAATCCTGGTGTCGAAGGAGCGGAAGCGGTAGAGGGCCTCGTAGATGGCACCCTCCGTGGGACGCTCGACGGTCTGGACTCCGTCGCCGCAGTGGAAGACGACTGTGTTGGACGATCCAATGGCGTACCTGTCCTCGTCATCCGGATGATCGTCGAGACGCTTCTCGTCGAAGCGCAGACCACCGGTGTCCGCCATGTTGCGCAGGAGGAGGCGGGTGCTGCGGTTGCGAGGGTCGAAGTCTTCGTAGTAGAGGGTCGCGGTGAGTTCGCAGGGGAGGTCACCGAGAGCGGCGACCGTGGCTTCGGAGAGGGTGAACTTCCTCTCGAAGGACCAGTCGAACTGGATGCCGGAGTAATGGGCGGCACGCTCGAGGGCGGTGCCCAGGAGCGCGGCGGCCAGGATGCCGAGCAGGCCACGGGCGAGGACACCGTGGAAGGCCGGTGCGCCGGCACCGCGGAGTCTGGAGAGAGCGAGGACGGCGGCGACGGCTAGAGCCAGACCGCCCAGGATGACGTTGGCGTAGTTGAAGAGGCCGAAGTGATCGGTGGCGTAGTAGGAGCCCGTCCCGAAAGCGATGGCGATCAGTCCGCCCAGCGCCAGCTCGCGCATCAGCCCGCTACCCGCCGCCAGTCGAAGGAGAAGCGCGCCACGGCAGCGGCGACCATGGCAAGACCCAGGAAGTAGGCGAGGTTCGCGAGGTTGACGATCCCCTCCGCGAAACTGCCGTAGCGAAGATGGAGGGAGATCGCGTCGAGAAACCTGTTGGTAGCTTCGCCCACGAACGGGCTCAGCCAGCTGAAATCCCAGAGCACGAATCCGATTGCCCAGGCTGCGATGGCCGCCACCAGCTGGCTCGACGTGAAGGCGGAGCAGGCCAGCCCAATCGAGGCGAGGGCGATGGCGTGAAGCAAGAGGCCGAGAAAGACCGCCAGCAGGTGCTCTGCGCCGATGCCCCCCTGCTGGATCGCCATTGCGGGATACACGAAGCTCGTCGCCATCATCAGCGCCACGAAGAGATAGGCGACGGCGAACTTGGCGAGCACGATCTGCCCGGCGGAGAGGTGTGTCGTCACCAGGAACTCGTCGGTTCCGCGGGCTCGCTCCTCGGCGAAGACGCGCATGGTCACGAGCGGCACCACACCGATGAGGGTGATACCGAGGGTTTCCATCACGGGGAAGAAGACCGTGTCCCGCAGATTGATGTAGTCGGGGATGGTGTCGGTCTCGAAGCCGCCGAGGGTACTGCTCGCGTACAGGAAGAGGATCTGGTTGTAGAGCCGAAGATGGTCGAAGAAGATCAGCGCGGTCACCAGGACCACCAGGGTGAGCGACAGGTAGGCCATGGGAGAGCCGAAGAGGACGGCGATCTCCTTGCGAATCAGGGCGAGGAGCGGCCTCATCTGCGGGCTCCGTCCTCACCCCGGAAGAGAGTCAGGACATCGCTGTTTCCGAGCACCTCCGCGGTCGAGCCGATCGCGACGAGCTTTCCTCGATGCAGGATCGCCACCCGGTCGGTGAGATCGCGCGCCTCCGCCAGGTCGTGAGTGCAGAGAATCAGGGTTCGCTGGCCGCGCAGGGCGCGCAGGACGCCGCGGACCTCCTGCTGCTGGACGGGATCGAGGCCGATGGTGGGCTCGTCGACGATCACCAGCGGCGGGTCCCCGAGGAAGGCCTGGGCCAGGGAGATCCGTTGCTGGAATCCCTTGGAGAGGTGCCCGATCAGGCGGTCCGCCACATCGGCCAGCTCGAAGCGGGCAAGGGCCTGGTCCACGGCGTTGCGGAGCGGCTCCCCAGCCAGGTGACGGACGCCACCGGCGAAGCGAAGGAAGGTGCCGACGCGGAGATCGGGGTAGAGGCGCGACGTCTCCGCCACGAAGCCGAGCCGGCGGCGGACCGCCTTGAACTCGCGGGCCGGCGAGAGCCCATCGACGGTCAGACTTCCAGCCGAGGGGATCAGGAATCCGGTCGCGAGCCGGATGAAGGTGGTCTTGCCCGCTCCGTTGGCGCCGAGCAGACCGAATGCCTCGCCGGGCTCGATCTCGAGATCGAGCCGGTCGAGCGCGATGTGTTTGCCGAAGCGGCGAGTCAAGCCCTTTGCCTCGATCCGCACGCCGCCGCGCCCGGCTTCCGGCCGTGCTCTGGTGGAATTCGCGGTGGTCACGTCAGACAAGGTACGCGGGAGGCGACCTCCCGGAAATGAAGGTTTTCCAGACCCGCGGCCGATGACGCCCGCGCGGGTTGCTTCGCTGCGAAGAGCTTCGTAACTTCCCCGCCGTGATTCATACCCACCCGTCCTGCGGCGGGGGATCCTGTGCCGCCTGCCGCTCCGCTCTCGACCTCGACGCCGTCAAGGTCGAGGGGGTCTGGTACTGTAGCCCCACTTGCGCCCAGGGCCTTCCGACTTCGCAGAAGCGCACCACGCGGATCTCCGAGGTGCGGCTCTATCACCGCCCGCGCCGCTTCCACCGCCGCCGGGCTCCCCGCGAGCTGCGCAGAGCGCCCTCCACATCATAGACGCTCCAGGGCATCGAAGTAGTTCGGCCAGGTCTTGGAGACGCATCCGGGATCGCGGATCGCCACACCCGGCACGCGCAGCCCGGCCAGGGCGAAGGCCATGGCGATACGGTGGTCGTCGTAGGTATCGATGGTAGCTCCGTGGAGCGGGGCGGGATCGATGCGCAGCCAATCCGGACCGGCCGTCGCCAGTCCTCCCAGCTTGCGTAGCTGGGTCTCCAGGGCGGCCAGCCGGTCGGTCTCCTTGATGCGAAGATTCGCGATGTTGCGGATCGTGGTCGGACCCTCGGCGAAGAGGGCGACCACCGCCAGGGCGAGCGCGGCGTCGGGCATGGCGTTCATGTCGATCTCGACCCCCCGAAGGGTGTGCTCGGGGCCGCGGACCTCGACGGCATCCGGCTTCCGCTCCACCCGGCAGCCCATCGACGCGAGCGCATCGAGGAAGAGCAGGTCGGTCTGGCGCGACTCGGCGGGAATGCCGTCGACCCGGACTCGCCCGCCGGCGATGGCGGCAGCCGCGAATCCGTAGACGGCGGACTGGGCGTCGGGCTCGATGGGATAGACCCGGGGTTGGTAGGGGCAGCCGGCGCGTACGCGGAGCCCCTCGCCATGCCAGCTCGCCTGGGCGTCGAAAGCGCGCATCACCTCCAAGGTGAGGTCCACGAAGGGTCGGGAGACCAGAGCGCCCCCGACGAAGGAGAGCTCTACGTCGCGCTCGGCGTAGGGCGCGGCAAGCAGGACGCCGGACACGTACTGGCTCGAGCGCCTGGCGTCGATGTTGGCCGTGCCGCCGGGGAGGCCGCCGCCGGCCACCCGCACCGGTGGGCAGCCACCGGGACTCTGGGCCTCGCAATCGGCACCGAGGGCGCGGAGGGCGTCGACCAGCTCCTGGATCGGCCGCTCGCGCATGCGGGGCGTACCGTCGATGACGACCGGCCCCGCTGCCAGGGTGGCCGCGGCGGTCAGAAAGCGGGCCGTCGTGCCCGAGGCGCCGGCGTCCAAGGTGTCTCGGGGGGCTGCGAAGCGCCCTCCAACACCGCCCACCGTCCAGGCGTCGGAGTCCGCTGCGATGCGGACACCAAGGGCGCAGAGCCCCTTCCGCATCGCGTCGGTGTCGTCGCTGCTGGCAGCGCCCTCCAGACGGCTCTCGCCGCTGGCGAGGGCCGAGGCGACAAGAGCTCGATTGGTGATGCTCCGGGAGCCGGGGACGCGAATTCGGGCTTCCAGAGGTCCCCGCGCACGGATCGGAAGAGGGTCGGGGAGGGTGGTCATGGATTTTCCATCTGGATGCGCGCCGCAGGTTCCTGTGACGACATGGCACCGTCCTGGATTAGCAGGCTCGAACTTCGTTCGCCTGCGGCGCTCGCGGCCAGCACCCGCGGGGTACTTCGACGCCTCGTTGACACCCCTGAAAGCGTTCGCCAGAATCCTGGCTCCGTGCGGGATTCGGTTTGCCCCCTGCGGGCTTGGCAATCCCCCCAGCTGCGAGCCCCGAGCCGGAACGCGATCATCCTGGATCAGAGTGAGTGCGGATTCGAGTCGGAGGCCGCCTCTGCCCTGTTCACGTGTGCCGATCAACTAGGAGAGAGCCGTGCCCAAGGTCCTGATCAGCGATCCGTTGGCACCTGAAGGCCTTGAGATCCTCGAGAGGGCCCGCGGGATCGAGGTGATCAACGCACCGGATCTCAACCAGGCGGAGCTTCTCGAGGCGATTCGGGATGTGGAAGGCCTGCTGGTTCGCAGCGGCACCCAGGTGACCGCCGAGGTGCTGGAGGCCGCAGAGAAGCTCCAGGTGATCGGTCGCGCCGGGGTCGGCGTCGACAACGTGGACGTGGCCGCCGCGAGCAAACGGGGCGTCGTGGTCGTCAATGCGCCCGGCGGCAACACCGTGACCACGGCGGAGCACGCCATCGCACTCCTCGTCTCTCTCGCGCGGCACGTTCCCCAGGCCACCGCGTCGATGAAGGCGGGCAAGTGGGAGAAGAAGAAGTTCAAGGGGATCGAGCTCTACAACCGGACACTCGGCGTGGTGGGGCTCGGCAACGTCGGGCGCATCGTGGCGGACCGGGCCCGGGGCCTGGGCATGCGGGTGATTGCCTTCGATCCCTTCATCTCGACGGAGGTCGCCCAGAAGCACGATGTCGAGCTGTTGAGCTTCGACGAGCTGTTGGAGCGATCCGACGCCATCACCGTCCACGTTCCTCGCAGCAAGGAGACCCTGGGACTGCTGGGGCGGGAGGCCTTCGAGAAGATGCGTGCCGGGGTCCTGCTCGTGAACGCGGCTCGGGGCGGAATCGTGGACGAGCAGGCGCTGGTCGAGGCCCTCGAGTCCGGCAAGGTGGGCGGAGCCGCCCTCGACGTGTTCGTGGAAGAGCCGCCGCCGGCGGACCATCCGCTGCTTGGCATGGACAACGTGATCTGCACGCCCCACCTGGGCGCCTCGACGGGGCAGGCCCAACTGAACGTCTCCATCACCGCGGCGGAGCAGGTCCGCGACTACCTCCTGGAGGGGGCGGTGCGCAACGCCGTCAACATACCCTCCATTTCCCCCGAGCTCCTCGAGCAAATACGGCCCTACCTGGTGCTCGGCGAGAAGCTCGGGCGCTTCCAGGGGCAGCTCTGTCCGGGAGCCATCGACGAGATCGAGATCGAGTACGCCGGCGAGGTCGCCGATCTGCGCGTGGCGCCGATCACCGTGGCGGTGCTCAAGGGCATGCTCGAGTCGGTCAGCGATCGCGTCAACATGGTGAACGCGCCGATCATCGCCCAGGAGCACGGAATCAAGGTGATCGAGTCGAAGTCGAGCCGCGCGACCGACTTCGCCAGCACCGTCACGACCCGGGTGCGAGGCTGCGTCGAGCGTCTGATCGCCGGAGCGATCTTCCACGGGGATCAGCCGCGCATCGTGCGCGTGGACGACTTCATGCTCGAGGCGATTCCCGAGGGTCCGACCATCCTGCTCCAGAACCGAGACCAGCCGGGGGTGGTGGGACACGTCGGTAATTGCCTTGGAGAGGCGGGAATCAACATCTCCCGTATGCAGCTCGCCCTGGCCCCGGAACGGGCCGAGGCGGCGATGTTGGTGAACGTCGATCAAATGCCCGACGATGATGTGATGGAGAAGCTTAGGGAACTCCCCCACATGATCGCGGCACAACTGGTGGATTTGGGAAGATGACAGCAGTCGTAGTCGTTGGCGTCCAGTGGGGCGACGAAGGCAAGGGAAAGATCGTGGATCGGCTCGCTCTGAGCGCAGACCTGGTGGTGCGCTTCCAGGGTGGCAACAACGCCGGGCACACGCTCAACGTGGACGGTAAGCAGCGGGTGATGCATCTGGTTCCATCGGGAATCCTGCAGCCGAGGACCGTCAACCTGATCGGTCCGGGAGTGGTGGTCGATCCGCGCGTCCTGCTGAAGGAGCTCGACGACATCACCGCCAGCGGTGCGCTGCGGGATCCCTCGCGGGTGCGCCTCTCGGGGCGCGCGCACGTGATTCTCGACTGGCATACCGCCCTCGACAAGGCCCGTGACGAGTCACGCGAGGGGGGTGCCATCGGTACCACCGGGCGCGGCATCGGGCCGGCCTACGAGGACAAGATCGCGCGTCGCGGGATCCGCGTGGCGGATCTCCTGGACCCGCCCAGGCTTCGCGAGGCCATCGACCGGCTCACCAAGGAGAAGAACTTCGAGCTGACCCAGATCCACGGCTGGGAGCCCATCGATGGTGATGCGCTCTTCGACGAGTACGTCGAGCTGGGCCGGCGTCTCGAGCCCTACGTGGACCACACCGGCCGGATTCTGGATCGGGCGTTCCGCGATGGCAAGAACGTGCTGTTCGAGGGCGCCCAGGGGACCTTCCTCGACGTCGATCACGGAACCTATCCCTACGTGACCTCGTCGAATTGCGTCGCCGGCGCGGTGTGCACCGGCGCCGGGGTGGGACCGACGCGGATCGACCGCGTGCTCGGCATTACCAAGGCCTACACGACGCGGGTCGGCGGCGGGCCCTTCCCGACCGAGGACCTGGGCGAGGGCGGCGAGTGGCTGGGCGCGAAGGGAAAGGAGTTCGGCGCCACCACCGGGCGCAAGCGCCGCTGTGGCTGGCTCGATACCGTGGTGCTTCGCGAGGCCGCGATCGTCAACGGCCTGAGCGGGCTGGCCATGAACAAGCTCGACATCCTCTCGGGCCTCAAAGAGGTCCCGGTCGCCGTCAAGTACCGAATCGACGGAAAGCTCACCGACGACTTCCCGATGACGCTGGGCGAGCTCGCCCGCGCCGAGGCCGTCTACGAGACCCTGCCCGGCTGGGAGGAGGAGATCACCGGCATCCGCGAGTGGTCCAAGCTGCCCGACAACGCGCGGCGCTACGTCGAGCGCATCGAGGCGCTGGTGGAGGTCCCCGTCCAGCTGATCTCGGTGGGACCCGGTCGGGACGAGACCATCTGCCGCGAGGACCTCTTCCCCGGTTCCTGAGACGGCCGTCTCCTGTGGGCGCGCCCCCCGGTGAGATCGCCGGAGGGCTGCGCCTGCAGGCTGCTATCGACACAAAACCCCGGCGGTGGTACTCACGATCCGGGCCGCTAGCTCAATGGTAGAGCAGTGGGCTTTTAACCCATTGGTTCGGGGTTCGAGTCCCCGGCGGCCCACCACGATTCCGTCGCGAGGT
>Ga0307423_1000435_pt1 | contig 28344 bp, 26 predicted proteins | sample SalMarWE160310MG_FD_202154 | JGI IMG/M metagenome (GOLD analysis project Ga0307423, IMG submission 202154) | Salt marsh sediment microbial communities from the Plum Island Ecosystem LTER, Massachusetts, United States - WE1603-10 | ecosystem: Environmental > Aquatic > Marine > Intertidal zone >... | reverse complement strand
CTTCATCCTGTTCACCGGCTTCACCTTCGGTGCGGCCGGCCTCGTCTCGAAGTCATTGATCAACAATGGGGCCGATGCGTTCACGGTAACCGGCTTCATGTTCGTCGGGGGGTCGATCATGGCGTGGTTGGTGGCGATTTCGTTGGGCCAGGTGCGGCGTAAAGCGCTCGGCGCAGGCTTGCTGTTGGGTGCACTCAACGCGGCAATCCCCGCCCTCTTCTTCAACATCGGCTACGAGACACTCAGCGCGGGCCTTGCGGTCCTGCTGCAATCACTGTCCCCGGTAGTGACAGCCGGAGTTGCCCACACCGTATTTGCCGACGAGCGATTCAACCCTGCCAAGGTCATCGGACTCGTGATCGCTCTCGTCGGCATTGCCTCTCTGGTGCTCGCACCAGGAGTGGTCGAAGGCGCGTCGTATCGGGGTGCGGCGTGGACGGTCGCCGGCGCGGTGGTTGCGGGGAGCTCCGGGGTGATGGCCCGCAAATACGCGCTGCGATACGGTGCGCGCGCCCTCCTGGCACCACAGCTGACGGCTGCGGCGATCGTGCCTCTGTTGTGCGGCATCGCACTCGGTCGCCGGCTGATCCCCGATGGCGGGTTCTCGCCGCGCGAGATACTGCTGATGACGGCGTTGGGATTCGTAGCCGCTTTCGCCGGCCTCCGCTCCCTGATGCTGGCCAATGAGATCGGATCAACCGGACAGGTATCGATGGTCGCCTACCTGACTCCGATCGTTGGAGTCACGGGCGGGATCATCTTCTTCGGGGAGAGCTTGACAGTGTGGATCGTGATCGGTGCGGTACTGATCTTTGCCGGCGTGACTGTGGCCGGTCGGGCAAGCGCATTGTCGTTGCCGCACACGTTGCCTGCATCGGAGATCTGACCTCGTCCCATCCTTGCGGGATCGTGGGTATCTCCCACGATGGGTCCGGCGCCCAGTTCATCCATTCATCGCCCCACCACCATTCGCCTGTGTCGAGCATTCGGCCGACACTGTCGCCCAGGTTGAGGATGTTGCGAACCTCACGGAGGCTGAAGCGACCCTCATCATGGCGCTGCCACAACAAGTCAACGTCCTTCATCGACCAGGAGCGATCGGGTCTGACCACTATGTCGAGCTCCAGATCGAGAGTATCGAAACCGACGCTGGTGCGAGCGAACGGCGACTCGAGATTGATGTACCAGCCGTCGAAGTCCCGCTTCGGGCCATCCCAGAACAGCCACACCGCGTAGCAGTCACCCGGACGTTGCAGCATCAGTGTGCCCCCACCCCGCCATCCTTCGTAGCCATGCCAGGGGTGGCAGCCGTCAGGAGTGGGCCAGTCCCCCGGTGGAAAATGAAACGGCGACCCCGGAGGCGAATAGGTAGCGAGCAGGTTGGGCGAGTCGACAACAACGTTGACCATCCAACCCAGCCACGGGGCGCCGCCGACTATCTCCCTGCGGACGACTGCACCACCCGGTCTCCAAGTCAATTCGCTCTCCTGGCTATCTCTGCGAGCGTGGTCCTATCGATCTTGCCACTGGAGAGAATCGGCATCTCGTCGACGAATATCCAGTCTTTTGGTATCTCATGTCGCGGGAGCCAATTGGCCGCCCAATGCTGCAACCGCGGCAACGCCGACTCCTCACCCACGACAATGGCAACCAGGGCCTGGCCCCATTCCGGGTCGGGCACGGAAACCACTTCGACTGTGCTGACGAAGCGGGATCGGCCGAGCACATCGGCAACATGCTGCGGATAGACGTTCTCCCCACCGGTGATAACCATGTCATCGATGCGGCACAGCACAACAAGGCGCCCATGCTCGTCGAGATAGCCCATGTCACCGGTGTGATGATCACCCTGGCGATCTGGCTCCCCCAGATAACCGGGAGACACGATTGGCCCGGAAACGACGATCTCGCCCGCACCCGCTTCGCCGGTTGAAAGGTTCACTCCAGGGAGCGGTCTGCCGACGCTTCCCAAAGATTCAACGGCTTCCCCTGCAATGACCGTGGCCACCTGAGAGCATGTTTCGGTCATGCCGTATGTCTGGAGTATCGGCAAACCGGCGTCCAGGCCTCGTTCCACCAGCTGCCGCTGCGCCGCCGCCCCGCCGAGCAAGATTGCCTTCATGGCCGGGTACGGGCCTGGATCGAGGTCGAGGAGTCGGTAGAGCATCGTCGGCACGAAGCTGGCGATTGAAACAGCACCGGACCGCATCGCCCCGGCGACCCGCTCCTCGTCAAACCTGCTGTGGAGAATCACAGCTCCGCCGACTGCAGCCGAGCGCCACAAGACGGAGAGGCCTCCAATGTGAAAGATGGGGAGAGCGAGCAACCAGCGATCCCCGGCGTCGTTGCCGAGCCGTTGACTCGATGCATCAATCGCCGCGGCCACATTCTCCCGCGTCAGCCTCACCGGGCGCGGGTTGCCGCCACTGCCGGAGGTGAGCACGATCGTGTGCACTGAAGGCACCCGCAGCTTCAGCCAATCAGCCGCCCGCGTCGGGGAGCGTGTCAATATCGGCGAACCGCCTTCAATCACCAGCGGCGCCACCCCTGCCCTCCAGGTGCCCCACAGCTCAGCGATCAGGGCGCGATCGACCTGGCCCACCTCGATGAGCCTGATATCTCCCTCAACGGTGCCCGAGGCGCGCAGCCGCATGGCTGCTTCAGTGGCCATGGCGTCGAGAGATGCATACGACAGCACTGCCCCGTCGTCATCAACGAGTGCGATCGCATCCGGCATCCTGGCGGCCGATTTCGCCAACCAGTCGACATCGTGGGAGGTCTTGGTCATAGGGTCACTACAGTATTCGCTCGTCACACAAGGGAGATTACGTGGTCTCGGAGATCTTCGACCCCAGCGCGTGGAAGCCGGTCGATGGCTTCGAATTCACGGACATCACCTATCACCGCGCCCGTGGGATCGGTGCGGTCCGCATTGCTTTCAACCGACCCGAGGTTCGCAACGCTTTCCGCCCGCGGACCGTCGACGAGCTGTACACCGTACTCGACCACGCCCGGATGACCTCCGATGTCGGGTGTGTGCTGCTCACCGGCAACGGCCCATCGCCCAAGGACGGCGGATGGGCTTTCTGTTCCGGAGGCGACCAGAGGATCCGGGGCAAGGACGGATACCAGTACGAAGGAGCAGACGGCGTCGATCCGGCACGCCTGGGGCGCCTCCACATACTCGAGGTTCAGCGGCTGATCCGGCACATGCCGAAGATTGTGATCGCCGTCGTGCCTGGTTGGGCGGTTGGTGGCGGCCATTCGCTGCATGTCGTCTGCGATATGACTCTGGCGTCGGCCGAGCACGCCATCTTCAAGCAGACCGACGCCGACGTAGCCAGCTTCGACGGCGGGTACGGGTCTGCTCTGCTGGCTCGACAGGTCGGCCAGAAGCGGGCTAGGGAGATCTTCTTCCTGGGACGCGACTACTCGGCGCAGGAGGCCTACGAGATGGGAGCCGTCAACGCAGTGGTACCACACGACGAGCTGGAGCCGACGGCGCTCGCATGGGCTGCGGAGGTCGTCGCAAAAAGCCCGACGGCACAGCGGATGTTGAAATATGCGTTCAATCTTCCGGACGAGGGTCTAGTCGGCCAGCAACTCTTTGCAGGCGAAGCCACCCGTCTTGCCTACGGAACCCCCGAAGCCGAGGAAGGTCGAGATGCGTTCCTCGAGAAGCGCAAACCGGACTACAGCGGATTCCCGTGGCACTACTGAGCATGACCGCGACCGTCGCATCCCATCCCGGAGCCAATCGATGACCCCTGCGTTCAGTTCGTGGCTGCTGGCCGCCCGGCCACCGACATTGTGGGCGGCCGCTGCACCGGTCCTCGTCGGCACTTCGCTGGCCATTCGCGCCGATGTCTTCCGGTGGGACGCATTCCTGGTGACGATGTTCGCCGCGATCATGATCCAGATCGGGGTCAACTTCGCCAACGACGTCGCCGATGGGGCCAGAGGCACCGACGAACATCGAATCGGCCCCACACGAGCAGTTGCCTCAGGTCTGATATCACCACGGCAGATGTGGACAGGAATCGCCGTTTCCTTCGGGCTCGCCGCGCTAGCCGGGCTCTACCTCATCTACCTGGGGGGTATCTGGATCCTGGTCATCGGGATTGCGTCGATCATTGCTGCCCTCGGATACACCAACGGCCCCATCCCCTACGGCTACCACGGGCTCGGGGAGATCTTCGTGTTCATCTTCTTCGGGCTCGTAGCCACGATCGGAACACGGTTTGTCTTCGACAGATCGGTAGAAGCAGGTGCCTGGGTGGGCGGCGTCTCAATGGGTCTGTTGGCCAGCGCAATCCTGCTGGCCAACAACGTCCGGGACGTCGCCACCGACGCTGCCGCAGGAAAGAGGACCCTGGCGGTGATCCTCGGCCGTCCCGCCGGCGTGGCGCTCTACGCTCTCTGCATCATCGGAGGGCCCCTCGCCCCTGCGATCGGCGTGCTGTTCGACTGGCTACCTGCGGGCGCACTGCTGACGCTCGTCGGCCTGCCGATCGGCATCCCTCTGCTACGGACGTTGCATAGAGAGCGTGGCGGCCCGGCTCTCATCTCCGTGTTGAAGGGCACCGCCAGGCTACAAATGGTCGTAGGCGTCCTGCTCGCTGTCGGAGTAGTCGTCTGACCATCTATCCTGCCGCGAAAGCCACAACAGCGGAGGGCACAGTGAAGCTGACGCCACTTGTGTACGTAACCGACATGAATCGGTCGATCGACTTCTATACGAGACTGTTGCCGGCGGTCAGGATCGTGTCGAGCTCCCCGTATTGGACGGAGCTCGAGATCAGGGACGCAACCCTGGCGCTCCACTATGCCGAAAAGGTGGACCACGCCAACGACGGCATGGGGCTCGGTCTCGATGCCACCGATTCGCTCGAAGATGTCGTGCGACATCTCGAAGAAGCGGGGATCACTTCGGCAGGTGAGATCTGCTCCCAGCCGTTCGGTCGCTCCGTCACCGTCGAGGATCCTGATGGGCTCGTGATCCAGATCAACGAGCACGCAGCGATCCCGTCCGAATAGAACGACATTGATAATTCGCCCTCGGCCCTGAACATCCAGCCTCCGGGCTGTGATAGCTTTGCCGACTATGACTGAACCTCTGGTCCGCGCCACGGGCCTCACCAAACGCTTCGAGGATTTCACTGCCGTCGATGAGATCGATTTTGTCGTCAACCCTGGCGAGGTCTTTGGTTTCCTGGGCCCGAACGGTGCAGGCAAGAGCTCGACTATGAAGATGATCGGCGCCGTCTCACCGGTTACCGAGGGCACCTTGACCGTCTTCGGAATGGACCCGGACGCAGACGGCGCCGCGATCAGGGCAAGGCTGGGGTCGGTCCCGCAGGACAATCTGCTCGACACCGAACTGACCGTGTACGAGAACCTGTTCATTTACGGACGCTATTTCGACCTGCCCAAGGCCGTCATCAAAGAACGCATCAACGAATTACTTGCCTTTGCCCACCTCGAGGAGCGACGCGACGATCTCGTCGATCCACTTTCCGGCGGGATGAAGCGGCGGCTGACCATCGCCAGAGCCCTGATCAACCAGCCCGACCTGATTCTGCTCGACGAGCCGACCACCGGGCTCGATCCGCAGGCCCGTCACGCCCTCTGGGATCGTCTGTACCGCCTCAAGCAGCAGGGTGTGACTCTGATCATCACCACGCACTACATGGACGAAGCAGAGCAACTCTGTGACCGGCTGGTAGTGATGGACAACGGGAAGATCGTCGCCGAGGGCTCACCACGCAGCCTGATCGAGCGCTTTGCTACCCGCGATGTAGTCGAGCTGCGCTTTCCCATCGACGCACATCCTGCAGAAAGTGAGCTGGTTGGTCTCGCCAAGCGTATCGAAACCCTGCCGGATAGGACTCTGCTGTACAGCGACAACGCCGATACGACCCTCGTCGATCTCACCGAGCGCTCTCTGACGATAGAGAGCACCATCGTGCGACGCTCCACTCTCGAGGACGTGTTCCTCAGGCTCACCGGGCGGAGCTTGATCGACTGATGGCTACCCCCGGCTCGCTCCTGTTCGTCGAACGCAGCGCCCGCGTGTACCGACGCACCTGGCGTGGCTCGATCATCAGCACCTTCCTCAATCCGATCCTCTACCTGCTGGCAATGGGGCTAGGGCTTGGCAGCCTGGTCGACGATGGTGGCGGCGCCACACAGCTCGACTTCAACTACCTCACGTTCCTCGCCCCTGGCCTGCTTGCCGCAGCAACCATGATGACGGCGGCCGGTGAGTCGATGTACCCCGTGATGGGCGGGATGAAGTGGAACAAGTACTACCACGACGCGCTGGCGACCCCCTTGTCGATACGCGATTTGGTGATCGGCCATTTCGAGTGGGTTGCGGTTCGTATTCTGTTCACATCGGTGGTCTTCACGGGTGTGATGGTGGCTTTCGGGACCATCAGCCCGGGTAAGGCGCCACTTCTGATTGTCCCGTCGGTCCTCGGAGGCCTGGCGTTCGCCGGACCCATCACCGCATATGCCGCGCAGCTCGAGAACGAATCCGGTTTGTCGGGTGTCTTCCGGTTCGTGGTCACACCGCTGTTCCTCTTCTCGGGAACCTTCTTCCCGATCAGCCAGCTCCCCAGCTGGATGCAGCCGATCGCCTATGTAACGCCGTTGTGGCACACAGTCGAGGTCACCCGCTCGATCGCGCTCGGGATCCCAACCACCCTCAATCCGATCGTGCACTATGCGGTACTCATCGGGTTCCTGGCCGCAGGTGCGTTTTTCGCCAATCGTTTCTTCGAGAGGCGGCTGAACGTATGACGACCACGCTCAATCGTCGCATCGCCCCGCCTCGTATGGGGCGGATACGCGCCCGATACGTCCTCGAGCGCAACGTGATGGTCTACCGCAGGCTGTGGCTCATCGTCTTCTCTGGCTTCTTCGAGCCGGTCTTCTACTTGTTCTCGGTTGGCATCGGGATCAGCAAGTTGGTTGGAGACGTCGCAGGGCCAAACGGTGAGCTCGTCGAGTACACCGCTTTCGTTGCGCCCGCGCTGCTGGCCGCATCCGCCATGAACGGCGCCGTCTACGAGTCGACCATGAACATCTTCTGGAAGCTCAAATTCGCCAAGGTGTACGACAGCATGCTTGCCGCACCGCTGAATGTGTGGGACATCGCGATCGGCGAGATCGGCTGGTCGCAGATCCGTGGTGGGCTCTATGCGGGCGCCTTCCTCATCGTGGCACTGGTCATGGGGCTCCTGCAATCGTGGTGGGCGGTGCTTGCTCTGCCGGCGGCTCTGCTGATTGGTATAGCTTTTGCGTCGGTCGGATTCGCCGCGACAACCTATCTCAAGAGCTGGCAGGACTTCGACATGGTCAACATGGTCATGATGCCCCTGTTCTTGTTCTCGGCGACCTTCTTCCCACTCAGCGTCTATCCGCCGGTGCTGCAGGCCATCGCTCAAATCTCTCCGCTCTACCACGGCGTCGAGATCATTCGGGCGCTAACGCTGGGGACCATCAGTGGCGTGATCTTCGCCCACATTGCCTTTCTCGTGGTGATGACCGTGATCGGCTTCTCGATCACGGCTCGCCGCCTAGAGAAACTGCTGAAAGCCTGAACGCGAATCGATCGGTTTGCAGATCTGATCCTTCTGCCTTACAGTGACGCCCAACGAATGATAATAGTTCTCATTATACATAGAAGATTGGGAATCGGATGAGCAGTAGGCCTCCCCTTCGTCGAATAGCCGTTCTTATGGTCGCGGTGGCACTCGCCCTCACCGGGTGTGGCGGTGGGTCCGATCCCGCTGCGAGCGACGGCGTCACCGTCATCGCAACGACGACCATCCTCGGCGACATCGCCACCAATGTGGTCGGCGATTCCGGCACCGTGACCGTGTTGGTACCGGTCGGAGCCAGCCCGCACGACTATCAAGCATCGGCCCAACAGGTCGCCGAGATACAGAACGCAGATCTCGTAGTGGCCAACGGTCTCGGGCTCGAAGAAGGACTAGGCGACATACTCGACTCTGCCCGGTCCGACGGCGCCAACATCCTCGAGATCGCACCTCTGGTGAACCCGCTTCTCTTTGCAGCAGCCGGGACCGGGAACGGGGAAGACAACGGCGATGCCGGTGATGATCCGCACTTCTGGCTGGACCCATTGCGTGACGCCGAGGCGGCTCACCTCATCGCCTCTGCGCTGGCCGTGCTGGAACCAGAGACAAACTGGCAGGAGCGGGCCGATGTCTACGCCCGGGAATTGGCCATGGCGGACGGGCAGATTCAAGAGATCCTGGGCGCAGTACCCGACGATCAGCGCATGCTTGTCACCAGTCACAGCGCGTTCGGCTATTTTGCCGATCGCTACGGATTCCAGATCATCGGTGTGGTCATTCCGGGCGGTTCCACTCTCGCCGAGCCCAGTTCCTCAGAACTGAGCAATCTCGTTAGCGAAATCAGGAACGCAGGCGTCCCCGCGATCTTCGCCGAAACTACGGAGCCGACAACACTCGCCGATTCGCTGGCAGCCGAGACCGGCAACTCGATACAGGTGATCCAGCTGTACACCGGCTCGCTCGGTGAGCCAGGTGGTGAAGCGGGCACGCTAGCGGGCATGCTGGTCACAAACGCGAGGCGGATTGCCGACGCACTCTCTTAGAAGTGGACTCACCGCTGGTGAGAGCGAACAAGTCCAGTTCAGGCTCGAGCCGTGCTCGACAACGCAGGAATGCCCGGCATTGCGACCCTTCACGACGACTATTCGACACCCTTCTCGCGGCGTGCTCCAACGATGGCGTTGACAAGCCCTGCGGCAGTTTCCGCATCGTCGACCGTATAGACGAGGTCGGCGCCATCGCTACGCACCAGCCGCAATCCAGCCCCGCTCCGCACCACGATGGCGCGCACACCGGGACGCGCCCGGTAACCCCAACCCCCGTACGCCATCGGCCGAACCATCTCGACTTCGGCGCTACTGACAGAGTCGAGCGACACCTTCCACCGGGGAAAGCCCCACCAGCCCATGCTCACCACCACTCCGCTCTGAGCGACAGTAACCCGGACGAGGGCAAACATCAGCGCGACGATCCCGATCAGCACAAGACCCAATCCAACCGCACCCCACGTGAACAAACCGATCAAGACAACGCCAACGCCGATCGCCGTGGTCACCTTGCCAAGGCCCCTGCCCGACCAGACGGCGCTGGCGGGATCCGCGACATCGATCATGGGTGTCTCACCCGGCACTCGATCAGTTCGCGCTGCGCTGCCCCCGGCGGAGACCCAGCCGATCGCCCCCGCGACCAATGCCAATGCCAGCACACCGAGGATCTCGAACCACCCAACCGGATCCGCACCCTGCCAGGAGCCGGCGTCCCTGTTGGCCAGCACGGACATCCACGAGACTGCCACCAGCAACCCGCCAACCCCGAAAAGGCCGGCGACGAAGGATGGCATCTCGCCCGGTGTCGCCGCAACAACCCGATTCACGGAAAGCGAGATTGCCCCATACGCTGCTGCCAGGCCTAGAAGAAGCAGAACGGGCGGCGCATAACCGTTCGGGTTCCCACCGACACCCCAGTGGATCGCCATCGGGTCGGGAAGAGACGACCACAAGAGCAGGAACGGTAGAACAATCAGGACCAGCAGCACAGCCGGGACAACGTATAGATTCACTGTGCGCTTCACGAGCACTCCTTCTTCAACATCTCGACCACTTCGTCGAATGACACACCGTGCCGGCCCGCCTCAGCAGCAAGCTCGACGACAAGGTGATGCACATGGGCGAGTGAACTGGATCCCTCACGCACTATCGCCCCGCGACCACGGCGTAGCTCGATGACACCCTCTTCCCGCAGGTCGCTGTATGCACGCAACACAGTGTGCATGTTCACGTCGAGGGACTTCGCCAGGTCCCGGGCAGCAGGCAGTCGGTCTCCGGCAACAACGTCACCGTCGGCGACAGCCCGTCGTACTGCGGCAGCGATCTGGTTGTAAAGCGGTAGGCCGCTCGTTGGGTCGAGCTTCAATAACATTGTTCTAGCTATACTAGAACAACTGACACTCGAGATCAACCGGGTAATCTTCGCTGATGCCCAACCGTCGATTTGCTGTTGCCCTTGCCGCTTCGCTTGCCGATCTCGGGTTGGAGCACGCCTGCATCTCACCCGGATCCCGCAACACGCCACTGATTGCGGGCTTCGGGGCTGAGGATCGGATCAGGAAGTGGCCGGTGCTCGATGAGCGCTCGGCCGGGTTCTTCGCACTTGGCCTGGCCCGTGTATCGGGTGTTCCTGTCGTGCTTGCCTGCACCTCGGGCACCGCAGCAGCCGAATACCACCCGGCTGTCGTGGAAGCAGATCAGAGCGAGATACCGTTGCTGGTACTCACAGCAGATCGGCCGGAGGAACTGCGCGGCGTGGGCGCTCCGCAAACCATCGACCAAATCTCGCTGTATGGAACGGCCGTTCGGATGTTCGCCGACGCACTCGCCCCCGACGCCACCACACCGGCTGAAGCGGCCGGGCAGATTGCATTCGACATCTGGGCTCACGCCATCACGTCACCACCAGGCCCGGTGCATCTCAACCTCCCCTTCCGGGAGCCTCTCCTCAACCCCATCGAGCCGATGACGCCGAATCGGCTTGACCCGCTCGATCCAGCCGAGGTGGAAGTGGCCGATCTGAGCCAGATCGCCTCTGCTCTAGCGGCGCGCCGGGGATTGATCGTGGCAGGAAGATGCAACGACCGGAGCTTCCCGGACGCGTGCGCCCGTCTCGCCGCCGTCACGGGCTTCCCCATCATCGCCGACCCACTCTCCGGGCTGCGGTTCGGTGGCCATTCTCTAGACAACGTCCTCGGCTACGGCGACCATCTCGCTGCCGGAGGCGTGCTCGACCTCCTTACCCCCGAGGTGGTGCTCCGGTTCGGCCCCATCCCGACGTCAAAACCAACCTGGAAGTGGCTCGAGGAGCACCCGGAGACAACGCAGATCCTGATCGACACACGGAGCCGGGATGCGACCATCAGTGCGGCAACGATTCTCGAGATCGATCCGACGGAGGCTGCTTGCTCACTTGCCGACTCGATATCAGCCGCGGCACCCGACGGATGGTTGGAGTCGTGGCTCGAACTCGATAAACGTGTCAGCGAGCACCTCACCCGCCTTGGGTTCCCAAGCGAGCCTGCCCTTGCCCGGATCGTGACCGGCGCCGCACCCGCGGGCAGTGCACTCACCCTCGGTTCATCCATGCCGATTCGCGATTTCGACACCTTCGCAGGCAAAGGGCAACAAGACATTCGCTTGTTCGGGAATCGCGGAGCCAACGGCATCGATGGCATCGTCTCCACGGCGCTGGGCGTGGCGGCCGCCGGTCTCAACTCCATCGTGCTCCTGGGAGATGTTTCGCTCTTCCACGATCTCAACGCACTCGGCACTGCGGCGCAGCTCGGGCTACCCGTAACGGTCGTGGTCGTCAATAACAACGGTGGCGGGATCTTCAGCTTCTTGCCCCAGGCCAACGAAGACATCCTTTTGCCAGATCTCTTCGAGACGTACCTGGCCACGCCGCACGGGACCGACTTCGTGCCGCTGGCCCTTGCGTTCGGGATCGAAGCCCACGATGTGTCCGATCCCGAGAAGCTGCGCCGCCTCATCGCCACACCTGGAGACGGGCCCCGTCTGATTCAGGTGCGCACAGACCGCGGCGAGAATCTGAAGTTGCACAGAAGCATCAGCGATTCGGTGCGAGGACTGATCAGGTAGCCGCCAGCAGGGACAGCAACGGCTGGAACTTGAGCCTGGTCTCCTCCAGCTCGGCCGCCGGATCCGACTCGGCCACGATACCGTTGCCGGCGTAGAGCCGTGAGCTTCGCTCGTTCACCAGAGCACACCGCAACGCCAGAGCCACAACCGCCCCGACGCCCGGTTCGAGCCAGCCGACACCGCCGGAATACCAGCCACGATCCATTGCCTCGACCTTGTCGATGAATGCCAGCGCTTCCAAACGCGGCATCCCTCCGACGGCAGGGGTCGGATGGATCGCAGCCAGCACATCGAAGGTAGACACACCCGCGTCCAGACGCCCGGATATCTCCGTAGACAGGTGTTGCACAGTGGCCATGCGACGCAGGCTCGGCTCCTCCGGGTACTCGAGGTCGGTGGTCAACGCGTTGAGCCGTGAGATGAGATCATCGACGACGATGGCGTGCTCGGCACGGTTCTTGTGGCTCCCGAGTAGCTGATCCCCTACCGCAAGATCATCGTCGCCTTTCCCCCTGCGTGCGGATCCCGCGAGCGGATTGAGCTGAATATCGCGTCCGGATTGCGCCAGCAGGAGCTCGGGACTGGCACCCACGAACGCCGACGTGCCGACAACGTTGGCATAGATGTAGCTGGCAGGGTTGGCGCTGCCCAGGTGGTAGACGAGGTCGTAGGGATCCGTGGCGCGCTCTGAGTGCACCAGCACCGAGCGGGCGAGTACCACCTTCTCGAACGAGCCGTCGCGAATCGCTCCGACCGCCTCGGCCACTTCGGCCTGCCACTCCCCCGTCGGTGGGACAGACTCCACGGTATGGACACCGGGGTCGGGCTGTGGCGGCGGATCCCAGGGGCTCAGGCAGGCAAGGGTATCGAGAATCGGAGTGGCATCACCACCGGGGGGCACTGCGACCACCAGACGATTCATGGAACCATCCCTGGTGACCGTTACCGAAGGCAACACCACATCAAATGCACCAAAACCGGACCACTCCGGTGACGAAGGGCCATCCGGACCGAAGGAGAAGCCCGTAGCCAGCCTCGCCCCCTCAGCGAGCGACGGCAGCTCGGCGACCATCGTCTCCATGATTGCGAAGCGGTCTGAACCCGAGGAGGTCAACCGGTGCGCCACCCCGAGACTGGCAACCTCGTCGCCATCGGGTGTGCGGAAATAGGTGCTGTGGGCCACCAGTCTTCCTCCGGCGCGCACAACCGCGAGCGGGTCACAGGAAACAAGAACCGACGCAGTCCGCAGCGCGGCCGAATTCCCGGAGAGCTGCTCGGCAATCGTGGCGAGATCATGATCAGTAAAAAGCACGGGAGTCGATGCTAGTTGTCCTCGGGCTGGTTGGCTGCCGGATCAGCCGAAGTGCTTATTGCCTTCGCAACGTACCTCGCGATCACGCCCGGCTGCTGCATCCAGACGAAATGAGAAGCACCGGGGACGATCTCATAGCGGGCATCGACAAACCGCCCCGTGAGCTCTGCGAGGAACGGTTCCTGGTGAGTGGTCGAGTGCTCACCTGCAATCAGGATGCTGGGGACCTCGACCTCCCCGAGACGAGCCCAAGCGCCGTGGGTGGTCGCCGAGTGGAAGAACTCCGCTTCCGACTCAGGGAGACATTTGAGCACAACACCGCGTTCGCCATCGCGCATGCCCCCGTTCACATACGACCAAAGAGCCCGGTCCTCCCAGCCGGCAAAGGCGCTCTTCGAAGAAAAGTTGTCAAATGCCGCCTGCCTGCTGGTGAAACCGGGCTTGCGTCGCAGCGCACGTTGCGACATTCGGTTATCGGGATAACGCACGTAGGGCGGAGGCAGGATGATCGGCTCGACGAGCACAAATGACGCAAACATCCCGGGATTGATCAGCTCGGCCAGCACCAGCGCCGCTCCGCCTGCGCTGTGCCCGACGCCGATCACCGGCCGTCTGCTGTCGACAAGCTCGACAATGTCCCGCCCGATGTCCCACCAATCGAACGGAAGTGGCGGCACACCGGAGTCGCCGTGGGCACGCTGATCAAGTGCAGCCGCTCGAAACTCGATGCCGAGCGCCCTGGTGTCGTCAATGATCGGGTCGCAGAGTTCCTTGCAAAACCCGGTGGCATGTACGAACACGACAAGCGGGCCGCTGCCGGACTCCGCATATGCGATTTCGATGCCGTCGCTTGCGGTGAACTGAGCGATCTGCTTGTCGCTATTCGCCGTCATCCAGACGCCAGGTCATATCGGTCGCGACTTTGACGACACCATCGAGGCGACGAGCCAGTTCTGCAAGGAGCCTCGCTTCATTCCGGGTGCCGATCTCCCCGCTGAGAGTAACAACGCCGTTGGTGACATCAACGCTGATGTCGTCGGGGTCGACGAAGAGCACACGCCGCAACAGATCCTCCCGGATCTCGTCCTCAATGATCTCGTCGGGGCGGGTGAAGGCCGCAACCACATCCAATCGGGAGATGATGCCGAGGCTCTTCCCGGTGTTGTCGGTTACCGGGAGCCGGTTCACGTCATTGACCACCATGATCCGTGCGGCCTCGGTCACGGTGGCATCGGGATTGATTGTCAGCACAGAGCGATTCATAACCTGCTCGACCCGCTCGACCGGCTGCGGGTTGTCAGCTTCCTCACGTGCGACCTCGAGTCGTAGGAAATCGGCTTCGGTGATGATGCCGACCACCCGGGTGTTCTCGTCAACGATCGGTAGGCCGCTCACCTTGTTTCGGACCATCAGCCGTGCCGCGGCCTTGATGGGCGTATCGGGTGATGCGGTGATCACGTCTGACGTCATCAGATCAACTACACGCATTAGGCGCGTCCTCCAGGTCTGGCTTGTCTCCATTTTGGCAGCATGAGCGGCAGACGGCACGCGCGACGTATCGGCCGCGGCCCAGGATGTCGGCGCCAGTAGGCGATGCAAGCTCTACTGATGGCTAGCCGACACGGACCTAGAGCTCGGCGAGCACGTCGCGCCGGGACGGGAGATAGACACCCTTGACCGGCCGCACCCTTATTCGGGCATCGACAACGCTCAGACCCTGGCCCGGCTCTGCGACCTTCACCGGGTTCATATCCATCTCGACAATCTCCGGCAGATCGGCAACCAGCTCCGACACCCGCAGCAGAGCGTCCTGCACTGCGGGAATATCACCAGCTGCACCGCCGCGGTATCCCTCGAGCAGCTGTGCTGACTTGACCTCCTTGATCATCTCGGCGGCATCTAGATCGGTAAGCGGATGTATCCGGAAAGAGACGTCGCCGATCAATTCCACGAACACGCCCCCGAGCCCGAACACGATCAGTGGACCGAAGTTGGGATCCTCAGTCATGCCGATGAGCACCTCGTGGCCCCCTTCCACATACTGCTGCACGAGCGCGCCCTGAGAATCATCGACTGCGGAGGTGACGGCAGCGTATCCCTCACGAACCTCCGTCTCGCCTTCGACGTTGAGGACAACGCCGCCGACGTCAGATTTGTGCAGTGCCGAGTCGGAGATGACCTTGAGCACCACCGACCCACCCAGTTCCGCAGCCGCGGATACTGCAGCATCCGCCGAGGCTGCCACGACCGATTTCGGCATTCGCAGTCCGTAAGCATCGAGGATGGCCTCCACGTCATCCGGATCGAGCCACCGGGCGCCGTCTTCACGCAACGCCTCGTCAACCACCTGCCGGGCTGCATCCCTGTCGATGCCGTCCAGCTCGACGATGGCTCCCTCGTCCTTCTGCCGCCAACGCTCATGCTCAACGGCTCTTGCCAGCGCAAAGGATGCCTGCTCCGGGAACGCAAACGTCGGTATCCGCTTGTCAGCAGACGTGAAGACCGGAGGCGCGCCACCCGAGCTCATATAGACAATTAGCGACGTCTTCTCGCCATGGTGGGCGAATACGGCGTCACGAATTGCCTCCGTGATCTCCGCAACGCCCTCTGGAGCTGCCGGGATGTAGATGGTCATCAAGGCATCGATCTCGTCGGATGCCAGCAGTGCATCAATGCACGCCGAGTATTCGGCGGGGCCTGCCGAGGCGATCATGTCGACAGGGTTGGCCACAGAAGCGTCGGGCGACAGATAGCTCTGGAGCCTGGCTTTCAGCTCGGCGCTGAACTCGACGACCTTGAGACCGTGGGCCTCGAGCGCGTCCACAGCCAGGATCCCGGGGCCGCCTGCGTTAGTGATGATGCCGATCCGGCCTCCCTTTGGCAGCGGTTGGTTGGCGAGCAGCGAGGTCACATCGAATAGCTGGGGCAGGGTATCGGTCCGGATCACGCCTGCCTGGCGAAAGAGCGTGTCGACGGCGGCATCGAGACTCGCCAGTGATCCGGTGTGGCTCGATGCGGCACGCGCTCCGGCTGCAGTTCGCCCTGATTTCACCGCAACGATCGGCTTCTTCTTCGAGATCCTCCTGGCGGCACGGGCAAACCGTCGTGGGTTACCGAACGACTCCATATACAACAGAATCACATCTGTGCCGGGGTCGGACTCCCAGTAGAGGAGCAGATCGTCGCCCGACACATCAGCCTGGTTGCCGATGCTGACGAACGTGGAGATCCCGATACCCATCTGGGTGGCGTAGTCGAGGATGGCGATGCCTAGCGCACCGCTCTGACTGGACATCGCAACGTTGCCCGCCGGTGGCGAAAGCGGCCCGAATTGTCCGTTCATCGAGATGGCCGAATCCATATTGATCAAGCCCATACAGTTTGGTCCCACCATGCGCATCCCGGCATCGCGCACGATGTCCATCAACTGGTCCTCTAGCTCGGCGCCCACAGGCCCCGTCTCAGAAAAGCCGGCGCTGATCACTACCAGACCCCGAACACCCTTCTGGACGCACTCCTGAATCACGTCGTTTACAAAACGCGCCGGCACGACAATGAAGGCCAGATCGACACGCCACGGGACGTCGAGGATCGATTTGTACGCCTTGACCGACCGGACAACGTCGGCCTTCGGGTTCACCGGGAACACCGGTCCGGTGAAGTCGCCGTTTATCAAATTGGTGAACAGCCGGCCCCCGATGGAACGAGGATCCCGGCTGGCGCCGATCACGGCCACTGCGCTCGGGTAGAACACCGGCATCAGCGAGGCAGCGATGGCCCGCTGCTCGTCGATTTCGTCAGAGCGCCCAAAGCCGGTCATCTCGGCCGTGGGGAACTCGACCTGGTATAGCCCCTCACTCTCCTCACGACGCATCGGATAGCCGGCATTGCGGAACACCCGGATCATCACGTGGTTGTCGGCGAGCACCGATGCTCGAAATGCGCTGATTCCCTGCTTGTCGGCGTAGGCGGTGAGGTAACGGACGAGCCTCGTGGCGATGCCTTTGCCCTGTTCGGAGTCGACTACCGCAAAGGCGACATCGGCAATGTCGGGGTTGGAGTCATCCCGCCAATACCGACCAACGCCGACAATCTCGTCGGCGCGAGTAGCAACCAGCGCCATGTGATCGATGTAATCGATGTTGGTGAACGACTCCACCTCTTCCGGCTCGAGTTGGGTCTTGATCTGGAAGAAGCGGTGATAGACAGTCTGCCGTGACATCCGGGCCACCATTGCCTGCAGGCTGTCCCCGTCATCGGGCTTGATCGGGCGGATGCGGATGGTGGTGCCGTCGCGTAGAGCAACGTTGTTATCCCAATCCTGCGGGTAGTGCGGCGGCAATGAGCTGTCTTCAGTCATCTGAACTCCCTGCGCCCGGTGGGCGTCTGGCTACTTCTCGAGGGGCGATCGAGGCCGATTCTTCCACACCGCCACAAGCCTGGAAGCGGTGTACGCTGCCACACATGCGACGTGTAGCCCTGATTGCCGTAATCATCCTCGCGTCATGCGGCGGGAATGGCCAGACGAGCCAGTCGACCCAACCACCGCCGACGTTGACCTCCATCCCTCCCGCGACAGCTGCTGATTCGTCAACGACGACTACCACGAGTGCGGCCCCGGCAGCAACAACCACAACCACAACGACTACGACGCTGCCCCCCGACGCCGCTGCCGAGTTCGCCTTCTCTCAGGTGGTCTTCGGAAACCTCGCATTCGTGGTCATCATCAACTGGGGTAACGACGCAGGGAGCCTCGCCGGGCTCTGGCTAAGCCAGGGATCGTCAGGGCAACCGCTCCCCGACGTCGAGGTCGGACCTGGAAGACAGGTCCTGCTCGGTTTGGCCCCGGAGCCGCCGCCCGATCTCACCGGTATGGCGGCTGTGATCCATGTTGGACCTTCAGTTGGCGACATCGTCAAGTCCGGAGGGGAGATGGCACTCCACAACAGTGACGACTTCGACGATCCCGCGAGCCTCATCGACTATGTAGCGTGGGGTGTTGGGCCACATCTCCGGCTCGAGCAAGCAACCGAGGCCGGCATATGGGACGGGTCAACGGTTGAGATCGTCGACGAAGCGCCTTCGATCTCAACCGGTATCTACCCGGCCGTCCGGGCAGAAGACTGGGCAACCGATCTGGGTGGCTAGACATCTGACCCGGGTGGGCGGAAGCTTTACAACTTGTTAGTAGGAAGTCGACTCGCCCCTAACCAGTGCAATGCGATTCTTCCCTTGCTACGCCACGCAGCAAAGCAACAGTTCGCAAGGGTGGACGCCCCTCATTTGCCCATCATTCTTGCGAAGGTGTGAAGGACCCGTCTCAGCCCGACGGGTCCTTCACCATTTCCAGCACCGCAATCACTTGCCCGAACCGAACATCACTTCGACCCGGGCACCACCCAACGCAGACTCGCCGATCTCGAGGCTCCCACCCGTCCGCTCGGCCGCCTTCATCACGATATCCAGACCGAGACCGGTGGAGCCGCCGCCGCTCTCCCCGCGCTCGAGTGCCCCGTCGTGCTCGAAACCGGTGCCACTGTCCTCTACGACGAGGATGACCTGGCCACCGCTGTAGCCGGGGCGGGCTTCGATCCGATACCCAACACCCGGGCTGGTGTGCGAGAAGACGTTCTCGAGCAGTGTGTCGAGCAGTGCACCGAGATCCTGTGCGCTCATGGCAACCGTCAGACGCCCCCCCGACGTATGAACGTCGACCGGTCGGTTCTGTTCGTCGGCCAGCACCTTCCAGAACGTCGCCCGGTGCCGGACCACGGCCCCGAGATCGGACTGCTCAGGACCCTTCTCCTCGGCCGGTCTGCGTGCCTGCTCGATCATTCGGTCAACAGCGCTCTCCAGGCGATCGATGTCATCGAGCAATACGGCGGACGCCTCCCGATCGCTCAAGGTCTCGGCCTGGAGCCGCAATGCTGTCAACGGCGTCCGAAGCCGGTGCGACAGATCCGCCACCGACTCCCGCTCCTCAGCAAGCAACAGGCGAAGCCGTTCTCCCAGGAAATTGAAGGCGACGCCCACGTCGGCAATCTCCTCCGGTCCTGAAGGCTTGACGCGCCGATCGAGATCGCCCCCGCCTAGTGCCAACGCCGCCTCCGAGAGCTCGACAACGGGACGAACGATCGACCTTCCCAGGCGATCTGCGGTTACCACCGCAACAACCATCAGGAAGACGCCGAGGCCGGCCAGCATCCCCCAGGCGACCCAGACCCCTTTGGTCAAATCCGCGTCAGCGACAAAAGAGCGCACCACCGCATTGACCTCCGAATCAGGCACATCCTCAGAGAGCAGCGGCACCAAAACCTCGGCCCCACCCTCGGTGAACGCCGTGAACGCCTTGGCCTCGGAGAATGACACTTCGATGTTGTCCCTGTTGATAACGGGGGCGCCGACTTCCTCGCCGTCGGGGAAGAAGATCGTCACCGACTCGGCACTGCTGGCAAAGACGCTGAGCACCGTTCTCGCGGTGGCTATCGAGACCTGCCCACCTTCGGGGCGGCTTGTGTCGACGGCCAGTGAAGTCGCGATTGCCTGCGCAAGCGTCTCGGCGCGAGACAGAGCCCGGTTCTGTGCCTGGTTGCGCAGCGTCAAAGCCAGCGGGATCACGAAGGCGATGACGACCAGGCTGCTGATCGCCAGAGACCAAATGGCGAGTCTTTGTCTCATTCGCCCGGATCTACGAGCTTCACCCCGACGCCAAACACCGTCTGCAGGTACCGGCTCTCGGCTGCCGACTCACCGAGCTTCTTCCGCAACCAGGAGATATGAACATCGACGGTCTTCTCACTGCCGCCGTACGGCTGGCGCCATACCTCAGCGAGCAGCTCCCGCTTCGAGACAACCTCACCGGTCCGTTCGGCCAGGAAGCGCAGCACATCAAATTCCTTCGGGCTCAGGTCGATCGTCTTGCCACCGAGCCTCGCCTCGCGAGCGGCGCCGTCGATCGCAAGGTCGCCGACCATCAGCGGCGCCTGTCTACCCTCGCTGCCGGTACGACGCAACACAGCGCGCACCCGGGCTTCGAGTTGGTCTACTGAGAAGGGCTTGACCAGATAGTCGTCGGCCCCTGCGTCGAGGGTGCGAATAACATCACGATCCTCGCTACGGGCCGTGGCAACGATTATCGGCACATCGCTGACCGCACGAATCATCTTCAGGAGCTCCGCACCGTCGAGATCCGGAAGACCCATATCGAGGATCACCAGCTGCGGCGAAATCCTGACCACCGCCTGGAGCCCCTCCATCGCGGTGGCTGTCGATTCGACATCGTGGCCACGGTCGGCGAGAACGCGCGCCACTAGTTCACGAATCCTCTGCTCGTCTTCGATGATCACTACGGAAGCCATGGCACAACTGTAGAACCCCTGAAAGAAATCTCAAGACCGCCTTAGTAACTCCTTAATCTATTCTTGGTAGGTCGACAAGGAGCAAATAGACACAATGGGTTCAATGCGGCAGAGACTCCTTCTCGTCGCCGGATGGGCTGCAGCTGCCGTCGTGGCCAGTTTGGTCTCAACGGGCGCCGTAGCGGTGGCAGGCGGGCAGGTCATTGACCGGCCCTTACGTCCCCTTTCGGCGTCGGAAGTCGCTGCTCTGACCGAGGATTGCGGGTCAACTGACCGGGCGCCTTGCCTCCGGCAGCTCGACAGATCCATTGACTCGCAGGATACGGTCGAAGCAGCGTCGCAATTGAACTCGAGCCCCGATGGCGGCGAGGATGGAGTCTCCCGAACCACCACCACCACCGAGCCGCCATCAGAGGACGCCCTCGACCCGGGCGCCGATCTCGACGAGAGTCTGCTCCCACCCGATGACAGGCCATCCTCGGTCACCTCCCCCGAGCCCCGCGCCGAGGTAGTCGATCTGGTTGGCGGCCGGGTCAGCGTGTCAGGCGCCGAGGGCGAAGTTCGCATCATCTGGCTGATACCACGGCACGGGTTTGCCCTGGTGCCGGCGAGCGCAAGAAACCTCGAGCCCGATGATGTCACCGTTGTGCTCTCCAACGGATCGCACCAATCCACCCTGGCTGCCTCCTGGGACCCCGCTGACGGGCTCGTCATCGAGACCACCGAAGGCGGCGTCAACCGCAGCGAGGACTGAGCACTGCAGATCCTCGAATCGAGGCTACGCAAGCGCCACAAGGTCGAGCATCGACTCATCGAAGAAGTCGGCTCCGCCATCGGGCATCAGGATCATCCGATCGGGGCGAAGCGCCTCGACGAAGTCGGTGTCGTGGCTGACCAGGATCAACGTGCCGGTGTACTGCCGCAGCGCCCCGAGCAGGGCTCCCTTGGCCTGTGGATCGAGGTTATTCGTCGGCTCGTCGAGCAGAAGCACATTGTCTCCCCGCACCACCAGCTGAGCCAGCGCCAGCTTCGTCTTCTCCCCACCGGAGAGAGTCCCGGCATCCTGCTCGACCTTGTCGGCAAGGAGGAAGTGACCGAGGATCGTGCGTAGATCGCGATCAGGGATCGTCGAGACCCGGCGCATGTGATCGAGGACCGTAGCCCCGGGCTGGATTTGCTCGTGCTCCTGGGCGTAGTAGCCGACCGTAACGTTGTGGCCGATCTCGACCTCGCCCAGATCTGGCGTCTCGACCCCTGCCAGTATCCGCAGCAGCGTCGTCTTGCCAGCGCCGTTGAGACCCATAATGATCATGCGCTCGCCACGATCGATATCGATATCGACGTCGACGAACACCACATTGTGATCGAACGCCTTTGCCAGGCCGCCCGCTTTGAGCGGGGTGCGCCCCGACTGTTCAGGCTGGGGAAAGCGCACCGCGATCTTTCTGTCCCTGGACCCCACCTCGACACGCCGATCCTTCAGTTTCTCGACGCGGGTCTCCCACGACCGAGCCCGTTTCGCCATCTTCTCGGTGGAGCCTTTGAACCGTCGAATACCCTCTTCCAGCCGGGCGATCTGCTCATCCTGATGCTTGCGCTCTCGCTGTCGCTGATGTCGGCGCCGGTCCCGTTCTTCGATGTAGTAGCTGTAGTTGCCCCGGTATGGCTCGAGCTGGCCCGCATCGACGGCCAACACAGACGTGATCGCCTCATCGAGAAGCGGCAGATCGTGGCTCACCACCAGCAAACCGCCGGAATAGGAGGCGAGAAAGTCGATCAACCAGGCCTTTGCATCGAGGTCGAGATGGTTGGTCGGTTCGTCGAGGATCAACACATCGGTCTCGGCAAACAACACACGGGCCAATTCGACCCGGCGGCGCTGACCTCCCGAGAGCGTGACCACCTTCTGGTAGAGATCATCGCCCTTGATCCCCACGGAGGCAGCAAACCGCTTCGCCTCCGCCTTGGCGACGTAGCCGCCCCGTGCAGTGAACTCATCGTCGAGCCGGCTGAAACGAGCGATGAGCCGGTCTCGCTCCTCGCCCGTAACGGTCTCCATCTGCTGGCGCACGTGCTCCATCCGGCGCTCGAGATTGCCGATGTCACGAGCAGTAAGCACCCGCTCCAGGGCGTTCACCTCCTCGTCGGCGAGCTCCTTGAGGGCGGCCTCCTGCGATAGATAGCCGATCACTCCGCTGCGCCTAATCGTCCCCGAAGTCGGCTCCAGCTCACCTGCAAGGGTGCGGAGCAGGGTCGTTTTCCCTGCGCCGTTCTTGCCGACGAGACCGACCTTGTCGCCAGGGTGAACCGAAAACGATGCTTCCTCGATGAGCGACCGCGCTCCGGCCTCGATAACGAGATCTCGAGCGATGATCATGACGCACCCAATCTCGCGTTTGCCGACCGGCGTACCTTGCGCAGCATGCTGAACACCGCCCGGATCGAGTAGACGGCGCTGCGTCGAGACACCGCAGCCGATGCTGGATTGAGGACGATGTGTCGCAGGCCGGCGTCGACATAGTCCTCGATGCGATCACGGACCATACCGGGAGTTCCCCACAGAACGTTCTCAGCCACTGCATCGACCGGGACTTTGGCGAGAGCAGCCTCGATACGCTCAATCGGGTAGTCGGTTGGTATGAAGTCGATCAACCCGCGGTAGTCCTTCCCAAAGGGATGGTCGATTCCGTTGTCGGCCCACTGCGCTGCCGGAGCGAGCAATGCCAGAAACCGCATGATTCGCTCGCCCAGATACTTGCGGGCCTCGCGCTCGGTGCGCCCGACCACCACGATCATCTGTAAGGCGGGCACGATGAGCCTGCCGTCCCGGCCGCTCTCCTCTGCCGCGGTGCGGATCCTCGTCAAAGAAGACGCATATCGTTCCGGGGGCATCGGGAATGTCGGGTACCAACCGTCGCCGTATTTCCCGGTCAGTCCGAGCATCCGGGGACCGTGTGCCGCCACCCAGATTTGGGGACGACGTCCCGGGGGTGGTGTCAGATCCATGACAGCTTTGTCGAGTTGGAAGAACTCACCGTTGAAATCAAACGATCCGCGAGATTCGAGACAGCGACGCACGATCGGCAGAGCCTCCTCGAGCCGGGCAACCGGGCGAGCGAATTTGATCCCATAAGGAACGGTGTTTTCTCGCTCCCCCGCCCCGATCCCCAATATCGGCGGCTCCTTGGCCATGTGTGACCACGTCATCGCGGTCTGCGCCAGAAGCACCGGATGACGGCGAAGAGCTTCGGTAACCGCTACTCCGATCTGCATATGGCCAATGCGAGGAGCCAGGTACCCGATGAGAGCCTGGTAGTCGAAGTAGGCGTGCGGGGTGTCTTCCGGCGATGCCATCCATGACATCTTCTTGTCCCACAGTTCCTGTGGAAACCAGCCCTGGAAGTGATCGACGGTCCACACCGCGTCGAAGCGCGCGACTCGGGCGGCGCGTGCAGTGAGGGCGGTGCGACTCAACGGGGGTTGGGTGCCAACGCCCAGTCCGATAGAAACTCGATCCGGGGTTATCACGGATGCAAGGCTAGTGCGTCAACGCAGCCAGGAACAGCAGCCGGGCTACTTTGTGCCGGCTACACCGCCGCCGATGACCCCTTGCCCGTCGAGGCGCTGAACCCGAACCCTTTCTCGACTGCTCGGTGCATCCTGTCGGCGGCGAGCGGCCGCGAGATGTAAAAACCCTGGACCAGTCGACAGCCGTAACTGCGAAACAGTTCGAGTTCTTCCCTGGTCTCGACACCCTCCGCGATGACCTCGAGGCGTAGGTCGGTCGCCAGTTTGACCATCGACTCGGAGACGGTTGCCGTGTCCGGATCGAGTACCGCGTCCCGGACGAACTCCCGGTCGATCTTGATGGCGTCAATCGGGAAACTCTTGAGATAGCTGAGCGACGAATACCCGGTGCCAAAGTCATCGATGGCAATGGACACTCCGACTGCCCGCAGCCTCTCCAGTGTCCTCCTTGCGGTCTCGGTGTCCTCAACCAGGGTCCGCTCCGTGAGCTCCAATTTGAGCCAGGAAGGGTCTAGTTTGGTGCGCTGCAGCGTGTGCTCGACTACTTCCGCGAGGTTGCCGCGCTTGAGCTGCCGGGGTGACACGTTGATGGACATCGAAAACGGCTCGAGTCCCGAGTCGTGCCAGGACTTGAGCTGGCGACACGCCTCGTTCATCGCCCAGAGACCGAGTGGGACAATGAGATCGGTCTCTTCCGCCAGGGAAACGAAACGCTCTGTTGGCACCATGCCAAGCTCCTCGTGCTCCCACCGCAGCAACGCCTCGACGCCTTCCACCTTCCCTGTCTCGATGTCGATCCACGGCTGGTAGACGAGCCGGAGACCATCGCCTGTGGCAACGGCCCGGCGGAGACCATCTATCAGCCCAAGCCGCTCTGACGCGCTCTGCCGCAGCTTTGGCGTGAAGTACTGATAGGTGTTGGCACCAGCTGCCTTCGCCGAGTACATGGCTATGTCGGCGTCGCGTAACAGGGCCTGGGAGTCCTCGCCGTCGAGCGGGTACATAGATATACCGATCGAGGCTGTCACCCGAAGCTCACGACTTCCGATGAGGTAAGGCTCAGACACCGAATCGAGGATCTTCGTCGCCACCTGCCCGGCGTCTTCGAGACGGGCGGCACTCTCCAGGATCACCGTGAACTCGTCACCACCGATCCGTCCAACGCTGTCTGTCTCGCGCACTGCGCCGACAATTCGCTTCGCCACCTGTTTCAGCAACGCGTCACCCGTGCCGTGCCCGTAATGGTCGTTTACCGCCTTGAAGTCGTCGAGATCGAGGAACATGAGCGCCACGAGCGATTCGTCGCGCCTCGCTCTGGCGATGGCGTTCTCGAGGCGGTCGCCGAAGAGGAAACGGTTGATCAACCCGGTGAGCGGGTCATAGCTGGCAAGGTAGCTGAGCTTCTGTTGGTCCTGAGCTCGCTCTGATTCGTGCTCTGCAGCCCGCTGCTCCCATTCCCGACGCACATCCCGCACCGCGGGTCGGAACAGAAACAGACCTTCGAGTATCAGCAACAGCATCATCACCGACAGCAACACAATCTGGGTGATTCTCAGACTCACCACCCGGGCCTGCGACTCCTCCTTGACGAGCGTGGCGAGGCCCTTCATCCCCTCGCGATACTCCTCGGAGGCGCGAGCCAGGTCGGCTGCAGAGCCGACACGCAGTGCCGCACCCGACGACGCCTCATTGATCAACTCCTCGGCCAAAGAAGTCATCGCGCTGAAGTGGGGCTCGATCTCCGCCTCAATATGGTCGTTGAAGGCCTGACTGTGATCCGGAGGGAGGTCGAGCTTATCGCTGCCAAAACGCAGGCCGAGGCTGTTGTCGCGCAATAGGACCAGATTGGTTTCAAGACGGGTGGCCGCCTTGACCCTGTCTGCGAGAACCCCGGCAGCCTCGACATCGTACGCAGCATTCTCCATCGTCTCGCTGAGCGAAATCTGTTGGGTGACAAGTTCGAGCAGGTTGGCATCCTGTCCCTGGCGGCCGAGCGCTGTCGAAGTGAGGATCGTCGATACGACGGCAGCGATGGCGATCACAGCCAGACCGATGATGTACCGCCCTACCGGACGCTTCGGCAGCTCATCGGACCCGGCTCGATCGACCGGATGCTTTGCGGCATCGGCGTCGTCGCTGGATTCGCGATCAAGGGATCGTTCTCTGGCTATGGCTCACTCCCACGGTGGGTCTAGGAGTCTGATGAGTAGGTCCGATTCGGGCTCAATGCCGTCGTCCGCGCCGGCAGATGTGGCCGGACCACGCGAACCTGAAAGGCACTATTCAACACGCTCCAACATGGTATCGGTCGGGCCCGTGCTCACATTGAGAGCTACGGGACGAGATCCCGCGTCGAGCCTATCACCCGGGGTGTGGCTAATCCCGGGCCTTCCAGTAGCCACGAACAGTTGCCCGGGAGCGAGCTAGGCCGGCTTCACCGAACAAATAGGTCCTGATGCCGTGCATGGCAGCAGCCTCTCCTGCGCACCAGAGGGAAGTCGTATCTGTGAGGGCGGTATCCCGTAGTGCGGCGAGCATGGCAGTGCCCCTTACGTCGCCGGCCGCGAGCGCATGCCAGGCGACGTCGGCACGGGCCCGTGTTGGCAGCTCGAGACGCCCAAAACCACTCGCAACTTCGAGATGGATTTCGACGGGGATAGCACTCGGGATGTGCTCGAGGAGCTGAGAGATCGCCGGGACTGCCGTCTCGTCCCCGATAAGGAGGTAGCCGGTGGCGTGCTCATCAATCGTGTAGCCACGCCCGGGCCCACTGAGCGCAGCCCGGGAGCCCGGCATAGCGGTCTTCGCCCATGCGGAGGCGGCGCCACCTTTGTGAACCACCATTTCGATATCGAGCCCATCGGAGGTCATTGCCCGAGGAGTGAATGTGCGGATGATCGGCCTGCTCCCGTCCGCAAACAGGAACTCGTTGCCGTTCCACTCCGGCAGTACGAGCTCGGAGGATCCCCGTGAAGGGAAGAGCAGCCGGACACTGGCAGCTGGTTGCTTGATCTCGAATCCGTCGAGCTCATCACCGGCGAGGGTCACCCGGATCAGGCGCGGCCCGATTTGCTCCTTGCGGCTGAGCGAGAGCGTGCGAAAGCGCGGCGGCTCTCGTCTGCCTGACACCGATCGATTGGTCATGTCCGCCACTGTACCGACGAACCCGTTGATCAAGCGTCGCCGACCATCGGGTGATACCCGGCGAGGGAAGCGCCCCTGGTTCAATCCGCTGAATCGGGTACCAGCGTGGAGTGAATCTGGGCAGTGAGACGTTCCACCTGCCTGGTCAGCTCCGTGTTCGCCTCAACCAGCCCCTGCAGACTCCGCAACTCGGCATCCGCGATGTCCTGGCGTTGCAGAGCCGCGCTGGCGAGCTCCTCCCGATGATTCATGTCCGCATCGCTCAGCGCCTTGTCTCGATCTGCCTGGCGGGTCTGTGCGAGCAGGATGAGTGGTGCCGCATACGCCGCCTGTAGCGAGAACATGAGGTTCAACAGGATGAACGGATAGGGGTCCCACCTGAGGGCGATGACCACAACGTTCATGGCGATCCACAGGCCGACCACCATGGATTGTCCGATCAGGAACTTTGGTGTCCCGAAGAAGCGGGCGAACGTCTCGGCCCTACGCCCAAAGGTGTCTGCACCAAAGGCGGGCCGAAGGTGATCGAGATGTGGGTAGTGGTGATGTGGCTTCTCCGAGCTCATTGCTACTTCTCCCGGCTCGAGTACGTGCGTGAGACCATCAGTGTGACTGCAGACACGAGGAGTGATCGGATTCTCAAGTTGTTGGAGCGCTCGCTCACAGCCACCAGGTTCCCACACACCGGCGGCATCCGCTGGCCGTAAGCCTTGTCACGGGAGCGTGGCGACATACTCGAGCCCACGGCGTACCCAGGTGGCGAGGGCCTCGTCATAGGAGTATCCATCGGGCTCGACCACCACAAACGCCTTGGTCTCACGCTTGCCGACCATATGGGGCACAACGTGTGGCTCACGCAACGCATGCGCCTTGCCCATGGCGCCCAGGCGCACCGTCAGGCCCCGGGTGGTCACCGCACAGCACAAGTTGCCGCCGACCATGAATCCCAGACCACCACCAACGATGGTCTTCTCAACTACGTCGGAGCGGGCAGAGAGCAGCAGCCGGATTCGCGCTGCGGTGTCCGGCCCGTATCCCATAGTGCTCTGCAACCTCCAACCTTGATCCGCCCTCGGCGCAAGCCCCCCAGCGGGAGTAGGCCCTGCAAACTCCATTCTGATCGGCGCAAGCCCCCCAGCGGGAGTAGGCCCTGCAAACTCCATTCTGATCGGCGCAAGCCCCCCAGCGGGAGTAGGCCCTGCAAACTCCATTCTGATCGGCGCAAGCCCCCCAGCGGGAGTAGGCCC
>Ga0307423_1000434_pt1 | contig 28346 bp, 27 predicted proteins | sample SalMarWE160310MG_FD_202154 | JGI IMG/M metagenome (GOLD analysis project Ga0307423, IMG submission 202154) | Salt marsh sediment microbial communities from the Plum Island Ecosystem LTER, Massachusetts, United States - WE1603-10 | ecosystem: Environmental > Aquatic > Marine > Intertidal zone >... | reverse complement strand
TAATATTCACAATTCCTAAAGATTCAAAAGCTGCATTTCTTAAAGAATCTTTACAAAGCGGATTTGAACCAGTTGAGCTGGGAAAGGTCATTCCAGAAAAAGAAGTGAAAATCAACATTTATGGCAATTTAATTCCTATCAATACAACCTTGATAAGAAATCTTCCAGCAGAAGCAAATGGTGACGTAAATCACTACCTTAAAATGCTTTTAGAGTATGATTTTCAGATAAAAAATGAGCCGTGCCTGAATTTTACATCTCACTGACAATTCCCTGACAACTGCCTCCCTTTTTCAGTTTAGATTACCACCAGAAAGAATGAATGTCTAATTAAAGAAAGGAAAATAAAATGTTAAACAAAAGCGAATATATGGGCGGCGAGAATTTCGACCTTAGAGATATTCTCATCAGGGGACGAAAAATGAATCTTAAAAAGAAAACCGAATTCTTTGATTCTTTTATTGATGAATTACTTATCAATAAACAAATGCTGCATTTAAGAGTTATCTCAAGCCCTGCCGATCGTGAAGTTAAAGTAGTCGATTCTTACACGGGTGAAGTCAGATCAATGCTGATGTTTGGTTCGAACAATTATCTTGGTTTAGCCAACCATCCTTACATCAAAGAATATGTTTGCAGAATGATTAAAAAATATGGTGCTGGAATTGGTGGACCTCCGTTGCTGAATGGTTATACTGCACTTCATCATGAACTGGAAGAAAGACTTGCTCACTTAAAAGGTGCAGAAGATGTATTGATATTCTCAAGCGGCTACGGTGCAAACGTCGGATTAGTTTCTGCATTGATGAACAATGAGGATCTAGTTGTTTATGATTCTTACAGCCACGCTTCATTTCACGATGGAATAAAAATGTCAGGTGCACAGGCAGTTCATTTTTCACATAATGATGTTGATTTGCTTGCACAAACATTAGAACGCACAGAATCGATGAATTTTAAAGATCGTTTTGTTGGAGTTGAAGGTGTTTATTCCATGGACGGAGATGTTGCACCGCTTGATAAAATTGTTCCTATCTGCAAAAGAAATAATGCAATTCTGATTGTAGATGATGCACATGGAACAGGTGTTATGGGTAAAAGTGGTTCGGGCACTGCAGAACATTTCGGACTTGAGAGTGAAGTTGATATAACAATGGGAACGTTCAGTAAAACATTTGCCGTGACCGGTGGATTTGTTGCAGCCTCTAAATCTATAATTAATTATCTTCGTTTCTTTGCACGATCTTACATGTTCTCTGCATCATTACCACCTACAGTTGTTGCCTCCGTGCTTGCTGCACTTGATGTTATGGAGAAGGAACCGGAGCTGGTAAATAAACTAAAAGAAAATATAAACTACACAACTCATTGCTTAACTCAGTTGGGTTTCCCTGCAAATTCTTTAACTCCAATTTTCCCTCTGAGGGTTCCTGTTAATATGAACATCAGAAATGCTTCATTTGAATTTCACCAGAAAGGGATATTCATTAATTCTATTGAATATCCGGCAGTTCCTAAATCACAGCAAAGATTCAGAATAAGCATAATGGCAACTCACACTAAGGAAGATATTGATAGACTGATGGAAGTAATAACTGAGATCTGGAGAAACAATGAACCTGAGCCGGAGAAAAAAACAGAAGCAGTAAATGTTTATTTCAACAATAAAAAAGTTTTGTTCAATTAAAAAGATTTGAGGTATGAGAAAATGAAAAAGCCCAAACTCTTAATAATAGTATTGTTTCAGAATCTTCTGGATGAAAAACCTTACTACGCCCGCAACCCGGCTCCTCCTTTACCAGGAATTCTTCTTGCGGGATTAACTCCGCCAATTGTTGAAGTTGAAGTATTGCACGAGATGGTCAGACCGATTAATTACAACACCGATGCAAATTTCATTGCCATTAGTTTTATGGATTATATTTCACCACACGCTTACCAGGTTGCGGAGAGATTCAGAGCGATGGGAAAAACGGTAATAGGTGGTGGAAAATTCGCATCAACTTTTCCGGATGAAGCACAGCCTCACTTCGATTCTATACTCGTTGGCGAAGCACAAACTGTTTGGGCGCAAATGGTTTACGATATGGTTGAGGGAAAACTTAAAAAAAGATATGATGCAGGGTTATCTCCTTCACTTGAATACATTCCTCCACCAAGATATGATCTGGTAGAAAGGAAATATTTTTCTCCAATAGTAACTGAAGCTACAAGGGGCTGTCCTCACCCTTGCACATACTGCCAATTAAATATAGTTCGAACACCACACCGGATGAGACCAATAAAGGATGTTATCAGAGATTTAACCAACACAAAGGGATTGCCATGGTTTAAAAGGAAGATGGCAATGCTGCTTGATAACAACCTCTGTGGTGATCTTAAATACGCAAAGAAATTATTAAGAGAAATTGCAAAACTAAAATTCTGGGGTATCGGCGCTCAATATAGCATTGAGTGTTTGAGAGATGATGATTTTGTAGAAGCATTAGCCGAAGCGAACTGCAGAATGTCTTTTCTCGGAATGGAATCTTTGAATGAAGAAAGTCTCAGAGGTGTACAGAAGAAACAAAATAAAGTGGAAGAGTACAAAGAATATTTTGATAAGCTGAACCGTAAAGGAATATTAACATTTACCGGTTTAATGTTTGCACTCGATGAAGATACAAAAGAATACTACGAAACTTTACCCGAAAAACTGGAGGAGGTTGGATGCAATGTTATTCTTCCTTCCATTTCAATTCCAATTTACGGAACGCCGCTATACGACAAAATTAAATCCGAGGGAAGACTGATTGATGAAGACATTTCCCACTACGAAGGAGACCACGTTCTTTTCAGGCATAATAATCTAAGTGAAGAAGAAATTTACAAAGCTTATAAAAGAGTGAATAAAATATTTTATTCCTGGAAGAACATTTTCAGAAGATGGATAAGGTTTGTCAAGAAGCAATCTGTTCAGGAGTCAATTCCTCAATTCGTACTTAAAGTGCTTATCTCAACTGTCATCTACTTCAAGCTTTCAATATTTCAGAAGCATCATGCACAGGAAAGAGTATTCCACAAAAATTTATCCACGAACAAAACGAAATTGAGTTTAAGCCGAAGCCCGGGGATTAAACGCAGGTTAGCTGTAAATACTTTTAATTTACTTACTAGGCGTGGATGATGTTTTTTACTTTTTTAGTTGTTATACTGATTTTATGTATGACTCTTCGATTCAAATAAAATTCCAACTGGGCTTTGTTTTAATTTTTTATTTTGTTTTAAAAAAGTCTTTATTGAAGAAATTATATCACTTAAATTATGTAGTCCAGTCAATCCACCCATGTATGAGGCCCATATAGGTAAAAAATTGCCGACGAGTGGTTGAAGTGCAATAGTCGCAGAAGTAAGAAAAGATATACCTTTCATGGCAATATCTTTTTTTAATTCGTTTTGAATTTCTTCCAGACTTGAACGATGTTTTAAAAATGCATTATTAAGATTGTAGTCAACTTGATTTGCAATTTTATCTAATTCATTAAATGTTACATTACCTAATGTTTCCATTTCGGATTTTATGATTTTTCGTAATTCTGTAACAGAACTATTCTTTCTTAGAAATTCAACTTGTGGAAATGTAATATTATCTAACCAATCATTTTTCTGTGAAAGGAGTGCATTAGTAATACCCAAATTAATGTTTTTGTGCTGATATTTGCCATCGAAGAAAATATTTTGATTGGTAATAATTTTTTGTTTCAACCAGTGATATGAAACTGGCGCAGTAACAAGAGGGCTGGAATCATTTTCATAACTTCTGACTAATACATCATTTACTTGCATTAATCTACCATTTAATTGAATAAGTAAAAATCGTGGATCATTTACTTCATAAGGAAATTTATCTTTCTCAAAGTGCTCATATGCTTTCTTTTTAATTGAATCTAGTTGTTCAAAAAGATTTCTCGGAACAGTCTCATCCCACCAAATTATTTCCGGCTCAATTATTTCACGATAGGCTTCATCAATATCTTTGAATCTAGAATAAAACTGAAGTGCTTCATCAAAGGAATTTATATTTTCACCATATAATCTATTTGTTATAATCACACTGTCGATTGAACCGTAATTATTTAACTCAGAAAAATCATATTTATTTGAAGAAACTAATTCTTTATCTGGGACTAACATTGCTACAGGAGGGTTAACGTCCAATAAGTATGCTTCTTTAAATAAAATTTGATTTATTGCATATTTAACTAAGTAATAACAAATTACATCATCTGTTGCAGGGAAACTGAGAACCCTTAAAATAGGGTCAGGAATAATTATAGTATCAAAATAGATAGAAACACGCTCAATAAGATGGTGACTTTTTTGAGGACCAATATCACCGCCAAATCTAGTTTTAAAACCAGGTAAAGATTTACAGTTTTCAGTTACTACGTTATTGTTAGTTAGCCAATAATTTTCAATAGATAATTTTATTTCCGGAAGTAACTTTTTAAGGCTTTCAAATACTTTAGGAGTGTTTTTCACATCTTCAGCGATTATTTCAGGATCGATATTATTATCAACTGAAGCTTTATGAAACGATGAAAAATATTTTTCTAATATCGAGAAGTATTCTGAATAAATATTCAAGTTCGTTTTCTCTTAATTATTCACAATCTAACTATTACTTAAACTTAACCTGACTGCCTTGCCTACTCGTTTCGTCTCCGAAGAGCCGGAGCGGGCTGCAGGTAGGGCGCGGGTTAAGTAACTATACAATTTTAAGTATAGTATAATCTATTATAAAAATCCTATTAACCTATTCTTGCGGCGGTGTGAGAGTATATCCTAACTGCTGCATCCAAAGAAGATCACCGCTGGATATCCATTCATCTTTAATTTTGCCATCCTTAAAATGTAGTATGCTTATTCCCATGACGTTTAACTTTTTACCGGATTTGCTTGTAGCAGTCATTGTCCAGCGTCCAGCTCCGGCACTATCACCGTATATTGCCTCTAATATTTTGATATTAAAATCGGGGTACTTCTCTCTAGTTTTTGTAACACTTTCTTTAAATGATTCAATTCCTGGTTCTGGTTCGAAAAGCGGCGACATTCTCATTTCAAATTCTTCATGAAGCGTATTTTCAATATCATCAAAATTGCCGGTATTCCAGTATCCCAATAATTTGTCAACCTTGGGCTGCATTTCTTTTTGAGCATTATGTTCAGATGTGCATCCGTTAACAAGCAGAATGCTGAATAAAAATAGTGCAACTCTTAAAACTGTTAGATTCATAGCGTCCTCCTATTCTTTGTTGATATAAAATGTTAATTCCTAAAATTAAATTGCCTATTTGATCATAAGCCTAACTATTACTTATACCAAACCTGACTGCCATCGCAATGCGTGAATAAATCTGGCTGAGAGGTTCGGTTGATTTGCTGGTTAACCAGCCTTTATTAAAGTGTATTTCACATCAATTCGTTTACTACTACTACAAGCCTTGCTCTTTGAGCCAATTGAGTATCTGATCCGCCACAGATTGCCAACCGATGTCCAACATCATTGCATGGCCCATAATAGGAAAAAATTCCGCTTGAGTGTTGTATGCCTTCGCTGTTGCCCGAACATCGCTGGATGAAATCAAATTGTCATCGGTTGCCCCAAGTACCAAAATAGGAGTATTTACTTTTTTTGGCTGAGGTAAGTTGAGAAATATCATATCTATGTATGCGCGCATTGACTCACCTTGAAATCGAACAATATTAAAGTATTTTGTCAGATCTTTATCATCTATTTTAGAAGAAAATAATGCTTCTTTGTAAAGTTCGGGTTTATTAATGTTATGATTCAAATTAAAAGTCAGGTTTGCTTTTAGGAAATTCAGCGGATGCCGACGAGCAATTCTTAATGTTGTAGGCAACAATCCTTTGGGTGGTGCAGACCCAAGCATAACAGCTGCCGGTGCTTGAAGTGTCTCCAAGTATTTCTGAATGATCATTCCACCCATTGAGTGTCCCACCAATATAGGAGGGTTTTCTAATTGATCTACTACTTGTGCAACATCGGCTACAAAATCTGCCAAAGGAGTCCATCGGAGTTTCTCGCGACCATCACTAGCACCGTGACCACGAAGGCTCATAGCATAAGACTTATATCCATGCTGAGCGAAATAGGGCAAAAAATTCTCTGACCAACACCAAGCAGCATGCCACATACCATGCACAAACAATACGGGCGTATTATGCGCATCGGATTCGGGTTCTCGAGTAATCACTTCTAATTGCATATAAAGCTTTTCCTTTCATTTAATTCTAACACTACGCCTGGCTAGCGCATTGTGCTTAACTAAGTTTACCCCGCCTTGGTGGAGACGCCCCGAACAAGGAAGCCAAGCAAAACACAACTGCTGATGATTAAACTAACTGCACTTGACTTGCTTTCGCAAGTACAGTTTGTAAGCAGAACAACATTGCACAATCTTAAAAGCTATTTCATCACATTATTCCCCTTTACTAAATTAGTTTTGATTAAATTATTTTAACATTATTCTCTTTCCCTAATGCTGGAATTTTTCATGATATCAATTTATCTGGGTACTGTACTGTTGAAAGATTTTTTACCTAAAATTGCTCCGATTATGGCGCTTATCACAGATAAAATCCATCCACTACATATAAATATCCACATTGATGTTATCCAGAAATTGGGTTCAACAAATGCGGAAATTATACCACCGACATTGCAAAGTATTGGAACATACCAGACACTTGAAGGATCATTTCTGCAAATGAAAAAACATACAGTTGCAATTGCAATAGCGTAGATTATATAACCGATTCCTTCACCTACTTCTCCACCTCTTCCCAAAATTGTCTCCAACAAAGAACCAATCACTATTAGCAGAATAGTTATCAAAACTCCAGCTATCAGTGACAGCCCCCAGCTTGGTAAACCGAATAATTGCTTTTTCATATTGTAATCCTCCTTAACTCAAATTTTAGAAAGTAGTAAACTATTACTAACCGAAAATGAACACATTATTTATACACATAACTATTACTTATACCAAACCTGACTGCCCTGCCTGGTAAAGGTAGGGTGCGGGTTAGGAGCAATTTTTTGTTTGAATAAATTCGATTGGAGCTCCGTTCTCTTCTATAAAAGCAACAATATTGCCTTCAGATGGCATGTTTGGTTCAATTATTAATTTCCGACCTTTAATTGCTTCGTAAATGTTATCAACTTCAAATGCTATGTGCGGTATTGTTTTTACAATTTCAGGAAGATCACATTCCTCTTCATATCGCATCCATTCAATACCAAATTCACTTTCTTCATATCCACCGTAATAAACCTTGTACTCTTCAAGATACTTCTCACCTTTGAAAGAATTTTTTGTCGGAATTCCAATGTGATGATATTTGTATTTCATTAATTTATTCCATTAAAGTATTGTGTCTGCAAGCGCCGAACTATTACTTATATTTAACCTGACTGCCCTGCCTGCTGCAAGTTGATTCCTTGTTATATGCGTTTCTCAATCATTACTTTTAAATATTTCTTCTTTTTTCAATAATTGATGTCCTTCAAAAACAGTTAGTATGTCTATAGAATTTTTCTTAACTAAATAAACTATTCGATAATTTTGATGGAGTAACTCTCTGATATTTTCAAGAGATAATTCGGGAACTATTCTACCTTTTCTTGGATTATCAATTATTGTTTCGGCTACCGTGATTAACTTGTCAACAAACTCTATTGCGCCAATTGGGTTATCTCTTGAAATGTATTCTTCAATTTCTTGTAATCGAAGCAAGGCTTCTTTTGTCCAGAATATTTTCATCCTTTTTTAGCGGTTCGAGTCTTTTGCAATTCCCTTCTAAGTTTTGAAGTTGAGAATACCTCTCCTTTTTCAGATTCAGATAGACCACGTGAAATTGATTCGATGAAGATCTTCGTATGTCTCAATTCATCAAATTCGGATGGAGATATTAGTACTCCGGCGGGTTTTCCATTTTGGGTAATTATTAAAGAATTACGTTTATTTTTAATTTCTTTGAGATATTTAGCCAATCCCGATTTAAATTCACCTACCGGGATTATGTCACTGGATACTGATATATTTTTCATTGTAGACCCTTTTTATTGTCTTTATTACGACCTAAATATAGGTCTATATTATGTCTTTTCCAAAATCATTTTAACGCATTTAACTATTATTTATACCGAACATGATAGAAGAATATTATTTAACAAACTTATAGCCCGCCCCATGAACGGTTAAAAGGTGTTTTGGATCGGAGTGATCGTCTTCTATTTTTTTACGGAGATTAAGTATGAAATTATCAACCGTTCTTGTCGACGGATAATTTTCATAACCCCAAACTTCATCAAGCAGTTTGATTCTTTCTATTACTTCACCTTCTCTCTGGATAAAATACTGCATTACTTTAAATTCCATCACAGATAACTCAACCGGATTGGTCCCTTTTTTTGCTTCCTGCTTTTTAAAGTCAAGAAAAACATCACCGAAAGAATATTCTTCAACTTCAGGTCGGATTTCCTGCGGACGTCGTAATAGTGCTTTTACTCTTGCAACTAATTCTCTTATACTGAATGGTTTGGTTACGTAATCGTCAGCACCAATTTCCAAACCGATAACTTTATCAATTTCTTCTTTTTTACCGGTGAGCATCAAAATAGGTGTACTGATTCCGTCCTTTCTTAAATCTTTGCATACATCAATTCCATTTTTTTCAGGAAGCATTAAATCAAGAAGGATCAAATCATAATCATCGGTTTTAGCCTTTTCATAACCCATCTGCCCCGACATCACAGTTGTAACTTCAAAGTGTTCAGCTTTAAGTGTTTCCTCGAGTCCAGCAATTGTTGCCGGATCATCTTCTATTATTAATATCTTTTTCATATATCCTCACTAATCAAAATAAGTTTGATTTTTAAATAAAACTAAATAACAACCTCGTAGATTTCAATTGGCTCCTTAATATTTTTCAATTCGTATGAACCAAGACTTTTAAACTCCTTATCTGTTTTTCCTTTTACAGTCAAGTAAAAGCTGTCAGACATATAAATGCTTCCCGGTTCAGCTATCTGTTGTATTCTTGCAGCAATATTTAATGCATTTCCCTTAAGCTTGCCTTCAAATTCAATTATGTCCCCGATATGAATTCCTATCCTGACTTTTATTTTCTCTTTCTTTGATTTATCAATATTGTATTCTCCGAATTTTTCCTGAATATCAACAGAACATTTCAGAGCATTAGTTGCACTTTCAAATGATGCGAGAAACGCATCACCAATTATTTCGATAACTTTACCGTCAAAAATTCTTATTGATTCTTCCATGAACCTGTTATGAATTTTAAGAAGCTCAAGTGCAAGCTTTTCATCTCTGTTCATCTTTTTTGAATAATCTTTCATATCACTGAACATAACCGCAAGTAAATGTCTCCGCAGATTCTCTTCCTTGCCGCTTGTATCAGATCTAATACTTCCTTCCGGGACACGTCTTAAATTGGCTCTGATTCTTGCAAGAAGTTCCCTGGAATCGAATGGCTTAGTAACATAATCGTCTGCTCCAACTTCAAGTCCGACAACTTTATCAATCTTCTCTGCCATTGACGTGAGCATAATTATAGGATTACGAAAACTCCTTTCTCTCAACATCCGGCAAAGTTCAAGACCATTTAATGATGGAAGATTTATATCCAGAAGAATTAAATCGGGAATTTCTTTCAGAGCAAGTTCAAATCCTTCCTTCCCGTCTTCGGATTTTAAAACTTCATAACCCTGAGAGGATAAATACTCGCTAACTCCAAGAAGGATTGCCGGATCATCTTCAATTAATAATATTTTATACATCTTTTATTACCGGAAACCAAAGTGTGAAAATACTTCCCTTTCCAACTTCACTCTGCACATCAATTTTGCCATTATGAGCATCCATAATATGCTTTACTATTGCCAGACCAAGCCCTGTTCCTTTAGTTTTATTTGCGGTTTTCTCATTTACTCGAATAAATGGTTTGAACACGTTATTTAATTCCTCTGATGGAATTCCTCTTCCACTATCCTTTATAGATATAATAAAATAATCTTCATTTAGCTCAGTTGAGATTATTGTCTTAGAATTTATACTCGAGTACTTGGATGCATTTGTAAGTAAATTTATTATGGCTCTATCAACTGCAGCAGCATCAGCATAAATATAAGCCTGCTGATCAGAAATATTGTTTTCAAGAGTTTGTTTTTTGATACTGAATTGATATAGCACCGAATCAACTGATTTCTTTAATATTTCAGTAATTTCAATTTTCTTTATCTCATACATCATCATTCCCTTTTCAATCTTTGCATAATCAAGTATGTTTTCTATCAAACCTTGCAGTTTATCACTCTCGCCATCAATTATTCTTAAGTTTTCTTTTGCCTTTGGAGATGTCGATTCGATATTTAATACAGTCAGCTGAGTAAATAATTTGATATTTGTTAGTGGAGTTTTTAATTCGTGTGTCATTGTATTGATAAATTCTGTTCTCATTTCATCCAATTCCTTTAATCGCTCAGCTTCAAGATGTTCAAGTATTAATTCCTCCTGCAATGTAATTCTATCAACAGCCAATGCTGCTGCAGCAACTACTGTATTTAATAAATCAACATCATCTTTAAGGTATCTTGTGCCTGACTTTTTTGCACCCAAAGCCAGGAATGCATGAACATCACCAGTTGGTGATTTTACAGGGAAGACCAACACTATACCCCATCTTTTAAAAACTTTAAGGTCGGCTGATTCAATATTCAGTCCGGGTTCTACCCTATCATCCATCGCGATTGGAAGAGATAAGTCTGTTTTAAGATTTTCCGATTCAAACCTTATGCTTCTACCTTCTAGCAAGTCCCATCCTTTATTAGCTATTAGTTTTATCCGGCTATCAGACTGACGCAAAATAAAAAACCCGATGCTATCCAGAGGAATTAGAGCATCAGTATGTATCACTAATTCTTCTGCTAAAGTCCTGATATCAAGTGAATTTTTAATGTCCTCCAGGAATCTTTTTTGCTCTTCACGATAATCATATTCAACCCTAAAAAATTTCTTATCTACAAATTTTTGAATAACATTCTTTACTGGTTGAAGCAAAGCCACTACAGCAATGGCTGTTATTATAGTAGGAAATGCGGGATTAACATTCTGCACGAATAAAGTTATTAGTGAAGATAGACCTATATAAGTTATAATTATTAAAGCAAGAATTACGGAATATACAAGACTTCTCCTTACTAACAGATGAATATCCATCAGGTGATATTTAACAATTGCAATACTGAATGTAATTGGAATCGCAGTTAAGAATATCAAAATCAAGGCTTCAGGTATCAGACTATACCCGGTAAGAAGAATCGGCAAAATCCAAAAGAGGATGAAGCTGAAAGGACCGATAAAAAAACCCAGCAATAACCACTGCAATCTTTTTCTTTCCTCCAGGTCGGTTGCACGTCTAAATGCAAAAATGCAAATGGAGATTGCTATTACTACGCAGCTCAGGACGAAAAGTCTAAAAAAAGAATCATAAAAAAGAACATAATCTCTGATACTTTGTGTATCACTTCCCAGAGTTGCGTCAAAGAAAAAATAAGTGAGAATGATTACATTTATCACCGATATAGAATATAATATTTGAAGCATCCTTCTCAGTTTTTTATCCTGAGATTTTATAAACGAAATTGTAAAATGAATGAACAACACAGGTGTAAATGAATAAGCAATAAGCCATAAAATCCTGTTTAAATATCCTAATCCGAACGGTGCTATGGTGTAATTACCGGCAGTCATAATGATTACCATTCCAAGACCAATACTGGCAAGATGAAACAGCTTTGCAGAAATATTATCGGGTGCTTTTAATCTTACGAGGATAGCAAATACAATAAAAAATAATCCAACTATACCGATTATTAATAGATCGAAAGTAGAATAATAATTTGTAAGAGTTGCTGTGAAAAGTTTTTCATTTCCATTCTGGTAAACAAGTATTCTGACTTTGTCTCCGATTCTTTTGCCATCAAGATATAACTCAACTTCTTCCCAGTTATTAAATTCATAATTATCTACTGATAAGAGAATATTACCGTCTTTTATTCCTGGAGTCACCTCTTCAAAATTCGTTAGGGTTAGATGATCATCAATGGTTTTTAAGTTAAACGGAAGTGTGGCTTTAAAATAGATTTGGTATAACCCTGCAATGCAGAACAATACAACTAAAAAATCGATTACAAAAAGTGCATACTTATTATCAAGCGCACTTTTCATTCAGCCTCCTTAAAATTAAAGGATTAACCTCAATTAACACAGAGTGCAAAAAGAAGCTAGTAGAAAATTACGTTTTGTAGTTTAGAAGTGCAATATCAAAGAGAAAAAGTAAAGCTGGGTTTTCCATTTCCAACCTCATTTAATCTTTTTCAGCTCATTAGGTTCATTTGATTGATAGCGTGAATGAGTACTCAGTCCACTGATCTCGTATTCGGAGAATGGCTCAATCACTTCATCCGGGGTTGATGTTAAGATTCCTATAACAGTTCCAATTATGACACAGCCAGCTGCAGCAACACCAATCGAGACTGCTGTTTTCTCATCGATCCCTGGTCCGAAACTTGAACTATGATAATTGGCTTGATATATTACACCAGCTACAACAACCGAAGTCAATAATCCAAGACCAATCCCCCAACCTAAATTAGAATTTCCCTTAATTACTAACTTTTCTATATCAGAAGCTTTTCCATGAAAGACACAATCGGGATTATTTAAGTTCTCATCGCAATCAGGTTTTAATATTAATATCGAGCTTTCTCTAACCAACAATAATTCTCCAGAATTTTCTATCCCATCACTCATATACGCACATACTTCCGAACCTCTTTTGTATTCTGAACTTTCGTAAACAGGGTGAAAAGTATCCAGTGTTCCATTTTCCAATGCATTTCTTGCGTAAATATGATATCTCAGACTTTTCAGATTTTTATAATTCTCTATAAGTGTATCCGATAGCACTCCATTGCTTACGTATTGAACATTGGCATTCAACGAGCTATCAGGATTAAGATAGAAAACTGCACACTGGAATCCGTCAATTTTTGAGAATAACTGATAATAATCGCGTTCTTCGTGGCTAAGAGTATCCCCGATGAATTCATTGACCACATAAGGTGAAATATCTTTTTGAGCTAAAGTCTTTATTCCTAAAAAGTTAGTAATCGTAAGAACAAATGCAGTAAAAAATAAATTTTTCATTCCGAGCCTCCATAATTATTCTGAAGACAAAATAATTAATTATAAAGGCTTAGTTGTCAGAGATTTGTCATGAAATTGTAAAAATGATTTTCATTGGTTGCCAACCATTAAGAGTTGATTGATTGTCAGCTCATTTAATAACAAATTAAAATCAATTTTATCCTCTGCACCTTATGAGGACGTTGTGGTGCAAAATGTAGTACTTTTCAGATAACTCTCCCCTATTCCTCCTTCCTAAAAAATAATTAATCTCCTGTTTTGCACAATGAAGGCTACGATTGGGCCCATTTTTCAATTTGTTACAAATCTCTTACAATCTCATGACATATCCATGACATATTTATCTGAAAATTAAAGCAATTTGGTTTGTGCAGATTGAGTTCTGCTAAAAATAATCATATCAATTAAACGGAGGTTTCTCATGATTAAAACTCTTCTTTGCTTTACAGTAATTTTTGTTTTCACAGTATTTAACCAAAATACTGTCGCTCAAGGGGATGTTCTCACAATTCTTCATTTTAACGATTCGCACTCAACCCTTTCACCTTTGGGTCCGCGAACAAGCAGCCTTGAAGGAACACAGGGTGGAATCGCACGTGTAGCTTCTGTTATTGGTCTAACACAAATGACAGAACCAAATGTACTTGTGCTTCATGCAGGTGATGTATCAATCGGCGATTTGTTTTTTACACAGTATTTCGCTGCAGCCGAATTGCAGTTGATGAACTCACTTGGTTTTGATGCAATGGCAGTTGGCAACCACGAATTCGATTTAACTCCGGATGCTTTACTTGGTGCTTTGCAGGCATCATTTCCTCCGGGTGGTGGATTCCCATTATTATCAGCAAATTTAATTTTTGATGGAACAACTCCGCTTCTTGAGCAATATATAGAACCATACACTATCATACAGAAAGGTCCGATAAAAGTTGGGATTTTCAGTCTTCTTACTCCGGAAACAAATCTTTTTTCGCAGCCTGCACCAATTATAGTCTCCGATGAAATTGTGGAAAAAGCTGCTGAGATGGTTACGACTTTAAGCACGCTTGATTGTGACGTAATTATTCTACTTTCGCATTTGGGTGTAGCGCTTGATCAGATTGTTGCCTCTTACGTTCCTGGAATTAATGTGATAGTGAGTGGGCACGATCATTATAAGTTTGAAACTCCATTAACAATTACAGATCCGCTTGGAGGGACTACTCTCCTGGTTCAGGCAAAGTCAAATTATATGTATGCTGGAAAAATGAAGTTAGAAATTAATGGAGATGATGTTCAGTTAATTGATTATCAATTAATTCCAATGGATGAAAATATTCCTGAGGAACCTACAGTTAAAGCGGCTGTTAATGATTTGATTGCAGGAATTGAAGCAACCTATGGACCTGTATTCTCACAGCAAATGGGTTACGCTAATGCTTTCTTTAATGAAGAGGCAACAAATCTTTTAACTAAAGGTGCACACGATACACCAATTGGGAACCTTGTAACTGATGCATTCAGATCAACATTTGCTACAGATATTGCAATCCAGCCCGGGGGTTTTACGGCACTGCCACTTTGGGAAGGACCTTTAGTAGCAGCAGATGTATTTAGAGTTAATGGATATGGATTTAATACAGAGAACGGTTTAGGATTCCAGATGGTTACTTTTAATATGTATGGTGAAAGTTTACTGGGAGGATTAGAGTTCGGACTTTCAGAAATAGAAAAGAACGATGAATTTCTGATACAAGTTTCAGGTATGCAGTATTTCTATGATGGGACACAACTACCATTTTCCAGATTAAAAGGAGTATTAATAAACGGATCACCAGTTGATCCCACTGCCGTATACTCAGTAACTGCAAACGAAGCCGTTCTTCAGATTCTCGACATACTTGGAATTCCGTATTCAAATGTTCAGCTATATACTGGCATAACAGAATTCCAGGTTCTAACTGATTATATCATTAATCAGGGTGGATTTATACATCCAAAATCACTCGGAAGAATTTTAAATGTTGGTGACTTGCAAGCACGCGGGATAGTAATCGCCAACGGATGGATGAACTCAGAGGAAAGTTTTTATTTGCAGGACCCATCAAAAACAGGTAAACTTTACTTTAGTATTAATTTATGGAACCGATACGTTTCAGGTAAACCAGCAGGAATGGTATATCTTAATCTGTATAATGCAAATTTCAGATTTAGAAGTACTGACTCCGAATGGCTTCTAATTGAAAACTCTGAAGCAACCATTCTTGGTAAGGGTAAAGTGAACGGTTCGGGAAACTATGGTTTTCTAATTACTGCTCAAAGTGAAATTGAAGGTATGGAATGTCCGCAAGGTGGATTAAGAATAGTTATTTGGGATATTGATGATGGCGAGAGAATAGTTTACGATAATCTATTACCTCAGAGTACACATGGTAAAATATTCATTAAAAACTTTCTCGGTGATGAGTTGGAAAAGCTTGCTGCTGAAGAAGGTGAATCAATAAATCTTCCCAATGAATATGCACTTGAGCAAAACTATCCTAACCCGTTCAATCCATCTACTACAATAAAGTACTCGGTTCCAAATGCTGAAAATGTTCAGTTAAAGGTTTATGATGTAATTGGGAATGAAGTGGCTACACTTGTTAATGAAACAAAATCTCCCGGCAGCTATGAAGTACCTTTCAATGCTTCACAACTTTCCAGTGGAGTCTACATTTATTCAATAAGAGCAGGAAATTTCGTTGAAACCAAGAAGATGATTTTGATGAAATAAAAATTTAATAAAGCCTCCTACTAAAGGAGGCTTTTAAACCTTTTGATAAATCTTAAGAGAGGTAGCAATGAATAAAAAAATAGTAACCTTAATCCTGATAAATGCAATTTTAATTCAAATTGTTGGATGTTATTCATATCAGGAAATTACAAAAGAGGAGTTCTTAAATGTAAAAGAAAATGAAGATTTACGTGTCACGACTAAAAATCAAACTTCTTATGAATTTGATGCGGAAGATTATATAGTTAAAAACGATTCTATCTATGGTAATGGGAAAATTGTTAATACAAAACTCAAGAAAAGATATTATAAGGATTTCGAAGGTAGCATTTACCTTGGAGATGTCGAATCATTAAAATTTGATAGCTTTGATGTAATATCGACGGTGGTTGTAGTAGCAGTAACTGCAGGATTTATAGCACTTGTTATAAGTGGTTTTAGTATTTCATTTGCGGGTTGGGGAGAAAAAGGGGGAAGTGGGCACGGGTTATGAAAGAGTAATTATTGAGATTTATTCTTTTATTAAAGTGAATTTTTAATTATAAATAAATGGATCATTGTATTCTCTCTCAATAGGAATTTGTAGAAACAAAGAAAATGGTGTTGATAAAATAACAATGTAAAAATCGACTCTTCCGAAAGAGAAGCTCAATAGTTTTTTAGGAGGCAAAAATGAAAAATATTATTTGTTTACTTGTAAGTTTTACTTTTCTATCTTCACTTCTATTCTCGCAGCAAAAAGATAGCTTAGTTCAACTCTACCCCGGAATGGGAGATACATTAGATTTTGTTGACAGAGAAATATTTGGTCTTTATCCAGATGTTGAAGGATTTGATTATGCAAAAATCTTTGCTAGAGACAGCAAATTTTTGGTTTCGGAAATCTCTTATTTCAATAAAGGATTTTCAGCCGATACAATTATTGTGGAAGACTTTTCCAAACTTTCAAAAATGCGCGCACAACTTAATCAGTTTGCAATTCAAAATGATAAAAAACTCGAATCCCCTATAAACGCATCTATATTTACTACTAATTCAAATAAGTATGATGGAAAGCTGATGATGTTTAGTAAAAAATTTCTCTATTTAGCTTCAGATATAAACTATTCAGTAGAGAATCACTCCCCATTTTATCTAAAATCATCAATTGAATCAATTGATAGCTTAATGATTCCTGAGGAAACAAACTTGGTTCCCTATATAGGAGGAGGAGCTTTTGCTGGATTCCTTGCTGGATTTTTAATAGGGACATCAATATTTGAAGATGACATGGGAGCAAATAAAGAAGTTAAGTGGATGGCTACAGGTGGGTTTGGGGCTTTAGCCGGAGCTTTGTTGGGTTGGGTAATCGGTGCAGCTATACCAAATGATTACATAACTATTCGGTTTAATTCACCTTATGATGTTATAAAACTCAAAGATTATTCTGCATATTATTTCCGACATGATAAGTCTCTTAAAGAGAAATATGAGGAATTAAAATAACAAAATAATTTTTTAAGCAAAATTGAATGGAGACAAAATGAAATTTATAAAAATAATTTCGCTCATGAAACTATCTTCTTCTTTTGTTACTGGTCAAAAGATTGGAATGAAAAAATTAACAATATCTATTATTATTAACAGCCTAATCCTGCAACTATTAGTTGGCTGCTACTCTTCAAATTATATAACATTTAATCAATTAAAGGATTTTAAGGATAAAAATGATATAATTATCACGACCACTGATAGTAATGAGTACATACTTAAAAGAGATAGTACAGAACAATACTACTCTAATTGGAAGTTTGTTGATAATACCATTGAATGGACTGAATCAAAAGTAGTATTTCAAAAAGAGAACCCAAAATCAGGAAAATATACAACGATAAATACTACCATAGCAGAAAAGGAAATATTTAAGATTGGTGTAGAAGAATTTGATGGATTAAAAACTACGTTGTTATCAGTTGGGATATTAGCAGTGATAGTTGTAATCGGGGCACTAACTTTTAGATTATCTGAGGGCCCTATATTCGGTTCTAGTAAATTATAATATAATATTACTTAAAAAAGAATAACTCGCTCAGTGGCTGTTATTTATACAAATTTTTTAAATAATCAATCCCACCAAGCGAGCTCATTTGATTAAGTATCCAGTTTTGTCTTTGAAGAATATAACTTGAAGGCTTCCTGACTAAAAATCGTAAAGGATTAGGAATTACTGCAGCAAGTAAAGCTGCTTGACTACTGGTTAATTTATCGGGAGTTTTCCTAAAATAAATCTGGCTAGCCGCACCAACTCCGAAAATCATATCACCCATTTCTGTAATGTTCAGATAAATTTCAAGAATACGTTCTTTACTCCACAATAATTCAATTAGAAGAGTAAAGTACGCTTCTAATCCCTTTCTTATAAAACTTCTTCCTTCCCATAAGAATAAATTCTTTGCAACTTGCTGTGTAATAGTGCTCGCGCCTCTCAGCCTACGCCCGCGGTCGTGTTGTTCAAGTGCTTTTCCAATTTGTTCAAAATCAAACCCGAAATGGAAAGGGAAATTCTGGTCCTCGGCTGCAATTACAGATAGAGGCATCTGTTTTGAGATGTCATCATAATTGAACCATTCATAAGCTATCATCTGACGTTCTTTAAATGTTACCAGCGCATTTATTTTTCTCTGGATCATTATTGAAGAGGTTACCGGATTAATCCACTTTAAAAGGATTACCGAGAATACCGACAATAAAATAATTCCAAGGAATATCTTGAGAATTAATTTTAAAATCTTTTTGATTATTTCTTTTAATTTAGATTTTCTTTTTTTTGGCATAGTTGTTTTTCAATCTATGGCACCGGATCATATCCACTTCCTCCCCAGGGATGACATCTGATAATTCTTTTAAAGCTTAACCAGGAACCTTTGAGAATTCCATATTTTTTCAAAGCTTCAAGACTATATTGAGAACAGGTCGGAATAAATCTACAAGATGGAGGAAACAAAGGTGAAATTAAAACCTGATAAATTTTTATCAACATAATAAAAGGTATTGCTAGTATCTGAAAAAATTTACGAAAGAAAATATTGATACGCATATTAATGTTGATTATTGAAGGACCTGAATTTGAATTTCAAATATTTCCTGCTATTTCTGAGTATAACCGCATAATAAAAAAATTACTTTGAAATTCTCTTTAAATATAACTTAATTTGCCCCGTCAAAAATGAGAATTATCACAAAACTAAAAAGGTATGTCAAAAAACGTTGTAATTGTTGAATCACCGGCTAAGGCAAGCACGATTGAAAAATATCTCGGAGAAGATTTTCTCGTTACTTCCAGCTACGGTCACATTAGAGACCTTCAGAAAAAAGATAAGGGAATTGACATTGAGAATAACTATGCTCCACAATATATAATTCCGGAAGAGAAAAAGGCAAGAGTAAAAGAGCTTAAAAAATTATCAGATAAATCTGAGACTGTCTGGCTTGCTACTGATGAGGACCGTGAAGGTGAAGCAATAGCCTGGCATCTTAAAGAGGTATTAGAACTCCCCGAGAAAAAAATAAGACGAATTGTATTTTCAGAGATAACAAAAAACGCAATTCTCGAGGCAGTAAAAAATCCCAGGGGAATTGATTATAACCTTGTTAATTCACAACAGTCCCGAAGAATACTGGATAGATTGGTTGGGTTTGAACTCTCCCCTATTTTATGGAGAAAAGTAAAACCAAACTTATCTGCTGGACGTGTTCAGTCTGTAGCAGTTCGATTAATAGTTGAACGTGAGAGGGAAATAGATTCATTCAAAACTCAGTCAAGATTTAAAGTAACCGGTAATTTTGTTATAACCGATAAAAATGGTAAAAAATCTGAGTTTAAAGCAGAGGTTCCCGAATACTTTAAAACTCAAAAAGAAGCAGAAGATTTTTTTGAGAAATGCAGAACATCTGAATTTTCAGTTGAAAGCGTAGAAAAGAAACCTGTAAAAAAATCCCCCTCTCCCCCATTTACAACTTCTACTCTTCAACAGGAAGCAAGTAGAAAATTAAGATTTTCAGTTGCCAGAACGATGCTTGTTGCGCAGAAGTTATACGAAGCAGGAAAAATAACTTATATGCGAACCGATTCTGTTAATCTTTCAGACTTCGCACTTGATGCAGCAGAAAAACAAATCAATTCCGAATATGGTAAAGCGTACTTACATAAGAGACAATTTAAAACAAAATCAAAGACAGCGCAGGAAGCTCACGAAGCAATCCGACCAACTGACTTCAGTAAAGAAGGTGTTAGCGGTTCTAAAGAAGAAAAGGCTTTATATGAACTGATATGGAAAAGAGCTATTGCCTCCCAGATGACCGATGCTCAGATTGAAAGAACAATAGCAAAAATAAATGCAAGCAATGCAAAAGAAATGTTCGTTGCAAAAGGCGAAGTAATTAAGTTTGATGGATTTCTTAAAGTTTATTTCGAGTCAACCGATGATGAAAATGGAGAAAACGGAAGCAGTGGTATTTTACCTGAAATGACCGAAGGTCAAAAAATATCTTTTGCTGAAATCTTAGCTACTCAAAGATATACTCGTCCTCCTTCAAGATATACTGAAGCAAGCCTTGTAAAGAAGCTGGAAGAGCTTGGGATTGGCAGACCCTCAACTTATGCACCCACGATCAGCACAATACAGAAAAGAGGATATGTACATAAAGAGGAACGGGAAGGTATACAAAGAGACTATATCGTGCTTTCACTCGATGAATCTAAGAAGATCAGCAGTGACAAGAAAACTGAAATAACTGGTGCAGATAAGGGTAAATTGTTCCCCAATGATATAGCGATGCTTGTAAACGATTTCCTGCTTGAACATTTTCCACAAATTATGGATTATAAATTTACTGCACATGTTGAAGAAGAACTTGATGAAATAGCAAATGGTGGGATGGATTACCATGAGATGCTCGAAGAGTTTTATCCACCATTTAAAGAAAAAGTTGATCATACAATCAAAACTTCTGAAAGGGTTTCAGGTGAAAGAATTCTTGGGACAGATCCGGTTACAGGCAAGCAAGTTTCGGTCCGTATGGCTCGTTTTGGTCCTGTAGCTGCATTAAGTAATCCAAAGGATGAAAATGATACTCCTCACTATTCAGCTCTTCGCAAAACTCAAAAGCTGGAAAACATTACCTTCGAAGAAGCTTTGGAATTATTTAAGCTTCCAAGAGTTGTCGGTGAATACGAAGATCGAGAAGTTGTTGCAGCAATTGGCAGGTTTGGTCCTTATGTAAGACACGATGGGAAATTTTATTCAATAAAAAACCAATTCGACCCTCACGACATCGAAATTGATGAGGCAATTGATGTCATTGAAACTAAACGAAAAGCTGATGCGGAAAAGACAATTAAGACTTTTGAGGAGAAACCCGAGTATCAGATTCTCAATGGCAGATGGGGTCCTTACCTTAAAGCAGGAAAACTGAACGTGCGAATATCAAAAGACCGTGATCCTGCTTCATTAACTTTGGAAGAATGCATTAAATTAGCCGAAGAATCTGCTGAAAAGAAAAAAACAAAACCGAGAAGAAACGTTCGTTCAAAAAAAAGCTAATCATTCTAAATTGAAATTATAATATTCATATTAACTGCTTAAATTGTCAATCAACTTAAAAAAAATAATTGGATATGCTGCTAGCTTTTATTGAGTGGAACATAAGACCGGAAATATTTCATTTAGGTCCTTTTTCAATTCGCTGGTATGGTTTATTGTTTGCTATGGGATTTGTTGTGGGATACATTCTTATGACCTGGATGTTTAAAAGAGAAGGCAGAGATCAAGCCGACCTGGATCAGCTTTCGGTTTATATGATATTCGGGACAGTGATTGGTGCGAGGCTGGGACATTGCCTTTTTTACAACCCGGTTTACTATTTATCTAATCCTATTGAAATACTTAAAGTGTGGGAAGGTGGATTAGCAAGTCACGGTGCTGCTATAGGTATTTTAATCAGTTTATACCTGTTTTCCAAAAAGAAAAAAAATTATACTATGCTCTGGACACTGGACAGGATTGTAATAGTCGTTGCACTTGCTGGTTCTTTCATCCGGCTTGGGAACCTATTTAACTCGGAAATAATCGGGAAACCTGCCAATGTAGCATGGGCATTTATTTTTACTTCCATTGATAATGTTCCAAGACACCCCACACAACTTTACGAATCGATAGCTTATTTAATGATCTTTCTGATATTACTGTTTATTTATGCAAAAGGATTTGAAAAAAATAAAAGTGGATTACTCTTCGGTCTATTTCTTGTACTTGTTTTTACATTCAGATTTTTTGTAGAATTCCTGAAAGAGGATCAATCAGCATTTGAAGCTGGAATGGCTTTAAATATGGGTCAACTACTTAGCATTCCATTTGTGATCGCAGGTATAGTTTTTATAGTAAGGTCATTCAAACTAAAAAAAGAAAAGTGATCTCATTCGATCACTTTTTTTATGGCTTCTTCAAATGATTCGTAGCTTTGCTTGCCAATCAGCATTTCTTTCTGATTTCCGTCTTTATCATAAATAAAAGTTGCGGGTATCGCCCCACTCCATTTTTTGTTTAGAAGATTTATAAAATCTTCCGATTCAACAACTTTAAGGAGATAAATTTCAAAGTCAGCTTTCTGGTTTTTTATGAAAGGAATAACCTTTGAGTTCAACACGTCTGAATCATCAACGCTAATCCCTACCACGCGTACTTTATCTCCATAGCTTCTTCCTATTTTTACCAGGTCAGGAAATTCTTCACGACATGGCGTGCACCAGGTAGCCCATACATTAATTAATAGAGGAAGATCACTATTATTAATTATTGCACTAAGATCATCTGTATTTATGATTTTTACAGTAATGTCTTTATTATTTTGTGCGAAAACATAGTTCTGAGAACTAATAAAATAAAACAATGCAAAAAGAAGAAGAAAAAAATACAATTTCATGCATCAACCTTAAATTCTTTTTATTGTGCAGCCGAAAGCTTTAGTCTCTTTTTTAGAAACTTCCTTGTCCGCTAAAATCGCATTAAGTGCATTTTCTAAATCTTTACTTACAACTTCTGATTGATTTTTTGAATTGTCTATTCTCCCGTGATAAAGAATCTCAAAATTATTATTAAGTATATAGGCTTCGGGAGTAAACGAAGCTTCAAACTTGTCTGCTATGATGTTTTTTTCATCTTTTAATATCGTAAAAGTCAGGCCCTTTTCTTCTGCGTGCTCTTTAATTCTGCTTACTGATTCTTCTTTATTTGAATTTATTCCAATAAAAGCAATATTCTTTTGACTATAATTTTTGTAAATATTTTCCATCCGTGCATTATAAGCATTTGATATGGGGCACTCAGTTGCAATAAAAATTATAACAATTGCCTTGGAATCTTTGTAATCTGAGAGGGAATGCTCTTTTCCATTATAATCTTTTAGTGAAAAGTTTTCAATTTTCATTTGTAAAGAAAAATTATTAACTGCCGCAATCAATAAAGAAGCAATTGTTGATAGTGCAATTAATACAAAAACTTTTTTTGAGCGCATAGATCCTCCTTATTTAATTTTGAATCCGAAAAAAATTTGCTGGCAATGATTAGAAGATTAATCTGATAAATCAAGCTACAATTTATGGGAGGTTTTAATATTCAAAGAATATTCCAACAGTAAGTTTTTAATCTGCCAAAATTAGCAAATACAATGAAATTGGCATAGATTTAGATAATTCTAATAAAACATTTCTTAACTTTAACTACTGGAAAACAATATGAAACTTCTTGAAAAGATAAAGAATAAGTCAGCGGTTGTTGGAATAGTCGGCATGGGTTATGTCGGGCTGCCTCTAGGGTTAGCATTCGCTAAAAAGAAATTTAATGTATTAGGATTTGATTTAGATGAGATGAAAATTTCTTTCCTGAACAAGAGTAAGGGATATTTAAAACATATAAGTGAAGACAAAATAAAAGAAGCGGTAAACTCAGGTTACCTTAAAGCTACTTCGGATTTTTCAAGACTCAAAGAGGTTAATGCAATTATAATTTGCGTACCTACACCACTTACAGAACATCGAGAACCGGATATGTCTTATGTTGAGAACACTTCGAAGACAATAGCAAAATATTTGCGTCAAGGCCAATTAGTTGTACTTGAATCAACTACTTATCCCGGAACAACTGAGGAACTTTTACTACCATTGTTTGAAAATGCTGGAAGTATAAATAAGTTCAAAGTCGGAAAAGATTTTTATTTAGCATTCAGCCCTGAAAGAGAAGATCCGAACAATCCGGATTTTACAACTGCAGAAATACCAAAAGTTATTGGCGGTGTAACTCCTGAATGTTCTAAAGTTGCAAAAGCTCTATATGATCAGGTAATTATTAAAACAGTTCCTGTCTCTTCCCCAAGAGCTGCTGAAGCTACTAAATTACTAGAGAACATTTACCGATCAGTGAATATAGCACTTGTTAATGAACTTAAAATGGTATTCAACAAAATGAATGTGGACATTTGGGAAGTTATCGCAGCTGCATCAACAAAACCATTTGGCTATAAAGCATTTTATCCGGGTCCGGGATTAGGTGGTCATTGTATTCCCATTGATCCATTTTACTTAACCTGGAAAGCAAGGGAGTTTGAGATAAATACAAAATTTATCGAACTCGCAGGAGAAATTAATACTCATCAGCCATATTATGTTGTTGAGAAATCCTCAGAGGCTTTAAACAAATTTAAGAAAGCGTTGAACGGTGCTAGGGTATTAATACTCGGAGCAGCTTATAAGAAAGATATTGATGATATGAGAGAATCACCTTCTTTAAAACTAATTGAGATTTATAGAGAAAAGGGTGCGAATGTTGAATACCATGACCCTCTGATTCCAGTACTGCCTAAAACAAGGAAATATAAGTTTGACATGAAATCAGTTAAATTATCTAAGGAAAAATTGAAGAGTTTTGACCTGGTAGTTTTAAGCACTGATCATTCAATATTCGATTATAAATTTATTGGTGTAAACTCTAAAATAATAATAGACCCGCGCAATGCATTTGAAACTAGAGGAATTAGATCTAAAAATATTTTTAAAGCTTAAATAAACGAATGATAATGAAAAATTTCGCAATCACAGGAGTTGCTGGCTATATAGCTCCAAGACATCTACAGGCAATTAAGGATACAGGAAATCGATTAGTAGCTGCAGTCGATCCAAACGACTCAGTTGGAATTCTTGACAAATACTTCCCCGATGTCAGTTTTTTTACTGAATTTGAAAGATTTGACAGACACCTAGAAAAATTGAGAAGAGAAAAAAACGACCAAAAAGTAGACTATCTTTCAATTTGTTCACCAAATAATTTACATGACGCTCATATCAGGTTGGCATTAAGAGTTGGCGCAAATGCAATATGTGAAAAACCTCTTGTTCTCAATCCTTGGAATCTGGATGCATTGCAGGAATTAGAACATGAAACCTCTGCACGGGTATTTACTGTTCTGCAACTACGAGTTCACCAGGAAATCATTAAGCTTAAAGCAAAACTTGAGAAAGAAAAACCAAAACATAAACACGAAGTTGTTCTTTCCTATATTACTTCTCGTGGATTGTGGTATTATTACTCCTGGAAAGGTATGATAGAAAAATCCGGTGGGATAGCTACCAATATTGGCATCCACTTTTTTGATCTTCTAATGTGGCTTTTTGGTGATGTTCAATCAAGTGTTTTACATCTTAAAGAAGATAAAAGAATGTCCGGTTTTATTGAATTGAAAAATGCGAATGTTAAGTGGTTCCTTTCTACTGATAGAAACGATTTACCGGAAGAGATTTCTAAGAAAGGAGTACCGACTTTCAGATCTATCACTGTAGATGGTGAACAAATTCAATTCTCTGAAGGTTTCACTGATTTACATACTCAAGTGTATGAAGAAACACTCAAGGGAAATGGTTTTGGTTTAGAAGATGCCAGACCTTCAATTACGCTCGTCCAAAAACTTCGGTCAGCAACGGCAATTAAAAAAACTGATAACATCCACCCTTTCGCATTAAATTATAAATAACATAAGGACGCGTAATGAATTATTTTAAACATGAATCAGCATACGTTGATGAAAACTGTGTAATTGGTGAAGGAACCAAAATCTGGCATTTCAGCCATATTCAAAGTGGTGCCAAGATTGGTAAAAAGTGTGTCTTTGGTCAAAATGTGAATGTGGGAAACAATGTTTCAATTGGCGACTTCTGTAAAGTTCAAAACAATGTTTCCATTTATGAAGGCGTAACACTTGAAGACTACGTATTTTGCGGACCATCGATGGTCTTCACAAATATACTTGACCCAAAATGTAAATACCCGCAGGTGGGTGCTAAATATTATGTGAAAACTCTTGTGAAAGAAGGGGCTTCAATCGGTGCGAATGCAACAATAGTTTGCAGCATTACTATAGGTAAACATTGTTTGATTGGCGCCGGATCAGTTATAACTAAAGATGTTCCTGATTATGCGTTGGTTGTTGGTGTCCCTGGAAAAATAATTGGTTGGGTTTCTGAAGCGGGAAAGAGATTAATTTTCGACAAAGATGGAATTGCATTCTGCAAAAAGTCACTGAAAAAATATCAACTTAAAAACGGATCAGTCACTGAATTAGAGTAATTGAGTTCAAATAGTATAAAAGTGAATCAATAGCCTCAAGAACCATTTTAGGAGTTATTTTTTCCATACACGAAATTTCCTCCGAACAATATTTTTTATAATAACAATTACACCCTTCAGGTGAACTAAGCTTAATCCCCTTTCCATAAAGTTCTATCTCGTTAGCAGAGGTAGGACCAAATAGGGTAATAATCTTTTTCTCAAGAGCTGTTGCAATATGAAGAGCTAGAGTGTCTGCTGTAACAATCAAATCACACAAATCGACAATTGCAGCAAATTCAAGTAATGAATTATCACATCCCGTATCAATAACATTATCAAAGCCTTTTTTTAAATCTTTGAAAGCCTCGACTTCTTCAGGACCGCCAAGCAGAAGTAAATTAAATTTATTGCCTCCAAGCATTTTAATTAATTCCTTCCAGCTTTTAAGGGGCCACCCTTTACTTGGCCATTTAGTACCGACACCAACATTGAGTCCAATAACTGGATATGATGGAGTTATTTTTTTTACAAATTCTTTTTGTGAAATTTTCTCTTTTTCTTTATCGGAAATACGAATAACAGGTACTTCAACGGGTAAATCCAGACCCAAAATTTCATACATAATTTGCTGATAAGATTTTGTGTTAGCTTTCTTAATATCATCAAAAGCACTCATTTCAAGCCATTTTTGAGCAGCATCAGAGGTTGGCTCGACATAACCCTTTTTATTCAAAACAAACCCGATCTTTTCTTTTGCTTTGGCGCAAGCAGCAATAGCAGAACTGATCTTCGATGTATCAAGATTGATCACGATATCATAGTCCTCAGCACTTAATCTGAAAAGAGCGTCGTCTTCAACTATAATCACATCATCGACTAAAGAATTATTAGAGAAGAGTTCCTTAGCATTATGCCTTGTGCACCATATAATGTAGCTCTCGGGATATTTTTTCTTTAGTGGTTTCAGAACAGAAGTTGTTCGAAGGACATCACCAACGGCATCGAGTTTAATGATGAGAATTTTAAATGAGACTGGCTGATAGTAAGTGCAGTCATCGCATTTAATCCCCTCTTGTTTGTGATATAAGCAAGGTTTATCACCGAAGAAATATCGACAGTCTTTTTTTAGTATCATTCTCTATTATATCAAAACAAATCTATGTAGGATCCAAGAAATAATTTCAATTAATTTAAAATGTAATATATCAATCGAGCTAATTTTTTAAAAATGACCAGTCATTATAAATCCTCGATTGGTAGAAGCGCCAAGAATGTCGACCATAGATGGCGTAAATTCCTTATTGTTTTACTTTAATCCTACTCAAGGTAGTTTAATTTACGATTATTCCTCTATTCTAAGTTTGGTATTTCAGTTGCTATATAATTAATACTCAGACAGTTTGAAAAATCTGGGAGCTATTAATACACAATCTAAAAATAATTTAGGTTGAAAAAATTATAACTAGAATTCGCAGTACTGAAGATAAAGATTCTCAATAATGAAGAAAAACACATCGAAATTGAAAAAGACAATTGCAATTTCTAGTTATGAGTATTTTTTTGCCTTACATAGTTGGCAAGATATTTGATAGATTTACAAATAATAAATATTGCTTATTAAGTAATAATTGTGCTTCAAGAGAGAATATGATGCAAAAAAAT
>Ga0307423_1000433_pt1 | contig 28358 bp, 24 predicted proteins | sample SalMarWE160310MG_FD_202154 | JGI IMG/M metagenome (GOLD analysis project Ga0307423, IMG submission 202154) | Salt marsh sediment microbial communities from the Plum Island Ecosystem LTER, Massachusetts, United States - WE1603-10 | ecosystem: Environmental > Aquatic > Marine > Intertidal zone >... | reverse complement strand
CGCCAAAAGCCCCATCGTGGCTGCGGGTGAAGCCGATATCCTGGTGAGCTTCGAGCCGGTGGAGGCCCTTCGCCTGTTAAACAAGTGCAACAAGGACACCCTGGTGATCACCAACACCAGGCCCTTGTCGCCCTTTACCGTGGCCATCGGCGCCGCGTCCTATCCTCCGCCCGAGGAGTCGGTGAAGGCACTGAAGAAAAAGGTCAAGCGCGTCGTGTCCTTTGACGGCCAGGCCTTGGCCGAAGAGGCCAAGAACCCCCTGAGCCTCAACATGGTCATGTTGGGCGCGCTCTTTGCCGTGGGCGACATGGAGGTGCCGGTTAAGTCCATCAAAAAAATGATCCGCCAGAACACCAAGGAGCGTTTCGTGCCCTCCAACCTGGCGGCCTTTGAATTGGGCTTCAAGGCGGCCAAGGCGGCCTAGGCAACCTCAAGTCATCAAGGCGATCCCCCGCGCCGGGGCCCCCTTGTGGGTCCCGGCGCTTTTTATGCGGGCCTCCAGAGGCTCTTTGTCCGCTTTTCTTTAATGATCCCCAGTTAAAGGCGCTGCACCCCGGGGGGGCGGGCGGGCCCCCACAATTGGGTGTCAGACCCCCCCTGAATGAGGTTTAGCCTTCATTTCCCACTTGCCTTGCTTTCTCTATGCTGGAATCAACCGGCCGAGGTACCGCCTGAGGGTTGGGCCGGATTTGAGAAACCGGTGGTTAGAAGGGCTAGGTCAAATGGAGCAGGCAAGCAAGCAGCCCTATAAGGCGCTTAAAAATAAGATACTCGCCACCATGATCGTGGTGCCAGCCATTCCTTTCCTTTTGGTCTTGGCCATCGGCTACTATCAGTTCACCAGCGCCCTGGAAAGCGATGCCTTTGCCCGCATGACCCGGATCGCCACCGACCACCGCCGGGTCATCCAGATGTTTTTGGACGAGCGCCGCGGCGACTTGTCGTTCGTGGCCGACTCCATTCCTTATGAGGAAATCATCCAGAAGCAAAAGCTTGAGGACGTGTTCAATGACCTGCGCAAGGCCTCGCCGGCCTTTGTGGACTTAGGGGTGTTCGACGATCAGGGCACCCATGTGGCTTACCAAGGCCCTTACCAGCTGCAGGGCATGTCGTATCGCGACGCCCCCTGGTTTCAGAAGGTCATGCAAAAGGGTTACTACGTAAGTGATGTCTTTTTGGGCTACCGCAAGGTGCCTCACTTCATCGTGGCGGTGAAGGCCAAGCTGGGCGGCGTGGAGTGGGTGCTGCGTGCCACCATCGACACCCTGTTCTTCACCGACATGGTGGAAAAGGTTCGGGTGGGCAAGACCGGCGAGGCCTACATAATCAACGACCAAGGCGTTTTTCAGACCGCGCGTCGCTCCGGCGGCGACCTTATGCAAAAGGACAAGGAAAACGTACATCAGCTGACCCCGGTGGGTCAGGTGGAGGCCTTTGTGCGCAAAGGGGCCTCAGGCGAGGCCTATATCTACGCCACCGCTTGGTTGAACGACAACAAGTGGATCCTGGTGGTGCGTCAGGAAGTGGGCGACGCCATGAGTTCCCTGCGCACGGCCTCCTACCTGGGCCTGGTGATTTTACTGGCCGGCGGCGCCGGCATCGTGGGGCTTGCCTTCTACCTAACGGGCTCCATCATCCGCCACATGGAATCCACCGACCAGGAGAAGAGCCAGCTGGGCCAGCAACTCATCATGGCCAGCCGTCTGGCCGAAATCGGCGAGATGAGCGCCGGGTTTGCCCATGAAATCAATAATCCCCTACAGATCATCCGGGCCGAGCATGCCCTGATCGAAACGATTATGGGCGAGATGAACCAGCGCGGCGAGCTTCCCCAGGGCGAGGACCTGGAGCAGGTGCTGGACTCCATGAACCAAATCAAGCTGCAGGTTGACCGCTGCGGCGGCATCACCCAAGGCATCCTCAAGTTCGCCCGGCAGAAGGAGCCTCAGAGCGAGGATCTGGACCTGACCCGCTTTGTGCCCGAGGTGTTGGCCATGATCCGCAAAAAGGCCGAGGTCAACGGCATCAATTTACAGACGGAGTTGACCGATTCGCTCCCGCCGGTGAGCGCCGACCCGGGTCAACTGCAGCAGGTGCTCCTCAATCTTGTCAACAACGCCTTTGACGCAGTGGCCGAGCAACATGGAGCCTCGGGTGGCGCGGTGAGGGTGCGGGTGAACTACGATGACGGCCAGGCGCTGGTATCGGTGAGCGACAACGGCGCCGGCATCAGCCAAGAGAACCTTGAAAAGATATTCAGCCCGTTTTTTACCACCAAGCCGGTGGGCAAGGGTACCGGCCTGGGCCTGAGCGTTTGCTTTGGAATCATCGACAAGATGGGAGGCCATATAGCGGTGGAGAGCCGGCAGGGCGCCGGCGCCACCTTTACTATCCGGCTGCCCTTTAAATCATAGACCGACGGTCGACAAACCGGTCCGCCCACGGCGGGCCACCCCCCCAACAGGGAGGTTAGGCAATGTCAAAGATGGTGATGATGCTGGTGGACGACGAAGAACGCTTTCTCTCCACCACCAGCAAGCTTTTAAGCAAAAAAGGGATTGAGCCGTTAACTGCGGTCAGCGGCCAGGAGGCCCTGGACAAACTGGAACAGGAATACGTCGACGTCGTCATTCTGGACGTGAAAATGCCCGGCATGGACGGCGTCACCGCGCTCAAGCACATCAAAACCCTCTACCCCTTGGTGGAGGTGATCATGCTCACCGGCCACGGCACCATTGACAGCGCCGTGGAGGGACTGAAGGCCGGGGCTTACGACTACCTGACCAAACCCTGCGATCTGGAAGAATTGGTGGCCAAGGCCGTGGAGGCCTTTGAGCGCAAACAGGTCATGGAGGAGAAGATCCGCATGGCCCAGGTGCGCAAGGCCATGGCTTCTCCGCGGGAATTGGTCAAGGAGACCAAAGGAGGCAGGTGAGGTTTCACTTGCCTGGTCCTGGGCAAGGGCCTTGCGCCCCGCCCGGCCAGGCGTACGAGGTATATGCGATGAAGACCCAAGTCAAACGACAAGGTAGATGGATTACCCCCATCTCCAAGGAGAACGAACGGCGTATTTACTTCTTTTTAACCATGGGCATGCTCGGATTTTGGGTGCTTAACGAATATTTCCTGCCCTAGGCAAGAAACCCGCCGGAAAGGGAAGGGCGCGCATCAGCAATGCCCCCGGCGATAAAGACAAGCGAGGTTGCAATATGACCGAAGCCAAGGCACAGACGCATAAGGCAACGGGCTACGACCGATACATAAATTGGAAACTGTTTTCCATACCGTTAGGCCTGTTGATCCTGATTCTCCTCATCCCCACCCCGCGCAGCATGCTGCAGGTGGGAGCCGAGTATACGCTGGGGTCCAAATATGTCCGCGAATACATGTCCAAGGAGGTTTTCCAGGAGAAATTCCAGGAGCTGAACCGCTGGCAGTCACAGATGATCCTTATCATGGAGGCCAGCGTCGACAAGGCGGCCTTCGGTTACAAGCAATTCCTGAAGAGGGACGTGAAGTGGGCCAAGAAGGCCAAGATTGAAACCAACCAGGCCAACCTGAAACTGATCATGCAAAAGGCCGCCACCATATCGCCCGAGAAGTTCGAGGCCATGCTCAAGGCGGCCCACAAACTAAGCAAGAACCTGCCCCTGGACAAGCTGAGTCCCGATGAAATGAAGCGGGTCAAAAAGGGCGGCTTCTACGTTAAGGTGGCGGTGGCCACGGTGGCCTTTGTGGTGGGCTCCTTCATGACCGAGGCCATTCCTTTGCCCATGGTGGCTTTTTGCGTAGGCATAATTGGCATGCTGGCCGGCATTTTCACTCGCCAGAACGTCGCCTCGATCTATTGGTCAGACGCCACCTGGTTTATCATGGGCTCGCTGATGTTCGCGGCGGCCTTCGTCAAGACAGGCGTGGACCGGCGTATCGCGCTCATGATGTTCGGCAAACTGAAGAGTCCCAGCGTGCGCTGGATAACCGGCATAATGATCCTCATTATCAGCCCGCTCACCATGTTCATGAGCGATCATGCCCTGGCCGCCATGTTCATGCCCATCGGCATCATGCTCTATACCACCACGACTTCGGCCGAGGGCAAGGACGATCCCGAGCTGGGCAAGATACTCATGATAACCATCGCCATGGCCTGCAACCTGGGCGGCTCCCTGGCCCCCTCCGGCGCGGCCCGCAACATAATTATGATGTCGTATGCCCAGGAGATGTTCGGGGTTGATATCGGCTTCGGGCAGTGGATGGTCTACTGCGTGCCCTTCCTCTTCTTTGTCATGCCGATCACCTGGCTGGTGATCAACTGGCGCTTCAAGCCGGTCCTAACCGATTTGGGCCCCTCCATGGTCATGGTCAAGGAAAGCATCGGCAAGACCGGCAGCAAGTGGAACCGGGACCAGAAGTGGGCAGTCCTCATTTTCGTGGTGATGCTCTTCTGCTGGATCACCGAGAAGAATCTCCTTTTGAGCCTGACCGGCATCCGCTTCGGCATCGGTGTCTTGGCCGTGATGGGCGCCATCGCCTACATCCTGTCCGGGGTGGTCAACTGGCGTGACTATCAGACCAAGGTAGACTGGGGCGTGGTGTGGCTTTACGCCGGGGCCATCGCCTTCGGCAAGCTCTTGACCGACACCGGCGGGGCTTATTGGATAGCCAACTCCATAGTGGAACTCACCATCCCCTTGGGCCTGGGTAGTGGGTTGGGGCTCTTGCTCTCGGGCAATATCATCGTAGGCTTTATCACCCAGCTCATGGCCGACGGACCGGCCTGCGCCGCGGTGGGCCCGGTGACTTTAGCCATGGCCGGTATCGTGCATCCCGGCACCAGCATGATACCCTTCACCACCATGAGCACGGCGATCGCCTCCAGTTTGGCTTATTGCCTTATAATAGGCACGCCGCCCAACGCCATCGTCTACGCCAGCGGCCTTCTTGAACAAAAGGATTACATCAGAGCCGGAGCGATCCTGTTCTGCACCAACCTGGTCGTGCTGATGCTGATGGCGGCGACCTACTGGACCTGGCTGGGCTTCCCCGGCTTGCGACCCTACTAAGGCATGGAGCCCAAAGGAGGTAACCATGAGTAGCGCGAATATAAAGGTGCTTTTAATAGACGACGAGGCGCAGTTCCGCGCCACTACCGAGAAGATACTTAAGCGTCGGGGATTCGAGATTATAGCGGCCGAAAGCGGCAAGGCAGGCCTGGATAAGCTGGCCGCGGGGCCCGACGTGGTGGTACTGGATATTAAAATGCCGGGCATGGACGGCTTGGAAGTATTGGCGCAAATCCGTGGGGCCGCGCCCGAGGTACCGGTGATCATGCTGACCGGCCACGGCTCGGAAGCCCTGGCCCAGGATGCCTTGAAAAAGGGAGCCTATGATTTCCTGGCCAAGCCCTGTGATATTGACCTCCTGGCCTCCAAGATTACCGAGGCCCATCGTATGGGACGTGCCCCGGCGGACAGCCAGGAGAGCCGAGTCAAGAACGTGATGCTTCCCATCGAGGAGTACACCGCGGTTAGCATGGATCATAGCGTGCGCGAGGCCGTAGATCTCCTGCGCAAATCGTTCCATAGCAAAGCGGCCTCGGAGAGCATCATGGAGACCGGCCACCGCTCGGTGCTGGTCACCGGTCGGGACGGAGAGGTGGTCGGCTTTTTATCCATCGCCGATCTCTTGCGAGGGCTTATGCCGACCTACCTGAACGCTCCCAAACCATCCATGGCCGACAGCATTCAATATTCGCCCATGTTCTGGGCCGGAGCCTTCACCAGGGAATTGAAACGTCTGGCCGAGCGAAAGGTTGCCTTGCTAATGTCTCCGGTACCGCCAATGGTGGAGGAGAACGCGACCTTGATGGAAGCGGCCTATCAGATGATCCAACAGGGCGTGCGCCGGCTTTTGGTGAAAAACGGAGGCAAGCCCGTGGGCGTAATCCGTGAGCAAGACCTGTTCTTCGAAATGGAGCGCATCTTGAGCAGATGACCGAGGGTAAATGACGGCCCCGCCGTGTTTGGGTCGAAACTAGGCGGGGCCCTGATGACCAGCGGAAACGGTTGTTGGTTGGCTAGTCATTGGGAAAGGGAAATGAGCATGCAACGAAGAATCGCAATAATCTTGACGGTTGCACTAATGGTATTGGGCTTGGCTTTGCCGGCCCAGGCCAAGGCCGACCGTCTGGACCAGCTGATGAAGAAGATGGACAAACTGGCCGCCACGGTGGAAGCCCAGCAGGAAATGCTGAAAACCCAGGCCGCGGAGATTGAGCGTTTGAAAGGCGAACTGGGGCAGCAAAGGCAGGTTTCGGCCAAGACCCAAGCCAAGGTGGAAAAGGTTGCGGCGGAAGCCAAGAAGCCGGCCAAGGCCTCCAAGTGGGACGAGGTGTTCGGCGACCGCTTCAGCTTCTCCACGGACTTGCGGCTGCGCTACGAGGGTTTGTATGACCGCCAGAGCGGCAAGAGCCAGCTGGCCGACCGGCACCGTTACCGTATACGGTGGCGGGTTTTCGGCGACTACAAGCTAAACGACGAGCTGTCGTTTCATTCCATGCTGACGACCTCCAGCGGCTCCTGGTTCGAAAACGGCTCCAACAGCCGCAACTGGGATCCCGGTCGGACCTCCAATCAGACCATGGATGACGAGTTCAACAACAAGAACGTGTTCATCGGGCGCATCTACGCCACCTATCTGCCCAAGTGGGCGCCGGGCCTGGAAGTGACCGCGGGCAAGTTCAAGAACACCTTTATGCACACAGACATCATGTGGGATCCGGATGTGAACCCGGAAGGCATGTACGAGCGTTATCAGTACAAGGGCTGGAAGAACTTCCAGCCTTTCCTGCACTTCGGCCAGATGGTGGTTTCCGAAAACAACAAGACCGAAGACGCCTTCTTGTTCGTCTGGCAAGCCGGCGCGGTGGTCAATTTGGCGAGTAGCATAAAGTGGACTATCGCCGGGTCATTCTATGACTGGCAGAATCCCAACCTGAGCGATTTGAGCAAAGTGGAGGGCTCCAGCGCGGGCAATAGCGTGGATGGGAACGGCAGATACATCTATGACTACAAGCTGTGGGAAGGCATAACCTTTGTGGAATTCAAGGTGGCCAAGACGCCCATCAAGCTGTGGTTTGATTACATACAGAACACCGACGGCAACGTACCCTCTGACAACGACACCGCTTGGTCCACTGGTTTCCAAGTGGGCCAAACCAAGAAAAAGGGCGACTGGGCGTTTTACTTCAAGTACGCCGAGATCGAACCCGATGCGCTGGTGGGCGCGGTCACGGACGGCGATTTCTACGGAGCCAACCGCAAGGGCTACAAGGCCCAATTCCGCTACCAACTCTACGATCCCTGGACCGCGGCGTTGAGTTGGTTCCAGACCGATACCATGGTGGGGCCGGAAAACAGCGAAAACCGGCTGCAGTTCGATTTCATCTTCAAGTTCCGTTTGTAAGCGAAGCTCTTTTGCCTAAGGAACCTGACTCCAGCCGGGCCGTCCTCCATCACAGGGAGGACGGCCCGGTCGCCTTTCGCCGCCAGGACGGGTAAAAAGTAGTTCCCGGCGTGGTGGGGCCGATGCTAAGCTTTGGCTTTATCGCATCCTTGCGGGAGAAAGATCAAGGTGCTGTTTAAAAAGAAATTCGTTACGGTCCCCGTGGCCCAGGGCAAGTTGAGCGACCACAGTCCGGAGTTGAGCCAGGTGTTGGAGATGAGCAACTACCTGGCCCGCGTAAAAGGGCTGAAGGAGGTGCTGGACAACGGTCTGAAGAAAATGATGCTCCAGTTTACGATGGAGTATGGGCGCGTCTATCTGCTGAACCATTCAGGCGACCGCCTGCTGCTTGAATCCTCCCAAGGAATCGAGGTGGCGGGCCTGGAGAGCATGGGGATCAATGAAGGCTTTTCAGGCAAGGCGGCGCGCACCGGCTGTTTCATAGCCCAATGTATTTCGGATATGGAGAATCGCAAGCGGGCTAAATTGTTGGCCGCCCGTGGGCTGGAGTCGGTGATTTGCCTGCCCTTGATCGCCATGGATAGTACGCTGGGGGTGATGAATTTGGCCGCCAGCCGAATCATCGAACTGGATATGCCCACCATCGACCTTATGGTGGTGCTGGGTAACCTGATCGCCGTGAACATCCTAAACGCGCGCCAAGCCCAGGCCCTGGAGGACAAGGCTCGCGCTTTGGCGGTGCAAAAGGAATCCATCCAATTCTTCGCCTACACCGCTTCCCATGACCTTAAAAGCCCGGCCACGGCCATCCACGGCCTGGCCCGCATGCTCTTGCGCCTGGGCGGCGAGACCATGGATGAAAAAGCCAAGGCGGTTTGCACCCAAATCTGCAAGGCGTCATCCATCATCGAGGAGCTGGCCGGCGAACTGAACGCCTATATCAAGGCCAAGGAATCATCTCTGGAGTTGGGAGAGGTAGACCTGGCCGAGGTGATCCATGCCGTGCACGCCAACGTGCGCGAGGAACTGGAGCGCCGGCGCCTTGCCTGGTATACGCCTGAGGCTGCCGGGACGGTTTGGGCCGATAGGCTGGCCCTGACCCGGGCCCTGCAGAACTTGGTGGACAATGCCCTGAAATACGGCGGCAAGAATTTAAGCCTGGTGGAGATCTGCCACGAACTAACGCCCACGCATCATGTTTTCCGGGTGCGTGATGACGGTGTGGGCCTGGACCCGGCCCAGTCGGACAAGGTGTTCAGCCTTTTCGGACGGGGAGAAACCTCTGCCGGCACCAGCGGCACCGGGCTGGGCTTGGCCATTGTACGCGAGATAGCTCAGCGCCACGGCGGCCAGGCCTGGCTGGAAAGCCGGCCGGGGCAAGGCTGCAATTTTTATTTTTCGCTGAGCCGCAAGAAAGATGCCTAGCCGCCTGTGCTATATGGGTCTGGCCAATACGCTGATTTTTTTATCCAGGTATTTGCCGTAGAGGCGAACCGCCTGCTCCAGATAAACAGGAAAGGGCATGTCGTGCTCCACCGCTTTGGCGCGGGCCTTTTCCAGGGAGTCGGCATCCATGACCACCACCGCCGACACCCGCAGCTTTTTGGCTTTTTCCTTATTGGCCATGCCTGCACCTTTTGTCCGGAGTAACTATTGGCGGCCATGACATGGTAAATATGCCCGGTTGGCCGCTACGAGTTAGCGTTATTATTGGAGTATTATATCATGGAGTTACGCTTTTTGGGCACCGGCGGAGCTTGGGGGTTGCCCGAACACACCTGCCCCTGCGCCACCTGCCAGCACCTGCTGGCGATCGGTGAGCATCGCACCCGCACCAGCCTGTGGCTGGAGGGACCGGCCCGGGTTTTGATCGACCCGGGGCCGGATCTGCGCGCGCAACTCATGCGCGAGGATCTGCCCCGGCCTGAGGTGGTGCTGATAACCCATGAGCACGGGGACCACTTCCTGGGGCTGGATGAGCTCTTGTGTTATCGCAGGGCGGTCCCGGCGGAAAACTGGCAACCCATTCCCGTATACGCCACGGAAAAGGCCTGGGAGCAGATCGAGCCGCGCTTCGGCTATCTCCTGGGCAGCCTGCTTGCAAAGCGCCTGGCGGAGCCGGGGCAGTTGTTGGAAGGCGAATGCTTCGGGCCGGAGCTTAGCTGCCTACCGGTTAAAACCGACCATGGACCCATGCCCCAAGGCGCGGTGGGCTACCGCCTGGATTTAAAGGAGCGAGGCCGCCGGGTGAGCCTGGGCTATACCAGCGATATGGTGGCGGCAAGCGATCCCGACGCCTTCGGCGGTTTGGACGTACTGATCTGCCAAAGCCATTTCTTAAACGAGCCGCAGGTTAACCGGCCCAATCACTTGAGCCTGCAGCGGGCGCTGGATTTTTTGGAGCGCTGGCAGCCCGGCAGGGTGTATCTGGTGCACTTAAGTTGTCAGGACTTCATTCCCGGCGACGAGGCGGCCAACCAAATGCTCAAGAAGTTCGCGCCCGCCGAGCCGCTCATAGCGCCCAGTGGCGAGCCCTATCCCATACCGCGCGATCAGGCCTCTTGGCAGGAAGTTGTGCAAAGGATATTCAAGGACCGCGGCCTGAGCATGCCGGCGCAAGTCGCGTGGGACGGGCTTAAGATTGCGCTCTAAGATAGCCCCCGCTTAGATCATGGACGCCAGGAACAAGTCGGCCATGGTGGAGATGGTCTTCAGGCTGGCGTTGTACACGGTCATGCTGGCCCGCAGATCCAAGAAAACCTGCTCGATGTCCACGTTCTGCAGCTTTTCCAGGTTGTCGGTCGCATAGAGCTCGTGCTCCTCCAGCACGGTTTGCCTGGTGGTGACGCGGTTTTTGCGGGTGCCGGATTCTGAAATATAGTCGGTCAGGTTTTTGATGGCCAGATCAAGGGCGTCCAGGGTTTCTTGGCTCTGGGCCTGGGCATCCTCGGCCGGGCCGTTGGCCAGCTTGTACTGCCATTGCTGCAAGGTGTCCAAAACGTGCACCGGCTGCTGGTCGATCTTGTAGTAGAAGCTCTCGCCGGTGTTGAAAGTCTGGTTGTCGATAAAGAAGAACACGCCGTCGCCGGCATTGTCCGGGTGCATCTTTATTTCATGGGAAAAATTGTCTCCAGCAACAAATGGAGTGGTTCCCTGGGTTAGGTAAAAAGACACTCCGTCAGCGCCGGGAATTTCTACTTCGTGGTCAGAGCCGTAATTGTCGGTGGTGACGCTTTCGGTGATGGTGTTGCCCTGGTCGTTGACCCAGGTCACGTCAAAAGTAACCTGCGTGCCGACTGTGCTAACCCAGTCAAATTGGAACTCCCGGTCGGTGAGGCCCCGGTAGTCACCTGTCATGTTAATCACGCTGTCGCCCGTGTTGGTCACGTCAGGCACGGCGGTTTGGCCGGTCTGGTCCACCTTGGGCCGTACCCCGTTGATGGGCAGCACCACCGCGTTGTCGCGGCCCGCGCCGTCCAGGCTGATGGTTTCCACGTGCTGCTCGCCGTTGTCGTCGGTAAAGGTCACTTTGAATTTCACGCTGCCGCCGGGCACGGTGCCGCCGGAGATCACGTCAAAGGTGATCTCCCGGTCGGTGAGTCCGCGATAGGTGCCGGCCAGGCTGAGGCTGCCGGCCACGGTGGCTGCGTTGGGGGTGGCCTGCGCGCCCAAGAGGTTGATGCTATGCACTCCGCCCAGCAGTTGCTCGGCGGTCCAATTGTAGGCCAGGCGGCCGCCTTCGGCGAAGTTGACCGACAGATCCTCATTGTTGCCGCGGTAGTGGCCAACCTCCAAGTTGAACACCGCGCCTTCAAATAGCGGCAGCTCATCGCGGAAAAGGCTCAAACCGCCGGTGCCGTTTATAGCCACCGCGTTGTTTTCACCGCTATCGGGCAGGGCGATGTCCTGGGTCTGCAGCACGCCATCATCGCCGTACCATTCCAGGCGCACGGTGACGGTTCCGTCAGTGGCTACGTCCATAACCGTGCCACGGATGTTGGTGCCCAGGTTCAGGGTGCTGGTGCCGGTGGCGTACAGGGTGCCCTCGCTGCGGGTGTCGCCGCCCTCCATGCCGCCGTAGAACTGAGCGGTATTGGTCACCGAGGCATGGGAGGAGCCCAGGGTTATGCTGTTGGCCGCATCGCCCACCGCACGGGCGGTGAGCATTACCGAGGCGTCCACGCCGCTGGTGGTGACCACGGCTTCGTATTGGTTGGTCTGCGAGTTGATATGGGCGGCCAAGGCGTTGGCGTAGTCCGCCGCCGTGACCAGGGCGGCGCCGCCCGCGATTTCATCCCAGGTCCAGGTATTGTTGCCGATGGTCACGGTATCGGTGGCCAAGGGAGGCAGGGCGGCTCCGGCTACGTGGAACATGGCGGTGGCCTTTTGCCCTGCGTTGAGATCGCTTTGCAACTCCTGCAGGGTGGTGGAGTCGTTGATGGCCACCAAACCCACCGGGAGCGTGATGTCAAAGGCGCCGGTGCCTTTGGAAACAATGCGCACGGTACCCGAGGCCGCGTCTAGGTGGGCGAAATAATCCGGGCTGGCGGCCGCGTTTACCTGGTTGGCCAAGTCGGCGGCGTCGGCCACCGCATATAAGTTGCCGTTGATGGTCACCGAACCAGCGCCGGTCACGGTGATCAGGCCGTCGGTGCGGTAGGTTTGGTTGCCCGCCGTGGCGTCGGCCAGATAGGTCAACTCCTCACCAACTTGATTGGAGACGGCGGTGCCAAGGCCTGGCACGTTTTGATTGGTGCGCCATACTCCGGCCTGGCTGCTGGAGGGCAACTGCACCTGGGCCCAGCCGGCGGCGCTGAAGTTGAAGGGAGGAATTGCGCTGTTGCCCAAGGTATTGGCCACCGGGAAGCTGACCGTGGAGGTGGCGCCCACGCTGTCCCTGGTCATCTCCAGGTAATAGAGGCCCGAGGTGGGGTCTTGGTAGATTTGGGCGATGGCGCCGGTGCCTCTGGAGCTGTCGGTGAGCAGTTGGGCCGGGTTGTCGGCCATGAGCAGCTGGCTGATGGCCGCCACATCGGTGCGCGAACCGGAGAAAATATAGTCTCCCTCCACCTGGGTGTTGGCCAGCGTGAGGATTTCATCAATTATATTTTGCACTTCAGTGGCCGTGGCCACTTGCTGGTTGGGCTGGATGGTGCCGGTGGCCATCTGCTCGGCCAAGGTTTTCGCCTGGACCAAGAGATCGTTGATGGAGTTCATGCTTGACTCGGAAGCGGTGAGCCAGTTGTTGGCCGCTTCCAGGTTGGCGCGATACTGAATCACCTGGTTCATGAGGTGACGGCTGTCAAGGATGGTAACGGCATCGCTGGGCGCATCTGAAGGCAGATTGACCTTTTGGCCGGTGGTGACCTGCTTGTCCAAAAGAACCTGCTGGTATTGCAGGTTAAAGATGTCGCGCATCGAATTGCGATAATAAATTTCCTGGGTCACACGCATGGCAATTGCTCCTCAAAAGGGACTCCCGCCCCAAATTAAGCAAGCCGCGTGCCATGAAAAATGATGACCACCTGTAATGGGTGCAAAGAGTTATGTGCTTGAATATGCCTGACAATTATGGAAAGGCTTGGCCTGGGATGCTGCCCGCGGGCTTGGCTGGCTAGGAAGGTATTGCCGGTTGTCTGCCTTTTTGGTGATTAAGCAGCCGGGTGCACCCTGTGCAAGACCAGCTGGCCCTTATCTGACAGCACAGGCTCCAAGCCGTGGGCGCGCGCCACTAAAACGGCGGGTCTTCCCCACATCAAATCCAAATCTTCCGCCAAGTAACCATAGCGCTGGCTCACGCCGCGTCGCAGTTTGTGGTCCAATTCCAAAAGTACCAGAGCCTGGTGGGAAGCCTGGTTTTCTCCTTTGGCGGCTAGCTCCAAGGCTTGGGTAAGCTCCGCCGCCGGCAGCTTGAGGTCGTATTCCGCGATCAGAGCCAGGGCGGTTTCATCGCCTGCAAAGAACTGAGCGCGGGTGAGGCGGGGCTGGCCGGCCACTTGGCCTGCGTGGCGGTCGCTCCAGCATTCCAGCGCCCGGCACTGCAGGGGCCTGTCTTGGTAAATTCCGCAGCGGCCAAGTTCCAGGAACCAGCAGCCCCTGCCGGCGGAGCCTCGGCTGGCCTGACCCTCGCGCAGCTTGATCAGTTCCCGCTCCAGCAGCCGGTTTTCGCCCTCCCGCGCCGAAAAAACCCGCTCGCCCGGGCGCAGGGTGAATAGCGCATTCCGGGGCAAAGCTTCGGGGCCGATCCGTTCCAGATCCTCGGCATAGAGGGTGGGGCTGGAAGTGAGACAGCAGGTGCCGCACCCCAGGCAGCGCTTAGCCTTGGCCAACTCCTGCAAGCGGTCGGCCAACTCAGCGGCGGCATCAGGGCCCTTGGCCAGCAATCTGCCTAGCCAAAGCTCCCGCTCCAACACCAGGGCCGCGCCGGCCGGATCCATGGGGCGCAGGCGGGCCAGCAGCAGAGCGGCGGCTCCCAGGGCCTGGCCGGGCTGGGCCAGGGACAGGTGCAGCTGCTCTTCAAGATCAGCGCGCCGCATCAGGCTGACTCGCGTAAGTAAAAGGGATTGCAATATATCCAAGGACGCCAACCGGCCGGGGGGCGCCAGCGGCTGGCCTCCAGGCGCCACACGCCGGGCCTCTCCAAGGGCCAGGCAAAGCGCCGCCCCTTGGCTTTTCGCACCAAAGTTCCGTTATGCAGAAGCCGCGCTTCACCCCGTCCCGGCAGACTCGCCTCCATAACCCAACCCGGCGCATAAGCGGTCTCGGCGCCGGGCAACAAGGTGCCGGAAGGCCCCTTCAATTGGCAGGCAAAGCCGCGCGCCCGCCCTAAGGCGGCGAAGCAGCGGCCCTGGGCCAGCGCCTCCAAAAGCAGGGCCTGATCCGCTTGGAAATCGCCACCAAAGGGCCGGCTCAGCCAGAGGCCGGTGAGGAGAAGCCGCATGTGACGGCGGTAGGAAAAGACCCGCATCGGCAGCCAGCGTTTTCCCACGCTAAAGGCGTGGGCGTCGGCCCCGGCAAAACCGACCCAGCGCCGGGTGCGGCCCATGGTGTCCCACAAGGCCAAAAGGGTGGGTTCGGGCCCAGCCAAAAAGCTGGCAGGCATGGCCAGGCGGGCCAGGAAGCCCCCAAACCCTCGCATATCCTTTTTGAAGGCGCTCATGGCGTTCCACAGTTCAACGCCGGGGCAGTCGATGGCCGAGAAGTCCAGGGTTACGAAGGAACGCGAGCGCTTGGCCGAGGGGATGGCCGAATCCAAGGGATGGGCCAGGGCGGCCCAGCCGCCCAACTCTTGGATCAAGGCCAGGCTGCGGGCCGGATCGCCGTTTATGCCGTCGCCCTTGAATTTGGGCAAGGCGTGTTCCAGACCCAAGGCCAGCAGATGATTGTGGCGGGGGGTAACCTCCTGGCCGGGTACCACCAGCACCCCGTTTTGCCAGCCAGCGCCGGGCGAGAGGCGGTCGTGGTCGGTGAGAATGACCGCCTCCACGCCGGCCCGCGCCGCCTCGCCCGCGATTTCCCGGGGATCGGCGGATCCGTCCGAGGCCAGGGTATGCACATGGATGAGAGCAAAGACTTGTACCGGGCCCGGCTCCTCTAAAGGATGCGCGCTCAGACTTCCACTCCCCCGGCCCGGGTCAGGAAGCGTTCGGAGTTGCCGAAAAGCTTCTCCAACTCCTCCGCCGGCACCCCGGCGCCCAAGGCCACTTTTTCGGCCATGGCCCGCGTAATGAGGTCCGACGGCGCGTGGCTGTCGGTGTTAACCACCAACCGGGCGCCGGCGGCGCGCGCCAAGGCGGCCACGTGGCCGTTGCCCAGGCTGTGCCCCTTGCGCGCGCTGATCTCCAAGAGCACGCCTTTTTCGGCAGCCAAAGCCACGTCCTCGGCCGAAATCAGGCCGGGGTGGGCCAAAAGGTCAACCCCGGCCTCGATGGCGGCCCGGTTGGTGCCGGGCTGCACCGGCTCCACGATGGTCTCGCCGTGCACCACCACGATGTCGGCGCCCAGGTCGCGGGCTTGCAGGGTGAGGTCGTTGATCAACTCCGGCGGCACGTGGGTCAGCTCCACCCCGGCCAGCGCACGCACCCGGTGATGGCGGTTCAACTCTTCCACCACCGCCCGCACCCGGGGCAGGACGAAGTCCAGGTTGCTGGTATCCACGTGATCGGTAAGCGCTATGCCCCGGTGGCCCATGGCATCGGCCCGCTGGATCAATTCCGCCGGTATGAGCTCGCCGTCGCTGAATATGGTGTGGGTATGCAGGTCTATCACTTAAGTGCCCGCCTTTCTTGCCGCGGCCTTATTGCAAAGATCCGGCCACGACTTGGTTGCGTCCTTTTCCCTTGGCTCTGTAAAGCGCCTTGTCCGCCGCTTCCACCAATTCAGTGGCGTTTTGCCCGCTTTGCGGAATCGAGGAGGCTACGCCCAGGCTAATGGTCACCACTTTGGCGACTGGAGATCCCGCGTGGGGTATGGCCAGTCCTTCCACCGCCACCCTGGCGTACTTGGCCAAAAGCATGGCGCCCGCTTTATCTGTGTCGGGTAGTAGCGCCACGAACTCCTCCCCGCCGTAGCGGGCCAGCAGATCGCCGGGCCGCCGCAAGCATGTCAGCAAGGCGCCGGCCACCTGCTTGAGGCATTCGTCGCCGGCCAGGTGGCCATAGTGATCGTTATAAAGCTTGAAGTGGTCTATGTCCATCATGACTATGGCCAAACGTGTTTGCTGGCGCAGACCCCGCCGCCATTCCTTCTCCAAAGTATTGTCAAAAAGACGGCGGTTGGCCAAGCCGGTGAGCCCGTCCAGGGACGAAAGCCGTCTCAGCTCCTTGTTGGCCGCCGAAAGCCTGGCGGTAATTTCCAGGAGTTTCTTTTCGTGGGCCTTGCGTTCATCGATCTCGGCCTTGAGCGCCAAGGCCGATCTCACCCGGGCCATGAGTTCCACTTCGTTGATGGGCTTGGTGAGGAAGTCCATGGCTCCGGCCTCGAAGGCTTGACGCAGGGACTCGAAATCGGTTAGGCCCGTGGTCATGATCACCGGCACGTCGCGCAGGCGCTCCACGCTCTTGATTGCACTGCAAGTTTGGATGCCGTCCATGTCTGGCATCACGATATCCAGCATTATGAGATCGTATTCCTCTTGGCTCTCCAGGGCCTCGGGCTGATCCGCCCCCAGTATCCTCAGGGCTTCGGCGGCCGAGTTGGCCGTGAAGACGTTGGCCAATCCCTGTTTTTTGAAAATTGATGCCAAAACGGCCGCGGCCACCTTGGAGTCGTCCACCACAAGAATCCGGGGGGGGGTATTCATGCATTAAAGCCTTTGAACGGTTGCGCCAAGGCGATGCCGGTGGAACGCGGGGGGCGACATCTTTACATCTTGTATTTGCCGAACTCGTTGGGGTCCAGCGACTCCAGCAGGTCTTTATACTTTTTCTCAACTTCCTCGCCGTCGCCGGAGGATTCCGAGCTGGAGCGTTCCAGCACTTCATCAGCCACGAAAATCGGGGCCTCGGTGCGCAGAGCCAGGGCGATGGCGTCCGAAGGCCGGGAATCCACGGCCAATTCACCTTCCGCGCCGGTTAGGTGGATCACGGCGTAAAATGTGTTGTCCTTTAGGTCCGTGACCTCCACCCGGCTTACCGTGCAATGGGTGGACTCCAGGAGATTGCGCATCAGGTCATGAGTCATGGGCCGGGAAAAGCTGACACTCTCCAACTCGCTGGCAATGGCGGTGGCCTCCAGGAGACCAATCCAAATGGGCAGGGTGCGGTCGCCTTCCGGATCCTTGAGGATCAGTATGGGCGAGTTGCTGGCCGGATCAATGGTGAGGCCATGGACGATCATGCGGATCACGTGATAGCTCCCTCCTCCAGCTGGATAAGCCGGCCCTTGAGAGAATGCACCAAACCTTCGCTGACAAGCACCTGGACCAGGCTCCCTCTTAAGCGAAGCGGCCCGGCGAAGTTTACCGCCTGCCCGCTCCGGCAGCGCCCGGTAAGTTGGCCCTGTCCCTTTTTGGCCGGCCCCTCCACCAGCACCTCCACCGTCTGCCCCGCCATTTTTTGGTGGCTGGCCAGGGAGAGATCCCGCTGGCGGGACTGCAAGGCCTCCAGGCGCGCCGCCTTGACGTCGTCGGCCAGCTTGCCGCCCAGCTTGAGCGCCTTGGTGTGAGGCCGGTCCGAATACTTGAAACTGAACAAAAAGTCATAGCCCACTTCATCAAGCAGGCTAAGGCTGGCGGCGAAGTCGTCATCGCTTTCGCCGGGGAACCCCACGATGATGTCGGTCCCCAGGGCTATGCCGGGGATCCGCGAGCGGATATCAGCCACCTTGGCTACATATTGGGCTCTGCTGTAGCCGCGCCGCATGGCTTTAAGCACACGATCGGAGCCGGACTGCACGGGCAGGTGAAGCTGCTCCATGACTTTTTCTTCAGAGGCCATCACTTCGACCAGCCGAGGCGATAGGTCCTTGGGATGGCTAGTGGTGAAACGCACCCGCCAAAGGTCGGGCGCCGAGGCCACCTTGGCCAGCAGACCGGGAAAGTCCAAGCCGCCGGCCGGGTCTTTATATGAGTTAACGTTTTGACCTAAAAGCGTCACCTCGCGCATGCCGGCCTCAGTCAGGGCCGCGACCTCCTCCAGAACCTCGCAAGCGGGCCGGGACCTTTCCCGGCCGCGCACAAAGGGAACCACGCAGTAGGAACAAAAATTATCGCAACCCTGCATTACCGTGACCATGGCTTTAAGCCCCGGCGTTGAATACGGCCTTAGGGCCGGTATCTCTGCCTTTTGGGGCCGGGGCGTCAAAGAGCGGCGCTTGCCTTTGAGTGCCTCCTCAATGAGATCGGGAAGTTTTTCTATGGCATCGGTGCCGAAAACCAAATCCAAATGAGGGATGCTGTCCAAGAGACGCTGGCCCTCCTGCTGGGCCAAACACCCGCCCACTCCGATGATGAGGCTCGGCCGCCGCTCTTTGAGAGGTTTCAAGGCGCCCATGTAGGAATAAACCTTGTGGGCGGCGTGTTCGCGCACGCTGCAGGTGTTGAGCAGGATAAGGTCGGCCTGTTCGGCCTCTCCGGTGGCGGCGTAGCCCAGCGTGGCCAGAAGCCCGGCCATGCGGGACGAGTCATACTCGTTCATCTGGCAGCCGAAGGTGGTGATAAGCACGCGTTTGTCTGCTTGAGGCGCGGTTATCCCATTTTGTCTGTATATATCAGCCATCGGCTAAAACCTATCCTAGCCGCTTGATTGGCGCAAGAGGACTTTACTTCGCCCGTGCGCTTGTCAACAACGCAACCTTGCGTCATTCTTATTATACCTGCGGGCCGGCCTCAATTGACAGCCCGGCGGCCCGCCTCTTACGGAGCCTGGCATTGCTGCCCATCAAAGACGAGCACCGCATTCCCATTATCCCTTATGTCACCTTAGGCCTGGTGGCAGCAAACGTCCTGGTGTGGATATTTCAGCTTACCCTGCCCGTGCAAGAAGAAAGCTTCATGTTTTTGAAGTACGGGGTGGTGCCTTCTTTTATCACGGGCTTAAGCGGGGTGGAGCTGCCCGCCGACTGGTTCCCCCGCATATTGACCTTGCTCAGCTTTCAATTTTTACATGGGGATATTTTCCATTTAGCCGGCAATATGCTCTATTTGTGGATTTTCGGAAATAATATAGAGGCCGGTTTGGGGCGAATCCGCTTTTTGGCCTTTTATCTCCTGGGAGGGGTGCTGGCCGGCTTGACCCAGATTATTTCCGGGCCCACCTCCAGCATTCCCATGATAGGAGCCAGCGGGTCCATCGCCGCGGTGCTGGGGGCCTATTTGGTCTTGTTCCCCCGCTCCCGCATAGTGATCTTTATTTGGTTCATTTTCTTTGTGCGCTTGGTCCCGGTTCCGGCCTTGGCGGTTTTAGGCGTGTGGTTTCTTCTCCAGGTTATCAGCGTTGGTGGGGAGGGCACCGCCTGGATGGCGCATGTCGGCGGCTTCGTGGCCGGCATGCTGCTGATAAAATATTTTATGCCCAGGCCTCCGGAAAAACCCCCCACTCTGCACTGAATCCGCTCGCGGGTCTGCCCGCGCAACAGTTAGGACGGCGCGCGGCCTAGGGGGCCGCGCGCCGTGCCTTTTGTGAAATTGCTCTGTTTCTGCAGCCTGTGGGATTACCGCAGGGAATTCGCTTAAATTATTGAATAATACCCAAAAGCTGGATGGTCTTTACCTTATCCAGGGTAATGCGGAAGTTTCCGTATTCGGTTTTACCGTAAGCCTTGAACGAGGCTTTGACAGATAAATCCACCGGCTTTTCCTTGTGCAGGATCAAATGGGCCTTCATGGTTTCGCCCTGTTTGGTGAGATTGATGGATTTAACCTTCGTAAAAGGCACGGCCAAGGTCCCATCGCCAAGGTTGCCTAAAACAAAAACCTGGCCATCAATAGAGAAATTGGTGACCTCCACGCTCATCCCCTCCATGTCGGTGACGCTGGCGCGGTAATTTTGCTCGGGTTCGGGGATGCGGGTGGGTCCTTCGCTTTCGCCCATGCCCATAGCCATGAGAAGGGGAGCTGCCAATAGCAGCAACAGGGCGGCCGCCAGATGAATTAGCCGGGCCATGCATGCCTCCTGCTTGGGTATTTACTATCTAGAGAGGGGTGCATTTTTATATCATGATCCCGCCGGCCCGACCCCCTGTCCCGCCAGCGTTTCTTTTTTGGTACCATGGGTTAATAGGGCAGGCCAAGTAAAAAGAAAAGGGCCTATAGTTAAGAAAAGCCGCGGGCAGCCATGGGCAGGCCAACCGTCCTTGTTTGGGAGGATCGCTTCACGGTGCAATTAACGGCGTCTGGAAGGGAAAAGGCATGAACCTATATCGGGAAGTTGCATGCTGAAACGCCTGCGCCACCGCTGGCGGATCATCCCCACCTGGGTCAAGGTGGTGCCCATTGTTTTGTTGGTTGCCACGCTTTCGGCCATCCACCAAAACGATAGCGCGCACGCATCTATTTTCGCACCCACCATTCACCGGTTGTTTTTCATTCCCCTGTTTTTAGCCTCCCTGCTTTTCGGTCTGCGCGGCGGATTGATCTGTGCGGTGGTGATCTCGCTGAACTTTATTCCGGAATATTTTGGCAACAACCAGCTGTCCATGGCCACTCACTTGGACACGGCCATGGAGGTGTTGATCTATTTCGTGGCGGCCATTATTACCGGCCTTTTCGTGGACCGTGAGCGCCGTGAGGCTGACCGCCGAAAACAAGCCGAGAACCTGGCGCTTTTGGGGCAGGCCGCGGCGGCGGTGGCCCACGAGTTGAAAACGCCCTTGGTGGCCATCGGCGGGTTCGCCCAGCAGATCAACCGCGATTTGGAACCGGACCATCCCCACCGGGAGAAGCTCCGTATCATCGTGGATCAGGTGGCCCATATGGAGCAGCTCTTAAGGGAGATGCTGGAATATTCCAGGCCCATGGAACTCAGGCTGCTCGTTCAGCCGCTCAACGAACTGGTCGCCGAAGTCGTTGCCCTGTGCGCGGTTACGGCCAAAGAGGCGGAAGTCAGCTTGGTGCAGCAGTCCGATCCAAGTATGGATTCGTCATCCATGGACGGGGCCCGCATGAAGCAGGTGATCTTGAATCTGGTGCAGAACGCGGTACAGGCCTCGCCCAGGGGAGGCAAGGTCTGGGTCATCACCCGTCAGACCCAAGAATATGTTGAAGTGGAGGTGGCGGATCAGGGGCCGGGGATTCCCAGGGAGAATTGGGATAAATTGTTCTTCCCGTTTTTCACCACCAAGCGCGGCGGCACCGGCTTGGGATTGGCTATCAGCCACAAAATAATGGAGAGCCACGGCGGCATCTTGGAGCTGGCCAAAAGCAATGAAAACGGCACCACCTTCCGGGTGCAGCTTCCCCTCAAATCCTAGCCCGCATATTTCATGAAGGCCGTGCGTCCGGCTGTGCCATCCGCCGCCATACTGCGTTGCCGGCTGCGTTCGGACCTCGACCTAGCTTTGACTACGCCTGCAATCCTCGCTTGCCGGACGCCTTGTCTGCCGGTGGCTGCCTGTGCCGGGGCCGGGTACAAGCTGCACTCCGATAGGGCTAATGCTTTTTTCATAAGGACCGCATAAATGCTGTTTCGTTGTTATGTGCCGTACGGCCTTCATGAAATAGGCGGGCTAACCCCAGCGCAGCTTGGCTCTTAAAATCTCGAAATAATCCTTGAAAGGCGATTGAATGAGGCGAACCCCCTGCCTGGCGCGGGAAATCACCACCTTGTCTTCCTCGCGGAGTTCGATGCCCACCTGGCCATCGCAGGTGAGGGTGGTCTCCTGGGCCTTGGCCCCCAAAGAGATGGTGAGGTTCATCTTGGGACTGAGGAGCAGTGGGCGGTTGGAAAGCGCGAAAGAGCAAATCGGCGTAACCACCAGGCAATCCAGGTCCGGGTGGCAGATGGGTCCGCCGGCTGAAAGGTTGTAGGCGGTGGAGCCAGTGGGGGTGGAGATGATTAGCCCGTCGGAGCGGAAGGTGGTGAGATGCTTGCCGTCCACCGCGGTATCCAACTCCACGATGCGGGCCAGGGCCGCTTTATTTATCACCACGTCGTTTAAGGCCACCAGGCGCCGGTGCTTGCGGCCTTGGCGCTCCACCACCGTGTTAAGCATCATGCGCGGCGGGGCATTAAACTCTCCGGCCAGCACTTTTTTCATGGCTGGCAAAAGTTCCTTGGGCGACAGCGCGGTCAAAAACCCCAGGCCGCCCAGGTTCACCCCCAGGATCGGGGTGTCGTACAGCTTGGAACTGACCATGGCCCGTACCGCGCCCAACATGGTGCCGTCGCCGCCCAGCACCACCACCAGGCCGGTATCCCGGCTGAGCAAGGCCTCTGGTTCGCGGCCGTTGGCCGGTTGGGCCGGGCCGGATTCAAGAAGCTGGGCGCTGGAGCCGCGCCGGGCCAGCCACTTGGCCAAGCGCTTTGCCTGAGCCTTGGCCTCTGGAGTGTGGGCTTTATAAATAATGGCAACCTGAGGCATGATGCACTACCATCTATCCGTGATGCGGCGTGTGGTGGCTGGTCATGATTTCGGCCGCCAACCGCTCCCGGTCAAGGTTCATAATGCTATTGCAAGCTAACAGAATTGTACCAGTTTGCACAAGGCCCAAAGAAAGCTTAAAGCCACATGAGCGATGATGATCTGATCGCCGGCCTGCAGGCGCAAGTGAAAAAAGAAGTGGTGGAGCGCTATGTGCGTGAACGCCGTATCTTGGAGGAGGAGATTAATCTGGTCCTGGAAGACGCTTCGGCCTGGCACGGCGGCATGGCGGCCTGGGAGCGCCAGCGCCGCCGCTTGGCCTCGGCGCTCATGACCCCCGAGGCAGGGCGCGTTTTTTTTCAGGCCGCCGGCTTGGGCGATTACGACGGGCCCGCCCGGCGCAAGCATCTTTTCAAGCGGCCCAAGGCGTGGACCAATTGCGGGTCCTACCTTCGCCTGGTCAAGCATCTTTACCGTCAGCTGTGGGATGAGGGGCAGAAATTATCCGCCGAGCGCGGGCGTCTTTTAAAGCTGATGGAGGAAGTCAACCGGGATATCCGTCATTTTGAAAACAACCATGACATGATGGCCATCATGGCCTATCTGCGCTCCCTGGATCAGGCCGAGTTGAAACGCCGCAAGTTTCTGGGAGTCAACTTCACGGCCAAGGAGATGGCGCTCTCGGCCGAGGCGCTTTCCTTCAGGCCCATTGCCAAAGAACGCTTGGAGTTGGAGCAGGTCAAACCGGAGTCGCTGCCGCCCAAAGAGGTGCTGCCCCTGATGGAACCCATGTTGAAAGGAATGTGCCGGCGAATGCCGCGTGAGGTAGGCCGTCTCTGGCAATAGCTGGCTCTAATCCGTGGCGGATTCCGGTTCGGCGTTAGCGGCTGGTTTACTTACGCGGGGCGCCGGCGGCAGGTCCTTTTTGTAGACCAGGGTGCGGTAGGGGAAGGGTATCTCCACGCCCTCGGCGTCGAACCGCTTCTTGACCATCTCCAAGAGCCAGAATTTAGCTTGCCAGGCCTGGTCCATATCCGCGGTCCAGATATAGGCCCTCAGCACGATGCTGAACTCGGCCAGCTCGATTACCCGCACCCAGGGCGGCGCGGGCGTTAGGGCGTCATCCATTTTATAGGGGCAGCGCGCCGTTTCTTCCAGGATCAGGCGTCGGGCCAGGTCGATGTCCGTGTCGTAGCTTACGCCAATCTCCACCCTGCACAAGATGCGCGGCTCGATTATGGTGTGGTTGGTTACGGTCATGTTGTCAAGCTTCTCGTTGGGTATGACCAGGCGCTTATTCTCCCACGTGCGCACGATGGTATGACGCAGGGTTATGTCCTCCACCGTGCCGTAGTCTTGGTCTATGGATACCTTGTCGCCGATGCGGATGGGGCGGTAGATGGCCAGGGACAGGCCGGACACCAAATTGGCCAGGGTGCTTTTGGCCGCAAAGCCGATCACCACGGCGGTGATGCCGGCGCCGGCCAGCATGGTGTTTACCAGCGTGTTCAAGCCCGGAATATGAGAAACCCAATAAATGCCGGCGGTGGCGAAAACCAGTACGGTTTTAATGCGGATGGCGTAGCGGATGATGGTTTCGTCCACCCGGCGCCCCAGTTTGCCCATAACCCAGTTGGAGCGCCGCATAAGCCGGGAAAGCAGCCATGAAACCCCGGTGGCGATAAGCAGCAGCGCCGCCAGGGAGATGACGTACTCCAGGGCATGATCCGGCCTTAGGATGCCGCCTAGGCTGATATTGCCTTGCTCCAAAAAAGCTCCCTTAAACCTAGTGTTTGAAGGCCCGCTGGCCGGTGAAAACCATGGCGGCCGGGGGATCGGCCTGGTTGCAGGCCTCTATGGATTCCCAGTCGCGCATGCTGCCGCCCGGATGGGCGATGCAGGTCACTCCCTCCTTGAGCCCCACGTCCACACCGTCGCGGAAGGGGAAGAAGGCGTCGGAGATCATCACCGAGCCGGGCAGGCCGGCGCGATCGGCCCGGGTCTTTTCGTCGATTTCGTCCATAACCTCGGGTCCTCGTTTGCCTGCCTCCACCTCGGCGGCCAGTTCGTCGTACTTGAGCCCGAAGCGCTCCCAGGCCAGTTGGTTGGCGTATTTGGTGTAGGCTTTGTAAACCGCTATGCGGGCCACGCCCACCCGGTCCTGCTCGCCGGTGCCGATGCCCACGGTGCAGCCGTCTTTTACGTAGATCACGCTGTTGCTGGTGACTCCCTGCTCCACGGCCCAGCCGAACACCACGTCGTCGAACTCCCTTTGGGTGGGCTGGCGGACGGGTTCATAGATATTGCCTTGGTATTGGCAGGTGGCGGGCAAAAGGTCTGCGGCGGATTTGATGCGGTTGGAACTGGAGGTCTGCAGGATCATGCCGCCGTCCATGAGGCACTTGATATCCAAAAAGCGGGCGTCGCGGTAGGCGGCCAATTCCTGCATGCGGGGGATGCGCAGGATACGCAGGTTCTTGCGCTCCATCAGTATCTCAACCGCGCCTTCTTCGTAATCCGGGGCGGCCACCACCTCCAGGTACAGCTCGTTCATCATCTCGGCCGCGGTTTTGTTCACCGGCCGGTTCAGCACCGCCGCGCCGCCGAAGGCCGCGATGAGATCGGACATGAAAGCCTGGTGATAGGCGGTAGCGATGTCGGCGGCCACGGCGCAGCCCGAGGGGTTGTTGTGCTTCATGATGGCCGCCGCCGGCCGGTCGCTGAGATAGCGCAGGATATGCAGGGCGCCGTCAACGTCGGTGAGATTGGTCTTGCCCGGATGCTTGCCCGCCTGCACCATCTGGCCTTCATCCAGGGCGCTTACCATGCCCCGGCCGGCAGAGATCAACTCCACGTCACCCACCCTGAGCCCGCCTTGCACCAATTCGTAGAGCGCTGCCTCCTGGCCCGGGTTCTCGCCGTAGCGCAAGCCCTTTTCCACCAGAACGCCCGAGTCGTCCAGCAGCTTCCAGGCCCGCTTTTTATAGCGCAAAACCGTGCCGCCCACCTTGATTTCCACGTCAGGCGGAAAATGGTCGTCCATAACCGTGCGATATTGGGCTTTGATATCGCTCACTGGGCGCCTCCCTTTTTTGGGGCCGGCGATTTGGCCTGCCGCGCCTTCCATTGGGTCATGACCTGCTCGAATACCTTGACCGGCGCTGCTCCGGTGATGGCCACGCCGTTGATGACGAAGGTGGGGGTGCTTTGGAATTTATAGCGGTCCGCCTCGGCCTCGTCCTGCTTGATGGATTCAGCCAGGCTCTTGTCAGCCAGGTCCTTGGCCAGTTTGGCCTGGTCGATTTTCAGCGCGGCCACTATTTCCTGCACCGCCTCCAACTTGCGGCGGCGCAATTCCTCCTGGCGCTGGAAAACCGTTTTGGCGAAGCGCCAGGCTTTGCCAGGATCTTGGCGGCCGATGGCTTCATAATATTGGGCAAGCTGCCGGGAGAAGTCGTTGCTGGGGTTGTGCTTCATCTGCAAGCGCACTTCCAAAGGATGCATTTGCAGGAGCTTGTCGATGTTTTCAGCGCCCAGAGAGCAGGCCCCGCACAGAAAATCCGAGTACTCGATCACGGTGAAACGGGCCCCCTTGGGACCGATGATGGGCCGCGACTCGTCTGGCGCGACTGGCAGGGGGTGCGCCAAGGCCTTGGCAAGATTCTTCCTCCAACGCCGTTCTTGTTCCTCTTCGGCCCCGCGCCGGGCGATGTTGTACAGCTCGGTTTTGTTTTGCTCAAGGACTTCCAGGATCAAGGCCGGGTTCTCTTTTAGCGCCTGGCGCAGGCGCTCCTTGAACTCCGCATCTTTATCTCCGGCCAAGGCCGGGGCGGCAGCCATGATCCCGGCCAAAAGGAATAATAATGCGCGCATCGGCATGACTTCATCTCCCCCGGTGCAGGTTAATCATGGAACGGCCCGGGCGCATGCTCCCGAGTACAAACAGCATAGCTCAGGCCCGGCCCGGTGTAAACGCCCGGTATGGGAGCGGAGAATAGTGGTCGAAGATATGAGCGCGGGCGGGACGGGCTGGGGCTTTATGGTTTTTCGGGGGCGGCGTCTCCGCGCTCAAGCATAAAGCGGCGGTAATAGGCCAGGGCCAAGAAGGTGGCGGGCAGGGCGATCAGCAGGCCGAAGAGTCCCAAGAGCTTGCCCCAGATGGATAGAGAAAGCAGGATCATCCAGGGCTTCAAGCCTGTGGTCTTGCCCAGGATCTTGGGCACCAGGAATCCGTCTTGGATAATCTGCACCACCACGAACACCGCGCCGGTCATGGCGAACACCGCTAATAGATCGGCCCCGGTCTCCAGGCTGTGGATCAAGGCAAGCATGGCCGCCGGTAGAAGGGCGATGAGCTGCAAATAGGGCACCATGTTCAACAGACCCACGAACAGGCCCAGCAGCACGCCCAACGGCAGGCCCACCAGAGCGAAACCGATAGCCGCCAGCACTCCCACAAAAGCGGCCACCAAGGCTTGGCCCCTGAAGTAGGAACTCATGGCGCTTTGGAAATCCAGGGCAAAGCCTTGCACCGGCTGGCGCAGGCCGGGAGGGAGCATCTCAACCCAGCCCTGGGATATCTTGTTGAAATCGAGCAGCAGGAAAACCAAATAAAGGGCCACCACGCTTAGGCCCAAAAGCCCCCAGACAAAGCTGGCGGTGCCGGCCACCACGCCCCAAACCCCGGGCAGCACGTGGCTTATCGCGGCTTCCAGCATTTTGCCAAAGCCGATGCCCGAGAAGACCTGGCGAACCTCGGGCCTGCCCAAAAGATCCTTCATGGCTTGCCAAATATCCGGCGGCAGCCTTTGCGCCGCCTTCTGAGCCCAGCCCGCATTGCTCACCAGATCCGAGATCAGGCGGCCCATATGGGATATCTCCCCCAAGACCACCGGCACCACCAACCAGCCCAGCAAAAGCAAAAAGCCCGTGATCAAAACCAGGGCCAAGAGAACGGCCAAAGCCCTGCTGCGGATCAGGCGTTCCAAGAGGCGCACCAGGGGATCGATCATGTAGGCCATAAGCAGCGCCGCCACAAAGGGTATTAGTACATCGCTCAAATAACCCAACAACCAGACCAGTCCGGCCAAAAGAGCTGCGGCCATGGCCAGGCGGAACACCCGGTCAAAGGTATATGGCTTGGCTTCCAGCATTTAGTCCCCCTCTGTTTAGGACAGGGCTAGCGCCATGGCGGCTACAAAAAATAGGTCAGTTCTCAATGTCGAACTTTAATCTCCGGGCCAGATTCGCAAGCCCGGGTAGAAAAGACTTGGTTTCGCGGGCGCCCAATAATTGATAGATAAGATTCTGGGCCCGCCATAAATCCATGTCGATAGACAAGGCCTTGGCCAGGTCCAGCACTTGGCCCGCGTGCTGCACCCGGCTCTCGTCCTGCGGGTTGTTGAGAAGGGCTTCCAAATCGCTGGTAAGCGCCTCCTCCAAAGCCTTGCGCAGGGCGGGCAAGGTGAGGCTCAAGCCCAGGGAGCGGCCTTGCATGGCCAAGTCGCCAAGATCGGAAGGCAAGGCCCCCTGGCCGTTTTCCTTGAGCCCGGTGATGATGTCTTCGGTGAGCATGGCTTCGGCCAGGGCGGTGTAGACCCGGGGGAGCGGCACGCTGATCTGGCGCAGGAAGAGCATGGTGTCGCGGTTGGCCTCGTACATGGCGCGGGCGGTCTCGCGGTAACGGTCCATGGTGACGCCCAACATAGTCTGGGCCAGGGTGCGGCGGCCCTCCAGAAAAAGATCGCCTAAAGTGTATCTGGAGCCGCCGACTTCCTTTTCCAGGATGCTTATGATGGCGGTTTTTTCCAGGAGCCTTAAAGGGCTCTCCAATTCCGGCCCCAGATCGGCGATGGAGCTTTCCTGCTGGCTGTATG
>Ga0307423_1000432_pt1 | contig 28392 bp, 28 predicted proteins | sample SalMarWE160310MG_FD_202154 | JGI IMG/M metagenome (GOLD analysis project Ga0307423, IMG submission 202154) | Salt marsh sediment microbial communities from the Plum Island Ecosystem LTER, Massachusetts, United States - WE1603-10 | ecosystem: Environmental > Aquatic > Marine > Intertidal zone >... | reverse complement strand
CAGGCCGTAGTAAGCGCCTTACGGTCCTTGTTTTAGCAATTCGGACCTCGTGTACCCTTTTGAAGGCCAGGTGGACCTGCGCCTCTTTGCGCCCGAAGCCATCCACCGGCATTGACGGGGAAAGCCCGTACGCCTTGCCGAGGTAATGGATGAAGCGCCTGAAACCTGCGCGTTTTTCCGAGAAGGTGACGATGGCGTTTCGACGTTCGCATTCCTCAAGGTACGCATTGGCCCATTCAATCATCGTCAGCTTCGTCCGGGTAGAAGGCTCAATATCCTTGGCCAAATATTCAGGTTTTCGGCTAGAGCGAACAAGGTCGATCATCCGGTTCCGAAATTCCTTCGGCTAGGTTGGGCGTGGCGTTGGCATCGTGAACCTTCCCTTGCATAGAATTGATTGTACACGGAACCGGGCCAAGTCCAATCAGACGCGACATCTATCGCAGCCTGGAGTTGAACAATGGATTCAAATTCTAAACCAACTCGCAGTTGCTTTTCGCCAAGATCCCCATGGCGACCTCTCTCGTGGAACTTATTGATGATGCGAAGCCAGCCATCGGCGCCACTCAGGAAGCCGACGCAGCCACGCGTATTATCGACGGCCGTCGCGTTCCTCTGGCTTGCCTGGAGCCCCGACGCCTCTGGCTACCGCCCCCGCCTGAGCTTGCTCCCGATGGCGGGGGCGCCGACCTTGGCCTGCTCGAGGTTCTCGGAGGTCTGGCGGATGCGTTTCTGTAGGGCGTCCAGGACGTCGCCGTACTTGCCCCACTCCGTTTTCACGGCGCCAAGCAGAATAAGTATTGGCCTTTTAATATATATATTGGCCTGATATAAGCCTGTTCGCTGCTTGGCCTTCTTTGTGTGATTTCAGGTTGTTTGCATTTATCACCACAATTGGGATGTATGATTCAATGTGAAGATTCTGTTACAAGCGCCATTTTTATGCTTCCTGCATTGACAGGGTCCTGCACGGAGGGTAGATGGAAAAAAATCAATACTTATGCAATTCGGCCTGCTATAAATTAAATTGGCTCGTTTATGAGGCGCCCATCATGGGTTTTGCGACGCTGCTTTACCTGACGTACCTGTTCATCCCCATTCTGCTGCTGATCCTGGGGTCCTTCGGGCAGACATGGACCAACACGCTGTTCCCTTCGGGCGTCACGTTGGGCTGGTACCATGAGCTGTGGACGGACGGCAGCTTCCGGCGGGCCTTTCTGGTCAGCATGGAGGTCGTCACAGGGACCTGCGTCTTCTGTTCCCTGCTGGCCGTCCCTCTGGCGTACTCGCTGTACCGCAGCGCCTCCAAAAGGGTCATGGTGGCAGCGCGGATCGTCTTTCTCCTGCCCATTGCGGCTCCGCCCCTCGTGCTGGCCTTCGGCTTCATCCTCGTCTTCACCAGCGACGCAGCTCCATGGCTGGGCAGCGTCTGGCTTCTCGTCGCCGGGCACGTGGTCCTGACCTTGCCGTATCTGCTCCAAACCCTGGTTTCCGACATGCGCCACCTGGGCCTGGAAGAACTGGAGGCCGCCGCGGAATCGTTGGGCGCCGGTTTTGGGCGCAGGTTCCGGGACATCGTCCTGCCTTTGCTCCGGCACAGCCTGGGGTCGGGCCTGATCATGGTGGCGGCGCTGTCCATCGGGGAATTCCAACTGTCGAATCTCATCGCCGGCTTCCTTTACCGCCCCTACCCGGTGGTCCTGCTGCAGGCCTTCTACGGTGCGACTGGGTTCGCGTGCGCCGCAACCGTCATTCTGCTCGCTCTGGCCCTACTGGCTTCGGCAGGCGGGGCGCTGATGGCCCGTTTCGCCAGCAGATAAAGGAGTATTCACGCATGAGCCTGACCATCGAAAGACTGAATTTCCGATATCCAGGTACGGACATCGGGGTGCACGACATCAACCTGTCCATCGGCCACGGAGAGCTGCTGGCCGTCATCGGCTCTTCCGGCTCGGGTAAGACCACGCTGCTCAAGCTTATCGCCGGATTCGAGACCGCGGACAACGGCCGCGTTTTCATCGACGGCGAGGACATCACCCGCCTGCCCGTGCGCCATCGTCGGCTCGGAATCGTCTTCCAGTCCTACGCTCTGTTCCCGCACATGACCGCCTGGGAGAACGTCGCCTACCCGCTGAAGCTTCGGAAGCGCGGCCAGAGAGAACGCAGGGACAAGGCCTTCGAGGCGCTGGCCCGGGTGGGTCTCGCGGGGTTTGAGGACCGGCGACCTCCAATCCTGTCAGGCGGCCAGCAGCAGCGCGTCGCCTTGGCCCGGGCCCTGGTCTTCGCTCCGAAGATTCTGCTCCTTGACGAGCCCCTTTCGGCCTTGGACGCCAGCCTCCGCGGCGAGATGCGTGACGAGATCCTGCGCCTGCAGCGCGAGTTCGACATTGCCACAATCCACGTCACCCACGACCAGGAGGAGGCCCTGTCCATGGCCGACCGCGTCGCGGTCATGGAGTCGGGGCGCCTTGTGCAGGTGGCCACGCCCCTCGAACTCTACGACAACCCCGCCACGCGCAGCGTCGCCGGGTTCGTCGGGGAGTCGAACCTCTGGGACGGCGCGGTCGTCTCGGAGGATACGGTGGAGGTCGCTTTCGGGCTCCTGAAGACGGAGCCGCACGGATTCGGGATCGGCCGGCGCGTCACGGTCATGGTCCGCCCCGAGAACGTCCGCATCGGGGGGGGCGAGGACGGCTGCAACCATTTTCACGGCACGGTGGTCCGCGACCGGTTTTTCGGAGCGACGCGGCGCTACGACTTGGCCGTTGGGGCCGGGATCATCCTGGGACAGACCGGCCAAAGGCGCCCCATTGAGTCCGTGAAAATATGTCCAAAGGATGTCAGGCTGCTGGAATCATGAAACAAAAACATGGAAGGAGTACGACGATGAAAGGCAAGACCATGGTGATGCTCGCCGCCTTACTGATGCTGATCGCACAGGCGGCCATGGCGTTTGAAGGCGCGGAGCTGTATCCGGGCGAGAAGGCGCTGTATGAAAAGGCCAAGAAAGAGGGGATGGTGGTTTCCTTCGACACGGGCCCGACCTGGGCGAACTGGAAGACCATGTTCAAACGCTTCAAGGACCGCTACCCTGAAGTGGAGATGACCTACAACGACCTGGGCTCCGGCGCCACGATCGTGGCCCTGGACAAAGCCCGCAAGCGCCCTCAGGCCGACACGGCGTATTACTTCGGCGGTTCTGCCATCGACGCGGCCGACAAGGGCCTCGTTGAGGGCTTCAAGCCGGTCAACTTCGACAAGCTGCCTGAAGTCTACCGCGAGAAGGACGGGCGCTGGTTCATTATCCACCAGTTGACCGTGGCCTTCCTGGTCAACACGAAGCTTGTCAAAAACGTCCCGCAGTCATGGGCCGACCTGGCCCGCCCGGAGTATAAGAACTCCATCGTGTACCTTGACCCGCGTTCTACTGGCCAGGGGCAGGTCCTGAGCTTCGCCGCGAACTTTGGCAACGGCGGGGACATGGACAACATCATGCCGGGCATGGAGTACCTGGCTTCCCTGCACAAGGCCGGCAACGTCCTTCGCGTGGAGGGCACGACCCCCTACGCCAAGTTCCTCAAGGGTGAAATCCCCATCTGGATAGGCTATGAGAACGACGGGCTCAAGGCAAAGTACCTGGACGGCATGGGCGACGACATTGCCGTGGTCATCCCCAAGGAGGCCACCGTGGCTGCCCCGTATGCCATCAGCCTGGTCAAGAACGGCCCCGATCCAAACGCTGGCAAGCTCTGGCTCAACTTCATCATGACCAACGACGGCCAGACCACCTTCGCTGAAGGCTTCGTGCGCCCCTCGGTGCCCGACGTCAAACTGCCTGCGGACATCGCCGACCGGTTCCCGGCGACGCCTCAACTGCGTCCCCTGGACTTGGTCAAGGCGGCGGCCAGAAAATCCGATATTGACGCGAACTGGGCGAGGCTGGTTCTTGGACAATAGACGCGCATCGATCGACCGGGGGCGGCTGCTGCTGATGGCCGCCCCCGGCGCCCTAGTTCTCCTGGCGTTCTTCGTCATCCCGCTGGGCGTCGTATGCGCCGAGTCGCTCACCGGCGGCGTTGGTGCATTCAGTGCGGTCTTCTCGGACCCGATCTTCTGGAAGGGGCTCACCGGGACGCTGATCCTCGGGCTGACCGCGCCGGCCTTCTCCCTGGTCGTGGGATTTGTCGTGGCCTGGCATCTCTCGACTCTGAACGAACGGCTGCGTACCGCGCTCATGTTCTGGATATCCCTGCCCCTGACCTTTTCCGGGCTCATCGTTGCCTACGGGTTCATCCTGGCTTTTGGCCGGGCGGGATTCGTGACCATAAGCATGGCCGGTCTCGGCGCGGACCCGAACGTGATTTCCGGTTTTCTGTACAGTCCGGAGGGGCTGGCCTTCGCTTATTCGTACTATCTCATCCCCAGGGTGGCGCTCATCCTGCTACCGGCGCTCGTCAATTTCGATCGGGCCCAGATCCGCGCGGCCCAGTCCCTGGGCGCGTCGTACCTGAGGGCCGTAGCCGATGTGCTCATTCCGCAGATCATGCCCAGCGCGGTCAACGCCTTTTGCCTGGTCTCGACCGTGGCCATCGGGGCGTACGGAACCGCGCTGGCTTTGGTGGGCACGCAAGTGAACATTCTGCCGCTGCTGCTCTACAGTCGTATATCCGACACGGGTTCGGACTTCCCGTCCGCCGCCGCCCTGTCGGTGGTCCTGCTTGCCTTGTGCGCCTCGGTATTGGCCGCCGGGGAAATCTACTCATTCAGGAAAGATCGCGATGCTGCTCGTTGACATGGAAAATCGCCTGGTCGACCAGGCCGCCGGCAGATGGTATTCTCCCAAGACTGGCCTCTGGAATCCACTGGAGCCGATGGCGACAGTCACTGGTCGGTCCCTTGGGCTTCTGGACGCAGTCCGCTGGCGACAGCTGGAGAGCGGCTGCCCCTGCCGCGTCCCGGTGGCCGTTATCGGCGGACGGCAGGCCGAGCCGCACCAACTCGAAGTCGCGGAGGACATGGGGCGGTTTATCGGCAACATGGGACTGACGCTCATCTGCGGGGGCCGTGAGGGCATCATGGAGGCTGCTTGTCGGGGGGCGTCCATGGTCGGAGGCGTCAGTGTAGGCATACTGCCCGACGCCGATGCGTCCATGGCCAACGCGTACGTGACCATACCGATCGCCACAGGCATTGGCATCGCCAGAAACGCCCTTGTGGCCAGAAGCGCCCTCTGCTTGATTGCCGTGGGCGGGGGGTACGGCACCATTTCCGAAATCGCGTTCGGCTTGCAGTTCGAAAAGCGGGTCTTTGGCCTGAACGACCCACCCCATGTCCCGGGCATGACGTCCTGCCGAACCCCCGGGGAGGCGGCGGAAGGCGTCGCTAGAACCGCGCTTGGACTGGCCCTGTGATGGCCCATGCCTGCGGGCGTAACGCGCCTGAAGGGTCTGTGCGTCCGGCTGGCCGCCTTGCCTGGCTCCCGGTTTGTGGATAACCGTTCAGATAAGGGAATCGCCTGAACTACAAGGACAAAGCCAATGCCCCGCTCCACGCCCGTTGTTACCAATGACGTCAAGCTGCGCCTCGAAGAGGAGATCTCTCGCCTCCCGGCCCATGTGCGCATCCGCGCGCGTCGCGCCTTGATGGAGTCCTACGGGGTCAGCCGGACGACCATCGACCGGGCCATCGAGCAACTCGTTGAGCAGGGATTCCTCTATGCCAGCAGGGGGGCGGGGACCTACGTGGCCGAGCGGCGGCTGGCCCCGGGGTCGAAGGAGGGCGGGGTGTCCATCGGCGTCCTGCTGCCTGACATCCGGCGCTACACCTACCCGGGGATCCTGCGCGGCATTGAGCATGCCAGTTTCGAACGTAACGTTAACGTCGTGGTTGGGAACATCGAAAACCAGGTCGTCCGCCAGACGCATTACCTGCAGAGCTTTATGAGGAACCGCGTCAGCGGCGTGATCGTCGCGCCAGCCCGGCCAAACCCCTCCGAGGATCTGGAAGGGCAACTCTTCTGCATGCTGCGCGAACTCGAGAAGAACGGCATCCCCTTCGTTTTCTGTAACCGCAGCGTGCCGGGACTGGACGCCCCGATGGCCACCAGCAACGATTTCCTCGGCGGCTTCCTGGCCACCCGGCACCTTCTGGAGCAAGGGTACCTGCGCATAGCGTACATCTCCCATCCCCGCTACGCCATTTCCCTGAACCGCTACATGGGGTACCTTAGCGCCTACAACTTGGCAGGCATCGACGTCGACGAGAATCTGGCTGTCTTCTCGGATTCCTGGGATTTCGAGGCCCCCGGCAGGAGGGAAATGGGCCGCCTGCTCGACGGACCTAACCCGCCCGACGCGGCCTTCTGTTTCACGGATTTTCTGGCCCTGGGCGCCTACCGGGCCGTGACCGAACGCGGGCTCGCCCCCGGCCGGGACGTCGGCATCGCCGGTTACGACGACCATGAGGTCTGCCGGAGCGTGGACATCTCCCTGACCTCCGTCAAACTGCACTCCTTCGAACTGGGCCGTCAGGCGGCAGAACTGCTCTTCGACAGGCTCTTCAGCCCCCACATCCGGAGTTCCCCGGCGGTCATCCTGACCCCTGAACTCAAGGCGCGCCGCAGCAGCAGTCGCGGCTAGCGGCGGCAACGCGTTCCTGGCCCACGAAAGTGCGGGCCGAGGCCGGACGTACTCAGGGCGTCAGCTTGCCAAGGCTTTCGAGCGCCATGGAGCGCCACTGTCGTGACTCGGCGATACGCAACTCGATCCGGCGGACAAGCCCACATGGCGCGCAAGTAATTCTGCGCTGCGACGCCCACCAGGCGCAGGAATATTCGAGATCGCGTTCATTCGCTTTTAGTCAAATTTGTCTACCGCCTGTCTACCTTAAACAGGAGGGCGCTAACTCCATTCCGGCTCAGCTTTGCTCGCTCCACTATTTGGGAGAGACAACTCCCTTGAACGGATGGGGGCCGTCGAACTGGGCGCCCAACCGAGGAATCAAGAGCGAGTGGCTGACCAGACTCTCGTACGGTTTGGCGGAATCGAGCAGGACATGTAAGGCAAACCCGCCCGGTTCGAGCGTAAACCGCGAGACATCCGGCGCCCCGATATCGGGCGTATGCGGCAGGGATACCGAAGGCGCGCCAACCGCAAGGGTTCCCCCGAACCAACGGCTGAAAGGCCGGTGCATATGGCCGGTCAAAAGCCGAATGACGTGAGGGTGGGCACGCAGGACATCCTCTAATGCTTCGGCCATGGCAAAGGAATCCGCGTCCATACTTGGGATGCCCACCGGAAACGGCGGGTGGTGCATGAACACGATGGTCGGAGCGCGGCGCGCGTCGAGTTCGTTGTTCAGCCATTCCAGGGTGATCTCGTCCAGACCGCCGCCGTGGTAGCCGGGGATGACGGAATCCAGGCCAATGAACCGGAGCGGCGGAAAATCCAGGGCATAGCATAGCCGTTCGGGCACGGAATTCTGGCGCAAATATGCGTAACCCGAAAATGCCTCCAAAAACCTGCCACGATGGTCGTGGTTGCCCGGCACCAACAGGACCGGCATGTCCAGGGCCTTGAGGAGCGCGGCTGCGTCGATCAGGGCTTCGGCAGAACCGGCATCGCTGATGTCGCCGGTAACCAGGAGCACATCCGGCGCAGGAGCCAGATCCCGTATATGCTCGATCGCCCGTTTGGCGGACGCGAACGTATCTTCCACGCCATAGGCCGGTGCGCGGCCCGCCGTGATATGCAGGTCTGTGATTTGGGCAATACGCATGCTAGAGCACCATCGCGGATTCGGTTTCGAGTTCGATGGCCACGGACGCCCCTTCTTCGTACATATGCTTACCCGGGGCATCGACCTTGACCATTTGTCCGTCGGCCAGAAGCACATGGACGCGCACCTTATCGCCCAGGAACATAGAGGAAGCCACTTTGCCGGTAAGCGATCCGCCATCGCAGATACGCGCGTCTTCCGGCCGGAAGAACAGCTCCACATCGCCGTGTTTCTTCTTGTCGCCATTGGACAGGACATGAAGGGGCAGATTGTCCTTTTCCGCCAGGATCAAGCCAGAGGCGTCGGACTTCGCACGGACCTTGTTGAAAACGCCGATGAATTCCGCAACAAACTGCTCGGCCGGGTTGAAATAGATTTCTCTCGGCGCGCCGATTTGCACGATACGGCCTTTGTCCATGACCGCGATCCGGTCGCCGAGCGCCATGGCCTCGGACTGGTCGTGAGTGACGTAGACCGCCGTGACCCCGAGCGACTTGAGCAACATGTGGATTTCCACCCGGAGCGTCTCGCGCAGTTTGGCGTCTAGCGCGGTAAGCGGCTCGTCCAGCAGGAGGACGGACGGGCGCACGGCCAGGGCTCGCGCTAGGGCGACGCGTTGCCGCTGTCCCCCGGAAAGCTGGTCAATGCGGCGCTCGGCAAGTTCCGAAATACGCATCATCTCGAGCATGCGCATGGCGTGGGCGCGGCGCTCTTCCTTGCCCAGACCGCGGATGCGAAGGCCATAGCCCACGTTGTCCAGCACCGTCATGTTCGGGAACAGGGCATAATTCTGAAACACCATGCCCACATTACGTTTTTCAATGGGATCAGCGGTCACGTCCTGGCCGTCCATCACGATGCCGCCGCCCGCATCCGGGTGTTCCAGTCCAGCGATAAGCCGGAGCGTGGTGGTCTTGCCGCAGCCCGAGGGTCCCAGAAAAACAAGGGTCTCGCCGGGTTCGATCTCCAAGTCCAGAGGGTCGAGCGCCCTGGTTCCGTCGGGAAAAGTCTTGGCGCAGTTCCGTATGCTGACGGCAACGCCTTCAAAGGATTCGGATGCGGAATAACCAAGGGGTCGGTTCATGAATGGGGTCTCCTTGAGGAGCGTCGAATTCGTTGTGAGCGGACGAGATTGACGGGGTTTGGCGATCCATTGCATGGCCACCAGCACCGGAATGATCATCAGAAAAAAGGCCAGGGTGTAGGCCGAGCCGATTTCCAGCCGCATGGAAGCGTAACTGTCGGCCAGCCCCACGGGCAGAGTCTTGGTGAGCGGGGTGTGGAGCATCCAGGTCAGGTTGAATTCCCCCACGGACAGGGTGAAGACCATGAGCGAGCCGGACAAAATCCCCGGCATGGCGCAGGGTAAGATGATGTCCTTGAACCGGGTCCAGAATCCTGCGCCCAGGCTGGATGCGCCTTCGTCCAGCTCCTTGAGATCGAGCATGGAGAGCACGGCCGCGACCGACCGGACCATGAACGGCAGGCAGAAGATCACATGCCCGGTGAGGATGAAGAGAATGGACTGGCGGAACATGGTCAGTTCGCCGTAGGCCAAAAGCAGCCCCATGGCGATGGCCAGGCCGGGGATGGCCAGGGGCAGGACCAGCAGCTCTTCCAGGAACCGGCTGATGCGGCCGGGATTGCGGGCCAAGGCATATGCTGCGGGGCCCCCCGCCACAAGGCAGACCCCGAGGCACATAAATCCGATGAACATGGAGCGGAAGATGGTATCCGCGTACAGTTCCCACATCTCGAAGACCCAGCGCAGGGTGAGGCCGCTCTTGATCCCCTGAAAGAAATTGACGGTCACCCCCGCCATGAGGGACTGGACCACCGGCGCTATGAGAAAGGCGCAGCACAGGATGGTGATCGCCCACTGCAGGTAGAACAGGGTTTTGCTTTGGGTGGAGATACTCATCCTGCGGCCGCTCCGATGTTTTGTTCCCCGGACGCCCAGCGCGCCGCGAGCAGCGTCAGCCAGGTGATGATGCCAAGGATGATGGACAGGGCCGAGGCCATGGCGATGTTCGCCGACAGGGTGAACTCGGTATAGATGGTAATGGGCAAGACATCGATACCCGCAGCCAAGGTAAAGGCCGTGCCGAACGCCCCCATGGAGGTGGCGAAGCAAATGGCCCCGGACGACACCAGCGCCGGAGCCAACGAGGGAATGATCACATCCCGCAGCACTTGCCACGGCCCCGCCCCAAGCGAGCGGGCAGCCTCTTCCAGAGAAACATCGAGTTTCTCCGCAGCGGCCATGACCGTGCTGAACACGCGCGGAATGGAAAAATAGAGGTAGCCGAGAAAAAGCCCGGCCAAGGAGTAGGCAATCACGATCTTGTCGCCCGTGAGCGCCTTGGAGATATCCCCCGCAAGACCTTGGCGGCCAACCAGCAAAATGATCATGAACCCGACCACGACGCCTGGAAACGCCAGGGGAAAGGTCAGGATGGAAAGCAGAATTCCCCTCCCCTTAAACACGTTGCGAGCCAGGAAAACGCCGACCACGCCCGCTAGAATGAGCGTCGCCGCAGTCACTGCGAGCGAAAGGAGTATGGTGATGCCGAGGCTTGTCATATATCGGACCGAGGTCACGGCCGTGATGTACAGCTCAAGGCTGTTCACGCCCCCGGCCGAGACCGACTCGATGACGAGCATGGTCATGGGCAGAAGGAAGAACGCCGCGAACACCGCGACCAGCGGCGCGACGAGCATGGGGATTCGGGTGGCGTTCATGGGCGTCTACCATTATTCAGCGTTATCGGGGCCGATCCCGGAGGATGAGGACCGGCCCCGTATGAGGGAAGATCGCCAGCGAACTAGCGGACTTCGTCCTGATAGCGTTTGCTGAAACCATCTTGCACTGTGGCCATCTTACCGTAGTCAACCGGCTTGGCGCGCTTGTATTCGGAATCGGGCAGGAACTTGGCGGCAACATCCTTGGGCATGGCGCCGGCGCGCACCGGCTTCAGGTAGGCGTTGGCCCAAACGGCCTGGCCCTTGTCGGACATGATGAAGTCCAGAACCTTTTTGCCGTTCTCGGGATTGGGACCGTTCTTCACCAAGCTCATGACATAGGGCACCATGATGGAACCTTCTTCCGGAATCACGAACTCGACATTGGCGTTGTCTTTGTACTTGGCGCGGTAAGCGTTGAAGTCGTAGTCGAACAGGATCGGAATTTCGCCGGAGAGCACGCGGGCGTAGGAAGTCTGCTTGGGAACGATGGGCTCGTTCTTTTTGAGTTCCTTGAAGTAGTTAACGGCCGCATCGAAGTTGTCCATGGAGCCGCCCATGGATTCGTTGACGGCCACGGCGCCGGCGTAGCCCACAAAGGCGCTGGTCGGGTCAAGATAGCCGATCATGCCCTTGTACTGGGGATCGAGCAGATCTTTGAAGGAACGGGGCGCGGGCTTGCCTTCAAGCGCGTCCTTGTTCACGAAGAAGCCGATGGTGCCGAAGTGGATGGTGAACCAGTTGCCCTCGGGGTCCTTGAGGCCGGCCGGGATATCGTCCCAGTGGGCGGGCTTGTACGGAGTGACAACCCCGGCTTCCTTGGCCTTGATGCCGAAGGAGACGCCGTAGTAGGCCACATCGGCCACGGGGTTCTTCTTCTCGGCAATCAGCTGGGACAAGGTCTGGCCGGAGTTCTTGTTGTCGTGGGGGAGTTTGATGCCCAGTTCCTTTTCAATGGTTTTGAGCTGGGTTTTCCAGTCAGCCCATTCCGGGGGGCAGTTGTAGCAGATAGCGCCTTCTTCGGTAGCGGCGTTCGCGGGAACCACCGCCATGCCGAGGACGGCCAACAGGGCCACCATCGCCATCGTTGTTAGCGTTTTCATCTCCAGTTCTCCTTACAGTTTGCAAGCTATTATCGTTGTGGGATTCGGTCTGGCTCAGCCTGTCTTTGCCGCGACGGATTCCCTGGCAACCAGTTCCAGGTCCAGTTGGACGTGAATGGGGGCTTCGAGACCCTTCTCGATGCAGTCGAGCAGCAGTTCGGCGCCCTTGCGGCCCATCTCGTAGACGGGCTGGCGCACGGTGGTCAGGGCCGGGGTGACAAAAGCCGCCAGCGGCGCGTCGTCAAACCCGATGACCGAGACATCGTCCGGCACGGAAAGGCCGAACGCTCGGAGTCCGGCCATGGCCCCAACGGCCAAGAGGTCGTTGGAGCAGAAAATTGCGGTTGGCTTGGGCGACCGGTCCATGAGTTCGGCTACGGCGCCCCGGCAGTCGTCCAGGGAGAAGCCTGTCTCCACCACCAGATCGGGGTCGAAACCAAAAGGCGTGTTCTCCAAACACTCCCGGAAACCTCGGAAGCGGTCCATGGAGCGATCGGACAGGGCGAACGAACCAGCCAACATGGCGATGCGCTCATGGCCCTGGTCCAGCAGATGTTTGGCGGCCAGCCTGCCGCCCTCGATGTTGTCTACGCCCACGGATGTCAGCGGGCCGTCGGTCACGGTGCTGTAGAGCAGGACGCAGGGGAACCCCTCGGCGATCATGGAGCGGACAGCCTCGCTCGCCAGGTCGGAGGAGGTCAGCGCTATGCCGTCAACCTGGCGTTCGCGAAGACTGCGGATGAGTGGGGCCTCTTGCAGAGGACTGTAATCGGTGTTGGCCAGCACGATCTGATAGCCGCGCCGTGTCGCTTCATCCTGAATACCTCTGGTGGACTCGGCAAAAACCGGGTTGGTGATAGTCGGAACCACCACGCCCAGCGTCTTAGTCCGCCGTGTGGCAAACCCACGAGCCAAAGAATTATAGCGGTAGTTAAGGGACGACATGGCCTCCTCAACCCGCGTACGGGTCTCCTCGGCCACACGATCCGGCGTATTGATGCACCGCGAGACCGTGGCCACGGAGACAGCGGCCCGAAAGGCCACCTCTTTTATGGTAGGGGTGTTTTCACGCATGGCGTGTAAACGTTTACATCGCCCTCCCATCCCGATCATGGCCGTCTGGTTTCCACTTCGTGAAGATTTGGATTCGGATTGTTACGATACGGCGCTGCGGCTCCCTACGGTTGGAAACACGCCTCTTTCCATAGTGGCGCAGGAATATTCGAGATCGCGTTCATTCGCTTTTATTACTGAGAGCACAAAATGCTTAACATTTTGTTGCTCGAAGTTATAAGAACGGCCACGCGTAGCGGGGCCTGCGGCGAAAGCCGCTGGAGCGGGCCGTTAAGTCCTTTCCGCTCCAAGTAATAACCGCCAGAGCGTTCCGACCAGCGTTCCTTTCGGAACAGACAGCAGGATGGCTCGGGCTCCGGAATTTCTTCTCCCGCATCCCAATGGATGATTGGACTGCCTTTGCGAGGTCGTTGATCGGCGCAATACGCTATGAGAGCACCATCGCGGACTCGGATTCGAGTTCGATGCCCACGGACGCCCCTTCCTCGTACAGATGCTTGCCCGGGGCATCGACCTTGACCATCTGTCCATCCGAGAGGAGCACGTGGACGCGTACCTTGTCCCCCAGGAACACGGAGGACGTCACCTTGCCGGTGAGCGAACCATTGTCGCAGATATGCGCGTCTTCTGGCCGGAAGAACAGCTCGACATCGCCGTGTTTGTTTTTGTTCCCGTTGGTGAGCGCATGCAGGGGGATCGTATTGTCTTCCGCCAGGACCAGTCCGGACACGTCGGACTTGGCCCGTACCTGGTTAAACGCCCCTATGAACTCGGCCACACACCGCTCTGCCGGATTGAAGTAGATTTCGCGAGGAGCGCCGATCTGCACGATCCGGCCCTTGTCCATAACCGCGATCCGGTCTGCGAGCGCCATGGCCTCGGCCTGATCGTGGGTCACATAGACCATGGTGCTCTTAGTCTTGCGGTGGAACCGGCGGAATTCGTTCTGCATGGATTCGCGCAGATTCACGTCAAGGTTGGCCAGGGGCTCGTCCAGCAGGACCAGGCGGGGTTCCATGGCCAGGCAACGCGCCAGAGCGACCCGTTGGCGTTGGCCGCCGGACAGATCGGATGGTTTGCGCTCCGCCAGGTCGGTCATGCCGACGGTATCCAAGGCTTCCGATACCCGCTCCGCACGCTGCTTGTTGGTGATCCCCCGAACGCGTAGCGAGAAAGCCACATTCTCAAACACCGACATATGGGGCCACAGGGCATAGGCTTGGAAGACCATTCCGACCCGCCGTTTTTCCGGCGGCAGATGGCGGGCCTTGCTTGAAACCGGTTCGCCGTCAAAGGCGATGACGCCTTGCGTCACGGGTTCGAAGCCGGCCAGCAAACGGAGCAAGGTGGTCTTGCCGCAGCCCGAGGCGCCGAGCAGGGCGATGAATTCGCCGTCCTCGACATCCATGTTGATGTCATTGACGGCCTTGACCGGGCCAAAGGATTTGGTGACGGATTCGAGCGTTACTCTTGCCATGGGAGCACTCCTCTGGGAAGATTTCTGGCGATGAGCGAGGCGGCTCCGGCAATGCCCAGAGTCGCGGTTGCAGTCAGCGCGGCGACCGCTGCGGCGCCGGTGGAGTTGCCCTCATCGTACAGGTTGTAGATGACCACCCCCAACGTCTCGTTTCCGGAGGACCAGAGCAGGGACGAGACCGTGAGTTCGTTAAACGCGCCCATAAAGACCAGGATGCCCCCGGCCATTGCCGAAGGTGCGGCCATGGGCAGGATGATTTTCCAAAGCCTGCGGAACACTCCCGCGCCCGAGACCTGGGCCGCTTCTTCCAGGGTGCGATCAACCTGGGCCATGCCCGCTATGGCGGGGCGTAAACCGAAAGCCAGGAACCGGGCCAGATACGCCACCAGAATAATCCAGATGGTGTTGTAGATGGAGAAGCCGAGTATGGGCAGCGGTTTCAGAAAGGTCATGATGCAGGCGATGGACAACACGATGCCCGGCAGGGCGAACGGCGCGTCCGCAATTACATTGAGCAGCCCGGCGATTTTGCTTTTTCGGATGACCGCCAGATAGGCCAGGGGGACCGAAATTGCGATGACGATGCAGGCTGCGGCCAGCCCCAGAATAGCGCTGTTCAAAAAAGCCCGCCGCGATCCTCCGTGCTCAAGAACAAACGCAAAATTATTCAGGGTCATGGAGGAGAACGAAAGTTCCACACCCAGGGCGGGCACAAGCGAGGTCCCGATTAGGGCTATGAGCGGCAGCACGGCTATCCCGAGCAACACGACCCAGACGGCGATCTCGCAGCCCATGCGCCTTTTCCCGAGCGTAAACGGGGGGGCGAAATGGCCGCCGTCCGTCAGCTCCACCTTTCTTCGTCTGCCGGCCAGATATTGGACCAACAGCCCAGCCCCGGCCATCAGCGCCAGGATGATGGACAGCCCGCCCACATCGCCCAGCACCGAAGGCCCGAACGAGGAGAGCCGTTGATAAATAAGGGTGCTGAGCACCAGATAACGCCCTGGGATGCCGAGCAACGCAGGAATGCCGAAGTTGCCGATGGCCGCCACAAAGGACAGTGACGCCCCCGCCACAAGCGAAGGGATGAGCAAAGGCATGATAATGGACCAGGTGATCCGAAGCGGCCCGGCCCCGGCTGACCTGGCAGCCTCGATCAAATCGTTCGGGATGGTCCTGAGGCCCGCCCGAACCGCAAGAAAAACCATGGACGCGTGCTCAATGCCGAGCAGCAGGATAACGCCCTCGCGGGAGTAAAGCGGGTTGCGCATCCCGGGTGGCGGCTTGTACCCGAACGGCGCGAGCGCCGGGCTGGAGGGCCCCGCCAGTTCAAGCCAGGACACAGCCATAATCTGCGCCGGAATGAGCATGGGCATGAGCAGCATAAACACCAGCAAGGTCTTGTTGCGGATGTCCGTCAGTCCCATGAACAGGGCCATGGCCGTCCCGAGAATCAGGGAGAGGATGGTGGAGAAGACCCCCGCTTCAAGGGTGTTGCAAACCGCTTTGCGGACCGTCTTGCTTTCGAAGATGTTGCCCAGCAGCGTAATGAAATCCCCCTGGGCGGGAAAGAGTGTTTCCGTGAATAATCGGCCGAGCGGCGCGACACAAAAGACCGCAACGTAGAACGCGACAATGGCGAGCATCCAGCGCTCGCCATTGTCGCGGATCAGTACGGGGAAAGGCAGGCCCATGTACTTTCTACGCGCCGCCGAACAGGTCGGCGAATTTACGCTTGTTGTCTTCGATCTTGGACTCGATCACATCCGGGTCGGCGGTCATGACCTTGAGCTTGGACAGGTCGCCATATGCGGCTGGGGGATTCACGCCCCTGAGCAGCGGAATGTAGTTCTGCTTGACCGACTGGAGCTGGGCGTCGCGGGAGAGCTGGAAGTCGATAAACTTCTTGGCCGCGTCCACGTTTCTGGCGGTTTTCAGCACGCCCACGGGCTGGTTGATGCTGGTCACGCCCTCCGCCGGGAACACGAAGTCGACGGGCGAACCCTTTTCCTTGGCCCCGAACGCCATGTAATCGATGATGACGCCGTAGGCCTTTTCGCCGCGGGCCACGGCCTCGAGTACGGAACCATTGCCCTTGCCGGCCACGGCGCCGTTTTCCGCCATCTTTTCGTAGAAATCCCAACCAAGGCCGGGCTGCTCGGTCAGGGTGCCCACGTGGATAACGGCCGCACCGGAGTACAGCGGGCTGGGCATGATGACCTGGTTCTTGGCTTCGGGCTTGAGCAGGTCCTTCCAGGATGTGGGGCGGGGCACGCCGGATTTGGTGTTGTAAATGATGCCGGTGGTGATCAGCTTGGTGCCGAAGAACTGCCTGTCGGCGTCGTACTGGGCCGCGTCGAAACCTGTGACCGGGGCATCGGCCACAGGCATGAAGACGCCCTGTTTTTTAAGGGCGTTCATGGCCACGGAATCCGCGATCAAGAGCACGTCGGCCTTGGGTTCGCCAGCGGCAAGCTCGGCCTGCAGCTTGTTTAGGACCTTGGTGGTGCCGTCGCGATACACCTCGACCTTGATGTCGGGATACTGCTTGTTGAACAGCTCGATCACCTCGACCATCTGCCCCTGGGGCTGCGAGGTGTAGAGCGTCAGCTCCGAAGCCACAGCCGACGCCGCGAACAGGAGCGTGGCAAGGACAGAAAACAGAACGGCTATACGCATGTTGGACTCCTCACTATGGGTTTTTTGATTTTCGCATGCCGCCGGGTGCGCGGCGGATGATCTGCGTCGATCTAGACCGGCCATCAAAAAAGCTCGCTTCAAAACGGTGACCGCAACATGACATCCGTGCGACGTTTTTCCTCGCGTATCTCGCTAAAATCATTCGATTTTAGCGAGGATCGAGCATCAAATGCAAACAGTTGCGCGGGCTTATGGGTTTTCGGAGCGGGGCGAAGCCGTCAGGAAGGATCCCCTTCAAAGCGCAAAGTTTCCTGCAAGATGTCAAAATATCCGACATTCGCGCTGGAAAAGTCTTTTGGGGGACGGAGAGGACAAATTCCGGGAAGCTGTGGAAACAAGCGGGCTGGCAAAGAGCGTACCCTTTGCCATCGGGGAGCGGGGAGCCGACAAAACAGCCCTGTGCGCGCTGCGACAGGTGAAATGGCGCTGGCTTGCCCTGTCCTTGGGATGATTGCTGAGGTTTATGCGGACATGCGAGGCAATGGAGCAGAATTTGCCCGTCGCGCAGCGCCTCAGATCCGAATCGTTCATGACATGGGAATGGTCGTCGAGCGTGACATCCACCAGCCGTGATCGTTCAGCTTCCTCGCAATACCTGCCACGATGCGAATCAATGACAAGCGCCGACTTGTCAATCAACGGCCTTTCGGAAGGCGTTCTCATGCTTTTCCAGAGTTCTTGATATAAGTTCACAGTATTTACCAATGATATCTTGTGAGTAAGATTGTATTCAGCTCTATTGTTTCGGGAGTATTGCCCCACAAATTGTTTTAATAGTCACAAGACGCGACAATTCATCAAACTGTCCGGGATAGTCAACAACAGGAAAACTTGTCTGTATCCGGTCAAGCGTCCTTCACCAAGCTGTAACAGCTTTGCCAAAAACAAGGACTAGCCCGGTTATCAACGCGCAGAGCAACGGCGTCGAAAACAATCAGGGAGGCGGTTCATGGGCGAGAGAGTCAAAACGCTACAACCAAAGACATGGGCGGTGAAGGCGGAGAAACTCACCAAGGTCTATCCGAACGGGACGAGAGCGCTTGACGGCGTTTCCCTGCGCTTGCCCGAGGAGACGTTCGCCGTGGTCATCGGCTCCTCCGGCGCCGGGAAGTCCACACTCCTGCGATGCCTGAACCGGCTTGTGCGGCCCACGTCGGGGCAACTCGAACTGTTCGGCGAGGAAGTGGCCGAGGTCAACGGCCGGGCGTTGCGCAGAGTGCGCCGAAAGGCCGGGATGATCTTCCAACAGTTTCATCTGGTCCGGCGTCTGACCGTCCTGGAAAATGTCCTGGTCGGACGCCTGCGTTTCAACTCGCGTCCGGTCGGGCTGGGACTTAGCCTGTTCCGGGTTTTTCCCAAGCGGGAACGGGAGTTCGCCTTCGACTGCCTCAAACAGGTGGGCATTGCGGATTTGGCGTTCAGGAGGGCTGATGAGCTTTCCGGAGGCCAACAGCAACGGGTGGCCATCGCCAGGGCGCTGGCCCAGGAACCTGAAATCATCCTGGCCGACGAGCCCATCGCCAGTCTCGATCCCAGAAGCGCGGAAACGGTCATGGGCATCCTGCGCGCCATTCACGAGGAGCACGACATCCCGGTCATCGTCAACCTGCACCACATCGACTTCGCCAAACGCTTTGGCAAGCGGGCCGTGGGCATATCGAGAGGCCGGGTGGTCTTTGACGACGATATCGCCGCGTTGACCGAGGACGCCATCGTCGAAGTCTACGGCGACAGGATCAACGAGGCCTACGGTGATGACCTCGCCTGCGCCTGAGGTGAGTCCCGGCCGGAATTCCGGCCATGAAATACAAGAAACAACCACCACAAGGAGAGAACCATGTTGAGGAAATGTCTGACGCTGCTGGCCTTTGTCGCCTTGGCGGCCTCCCTGGCCATTCCCGGAATCGCTTCCGCCAACCCCTCGAACTGGCCCGCCAAGATTCGCGTCGGCGCCATCCCAACCGAGGGCGCTTCGGACACGGCCAAACGCTTCCAGGCCCTGACCGACGAACTGCAGAAAACCCTGGGCGTCGAGGTGGAGGTTTTCACCGCCTCCGACTACGCGGGCATCATTACCGCCATGGCCAACAAGCACATCGACTTCGCCTATTTCGGTCCCAAGAGTTACGTCGAGGCTTCCGAAAAGGCAGGCGCCGAAGCCCTTGCCATGGAGATCGGCATGGACGGCCTGCCCGGCTACAACGGCATCATCATCAGCAAGAAGGATTCGGGCATCGCCACCCTTGAGCAAGCCAAGGGCAAGACCTTCACCTTCACCGATCCCAACTCCACCTCAGGCTTTCTGGTTCCCAACGTGTTGTTCGCCCGCGACCTCAAGGTCAAGCCTGAGGAGTATTTTTCCGAGGTGAAATTCTCCGGTTCCCACGGCGCGTCCATCCTGGCCGTGAAAAACGGCGGGGTTCAGGTGGCGGCCACGAATAACGTGGACCTCAACCGCATGCAGGAAAAAGGCGCGGCCAACTGGGATGATTTCAACGTGATCTGGACTTCCGAACTGATTCCAGGCGCTCCCATGGCCGCCCGCAAGGATCTTCCCGAAAGCCTCAAGGCCGCCTTCACCGGAGCGCTCATGAAGTTCAACGGAGACAAGGCAGGCCTGGAAAAACTGCAGATTGGCGGCTACGACTCGGCCAATGACCAGACCTACGACATCATCCGCTACCTCAAGCAGCTCAAAACCCAGCTGGCCAAAAAATAAGCGCGGATCGCAACGCAATGAGACAGGAATGCACGCTTGATGCGGCGACCCCCAGGACGCCCCTCCAAAAGAGGGTCCTCCTGGGGGTCCTGGCGGCGGTCACGACGGCGGTCCTCATCGGATCGTACGTCTGGACCGGAATCGACCCCTTCCAACTCTACAACAAGCGCCAAAACGCCTTCGAGTATCTATTCGGCAAGCAACTGAACGAAATGGAACTCAAAGACATCGACAGCCAGGCCGGACGCATCCCGGGGATCATCGTCCAGGCCCGGGCGACGGAAGAATTGAAGAAAGAGTTCGAGCGGGAAGGCAAAAACGTTTCAGGCTTCGAATTGCAGAAACAGGCGAAAATTCTCGCTGAAAAACGGCTCCAGGCCATGCCCGAGGTTGAGCGCGAAAAGATCGTCAACAGGGAGCGCGCACGTCTCATCGACGAGCGTAGCGGCGGTTACTTTCCGCCCGACGCGAATCCGGGAAACCTCGCCATGTATTCCAAGGCCCTGGCGGAGACCATCGCCATCGCCATATGGGGAACGCTCTTCGCCTTTTTGGCGGCGATCCCGGTCTCGGTTTTCGCCGCCCGCAACACCCTGGCGCTCATTGCTCCGGGAGAGGACGCGCTGTCCCGCGGAATCCGCTGGTTCAGCCAGTTCGTCGTGCGCCGGATTCTGGATTTTTGCAGGGGATTCAACGAGTTCGTCATGGCTCTGATTTTTGTGGCTGTGATCGGGCTCGGCCCCTTCGCCGGGGTCATGTCTCTGGCCATCCATACTTTCGGCATCCTCGGCAAGGTCTTCAGCGAGGGCATCGAAGCCATCGAGCCAGGGCAGGTGGAAGCGGTGGAAGCCAGCGGGGCCAGCCCCGCCCAGATCATCGCTTTCTCGGTTCTGCCGCAGATCATGCCCATGGTGGTCAGCTACAGCCTCTTGCGCTTCGAGTCCAACGTCAGGAGCGCGACGATCCTGGGCTTCGTCGGAGCGGGCGGCATAGGCTTCCTCATCTTCGACAAGATCAACGGCTACCTCTACCGCGAGGTCTCCACCATGATGATCATGGTCATCGCCTCGGTCACCGTGATCGACTACTTCTGCGGCATGCTGCGGAAGCGTTTCACTTAGAGGGGCAGGGGAAATTCATGGCTTTCGACAATCATACGCACCCGCTCTGCGGCCCATCGGGCCTGCCCGCTTTCCACCGGGTTTCCGTCAAGGTCCACGTTGACCGAGTCGACCACAAGAACCGGCTTGGTTCTGGGTTGATTCAGAAGCCGGGCTTCGCGGGAGGTGGGCATCCGGGCGGTGATGGACGTGTTTTGGCGCACATAATCCATGGCGCCGAGCCGCTTGAGGGCGGCGGTGATGGAGCCTGTTTCCCTGTACGCCTCGATCAATCCCGGGAAACGGGCGTGAGGGAAGTAAGACGCGCCGAGAATAAGGGGCGCCCCGTCCGCATCGCCAAGAAGCTCCAGCCTGGAGCAACGTTCTCCGGGCGCGAGGCGCAGCGCGGCCGCGACTTCGGCCGGGGCCTTGATGACCGACGCCGTCAACAGACGGCCGCCAGGGGATTTGCTCTGGCTGAGCAGGTTCTGGCTGAAGCGTACGCGGCGGGCCAGACTGTAGCTGATGACCCCGGATTGAACGAAGGCTCCCCGGCCGTGTTCGATTTTTACGAGCCCCTTGGCCTCCAGCGCCGCCAGGGCGCGGCGGACAGTGTGCCTGTTCACCTCGAAACGTTCGGAATACTCCTTCTCGGTGGGCAGCTTTTCGCCAGGAGGGAGAAGGCCTTCGTCCAACTCGGTTTCCAAAATGGTTTGAATCTGCCGCCACAGGGAAATTCCGGTTCCGCGCTCGAGTAGCATGGAGGCGTCCTCCTGCAAGGATGTTGTCCGGCGGGATTCTTCGCCGGGGGAAAGGTCTACTCTTCTAGATGAATACTGTTACGAAAAGGATGCATGTGGATAAAAACCTTTTGGCCCAAAGAGCAAAATGGATGGGAACGCTGGCCAAGGCGGCGCCCGATGAGCTTCGCTCTGCCGCCCGGCGATTGACCGGACTTCCCGGCTATGAGGCTTTGAGAAAACCCGAGACCGGCCTGGTCATGGTCCGGGGGCGCATGGGAGGAACCGGAAGAGCGTTCAACCTGGGCGAGATGACCATGACCCGATGCGCCGTGCGCGTGGAAAACGGCCATGCCGGATTCGGCTATGTGGCCGGAAGAAACGCCTGGCACGCCGAACTGGCCGCCTACCTGGACGCCCTGCTTCAGGATGAGCGTTTCAGGGAAGACGTCATGTCCGGCGTCATAGCTCCCCTGGAGGAACGGCGAAACCAGGATCGCGCTTTGCGGCGGGCCGAGACGCTCGCGACCAAAGTGGATTTTTTCACCATGGTCAGGGGGGAGGATAATGATGCTTGAATCAAGGACGCAAAACGCCCTCAAGCCGGGGTTCGACGATCCCGTCCGCGACAGCCAGCGTGTTTTCCGGGCTGTTCTTGCGGCCATGTCCAGGCCCGGAAAGATCGTGGAACTGCCCGAAAGTCCGGCTCTCCCGGCGTTCGACGGCCTGCCGCAAAGCGCGCTGGCCGCGCTTTTGGCCCTGGCGGATCTGGAGACGCCCGTCTTGGCCCTGTCCGGCATGGACGCGGCGGGGCTGGCCGACTATCTCGGGTTCCATTGCGGCTGCCCGGCGGCGAACGGCCCTGAGGAGGCGGCCTTTATTTTGGTCGACGGGGCAAGGTTCGAAGAGAATTCTCCGGAATTCGCGAGACTGCCCCGCGGCGACGCGCTTTACCCGGACCGCTCGGCCACGGTCGTCATGGCCGTCCCCGGCCTTGGCGGAGGATTCGGCCCGCTCCTTCACGGCCCTGGGATCAATGGGGAAGCGGTCCTGGAGGTCGAAGGGCTTCCGGAGTCTTTCTGGGAATTCGCAAGGAACAACGCGGACCTGTATCCCCTTGGCCTGGATTTTATTTTCACGCGCGGAAGCCGGCTTGCCTGCCTGCCGCGCTCTATCCGGCCGGGGGCCATGTCCCGCCTGGGGGACGCGCCATGTACGTAGCGGTCAAGGGCGGCGAAAAGGCCATCGAAAACGCCCACGAACTTTTGGCCAGAGAACGGCGGGGCGATCCGGCCCTGCCGGAAATCAGCGCGGCCCAGATCGCGGAACAGCTTCGCTTGTCCGTGGACCGGGTCATGGCGGAAGGATCGCTCTATGACCCTGAACTGGCCGCCCTGGCGGTCAAGCAGGCCTGCGGCGACCTCGTGGAGGCCGCGTTCCTGTTGCGGGCCTACCGGACCACCCTGCCCCGGCTGGCCGTGAGCCTGCCCGTGTCCACCGGGGACATGGAGATCAGGCGGCGCATTTCCGCCGCCTACAAGGATTTGCCCGGCGGCCAGATTCTCGGGCCGACCTTTGATTACACCCACAGACTGTTGGATTTCGATCTTCTCGGGGCGTCCGAAGCGCCTCTCGGTCCCGGGCGCCAGGAAGAGCGGGCACCCTTGGCCGATCGGGACGAGAGCGCCGTTGGCGCCAAGATACAAAGCCTGGCGGAACTTTTGGATCACGAGGGGCTTGTGGAAGCCGAGGTCGACCCCGGCGACGAGCCCGCCGACCTGACCAGGAATCCGCCCTCCTATCCGGTCGGGCGCGACGCCCGATTGCAGGCCCTGGCCCGTGGAGACGAGGGTTTTGTCTTGTCCCTGGGATATTCCACCCAGCGCGGCTACGGAAACAGCCATCCCTTTGCCGGGGAAATTCGGCTCGGACTGGTCGAGGTGGAGATCGCGCCCGAGGAACTCGGCTTTCCCGTCTGCATCGGCGAGGTCTTTCTGACCGAATGCCAGATGCTCAGCAAACACCCTGGCGACGGAGAGCGCCCGGCCGGGTTCACGCGCGGCTACGGTCTCGCCTTTGGGACGTGCGAGCGCAAGGCCATGTCCATGGCTCTGGTGGACAGGGCGCTTCGCTCAGACGAGTTCGGGGAAGCGGTCAAGGGACCGGCCCAGGACCAGGAATTCGTGTTGAGCCATTGCGACAATGTGGAGGCTTCCGGTTTCGTGCAACATCTGAAACTGCCGCATCATGTGGACTTTCAATCCGAGCTTGAGATCGTGCGCAGGCTTCGCAAGGCCGCAAGCGGCCCCTGGGACGGGAAAGAGGAAAAGGGGGAGGTCGAGCCATGCTGATGGAAGAAACCGGGGGAAGATGCGCAAGCAGGACGGAAACCGCGCCACCGCCCGTTGACCGGGCCGGGACGGCGACGTCCGGCTACAACTTCGCCTATCTGGACGAGCAGACGAAAAAGATGATCCGCCGGGCCATTCTCAAGGCTGTGGCCATCCCCGGCTATCAGGTTCCCTTCGCCGGGCGGGAGATGCCCATGCCGTACGGCTGGGGGACGGGCGGCATCCAAGTGACCGCCAGCATCCTCGGCGAGCATGACGTTCTTAAGGTGATCGACCAGGGCGCCGATGACACGGTCAACGCCGTGTCCATCCGCAAGTTCTTTGTGAAGACAACGGGCGTGGCCGTGACAAACAAGGCGGCCCAAGCCGATATCATTCAGACCCGGCACCGCATCCCGGAGACGCCGCTGAACGAGGACCAGATCCTGGTCTACCAAGTGCCCATTCCCGACCCGCTGCGTTGGATGGAGCCGCTTGAAACCGAGACGCGCAAGATGCACGCCCACGAGGAATACGGGGTGATGCACGTCAAGCTTTACGAGGATATCGCCCGCCACGGGCGTATCGCCACAAGCTTCGACTATCCTGTTCTGGTGGAGGGACGCTATGTGACCAGCCCCTCGCCCATCCCTAAATTCGACAATCCCAAGATGAGCGACTGCCCGGCCCTGCAACTCTTCGGCGCGGGCAGGGAGAAACGCATCTATGCGATTCCGCCCTACACGAACGTCAAAAGCCTCGATTTCGAAGATTATCCATTTGAAATCCAGCGCTGGGACGACTGTTGCGGCCTGTGCGGGGCCACGGACAGTTTTTTGGACGAGATCATTTTAAACGACCAGGGGGACCGCATGTTCGTCTGCTCCGATTCCGATCACTGCCGTTCCCGGCGCGAAAACAGGGGCAAACCGGCGGCCGGTTCGCCCGACAAGGAGGAGAGCGCATGACCATGTGCGCACAGGCGGCCCCGTTGTCACAGGCCCGGCTCGACGACCGGCCCATCCTGTCGGTGAAGAATCTCAGCAAGCGCTACGGCGCCAGACCCGCATGCCTGGATGTGGCCTTCGATCTTTGGCCGGGCGAAGCGCTCGGCATCGTTGGCGAGTCCGGCTCGGGCAAGACCACCTTGCTCAACTGTCTCTCCGGCCGTCTGCCCGTGAGTTCGGGGTCCATGCTCTACCGGTCGGAGAGCTTGGGCGAAGTGGAGCTTTCCACCTGCCCTGAACACATCCTGCGCCGTTTCAACCGTTCCGAATGGGGGCTTGTCCGCCAAGACCCCCGCGACGGGCTGCGCATGTCCGTCAGCGCCGGAGCCAATATCGGCGAGCGGCTTATGGGCGCGGGGTCCAGGCGGTATGGGGAAATCCGGTCCAAGGCCCTCGCCTGGATGGAAAAGGTGGAGATAGACCGCTCCCGCATCGACGACCGGCCCTCGACGTTTTCCGGCGGCATGCGGCAACGCTTGCAGATCGCCAGGAATCTGGTCACCAAGCCGCAGCTCGTTTTTATGGACGAACCGACCGGAGGCTTGGACGTCTCGGTGCAGGCCAAGCTTTTGGACCTGGTCCGGACGCTCGTGGCGAATCTGAACCTGTCCATGATCATCGTCACCCATGACTTGGCGGTAGCCCGCATCCTGGCCGACCGGCTGATGGTCATGCGCGGCGGCCGGGTGATCGAGTCCGGGCTGACCGATCAGGTCTTGGACGATCCGCACCACCCCTACACCCAACTGCTGGTTTCTTCCATATTGGAGGTTTGATTCGGATGCATGACGCGACCATTCGCATCAAGGCCGAGGGGCTTTCCAAGACCTTTGTCCTGCACAACCAGGGAGGAGCGCGCATCGAGGCCTTTCGGGATCTTTCGCTTTCCGTGGGCCGGGGGCGCTGTCTTGCCCTGCATGGCCCTTCCGGAGCGGGAAAATCCACGCTCCTGAAATCGCTCTACGCCAATTACAAACCGGACGCGGGCAGCGTGCTCGTACGCCACGGCGACGCAATCGTGGATCTGCCCAAGGTCTCGCCAAGGGCCGTGCTGCAAGTCCGCAAGACCACCCTCGGCTATGTCAGCCAGTTTTTGCGGGTTATTCCCAGGGTCAGCGTCCTGGACATCGTGGCCGGGGGATTGGCTGCGGACGGAGTCGAGCGGGGCGAGGCCCTGCGGCGGGCCGGAGCGATGCTCCTGCGGCTCGGCATCCGGGAAAAGATGTGGGGACTTTCGCCCAAGACGTTTTCCGGCGGCGAGCAGCAACGCGTCAACATCGCCAGGGGCTTTGTCAGAAACTACCCCATCCTGCTCCTGGACGAACCCACGGCCTCGCTGGATGCGGCCAACCGGGAAATCGCGGTGAAACTCATCCTGGAAGCCAAGGCCAGAGGCGCGGCCATCATAGGCATATTCCACGATGACGCCGTGCGCGAGGCCGTGGCCGACGAGGTGTTTATCATGAAGGGAAACGGGGAGAAGACAACCATATGAACGCGGAGATGATTCTGACCAACGCCCGGGTGGTCCTGCCGGAGGCGGTTGTTCACGGAACGGTTGCGGTTTCAAACGGCCGCATCAATGCGGTGGACCGGGAGACGAGCGCTTTGCCCGAGGCTGTGGACCTGGAGGGCGACTATCTCATTCCCGGGCTCATCGAGTTGCACACGGACAATATGGAGGGGCACATGCGGCCAAGGCCCGGAGTGAACTGGCCCTCCTCCCTGGCCGCCCTCATCTCCCACGACGTCCAGGTTGCGGGCGCCGGGATCACCACGGTCCTGGACAGCATCTGTTGCGGCGACCTGCACAAGGACCGGAACCGCAGCGAGCTTCTCGACGCCTCGGTCGCGGCCGTGCGCCATGGCCGCGGAAGGGACGTGCTGCGGGCCGACCATCTCATCCATCTGCGCTGCGAGGTTGCCGATCCCCGGGTGACGGACATGTTCGAGCCCTATGCCGGTCTGGACATTCTCCAACTGGTATCGCTCATGGACCACACGCCCGGCCAGCGCCAGTTCACTTCCCTGGACAAGTTTCGCCAGTACTACAGAAGCAAGCATCTGGCTTGGTCGGATGAGGAGTTCCTGGCGGTCATGGACGCGCTGATCGCGCAGCAGCGGGAGCACGCCGAACCCAATCGCAAGACCCTGCTTCAAGCCTGCAAGGAGCGAAATCTGCCGGTGGCCAGCCACGACGACGCAACAGTCGAGCAGGTTCGCCAGGGCGAGGAGGATGGCGTCTCCATCAGCGAATTCCCGACAACGGTCACGGCGGCCGCCGCCGCTCACGAACTGGGCATCGGCATCGTCATGGGCGCGCCCAACGTAGTCCGGGGCGGCTCGCATTCCGGCAACGTCTCAGCTCTTGAATTGGCGGGCCTGGGGCTTTTGGACATCCTGTCGTCGGATTACGTCCCCGCGAGCCTTCTGCATTCGGCCTTCCTCTTGCGCGACGTCCTTGGCCTGCCCCTTGTCGAAGCCCTTTCCACGGTCACCTCGGCCCCGGCCCAATTCCTTCAACTGGGAGACCGGGGCGTCATCGCGCCCGGCAAGCGGGCCGATCTGGTCCGGGTGCGCGAGGTCGATGGCTATCCGCATGTGCGCATGACCTTCCGTCAGGGCGTTCGCGTCTTGTGAACCTTTGTCCCGGAGCGAGATATGAGCGCAAGATACGCTATCTACTACGCCCCTGAATCCGGAAGCGGCCTGGCCGCTTTCGCCGACGGCTGGATCGGGGAAACAGGCAGGGCGGTTTGCGGCGCCGCCGGATCTGACGCCGAGGACGCGTTGGACGTCCCCTCGAAATATGGCTTCCACGGAACCCTCAAACCGCCATTCCACCTCAAACCGCCCTACGGCGAGTCGAATCTGAGGGACGGGGCGGCCATGTTTGCGGATGGCCATCCGCCGGTGAGCGCGTCCCCCCTGGAGCTGACGGTCATCGGCTCCTTTATCGCCCTGGTCCCTGGAGCAGATTCGCCGGAGGTCGTCAGCCTCGCCGAGAATTGCGTGCTCTTCTTCGACCTCTACCGGGAGACGCCGACGCCGGCCGAACGCAGGCGCCGTCTGCGGGCCGGGTTGACCGAACGTCAAAAGGAACTGCTGCAACAATTCGGGTATCCCTTCGTCTTGGATGAGTTCCGCTTCCACCTTACCTTGACCGGCAAGCTCCCTCGGAATGAATCCCGGCGGCGCCTGATGGATTTGTTGCGACCGATGGTCGCTCCGTTTACCAACAATCGTCTGGAAATAAAAGAAATCTGCCTTTTCAAGCAGCCGAGCCCAGAGGAAGGTTTTCAATGCATCGAGCGTTTTCCGCTGAACGGACGCATCCTGTAGCGCCGGGAAGGCTGGTTTACGTGATGGGGCCTTCCGGTTCAGGCAAGGACAGCCTCATGGCCTATGCCAGAGAGCGTCTCAGCCAGGCGGGCTTCATCTTCGCCCACAGGTACGTCACCCGTCCCGCGACGGCCGGAGGCGAGAACCACATCAGTCTGACCGAGCGGGAATTCGAAACCCGCCTCCGCCTGAATCTTTTCGCCATGCATTGGCAAAGCCACGGCAACCGGTACGGCCTCGGCCGTGAGATAGACCTCTGGCTTGGCCGGGGAGCGCATGTCG
>Ga0307423_1000431_pt1 | contig 28414 bp, 18 predicted proteins | sample SalMarWE160310MG_FD_202154 | JGI IMG/M metagenome (GOLD analysis project Ga0307423, IMG submission 202154) | Salt marsh sediment microbial communities from the Plum Island Ecosystem LTER, Massachusetts, United States - WE1603-10 | ecosystem: Environmental > Aquatic > Marine > Intertidal zone >... | reverse complement strand
CAAAGAGGAGTGTCACGGCGGTGAAGGCTGCCGCGGCGGGAAGCGCGAAGGCCGGTGGTGAGAGCGTGGCGAGAAAGGCCGCAACGAGGAGCCCTCCCATCACGCCCGCAGCCCGCACGCGGCGGGCTCTCGCATCACGCGCGCCTAGCAACGCGTCCGCCCACTGCGCTGCCGCGAAGGCGAGCACCGCCGCCACGCCGAGCGGGAAGGAGGCGTGCAGGTTCGCCCAGAGGGCGGCGATGGGAATGGCCCAGAAGACGACTCGGTCGGGACGCCCCTCCACTGCCCTTCGGCGATCTCGCAGCAGCAGCCCGATGATCATCAGAAGCAATGCGATGGCGAACAGCTCGGGCCTGTCCTGGGTCATGCGGTTGCGCGAGAGCGCGAAAGTGGGAACCGCCACGGCGAGGGCAATCGCCCGATCTGCACCGCAGGCCCAGAAGGCGGCGATCAAGGCAGCGAAGATCGCCATTCCGGGCAACAGTTTGGAGACTGTGATCACCCCCGCCATGCCCGCCACGCGCTCGCCCAGGGCGTAGAAGCTGGCGGCGAGCCACTCGTGGGCGACGTAACGTTCACCCGCCGCAGTGAAGGAGTAGCGGTCCACGCGCGGGACGCGGCACTCGTCCAGTATCAGGCTTCCAGTCGTCAGGTGGATGAAGAGGTCATTGGTGCGCGGACGGGTCAGTCCAGCGGTGGCGACGAAGGCTCCGAGAGCCAGCAGGGAGATCGCGAGGAGCTTGCGGGAGGGGGCCATTGCGCCGTCGTCGATCCTCCGCAGCGTGGGGAGCCGCGACCCATCTTACACCAGCCCAACGCCAAACCGGACCTCTGAAGATGGCCGTCCGCGCTCTGCTTGTCAGAGCGCAGCGTATCGATGATGATCAGGGCGATGCTCGGAGGCGAAGAGACGGCGAGTGGCGGAAGGGGAGGGGCACGGACGGCCGAGCGTCCGACCACCGCCGCGAGCGCTCTTGCTCGGCCGGTCGCATGATGCGGCACACCCGCACGATCTTGCTCCAGCTCCTCCCGCTTCTGCTGCTGATCGGCGCTTGCCTGTCGCAGGTCGGCTTCGGCTACTTCGACAACGACCTTTCGGGCCACGCATTCGGCGCCGACGACGCCTTCATCTCCTACCGCTACGCGAGCAACTGGGTATCGGGAGAAGGGCTGGTGTTCAACCCGGGCGAGCGTGTCGAGGGCTACTCCAACCTGCTCTACGTTCTCATCGTCTCCGCGGGACTCCTTTTCCTGAGCCACGACCATGCCTACGGTTTCTCCGTGGCCGTCAACCTCGTTCTGATCGCTCTCACCTACCTCGCGTTCCTCGGAATTGCGCGGAGGACGCTGCGCGGGCACGGACCCCTTGTGGCCATCGTCCTCTTTTCGCTCGCGCCGTCCGTGTGGATCTGGACCGGGTCGGGAATGGAGACCCCGCTCGTGCTGCTGCTCGTTGTGCTCACGTGGGGGGCGCTGGAGGTGGCTCTCGGGACCGGGGAGCGGCGTGCGGGGTGGGTTCTCGGTGCGCTGGCGGCGGTCGCGGTCCTCTCGCGGGCCGACGGTTTCCTGATTCCGCTGCTCGCAGCGGGGTTCTGCCTGCTCCGCGGTCGGCGCCGGCTCGCCCTCGGAATCGCTTCGGCGGCCGTCCTCACCCTGGCTCTCCTGGTCGTCTGGAGGCTCTGGTACTACGGGTACCCGCTTCCGAACACCTACTACGTGAAGGTCTCCGGCGATCTCTTCGACCGGCTCTCGAGCGGGCTCAGCGCGCTCTGGCAGGTGGGTACGCGACAGGGACTGGTCGTCCACATGGGCGTCCTCGCGGGCTACGTTGCCTGGGCGCTTCGCCAGCGGGGCCGGAGCGCGCTCGGTTGCCTGCCCTTCGAAGCGTGCTTCGGGATCGCCTGGGTCTGCTACTTCGTGTACCTCGGTGGCGACGTGCTCTTCGATCGCTTCCTGGTGCCGATCTTCCCTCTGGCCATACTGCTGGCGCTGCGCTGGTCCGAGGAATGGAGCGGGAATCGGCTGGCGAAGACTCGGCTGGTGTTCCTGGTGGCGACGCTCGGGGCCGCCCAGCTGGTTCCGCTGCTCGTCGACGCCCGGATGGCGTACCAGAACACCAAGTACGACCGCTGGATCACGCTGGGACGATACCTGCGCGAGCACCATCCGGATGCAGTCCTCGCGATCGACGCCGCCGGGAAGGTTCCGTTCTTTTCGGGGCTGCGGACCATTGACATGCTGGGGCTCAACGACGAACACATCGCCCATCTTGACGCCAGACCCAGCTTCCGGGTCGGGCACAACAAGTTCGACCCGGACTACGTGCTCGGACGGACCCCCGACCTCATCGCGGCCTGGATGAGGCCCAACCTGGATCTGTATTGGGGGATCGACCGAGTTCGCTACACACGCGCCGGATACCGTATCCGGTATCTGTGCAGCACCAATCGAAGGCCGCCCGGACCAGCCATTATCGACGTCTCGGGCTTCGAGGTGTCGGCGATTCGAAGGCTGACTCGACGCGGCTATGCCTACGCCGTGCTGGAGCGGCGGCCGTCACGCGGCGTCACGACTGATCCAAGCTGCTACAGTCGCTCTACATCGCTATGTGCCGGCGATCTCGCCCCACCCACGCCTCTCCCGAATCCGCGTCTGCTCGGCTCGGCCGGATGAACTCCTCCTGCCCGACCCTCGACGGCAGTCGACCGCAGCAAGTGACGGTGGTGCTGGCGACCTACAACGAGTGCGAGAACGTGCGGCGACTGCTTCCCGAGCTGCTTTGCCTCGACGACCAGATCGCCGTCGTCGTGGTCGATGACGCGTCCCCCGACGGCACGGCGGCGGCGGTGGAAGAGGCGGCAGCCGCATTCCCCGAACGCATCCAGCTGGTGAGCCGACCGGCGAAGCTCGGCTACGGCTCCGCCTTCGTGGCGGGCTTCCGGGCGGCGCTTCGGGGAAGCCCCGACGTCGTCGTCTCGATGGACGCCGACTTCTCCCACGACCCGCGAGCTCTCCCGGACCTGCTGGCCGGTCTGGACACCCACGACGTGGTGATCGGCTCCCGATATCTCGAAGGTGTCCGGATCCTCAACTGGAGCTTGTGGCGGCTGATCGTGAGTCGCGCGGCGAACGTCTACGTCAAGCTGCTGCTTCCCTCTCGGGTCACCGATCGGACCAGCGGCTACCGCGCCTACCGGAGTGAGGTGCTGCGCAGCATCGACGTCGAGGGCGCCACGTCCAACGGATACGCATTTCTCGTCGAGCTGCTCGAGATGGTGATGGCGGGCGGATTCAGCATCGGGGAGGTGCCGATCATCTACGAGGACCGGCAGCTGGGCAGGTCGAAGATGGATCAATGGGTGGTGATCGAGTCGGCGTGGCGGCCCTGGCTCCTGCTGCTTCGCCGTGTGGGCGCCTTCCTGCGCCGCCGCCGGTGACGCCGCAATGAGTGCCGGTGGAGCGCGAGCGCCGCGCGTCGAGGAAGCCGGGGGCGGAAGGCGATGGGTCGCCTCACTCCGCTTCATCGTGCTGGCCGCGCTCCTGCTCACCCTCCTGAACGCGTTCAAGCCGCTCACCGTTGACGACGCCGTCTACTACGAGTACGCGGTTCACATCTCGCAGCACCCACGTGACCCGTACGGCTTCGAGGTCTTCTGGGGAGAGCGTCCCCAACCGGCGTTCGAGGTGCTCGCAGCACCGCTGCTGCCCTACTGGTGGGCGGGAGCGCTCAGGCTCTTCGGGGACCGGCCGGTCCTCTGGAAGCTCTCGCTGTTCCCCTTTGCGCTGCTGCTGGCCGTCTCGCTGTACCACCTCCTGGCCCACTTGGCCCGGGGGGTGGAGCAGCCGCTGCTCTGGCTGATGGTGCTCTCGCCCGCGGTGGTTCCCTCCTTCAACCTGATGCTAGATGTCCCCGCCCTCTCGCTCAGCTTGGCGTCCCTCTCGCTATTCATCAGCGCTTGCCGCGGGGGCCGCTGGGGGTGGGCTGCAAGCGCCGGATTGCTCGCCGGCCTCGCCATGCAGACGAAGCAGACCTCGATCACCGTAGTCGCAGCTCTCCTGGCCTACGGGCTCCTCTTTGCGCGGCTCCGGATGGCGTTGCTCGCCGCCGCGGTGGCGGCCGCCGTCTTCGTCGGATGGGAGCTGCTGATGGTCCTCCAGTACGGCGAGTCCCACTTTCTGTACGCCCGCGCGGTCCGCGCAGGGAGCGTGTCTCTGAGCGGGATCGCCCTGCTCGGCCTCGGATTCCTCTCCCTCCTCGGTGGCCTGTCAGCGGTCGTGATGCCCCTGGGGCTCTTTGGCCTGTCCGCACCCCGCTGGCTGATCGCGGGGACGATTCTGCTGGGCTCGCTGGCATTCGGGGTGATTCCGTTCCTTCCCGCCGAGCCACTTCCGCAGCTCCGCATGTCTCCACGACTCGGCGACGCCCCTCCCGAGCAGATCGTCTTCACGGCTCTCGGCTGTGGTGTGCTGCTGGTCGCGATCGCGGTGCTGGGGCGCCTGCTCACGACCCGCGAGGGTTCGGGTCACTCGGCGGACGGTGCGGTCTCCGGCCAGACGGGAGGAGCCGGCTTCACGGCGCGGCGGATCGACCTCTTTCTGCTCAGCTGGCTGCTCATCGAGATGTTCGGCTGCTACGCGATCTGGACCTTCCTCGCCAGCCGGCACGTCTTCCGCGTCGCGACGGTTCTTCTGCTGGTATGCGGCAGGGCTGCGGCCGCGAGGCTCTCACGAGGTGGTGACCGCCGGCTCTTCGGCTGGGTGGTGGTGTGGGGCATCGGCGTGGGGCTCCTCTTCTTTGCAGCGGATCTCTCCGACTCCCTGGCTCGACGAGACGCGGTCCGGCGCGCTGCAGATCAGCTGACAGCACTCGGCGCAGATCGCGAACGGGAGAGCGTCTGGTACCTGGGCCATTGGAGCTTTCAGTTCTACGCCGAGTCCCTGGGCATGAAGCCCGTTGTTCCTGGAAGCTCGCGCCTCGAGGCGGGCGACTGGCTGGTCGTTCCCGAGGGCGTTTCGCGCCAACCGGTCTGGATCCCGACCGGCAGGGTGACCCAGGAGGCGCTCGTGGAATCCCGGAGCCTCTGGCCGTGGTCCAGTATTCCGAGCTTCTACGCCGGGCCGATTCCGCTGCGGAGTCAGCCGGAGGCGCAGATCGTCGTCCAGGTATACCGGGTGAAGCGGGGTTTCCAGGCGACCGGTCCGTCGAGGCGGCAAGCGCCGCGCGAACCATGAGCGCTGGTGATCGCGCCATGGACTGCGATCGAATCGGCCGCCGCTGGTTCTACGCGTGCGCGGCGTTCGCCCTGGTGCTGCACGGCGCCATGCTCCTCGCGGCGCCCGGGCTGCAGGGCGGCGCCGACCTGCTTCCCCACCTCCGGCTCATCCAGCTCATGGGAGCGGATCCCGTGATCCGCTCGGTCTACGCACCCACGTATCACGTCCTGGGTGCATTGGCCGCGCCCCTGGTCGGCCTCGAGAACTACCCGCGCTTCTTCGCCTTCCTGGCGGCAGCCGCGTGGATCGGCGGATCTCGTTTCTTCCAGCGCTCGTTTGGCCTGCCCACAGCCACCGCGTGTCTCCTCGTCCTGACTCCCTACTCGTTCTGCTTCAGCTGGTGTGTGCCCAAGGTCGAAGCGCTCGGGTATGCGCTAGTCCTCACTGCGCTCTCGCTGCTGATTCGCGCCCGCTATGTCGGCGTCGCCGCCCTCCTCGGCGCGACCTTCTATGTGCACACCGCGTCGGCCGTGCTCCTGGGTCTTTCGGGCGGTGTTCTCGCGCTCGCAAGACGCGACTACCGGGCTCTCATCGCGCTCGCTGCCGGGACCCTCGCGGGAGCGACCCTGACCCTGATACACACGACGGCTGGCTGTTCGGTCGCGGAGGCGCTTCGGCTCACTGGAAGGGATTATCTGATCGCCAATGCGTGGAGCAGCTGGGCGGTCTGGGAGGTCATTCTGATCCTGGCCAGCCCGATCGCCCTTTGCCTCGCCTTCCTCGGCGCGCCTGAGCAATGGCGTCGCCATCGCCCGCTCGCCGTGCTGAGCCTGGTCCTGACAGCGCTCTATCTGAACGAGATCTGGCTCGCCCCCTTTGGCAAGCGCATCTCCTTGGACTTGCTGCGCGGGCTCTCGGTCCTGGCGATTCCGGTGGCTATTGCAGGCGGCCTGGCCCTCAGCGCTCGGCCGCGGTTGGCTCCCTGGCTGCTCGGGCTGTGCGCGGCCTGGGCGGTGGCCTCGGCGCTCTGGGTCGTCCCCCGCTCCTGCTTCGTGCGCCCCGTCGCGCTCGAAGAGCTTCGAGATCTCCGGGTGGATCGCTGCAAGTTCACCTGGTCGGGACCCGCGATGCGGCGACCGCACGGGCTGCAGCGATCTCGCGGATCCGGAGTTGACTCTATGTAGTGTCGATTCCGAGGTTCGGATCGCGTCGGGCGGGGCGCGCAGGGTCTCCACCATCCATTCTTCGAGAATCTCCGGGGACTGGGCGTCGGCCGCCTGCTCACTGCGAGTCCCTGTGCATCGAGGGGAGCATCTTCAGGGTGCGTACTGCCATCGGGTGGCCCGGCCTCTCCGCCAGTGCCTGGCGGGCGAGCACTCGGGCGGCAGCAGGGTTTCCTTCTTGGAGCTTCATGCTCGCCTGGTGAACCAGCTCCGTGGCGCGGTTCCAGCCTTGGTCCGGGGCCCGGAAGTCCGCCGGTGCCAGCGGGCGCGCTCGCTGGTACATGGACACCAGCAGGCGGACATTCTCGGCCCCCGCCCGGGCCCGATCCTCTGCGCTGGCGCGGTACGGGGCAAACTCGAGGGGAGCCCGGTCCCAGGTATTGAGGGGGCCGGTCCCCACGGCCTCCAGTATCTGCTCGCGACCCGCGATCCAGCGCCGCAGAAAGTCCAGGGGGCCTGGAATCAAGAACCCTCGGAGGTCGCTGCCGATGCGCAGCTCCTGGAAGGAGGCCCGACTCATGCGCGGTCTGCCCGCGAGGGGATGGCGACTGCCCACCAGAATCACCGATGTAAACGGGTCGTAGAAGACATCCAGTTCTGGGAAGACCACCGCGGCGGTGCGCAGGATGGTGCGAAAGTCCGAGTGAAGGCTGTGAATGGGGATCCACTGGACGAAGAGACCGTGCTCGCTCAGCCGAGAGAGCGCGAGGCTGTAGAACTCGAGGCTCAACAGCTTCCAGTTGGATGCCATTTCCGCATTTTGCTTGCCGTCCGAGACCACGAGGTCGTAGGACTCCTGGCTGCGGAGGAGAAAATGAAGCGCATCCTCCACGATCACGCGCACCCGCGGGTCCTCGAAGACTCTGGACTCCTCGAAGCGCCGGCTGCCGCGCACCACGGCTTCGTTGATCTCGACGCAGTCGATCCGATCCAGGGTCGGGTAGGTCGCCAGGGCATCCAGTGTGGCGGCTGATCCGAGCCCGATCTGCAGTGCCGAGTGGATGCGGGTGTCGAGCAGCATCGGAAGGTGCGCGATCAGAAGCTGCTTGCTGTACACTGGGAAGTTCCAGCCCCGGCTGGCGCCGATGATGATCCCGTCGATGGTCATCCCCTTGAGGCTCGGCTGCTTCCGGTCTTCCATCACCTGCACCGTGCCCAGATCGCCCTCCTCCTCGAAGCTGAAGGTCACGTCCTTCAGGAAATCGGTGATCAGGCCCATGTAATGGACGCGTCCGGGAAAGACCAGGATCAGGAGGACAAACACCAGCGAGGCCCGCGCCGTCAGCCGGAGCCGCTCCGCCGTGGGGAGGTGGATTTCGAACAGCAGGGTGACGCCCAACACCAGGTTGAGAAGGGCGAGCAGTCTGCTACCGGCCACGGTTCCGAGCAGGGGAAGGATGGCCATGGCCGCCAGCACGGAGCCGAGGATGCTGCCGATGTTGGAGAGAAGGTAGGCCCCACCCACCCGCCTTCCGAGCCGGCGCACATCCCCGAGGAAGAGCCGGCTCGCCAGCGGAAAGGTGAGTCCCATCAGGAGCGTGGCGGGCAGCATCAGGAGTATCGAGAGACCGCCATGCAGGAGCAGCCGTAGCCACCAGGGCAGCGCTCGAATGCTGAGCGAGGAATCGCTCAGGAGGCCGGCGGCCGACGGCCACGAGGCCAGGACCGAAATGATTCCAATGGCCAGGACGCCCAGCACGGCGATCCCGAGCTGGCAGCGAGCAAGGTCCAGCTCCGGTTGTCCCCGGGCGATCACCCGACGCAGCAGGAGAGCGCCGAAGCCGAGCCCCAGGAGGAAGACCACCAGGATGATGGTGAGAGCGAAGGTGCTGTTGCCGACCAGGTAGCGGAGCGCCCGGAACCAGAGGATCTCGTAGCCGAGGGTCGCGAATCCCGAGAGCAGGATCACCGCACCGGTGAGCCAGAAGGGGAGAGCGGTGGGAATCGTAGTCTCGCCGCTGGGCTCACTGCCGGGTTCGCCCTCCTCCCGGAAGCGGCGGGCGAGCAGGAAGGCGGCGACGCCCACCAGCAGGTTCAGCCCGTTGCCGACCAACACGCTGGCCCGCAACCCCAAGGCCTGGATCAGGAAGAGACCCGCCACCAGGGCTCCGACGGCGGCGCCCACCGTGTTGAGCCCGTAGATCATCCCCAGGTGGTAATCCACCTCCCGTCGGTTGCGGATCAGCGAGGTGCAGAGCGCGGGGAAGGTGGCGCCCATCAGGGCGGCCGGCACCAGCAGCAGGAAGAAGACCGAGACCACCCGGAAGAGGTTCATGGGCAGTCCAGAGGGGATCCCCTGCAATAGCGACGCGAAGGTGGCGGGCAGGTTCTCGAAGACGAACGTGAGCCCCGCGGCCGCGATTGCGATGCCTATCTCGATGGCGGCGTAGATCATCAGCGGGCGCCCCACCCGCTCCTGGACCAGGTGGTAGAGCCAGGCTCCAATTCCCATGCCGCCGAGGAAGCCGCCCACCACTGCGCTGGCAGCCAGGGTGGTACGCCCGAAGGTCAGTGAGAGCAACTTGGCCCAAGTCACCTCGTAGGTGAGGGCAGCAGCGCCGGAGAGAAAGGCCAGGGTGTAGAGAGACCTCGCCAGCCCGCGGGCCCCGTGGGCGAAGCTCTGCCCGTCGGAGTTAGCCGTCATCGGGCGCGCCGTTCCTGGACATCGCGAGATCTTGCCAATCCCGCATCTCGCGCGCTAGCACGGTCTTGCGCCGCCGCACAGGGCCCGTACTCCACGCTCTCGAGATGAAACCAGTTGTACTCGCTGCGCGCTGGACGCGCCGAGAGCCAGGCCTCCGAAATCACGATCGTTGCCACCACCAGCCCCAGGAGTCCCGCGCGCACGGATGCGCGCGCGCGCGCGGGAATCCACGTCGTGACGGCCCCGAGCCCGCGCACATAGAGCAGGGCGAAGGGCACGATGCACCCCGAGATCAGCCGTCCCATCGTGAAGTAGGGATCGCCCCGCGGAGGGACCGAGAGCTCCCCGGTCTGGATCCAAATCGAGAAGAAGGCCAGTAGAGCCACACCGCCGGCGACGGTGAGCCAGACCCCGAGGTCGACGCTCAACTGAGCAGGAAGGTCCCGGCGCCCACTCCCGCCCCACCGCACGAACTCTCGGGCGAGAACGATCGTTGCTGCGGCGAGGAATACGCCGCTCGTGGCGACGAACACGGCGTCGGCCCACGGTTGGGCCATGAATTCACCGTGCCACATGAATCGGCCGCGCCAGAAGTCCCTGCACAGGCCGTCGAAAAAGTGCAGAAGGCCCGGGAAGGAGAAGAGCGGATGATCGAAGAGAGCCTCGAACGGCTTTGCTCGCCATCCCAGCGTCTCGAAGATCAGTCTCCTGGCGGTCGGGTCGCCGAACAGCACAGCGTTGCGCACGCCCCATGCGATGATTGGAGCGAGTGCCGCCAACCAGAACAGGGTGCTGCACCGCAACCAGAGGCGCGGGCGGAATTCGGTCTTCCAGAGATTCATGCCGGTCAGAACGATCGCCGGGATCAGGACGATGCAGTTGGTGTATTTCGTCAGGACCGCCGCCGCGGCCAGCAAACCGGCGAGCAACGACACCGAAGATCGAGGAGGCTCCACCTGCGTGCGGAGGATCGCGATGAGAGCGAGCGCCGTCAGCAGCGGAGAGAGTGCGTCGTTGCTGATCGAGTAGAGGGCATCCTGGGGGAACACCGCAACCAGCAGCGGAGCCCCGATCCGTGTCAGAGGATCTCGCCGACCCGTCGCGCAGGCGAGGCGATGAGCCGCCCAGACCATCCCCACCATGAAGAGAGCGTTCAGCCATCGAATGGAGAAGACGAGGTGCCCGCATTCGAGCCCCAACGCCTCGCCCAGCCGGTACCAGCTTCCGGCGAGCGCATAGTAGACCGGGGGTTGCGCTAGCTCGTGGTTCCTGAGCGCCGTCAGGCGCCGTACCCCTTCCCTCAAGCGCGCCCGGGCTGCTTCCGGCGGTACCGACCAGGGAGGAGGGGGGTAGATGGCGCCAGCGAGTTGCGAGGGCCGGAAGATGTACTCCGGAGACGCCAGCCAGATGATCAGGCTGCTCGCCCGGGTGTCGTGATGGAGGCGGTCCGGATGAGGGAGTGCTCCGCCAGCATACTTGTACACCGCGTCGAAATGACTGTACTCGTCCACGTTGTTGAAGAGCGGAAAGGCAGACGAGAGAAGGAAGACGCGAGCCGCGCCGATCAGGGTGATCAGGCAGAGCAGTCGCCGCTCGTTTCGCAGGGGCCGTGCCGGAGCTCGCCCCCCGAGGTTGACGGCGGCGGGCGGGTCGGCTCGGTTGCACGACACGATCGCCCCCGAGCCGGCCTACTCGGCGTAGCCGAGCGAGCGAAGCTGCTCGACGAGCTTTTCATCGGGCTGCATCGGGTTCGGTGCGGCATTCTGAGCGGAGCGCCGAGCGATGAGCCGGCGGTAGCCGTCGAGGTCCGCCGCCTCCGGGGCGAGGTTCCGCCGTTGCGAGCGATCCGTACGCATGTCGTACAGCTCCTCGCTCCAGAGGCCTCGGATGTACCAATACGGTCCTTCAATGACAGCAACCGCGTGGGGAAGGCGTTCCGATCTTCGCCCGGGTATTCGCACCCCCTCATGGGTCCAGATGTAGTGATGCTCCATTGAGTACAGAGGCCTCGCTTCTAACGGGAGCGGCTCCCCGCGGAGCGCAGCGGCGAAGGTGCGACCGTCCAGATCGGCAACCCGAGGCGTCCCGGTCAGATCGAGGATCGTCGGCATCAGATCCACCAGCGAGACCTGGACCGTCTCATCGCGGGGTGCCTGGCCTGGCACGTGAACCACCAGTGGGATGTGGATCTGGTCCGCGTGCAGCCGACCGCCGTGGTGAATGCGGTGGTGCTCGACATCGAACCCCTCTCCGTGATCGGAGAGAAGGAAGACGACGCTCCGATCCCACAGCTTCGCGCGCTCGAGTGCGGCGATCAGTCGCCCGAACCCGGCGTCGAAATGCTCCAGCTCCGCGCGATAGAGCGCTTCGAGCCGGTCCCAGTCCTGCGGAGAGCAGTGCCGAGACCCCCGGAGACAGGTCAGGTACGGCGGGTCCTCGACCACGACGGGGTCCCGAAGCCTCGCCAATGCCCACTCGCGCTGCTTGTAGTAGTCGTGGACCGAATATGTGTGCAGGAAGAGGAAGAGTGGGCCGGCATCGCTGGGCCTCTGCGAGACGAAGGCGATGGCGCGCGCGAACAGATCCTCGCTTCCATCCGGCGGGGGTGCTCCTTCGCGGGGCAGACCGATCGCCGCTGCCTCGGCTCCCTCTCCGAGGTGCTCGTCATAGCGATCGAAGCCTCGCGAGAACCCGTAGCGCGCGTTCAGGAATCCCCCGCCGGTGAAGGCGACCGTCTGGTAGCCGCGCGATCGCAACGCCTCGGCGATGGTACCCACCCCGATCCGGAGCGCCCTGGTGTCCTTGTTGGCGCCGTGGCGGTCCGGGTAGAGGCCCGTCAAGAGAGAAGCGTGGGCTGGAAGCGTCCAGGAAGCGGTGCTGTAGGCGTTCAGGAAGCGAATGCTCTCCTCGGCGAATGTGTCGAGCGCGGGCAGCGGACGCGCGCTCCCCTCGAAGGCGCGCAGCGCATTGCGGTTCAGAGTGTCGACAGAGACGATGATGACGTGGGGGGGTCGCTCCTCTCCGCGTTGGCATGCGATCATGCCAATCAGCAGCGGGAGCCAGATGACGGTCCACCCCATCGACGCGGGCACGGTCCGATCGTTCCTCCGAACTCGGCAGCTGGTCACTTACCGGGAGGGGTAGCACACCCTCAGAATCGCGGTGACCTCGGCCAGCACCGGGTACTCGTCTGCCGCGCCAGAGTGAGGGGGCGAGCGACGCAACACTGCCTGGCCATGACTCCTGATCGCTGCTCCGGTGCTTTGGGGAGTCTCCCGATGCCGTTACAATCGGCGGCGTGGATGGTGACAGAGCAGGTTGGCGCGATTCCTTCTGGATCGTCCTGATTTTGCTCGCGCCGCTGCTGCTGTTCCCGAATCTCGGCAATCGGTTTCTCTGGCAGGACGAGGCCGAGACCGCATTGCTGGCCCGCAGTGTCGTTCACCACGGCTATCCGCTGGCGGACGACGGCCGAAGGACCATCAGCGATCAGCCCGGCTCCCCGGACGTCAACGACGCCGGCGTCTGGACCTGGACGCCCTGGCTCCAGCTCTACGCCACGGCTGCGTCCTTCGCGCTGCTCGGCGAATCCACCAGGACGGCGAGGCTGCCCTTCGCATTGGCAGGCTGGGCCAGCGTGTTGCTCGCCTACGGAGTGTTCCGTTCCGTCGTCGGGCGGCGCACGGCCCGCTTCGCCGCACTCCTGCTCCTCTTCTCGGTGCCCTTTCTCCTGCAACTACGGCAGTGCCGGTACTACGCCTTCCTGGCCTTCTTCACGGTCCTACACGCATGGGGCTACCTGCGTCTCGCCCGTGCGCAGAGGGGCGGGGGCGTCGCCTTCACCCTTGGCGCGCTCGGTCTCTACCAGACGCTGCTGCCCCAGCTTGTGGCGTCTTCGCTCGCGTTCGCCCTGGATGCTTTCGCGGTACGACGAGACCGCAGGCTCGTGGTACGTGTGATCGGATGGTCGTTGCTCGTCGCCGCGCTCTGCCTCCCCTTCTTCTTCTACACCCGAGGCTGGTCGAGGGACTACCTGGGGCTGGGATTCGCCTTCGACTCGCCGGTCCGCTTCGTATCGACGCTCCGCGCGGTGCTCCTCGAAGTGCATCTGTACGCCTGGCCCTACATCTGGACACTGCTCACGGCCTGTCTGCTGAGCCGGCGGCGCGCGCGAGCCTTCGCCAGCCTGACGTTTTGTTCCGTCTGGCTCCTGGCCATCGTCTGGGAGCCGAGCGCGATCTCCTTCCTCGTTCTGTTGATTCTGACAGTGGCGGCGATCGGCCCGAGCCTGGCGGGAGTCGTGCGCGCCGAGCGCAACGGTGCCCGCCTGGGCGATGGCGTGTCGGCGATCGCGCTGCTCCTCGTGGTCGGCGTTCTGGTCCACGCGCTCCTTGCACCGACCCCCTACTTCCGTTACCTGACGGGCCTGCTGCCGTTCTTCGCGCTGGCGACTGCGCTCACCGTGGCTTCGATCGCCGGCGAGCGGAAGCTCGTCGCTGCAGCACTGGTCGCGGCCTTGTGCACGAGCGATCTGGTGTCGCGCGCGCCGCTCTGGCTCGGAACCTCGATCGCGAGGCAGCTGGGCGGGGTGCGCGCGCATCCCCGTAGCGCCGACGAGCGGCGAGCTGGCGAGCTGGCCTGGCACGAGGCGGACTTCCTCTCTGCGGCGATGTTGAGACAGGAATCGAATCCTCTGCTGGCCCGGCCATGGGTTTCCGACTACGCCGCCGAGCTCACCAGCGACTACGACGGTCCGGTCGAGGCCGTGATCCGGCATCTTTGGCGGGAGGCCCGGCCGGGCGAGACGGTTCTCGTGCAGTACGAGCACTTCCCCTTCATGTTCTATACGGACCTCCAGGTGGTGCGGTGGGACGAAGCGGCGTCTCTGAAACGACTCCCTGAGTGGATCTTCTTCCACGGTCTTCGGCGACAAGGTCTGGATGCCACGATCCGAGGAGACCTGCACCGCTACCGCCGCGTGCCCCTCGACGCGCGGGAGAGCCGCTGGGAGAATATCCCCGAGCCCTACTGGCATTGGTTCCGGACCAGGCGGGAGGGGCCCCGGGTGAGGCTCTACCGCCTCCGTCAGAGCGGCGTCTCGAGAGACCAAGAAAGCCCCCGAGAAGGGCAGGAGCCTCACTCCTCCGCCGGGAGGTAGCCCATCGCGCGTAGCCGGGCGCGGGTCTCCTCGTCGAGAGACGTTTCGTCCGGTGGCCTGCCCCGATGCGATGCCACGAACTGCTCGATCAACGGCTCGAGGTGCTCCGCGGATCCGCCCTTGTCTGAGATCCGATAGGCCGCCGGTGCGCCCCCGGGATCGAGGTGAGCCGTTCTCGGCGGCAGCGGCCGGAGCCTCCCGCCCGAGTTGGGATCTGGCACGGTACCGCGCAGGTCCAGGAGATCGCGCGCGTAGTAGAGATCGTCGACGATCACTGCCAGCCGGGCCTGATGCTGGGCGAAGATCGGCCGCACCGGGAGGCTGCCCGGCGGCGCAGTCGCCGCCTCCACCAGGGGTCGACCTCGAAAGGTCCGCGGCTGAGGGCACCCCGCCAGCTTCACCAGCGTCGGGGCGACGTCCAGAAGGCTGACGGGATCGGAGACCGCGCCGGCAGGGAGGCCCGGTGCACGAATCAGCAAGGGAACCCGGACCTGATCCAGGCCGACCGAATGACCGTGGGCGAAGTAGTAGCCGTCTTCGCCGAATGCTTCTCCGTGGTCTGCGGTGAGGACCAGGATCGGAGCGCGCTCGCGAGCGCCGAGGGCTTCGAAGAGTCTTCCGATGTGGACGTCGAGGTATCGGATCTCATCGTCGTAGCGCCGCGCGTAGGACTGGAGCGTGCGCAGACCCGGGAGCGCCTGGTAGGCGGGAATCCCATGCCAGCCCGATTGGTTCTGGAGGACCGGAAGCCGCCTTCCACCCGGCGGGTCCCGGACTTCCGGAGCTTCGGGCGGCTCGTAGGGTCCGTGGGGATCCTGGTAGTGGATCCAGAGAAACCAGGGGCTGCGCGCGCCGTCGAGCCAGTCGAGCGCGGCCTCGGTGGCATCGCGCGCGACCCTTTCCGCGTAGTCGGGCCGGCTGCGTTCCCTCCGCGTCATGCGGTCGTCGTAAAGTTGAAAGCCCCGCTCCAAGTCGCGGGCGCGCCGCAGCAGAGGGTTGGAGACGAACGCTGCCGTGCGGTAGCCACATGCGGAGAGGGCCTCGCCCAGCGTCTCCAGGTTCTTCGTCAGAGGATCCGACGACCACTGCGAGAAGCCGTGCTCCGACGGATAGGTCGAGGTGAGGATCGAAGCGACCGATGGCACCGTGACCGGGGCCGCCGAAAAGGCCCAGGTGAACCGGGTCCCGGAATCCCCCACGCGGCAGATCGCCCGGCCCAGGTCCGGGCGTCCTCCATAGCAGCCGAGGCGATCGGCTCGCAGTGTATCGACCGTAATCAGCACGAGGTCCGGGCCTACGGCCACCGGACGACCACAGGCGACGAGAAGGAGAACGGCACCGCCCAACTTGCAGAGAAGGAGGAGGGTCAAGGCCGGCTTTCTCCGGCTGTCTCGCGGTGCGGTCGACCGCGTCCGGCGCGGCCTTCGCGCGACTCGTGGCGACGGCGCCTGACCACCGTCGAATGGCCTCTCGAGCAAGTCCATGATTCGCCCCTCCCACTATAGTGCCTGCTCCGCGAGCTCCACCATCCCGCGGACAGGCGCGGCCGAGACGATCCCTGGAGCCTTGCGGTATGCTCCGCGCCGGCCGTCTCTGGCCGGGGGAGCAGAAGATGCGGCTGCGGTGGTTCTCGCGGGCGCTACTCGGGATTGCGTTTGTGTCGGGGACCGCAGCCCTGGTCTACCAGGTCGTGTGGTTGCGCTGGTTTCAGCTGCTCTTCGGCAGCACCGCCTACGCGGCCTCGGCCACCCTCTGTGCCTTCTTTACCGGCCTCGCTCTGGGTGCGGCCCTGGTGGGCCGCGCGAGCGGCCGGTGGCCGCGGCCGCTGGTCCTCTACGGTGCCGTCGAGCTGGGCGCCGCGCTCTTCTCGTTGATCGTGCCCCTCACGATCGGCCTCTACGAGCCGCTCTACGCTGCGCTCTTCCAGACCCTGGCCGACCGGCGTCTCACCTTCGTGGTCGTCAAGTACGCGCTCGCCCTCGCTGCCATGCTCCCGGCGGCGACCCTGCTGGGAGGAACACTCCCGCCGCTGGCGGCGGCCTTCGTGCGCGATGCGCGGGATCTCGGCCGCGAGGGGGTACTGCTCTACGCTGTGAACCTGCTCGGCGCCGCGCTCGGGAGCGCAGTCACCGCCTTCTGGCTGATCGAGGCGCTGGGCCTGCGGGCCTCCTACGGGGTTGGCGTCATCCTCTCTCTCATCGCTGGGGCCGCGGCACTCGCTCTCGCGCGACACCAGGGCTCAGTCCCGATGAGCGGCGCGCGCGCGTCGGAAGGCGCAGCACCGCTTCGCTACCTGGCCGTCTCGTTCGCGTCGGGCTTCGGGATCCTCGCCTTCGAGGTGCTCCTGATCCACGCCCTCGCCCAGATTCTCAGCAACTCGGTCTACTCCTTCGGCGCCGTGCTGCTGGTGGTGCTGCTCGCCCTCGCCGCCGGGGCTGGTCTCGTCTCCGCGACCGCACGACGGCTGCCACCACAGACCCTGCTGCTGGCGGCCCTCCTCGGCGAGGCGCTGCTGTTGCTCGCGCTGCCCTGGCTCGTGGTGACGACCACCGGCGGACTGAGCCGATACGTATCTGGAACGCTTCTCCACGGGCTCGCATTGGCGGCGGGGTTCGGAGGGCCGGTGCTCCTCGTGGGTGGTGTCGTCTTCCCGCTCACCTTCCGGCTGGCGAGCGGGGGGTCTGTTGGCCCGCGCGTCGGTGGGCTCCTCGCTGCCAACACGGCGGGTGGCATCCTCGGCTCCCTGCTCGCGAGCTTTCTGCTCCTCGGGTGGCTCGGACTCTGGCCCTCTCTCGCCACCCTTGGACTCGCCTACGGCGCAGCGGCGCTGCTCGTCGGCGGCTCGCCGCGAACACGCTGGCTGCGCGGCGTCCTGATCGGTGCCGCGGTCCTTGCCGTACTGGCGAGCCCCGCGAATCCCTGGCGCCTCCCCGTAGTCTCGCCCAAGGCCAAGGAGAAGGTGTTGGCGGTGGCCCAGGGTGCGCACGGAGTGGTCAGCGTGCTCGAGAGCTCCGACGGGCAGCGGCGCATCAAGCTGAACAACCAGTACTCCCTCGGTGGCTCTCGCGCGCGCGTGGGCCAGGAGCGGGCGGGACACCTGCCCCTGCTGCTGCATCCGGACCCGAAGCGTGTGCTGTTCGTCGGCGCAGCAACGGGCGGAACAGCGGCGGCAGCGGTTGTACACCCCGTCGAGGAGATCGTGCTGGTCGAGCTGGTCCCCGAGATTCAGTCCCTGGCGGCCGAGTACTTCGGCTTCGCCACTCGTGGAGTGCACCGCGATCCACGCACGCGGCTGGTGGTGGAGGACGGACGCAACCACCTGCGCGCTGCTCCCGAGCGCTACGACGTAGTGGTGGCGGACCTCTTCGTTCCCTGGCGGCCGGGCGTGGGGTCGCTCTACACCCGAGAGCACTTCCAGGCGGTGCGCGATCACCTGACACCCGACGGTGTCTTCTGTCAGTGGCTGCCACTCTACCAGTTCGGGCCGCGTGAGTTCGAGATCGTTCTCGCCACCTTCCTGGACGTCTTTCCGAACGCCATGCTCTGGCGAGGCGACTTCATGGCCAGGACGCCGGTGGCCGCACTGGTCGGGAGGCTGGGTCCTCCACTGTGGCCGACCGCCGTCGAGGCTCGGGCGCGCCAGCTGGGTCAGCGAGGCATCGAGGATCGCTGGGTGGTCGAGCCGGCCGGCCTCTGGATGCTGTATGTGGGTCCCGTCGGACGCCTCGAAGAGCGTCTCCAGGACGTGCCGAGGAACACGGACGACCGACCCCGCTTCGAGTTCCAGGCCGGTCGTTCGTCGCCGGAAGAGCGCCAGCAATTCCTGAACCAGGGCTGGCCGGAGCTGGTCGCGCGCTTGCTGGAGCCGGGCCGCGCACCGGATCCAAACTTCCTCGGTCCCCCACCGCAGGGCCCCCGCTGGGGCGAGCTTCTCGCGCGTCTCAGCCGCGAGGCCGTGGCCCAGGACCGCACGGCGTTTCGCCGCACCTCCCGGGAGATTCGCAGGGTGGTCCCACCTGCTCTGCTCACAGAGTCCGATCCCACGGCGGCTGACTCATGGCCCGAAGCGCAACGGTCGGGCGCCAGGGGACGCGGAGGTCCGTCGAGCCGCTGACCAGGGACGCCGGCGATTCACGAAACCGCTTGGTGCCGCAGCACCCGGCCGGGGCGCACCTCGCGCTGCACGCCGCCCTCCACGGCCACGCGGCCGTTGATCAGCACCCAGTCGATGCCGGAGGGATGCTGGCGCGGTGCCTGGTAGGTCGCCACGTCCTCGATCGTTTCGGGGTCGAAGACGACGATGTCGGCGAACTTGCCGACGGAAATCTCACCGCGGTCGGAGAGCCGGAACTTGGCGGCGGATTGGCCGGTCATCTTGTGCACGCCCTCTTCGAGCGTGATCACACCCCGTTCGCGCGCATATTCCCCCAGCACGCGCGCGAAGGTTCCGTACGCGCGCGGGTGCGGCTGGCCCGAATCGGACTCGATTCCGTCCGATCCGATCATGGTGTGCGGATGCCGCATCACGGTGTCGACGTCCTCCTGGCACATGCCGAAGCCGACCACGGTGATCGCGCCCTCCTCGCTCTCGTTGAGCGCGGTCGCGCACTCGATCAGGGTCTGTCCGCGCTCCGCAGCCACCTCGTGCGCGTACCGCCCGACCAGCGACTTGTCGAACCGCGCGCCGGAGATGAGCACCCGCGTCTCGGGGAAACGCTCGACCTCCCGGAGAAGGGGCCCGAGGATCGTGCTGAACGCCGTGTAGGGATAGACGTCGCAGTCGATGTCGAGCCCGGACTCACGCGCAGCGTCGAGCCTGGCGAGGGACTCCACGACCTTGCCCCAGTTCGGCTTTCCTACTGCCTTGTGATGCGAGATCTGCACCGGCACGCCGGCCTCCTCGCCGATCTGGATCGCCTCTTCCAGCGATTCGAGCATGTGGTCGTCCTCGTTTCGCATGTGCGTGGCGTACATGCCGCCGTATTCGAAGACGACGCTGGTCAGCTCGGTCAACTCTTCGCGATCCGCGAAGCTGCCCGGCGGATACATCAGGCCCGTGGAGACGCCGATGGCGCCGGCCTCCATCGCTGCCGAGAGATGCCTCTGCATCGCCTGCATCTCCCGGGAGTCGGCGGGGCGGTTCTCCATGCCCATCACCGCCATGCGGATCGTACCCTGCCCGGCCAGGCTCTTCAGGTTCGGTGCCACGCCGTCGGTTTCGTATACGTGCAGCAGCTCTGCGAACTCGGTCCAGCGGATCTTCACGGTGCCGAAAACGTGCTGGAGGAGATTCTCGAAGAACATGCGGACGGTGTCGTTCACCGGAGCGGGTGAGAGGGCGCAGTTGCCGATGATGTTGGTGGTCACTCCCTGCATGACCTTCTCGGGATTCAGCGGGTCCCGCAGCAGCGCGAAGTCGCTATGCGCGTGCACGTCGATGAAGCCCGGCGCGACGATCCTTCCGGTGGCGTCGATGGTGCGGCCCGCCCGCTCGGGCAGCTCGCCCACCGCCACGATGCGGTCGTCCGTGACCCCCACATCGGCGCGGATGCCGCGCGCACCCGTGCCGTCTACCACCGTGCCGTTGATGATCGCGATGTCCATGGCTTCTCCTCCTGCGCCTGGCGCCGCAGCTGCAGCCAGCGCTCCCGAATGGTAGCGCCGTCCGCCCCCCGGGGTGCCCGGGGCCGAGCCTGACCCCGCGCGAAGGGGCGGTCCCGTCAACATCCCCCTTTGGCTTTCCAGGCTGGTCTCCTTGCTCTCGCTCAAGTTCCAGGGGCTGGCGCCCGATCCGACCCGCAAGCATGGTGCAACTCCTTCCCCCCGACAGGCAACGCATGGCCCACGATCGCGTCGCGATTGCTCTCGCGGCCCTCCTCTGCTGGGCTTCCTCTGCGTCGGGCGCCCCCATCGTCATCGACGGTCCCACCACTGATTGGACCGCCATCAGCTATCCGTTGCTGGTTCCCGACTTCAGCAACGACCAACAAACCGGCGACACCGAGGTGGACGTCGTCGGCAACAGCAGCCGCCCTGCCCTCTACATGCAGTTCGACGATGGCGGAACGCCGGGGGATCTCACCGATGGGAACATCGCCTTCCGGCTTCGCCTGGGAGCGCAGCGAAACCCGCCGGGCTACAGCCGGTTTGCGGCGGTGGGAATGGATGCCGATCGGGATGGGGACCTGGACATCTTCATCGGGGTGGACAACTCGGGGGGCAGCGACCGGATCGAGATCTACAACGGCGGCTCGGGAGGGAATACCTCACCCTCTACCACCACCCTCGTCTCCGTCTCCCCCACACCCATCACCTACTCGCAGACGGGCTCCAACTACGATTGGAGCGTGACCAATGCCACCATCGAGCCGGGAGAGAGCAACTTCGACCTCGATGCCGACGGAAATACGGACTATTTCCTCAGCTGGCTGGTTCCCTTCAACGACATCGTGACCCTCCTGAGCGGTGATCCCCACTTCATCAATATCGATGAGAACTCGCACGTGCAGTACGTCGTCGGAACCTCCACGCAGGACAACGCCTTGAACCAGGACCTCGGCGGGCCCGACGGGGGGACCACCTCCGGCCTGACCTGGGAAGAGCTGGGTGCGGTGTCGGATCCGGTCACTTCCACGGGGGTGTTCGCGCCCGAGCCGGGCAGCTTGGAGCTGCTTCTCTTCGGGCTGTTGGGGCTCGCCGCCGCACGAGCGCATCTCTCGTCCCACCTCTGATACGCTCCCGACGATTCCGAGAGTCCCCGTTCCCGGGGCGGCGAGATCGCAACCCCGCACCCCGACGGGCTGGCGGCCACCGGGCTCCGCTTCACCGAGTTCGGCTTCTCTCGGTCTCCTGGTACCATGTCTCCACCTTCATCACGTCTCATCCGCGCTCTCATCCTGTGAAAGAAAGGAGACGGCCATGTTCTCTCTTCAGGGCAAGATTGCAGTGGTGACCGGCGGAGCTTCCGGCATCGGTGAAGCCACGGCGCGGCGCTTCGCCGAGGCGGGTGCGAAGGTCGCGATCGGCGACCTGCGCGACGCCAGCGCCACGGCGAAGGAGATCGGTGGCCTGGCGGTGCGCACCGACGTCTCGCGGGAGGACGAGGTGGAGAACCTGCTCGAGTCCGCGCTCCGCGAGTTTGGCCGCCTCGACGTCGTGGTCAACAACGCCGGCGTCGGCGCCGGGAATTTCCTGGCGAGCCTGAGCGAGCGGGACCTCGACAACACCCTCGCGGTCAACCTCAAGGGGACGGTCTGGGGGATCAAGCACGCCGCCCCGCGGATCTCCGAGGGCGGCTCGATCATGAGCACTGCATCGTTCGCGGGATTGACCGGGACGCCCAGCTACGGCGCCTACGTCGCCTCCAAGGCGGCGATCATCGGAATCACCAGGACCGCGGCGCTCGAGCTGGCGCCGCGTCGCGTACGCGTCAACTGCGTGTGTCCCGGGACCATCGACACGCCGATGATGGCGGACGACACGCCCTCGGTCGAGTATCGCCTGGCCGGCTTGCTGCACCCGATCGGGCGGATGGGAACAGCGGAGGAAGTCGCCGCACTCTTCCACTTCCTGGCGAGCGACGAGAGCGCCTTCATCACGGGTCAGGCCATCGCCATCGACGGCGGAATGTCGGCGGGTCCCGGGCTCGGGATGATCGGAGCGCTGTACGAGAAGATCGCGGGAGAGGTGCTCGAAGCTCCGGGCGACGAGAGCTGACCGCTTCCACGCCATGGAGCTTTTTGGGACCGGGCATCAGGGTTCCCACTGAAGGTGGAGACACACATGCCTGCGTCCTCGAGCGATCGGATGACATCTCGCGAGCGGGTGCGAGCGACCGTTCGGGGTCTCCCGGTGGACCGCATTCCGGTAATGACCTGGCTGAATCCCCACGCGGCCTGCCGAATGATGGCGGAGTTCCACCCCGCGACGGACGAGATCCGAAACGCCGCGTGTCGATCGCTCTGGGAGGATTTTGCCAAGAAGCAGGGAAGCCTCCCTGAAGACGTCCGGGCCTTCATGCCCATCCTCTATACCGATGTGGAAGGAGTTCACCTATCTCCATCTGAAGAAGCACATCGAGGCGGTCCACGACGCGGGAGCCCTGGCCATGCTCTACTCGTGCGGATACCAGATGCCCTTCCTCGAACATTACGTCGAGGCCGAGCTCGATATCTTGCAGAGCTTTCAGCCGAAGGCCGGCAATGATTTCCAGGCGGCTCACGAGAAGTTCGGGGATCGGCCGACCTCTTGCACCGGCGTGGACGTGCAGCGGGGCGGGAGGATGACGCCGGAAGAGCTCAGGGATGACATCCCCCGCGCCTGCCGCATCGGTAACCGGAACGGCCGGCACATCCTCGGCTACACGTACATGCTCCAGTACACCATGCCCGCGGGGAACCTGGAGGCGATCCTGCGCACCGTGCGCGAGATCCAGGAGGGCCTCCACGACGGCGAAGACGCCCCGCCTCTCGATTCTTCCGCAGCTGGTCTTCCGACCTAGAATCGAATCGTTACATTAGTGGCTGCAATCTGGCCTGGATCCCCGGGGCGAGACCCGCCGAGAGGTCTGAAGCCGGTGCGGCCTCGACGACTTGCGGGAGCGCCCCTTGGAGCAAAGTGTTTGAATTGTTTCGAGTGTCCATATAGATCATGATGATTATTTCCGATATGCTGGGTCATCCCCCCAACGATCCATCGAGAGCTGGGTGACTCCGCAGGAGGTCTTTGCCGGTGTCGAGATTCTCGAAGCTGCTCCTGATCGCCGAATCTTTGGTGTTCCGAGACGTGTTGGGGGGAGTTTTGCGCTCACACGCGGATCAGGTTCTCACCTCGGCCAGTGCGCGGGAGGGCCGCCGGAGAATCGCGGAGCACGCCGACATCTCTCTGGTGCTCTCCGAGGCTGTCATGTCCGACGGCGACGGCTTCCAGCTGCTGGAATACCTCGCCTCCATCGGCGAGCCCAAGCCCAGTGTGATTCTGTTGTCGGCACGGCCCACCGAGGAAGAGGCCAGGCGCGCCGCCAACATGGGTGCGATCGGATATCTGGGGAAACCCATCTCGTTGCAGGAGATCTACCGGCTGTGGAAGGAGAGCGCGGGGCCGACCCGGGACACCGCACGCCGGGTTCGATCGCTGGGGCAGGCGCTGCTGATCGACCCGGACGATCTTGAAGCGGGTCAGGATGGAGTCTCCCATCTGGCTTGGGACATCCGCAACGTAAGCCTGAGCGGGGCGTTCCTCGAAACCAAAGCTCCTCTCCCGGTCCGCACCGAGCTCCACCTCGCCCTCGCCCTGGGAAGCGCGGCAGGCCGTGTCAAGGCCGAGGTGGTCCGCGTGCAGGAGCCTTCGTGGAGGTGCGTGGGTGGTGTGGGGATCGCTTTCAGGGCTTTCGGCAACGGCACCGAGCAGCTGCTCTCCGACTACATCGATCGGGCCATGGGCGGTTCGAACGAGCCTGCCGCCCGGGTGATCCAGCGAAGCGGCACCGCACCCTCGTGAGAAGAGCGGCTAGTCCTCCCACTCGGCGGCCTCGAAGTCGGCCATGCTGCGCCGCCGAACCGCGTTCAGGTAGTCGAGCAGTTCCCGCTCCACTTCCGGCTCCAGCTGGCGCGGCTGGTGCTTCTGCAGGATCTCGCGGACTTTTTCCCTGGCCAGATCCAGAGCCGTCTTCGAGCCCTTCTTCTCCCAGGTCTCCCGGGTATCCCTGCGCAGTAGCTTCGAGAAGAAGTACTCCTGGCGACAGTGCTCGGCGGTGTGCACTTTATCCAGGTACTGGTCCTGCCAGCCCACCTCCTTGATCAGGTCCAGGGCGAGGGTCTCGTCGTTCACCTCGATCCCGCGCACCAGACGGAGCGCCATCCCGCAGAGCGCGTCGTCCAGCACCAGCAGCGGGTGGCTCGCGCACATGCTCGACTCGATGGTGCCTCCGCAGGTGATGAAGTGGACACCGGCCTGGACCGCGGGGAGCAGGGTGCCGACCCGTTCCAGCATGCACTGGGCGTCCAGGGTGTTGGAGGCGGTGGCGCCGCCGACGCTGCGGCAGGGGATTCCGTAGTGGCGTGCCAGCTGCGCCACCGCGGCGGTGATCAGGCTGGTCTCGATCGAACCGAGAGCGACGTTCCCCGTGGCCATGTCGGTGATGGTAGAGACGGTCCCGTAGAGCACCGGCGTGCCCGGAGCGATCAGCTGTGCCAGGGTGAGGTGGGCGAGGATCTCGGCGTTCTGCTGCGCCAGCAGTCCGGCCAGCGTCGCGGGAGCGGTGGCCCCGGCCATCGCCTCCGGTGACATCGCCAGCGGCTGGCCGTACTCGGCCCAGAGGTACATGCCCTCCAGCTGGAGCTTGATCATCTGGAGTGGATTCATCACGGAGCAGATCCCGAACATGCGCGGGCGTTTCCGAAGCTCCTCCTTTCCGCCCACCGCGATCGAGGCCATCCGCATCATGTCCTCGCTGGGCATGGCACCGTAGGTTCCCATTCCGAATGATTTGTGGGAGTTCTGGGCCCAGGCCAGGATCGCCTCTGCGTGAATGGTGGTCATGGGGATGTCGTTGGGCCAGAGGTCCATCTGGCTGTTGTCGATGTGATCGAGCGCATCGATCAGTCGCAGGTGGTTGCGGACGTCCTCGAGAGTGGTGGGTCGGAGCTTACCGGTCTCCGTGTCCACGATCTTGGTCGGAGTGCCCAGCCCGGCGAAGTTGACCCGGTCGGTGCCGATCTCCATCTGGAAGTCCGGATCCGCCCCGTACAAGGTGAAGCTCCTCGGTGCCTTCTCGAGCGCCGAGCGCACCACTTCTTCGGGAATGCGCACCGAGCGGGCCGCCTCGTCGACGTGCGCTCCAGCCTCGCGAAAGGTGTTCCTCGCTCTCTTGAGGTCGACCCGAAGCCCCACGCTTCCCAGGATGTTCATGGAGGCGGCGTCGATCCGCTCGACCTCCGCTGCGCTCAGAACTTCGAAGTGTGCCGGTCTCATCTCGCTTCCTCATTGCTGACGATCGAACGCCCGGAGGACGATACCCCGCCCCGCCGGTGAAAGCCTGCGCTGGTGATCACTTCGTCTCGCTTCGTTGCAGGCTCGTAAGTTGCTGATTTCGCTTGGCTCACGGCTCGGAGCCGGTTTGTCATCAGCCGTGGTCCGAGCACCTGATTTCTGCTCGCATCGGGCTTTGTTAGAGTCAGACGACTCGTTCTTCAAGGAGGTGCACCATGGCTGGAGCGGAGGGTGACCGCCTGATCCGCGTCGATATGTCGAAGCAGACCGTATCCATCGAACCCTTCCCCGAGGAGTGGAAGCGCCTGGGCGGACGGGCGCTCTCGGCCAAGATTCTGATCAGCGAGTGCGATCCTGCCTGCGACCCGCTCGGGCCCGACAACCTTCTGGTGATGGCGCCCGGAGTGCTGGCGGGGACGGCGGCCCCGACCTCGGGCCGCATCTCCTTCGGTGGCAAGAGCCCGCTCACCGGCGGCATCAAGGAGACCAACTCGGGCGGCAACCCGGGTCAGCACCTGATGAAGCTCGGCTACCGCGCCGTGATCGTGACCGGGAAGCCGGCGGATCCCGGCAAGCGCTACGGCCTGGAGGTCACGGCGAAGGGCGCGGAGCTCGTCGAGGCCGATGACACCAAGGGCATGTGGAATTATGCGCTCTGTGAGAAGCTCAAGGAGCGGTATCCCAAGACGGCTTCCTTCATCTCGATCGGCCCGGCTGGCGAGGCCCAGCTCACCGGAGCCTCGATCGCAACCACCGATCAGGATCACCGCTACCCCAACCGCCATGCCGGACGCGGCGGGATGGGCGCCGTGATGGGGAGCAAGGGCCTCAAGTACGTGGCCGTCAACCCGGGCAAGACTCGCATGCGCCAGGCCGCCGACGCGCGCGGCTTCACCGCCTTCAGCAAGAAGGTCGCGCAGGCGTACCTCGACGGTCCGAAGATGTTCCAGGGAGGGACGAGCTCGTTCGTCGGCATCGCCAACTCGCTGAACTGCTTCCCGCACAAGAACCGCACCGAGGGCCAGTCGCCCGATGTCGAAGGGCTGGAAGGTCAGCGCATCATCGAGAGCTTCCCGAAGCGCGGCGGCCGGATGCACAACTGCCTGACCGGCTGCGTGGTGAAGTGCAGCAACATCGTCCACGACGCCGACGGCAACTACAAGACTTCGGGTCTCGAGTTCGAGACGCTGACGCTCTTCGGCTCGAACCTCGCGCTCAAGAGCTGGGAGGACGTCGCGGACCTGGATCGACTCTGCGACGACATTGGCCTCGACACCATCGAGACCGGTGCCGCCGTCGGCGTCCTGATGGATTCGGGTGGCCTGGAGTGGGGCGACGCGGAGGGCGCCAAGCGCGTGGTCCGGGAGATCGCGGAGGGCACAGAGCTGGGCAAGGCGCTCGGCAACGGCGCCGTGGCCACCGGCAAGCTGCGCGGCCACCACCGGGTGCCCGTGGTCAAGGGCCAGGCGGTTCCCGCCTGGGACCCGCGGCCGCTCAAGGCCACCGGCGTCACCTACGCCAGCAGTCCGATGGGCGCCGACCACACGGCGGGTCTGATCATCAACCCCGGCCTCCAGCCGGAGGACTTCGCCCGCGCCTCCCAGGAGTCGCAGCTGGTGAATGCGGTGTGCGATTCCTCGGGCTTCTGCCAGTTCCTGCAGCCCAACCTGGACACGATTCGCCAGGCGTTGGGCCTCTTCCTGGGTGAGGAGATCAGCCGCCAGACGATCGCGGATCTGGGCTGGCAGTGTCTCGAGGACGAGTGGGAGTTCAACCGACGCGCGGGCCTCGATGTCGCCGATGACGATCTGCCCGCGTGCCTGCGCGAGGAGGGAGTCGGCCCCGATCACGCGCTCAAGTTCGATGTCAGCACCGACGTCATCGCCCAGGCGAAGGTTCGCTTCCCTCTGCGCGACGAGCTCTTCATGGAGGTCAGGGCGGGGGGCTGATTCCAGGGAGCGAGCGACACTCAGCGCGACGCGAGGAACGTGTCTGCCGTCTGCTCCAGGGAGGCGATCAGGTCCTCCGCGTTGCCCGCGAGCGCGAGCGGTACCAGGCGCTCCACGCCCGCGTCCTGGAAGCGGCGGACGGTGTCGGCGTCGAGTGGCACCGAGGGTGTGACACTGATCTCGAGCTGCCCGAGCTCGGGGGGGCGCTCGACCCGCTGCTCGGCTGCCCGCAGTCCCGCGACGCATGCCGCGGTCGCATCGAGGTCGAGCGCGAATCCATACCAGCCGTTGCCCTGGCGCACGGCTCGGCGCAGCGCGGGAGGGCTCATCCCTCCGACGACGATGGGGGGATGCGGCTCTTGAACCGGCCGCGGCTGCGCGTCGATGCCGCTGAAGGAGACGAAGCGGCCCTCGAAGCGCGGCGCTTCCTGGGTCCAGAGCGCTCGGATCACCTCGATGTACTCGTCGGCGCGCTCGCCGCGGTCCTCGAAGGGCGCCCCGAGCGCCTCGAACTCGGGCCGGAGATAGCCGGCGCCGATGCCGAAGATCAGTCGTCCACCGGAGAGGACGTCGACGCTCGCCAGCTCCTTGGCGAGCACCAGGGGGTTGCGCTGGGGGAGGATGATGATCCCCGTGGCCAGCCGGATCGTCCGGGTGTGGGCCGCCAGGTGGGCGAGAGAGACCGCCGGGTCGAGAAGCCGGGTCTGGGCGGGCACGGGGGAGGGCGGGAGCTGTGGATCGGGCAACACCACGTGCTCCGCGGTCCACAGCGATTCGAAGCCCGCTTCCTCGGCTGCCCTCGCCACCGAGGCGGCCGCCTCCGGCTCCGCACAGGGGCCCAGGTTGATTCCGTAGAGGCCGAGCTTCACCCGCCTTCCTCCCGTGATGCGGCTACGGCGTCGTCTTCGGATCGGACATCGCTCAGAAACCCATGTAGTGCACCAGCTCCTTGGTCATGTCCACCAGATCCTCGACGTAGACGAACTCGTCTGCGGCGTGCGCGCGGAGATCGGTCGCCCGGATCGGTCCAAAGCCCGCCACCTCGACCTTCTCCGGCTGGAGCGCCTCGATCACGAAGCCGAGATCGGTCGATCCGCTGACGCCCCCGAAGAGGAAATCCCCGTAACCCTTGACCGCTCTCTTTGCCTCCATCGCCTTTTTCGCCGCCGGAAGCTCGGGATCGCACTCCATCGGCGGATACGAGTGGACGACGCGGACCGTGAGGTCCTCGAGAGAG